>RCUN01000009.1_pt1 | contig 327994 bp, 294 predicted proteins | sample 2166181 | NCBI WGS metagenome assembly RCUN01 (sample SAMN09932603, study PRJNA488358) | compost metagenome | feature: garden; material: soil; isolation source: compost soil in crotononitrile-enriched culture | place: Germany: Experimental Botanical Garden Goettingen | collected 2016-01-27 | reverse complement strand
CTCGTCGGGCTCATAACCCGAAGGTCGTTGGTTCAAATCCAGCTCCCGCTACCAAGTTTCTTAAAAGAGGCTCACAAACAAGTGGGCCTTTTTGCACAGTGGACTATTGTTTTCTGTGCAAGACAGGGGCGATTAACGCCCTTTTTTATTGGTTATCGTATCGCTATCGTGTAGTTTCGACATCAATTGGTCAAATAGTCATGCTTCACTATAGTAGGTCTGTGTCGGTTAAAACAACCGATTGAATCGCACGAGAATGACGAGAGTAAATGAAATTATCAAATAAATCCCAAGCATTGCATGACTTAATTGTTCCTGCAGTACAAGCATGTGGTGTCGACCTTTGGGGAATCGAATTTCTCCCACAAGGCAAACGTTCATTATTGCGTATTTATATCGACAAAGCGGTAAGTGAAGATGCTGAGCCTGTACTTGATGAAGATGGCGAAGTAGAACAAGGCCGTGGTATTGGTGTACAAGATTGTGTGCGTGTAACACAACAAGTCGGCGCAATGCTGGATGTTCATGATCCAATTTCAGGTGAGTATTCATTAGAAGTTTCTTCACCGGGCTGGGATCGTCCATTTTTTCAACTAGAACAGTTACAAGGCTACATTGGACAACAAATTGCTTTGCGTTTGATTGCAGCAGTAGAAAACCGTCGTAAATTTCAAGCAAAACTTATCGCAGTAGACCTTGAAAATGAAGAAATTCAGGTTGAAGTTGATGGGCAGCACGTGCTTGAGATCGACAGCAACAATATCGATAAAGCAAACTTGATCTATCAAGATTAAATTTATTTAAATTTTATAAGAAATCGGTAGGTGACTTATGGGCCGCGAAATTCTTACCGTTGTTGAAACGGTTAGTAATGAAAAAGGTGTTAGTCGTGAAGCGATCTTCGAGGCTTTAGAACAAGCTCTAGTTGCCGCAACGAAGAAAAGATTTTATGAAGGTACGCATGCTGAAGAAGCTCAGCTTCGTGTGGAAATTGATCGTAAAACTGGTGATTACAGTACATTCCGTCAATGGACTGTTGTGGCAGATGAAGATCATGAAATGCCAGCTTGCCAAGATGCGATTTCTGACCTTGACCCATCTAAATGGTCAATTGGTGATGTACGTGAACTCGAAGTAGAATCTATTGAGTTTGGTCGTATCGCTGCACAAATTGCAAAACAAGTTATTGTACAAAAAATTCGTGAAGCTGAGCGTGCTTTAGTTGCTGATGCATACGAGTCTAAAGTTGGTGAGTTGATTTACGGTGAAGTGAAAAAACAAACCAAAGATGGCTTTATTATCGATTTAGGCGACAACGCAGAAGCTTATCTTGCGCGTGAAGAAATGATTCCTAAAGAAATTCTTCGCCCGAAACAACGTATGAACGCTATTTTATACAATGTGAACCGTGAAGGTCGTGGCGCTCAGTTGTTGTTATCACGCGCTAAGCCTGAAATGTTAATTGCTTTAATGAAAAAAGAAATTCCTGAGATTTCTGAAGAAATTATTGAAATTAAAGCAGCGGCACGTCAACCAGGCGTTCGTGCTAAAATTGCAGTGAAAACAAATGACCATCGTATTGACCCTGTCGGTGCATGTATTGGTATGCGTGGTACGCGTATTCAAGCAGTACAACAAGAGTTAAACGGTGAACGTATTGATGTAGTGGTCTGGTCTGATGATCCAGCTCAGTACATTGCAAGTGCATTAGAACCAGCTGATGTTTCAGGCATCGTGCTTGATGAAGATGCAAGAAGTGCCGATATTATTTTTGCAACCAGCGATCAATTGGCTCGTGCGATTGGCTCACAAGGCCAGAACGTTCGCTTAGCTTCTGATTTAACTGGCTACAAACTCGACATGATGCTTGAAGAAGAGTATCGTGCTCGTCAGCAAAATGAAGCTCAGCAATATCTTGACATGTTTGTATCACGTCTCGATATTGAAGAAGATTTAGCAATGGCATTGGTGGAAATGGGCTTTACCTCTTTAGAAGAGATTGCTTATGTTCCAGCTGAAACTTTTGACGAAATTGAGCTTGATGCAGAATTGGTTGAGTTATTGCAAAGTCGTGCAAAAGAAGCAGCACTTACTGATGCTTTGAAACAGCAAGAAAATATTCAAGAACCGAGCGCAGACCTTCTAACTATGGAAGGCATGACTTCTGAGATCGCTTACTCGCTTGCCGCGCGCGGTATTATTACTGTCGACGATTTGGCAGATCAGGCTACTGATGATATCTCTGATATTGAAGGTCTTGATCATGAAAAAGCAGGTCAATTGATCATGAAAGCTCGCGAATCATGGTTTAACTAGGAGATGAAATATGACGGACAAGTCGATTAAAGAGTTAGCTCTCAGTGTAGAACGTCCTGTTGAGAAGCTCCTAGAACAGGCTCGTGAAGCAGGTTTGCCTCAACGTACAGCAGACGATATTATTACCACTGAACAACAGGATACTTTAGTCAATCATTTGAAAAAAGTGCATGGTCAGGAAAGTGGTAACACAGGAAAAATTGCGTTGAAACGTAAAACAACCAGTACCGCTAAAGTTGCAAGTACTTCAGGTAAAGCAAAAACAATTAACGTAGAAGTACGTAAAAAACAGGTTTTTGCTAAACCAAACCCTGAACAAATTGCAGCTGAAGCTAAAGCACGTGCTGAAGCTGAAGCTAAAACACGTGTAGAACAGCAAACGCGTGACACTGCACAGCAAAACGCGCGTCTTCAAACAGAGCAAAAAGCAAAAGCAACTTTAGATGCTATGCGTGTTGCTCATCAACAAGATAGCGCTGCACAGACAGCTCCTAAAGCTGCTGTAGTCGTGAAAAGACGTGGTGGTGGTACAGTAAAACCTGCACCAAAACCAGCAGAAACATTAGAGCAAAAGAAAGCGCGTGAAGCACAAACAGCTCAGTTAAAAGCAACTGAAGAAGCTGCGCGTCGTAAAGCGGCTGAAGAAGCTCAGCAACGTACACTTGAACAAATGCGCAAAATGGCGTCTAAGTATTCAAATGACGAAGCTACTACTACAATTCGTGTGATTGATGATTCTCCACTTGCTTCAGGTCTGGTTGGCCAAGCTTATGAAGATTCATTTAAGCAAGAAGACCGTGAAATTAAACGCGGTGGCGCAACCACTAACCCTCGTGCGGGTAAAAAAGGTGGTCGTCGTGGTCAAGAAGAGCAAAGCTTTGTTAACCATAACAAACGTGGTTTAAAATCAAGTCAGGCAAATAAGCATGGATTTGAAAAGCCAGTTAAAAAGCAAGTTTATGATGTAGAAATCGGTTCAAGCATTGTTGTTGCCGATCTTGCTCAAAAAATGGCGATTAAAGTACGTGAAGTTATCAAATCACTTATGAAAATGGGTGAGTTGGTTAATCAAGAACAAGCTATTGATCAAGATATAGCAGCACTTGTTGTTGAAGAAATGGGCCATAACCCTGTGTTAGTTTCTGATACACAAGCGGAAGATAACTTGCTTGAAGCGGCTGAAGAAGCACGTGGTGAGCAAACAACTCGTCCGCCAGTTGTTACCATTATGGGTCACGTTGACCATGGTAAAACATCATTGCTTGACCGTATCCGTCGTTCGAAAGTGGCGGCAGGTGAAGCAGGTGGTATTACCCAGCATATTGGTGCATATCACGTTGAAACAGACAAAGGAATCATTACATTCCTTGATACACCGGGACATGCTGCGTTTACTTCAATGCGTGCACGTGGTGCTAAAGCAACGGATATCGTTGTATTGGTTGTTGCAGCAGATGACGGTGTAATGCCACAAACTGCAGAAGCAATTGACCATGCGCGTGCAGCAGGTACTCCAATTATTGTTGCAATCAACAAAATGGATAAAGAATCTGCTGATGTAGACCGTGTGTTAAATGAATTAACAACGAAACAAATCGTTCCAGAAGAATGGGGTGGTGATGTTCCGATTGCTAAGGTTTCTGCACACAGTGGACAAGGTATTGATGAACTCCTTGATTTAATTCTTATTCAATCAGAATTGATGGAATTAAAAGCATCTGCTGAAGGTGCTGCTCAAGGTGTTGTTATTGAAGCGCGTGTTGATAAAGGCCGTGGTGCAGTAACTTCTATTCTTGTTCAAAACGGTACATTAAATATTGGTGACCTTGTTCTTGCAGGTTCATCATATGGTCGTGTCCGTGCAATGTCTGATGAAAATGGTAAGCCTATTAAATCAGCAGGACCATCTATTCCAGTAGAAATTCTGGGTCTTCCAGATGCTCCAATGGCAGGTGATGAAGTTCTTGTTGTAAATGACGAGAAGAAAGCACGTGAAGTTGCTGATGCTCGTGCTGACCGTGAGCGTCAAAAACGTATTGATCGTCAAAGCGCAATGCGTCTTGAAAATATCATGTCGTCAATGGGCAAAAAAGATGTTCCTACAGTGAACGTTGTTTTAAGAACTGACGTACGTGGTACTTTAGAAGCATTGAATGCAGCTTTACATGAATTATCTACTGATGAAGTAAAAGTTCGTGTAATTAGTTCGGGTGTTGGTGCGATTACTGAGTCTGATGTGATTCTTGCTGAATCTTCAGAAGCTGTATTGTTGGGCTTTAACGTTCGTGCCGATACGACTGCTCGTCAGAGAAGTGATCAAGACGGTATCGATATTCGTTACTACAGCATCATCTATGAATTGATTGATGATGTGAAAGATGCCATGAGTGGTAAACTTGCTCCTGAACATCGTGAAACAATCTTGGGTGTTGCTGAAGTACGTGAAGTATTCCACTCAAGTAAGTTTGGTGCAGCAGCAGGCTGTATGGTACTTGAAGGTGTATTGCATCGTAATAAACCGATTCGCGTATTACGTGATGACGTGGTTGTGTTCCAAGGTGAGCTTGAATCTCTTCGTCGCTATAAAGAAGTGGTTGAAGATGTTCGTGCCGGTATGGAATGTGGTCTTGCGGTGAAAGGTTATAAAGACATCAAAGTAAAAGATAAGATTGAAGTGTATGATGTTCAATTGATTAAACGGAGTCTTTAATGGCGGGTAGCCAACGCTTAAAGCGCATGGCGGATTCAGTGCAACGTGAGTTGTCTGAGCTGATCCGTCAGGAGCTTAAAGATCCTCGCTTAGGTGGTCTAGTGACCATCTCTGCGGTGAAAGTCAGTGCAGACATGGGTTATGCTGAAGTTTATGTCACTGTAATGGGACGTGAGCTTGGCGATGAGCAAAGTGAAGCAGCAAATAAAGAAACTTTAGATGTATTAAATAAAGCTTCTGGTTTCTTGCGTCATGAATTGAGTCGTCGTATCAAGACACGTATTACGCCAAGATTGCGTTTCCATTATGACAAGACTAATGCCTATGGTAACTATATGTTTGGTCTGATCGAAAAAGCGGTAAATGATTTACCGAAACGCGAGTCAGATGACGAACAGTAATATAAATTAAAAATAAAAAAGCCACCTTGGGGTGGCTTTTTTATTGGTTGGCTTTTTCCCCTATTTTTTAGGAGGGTCCATAGGTGGTTTATTTTGCGAGAAACGCTGTCCAATTTTATAACGATCCCAAGGCAAAGGACGTTCAATTGCTTCAGGAACTTCTCCACTCAGTGAGCGCAAACGTAAATGCAGCGCAGCTTGAGCAATTAAATTTGCTGAAACCGGTGCGGTAATAAAAGCTAAAAGTGTGATCAGTAGCTCGGCAAAACCAAAGCGGCCTTGAAAAGCAAAAAAGATCATGGAAGCAATCAAGAAGCTGCCTAGGCCTAACGTACTCGATTTGGTGGGTGCATGTAAGCGCATAAATAAGTCAGGTAAGCGGACCATACCAATTGAGCCGACTACCATAAAGAAAGCGCCAAAAACTAGAAAGACCGAAACAATAATTTCCATTACAAACTGCATTTTGATCTCTCCTTAATCGACAACATGACCGGTTGTGAAGTAACGAGCTAAAGCTGCTGTAGACACAAAGCCTAGCATAGCAACCAGTAGCGCTCCTTCAAATAAAGAGGTCGTCATCCAGTAAATGCCTAAAACAACAATGAGGCAAATCGCATTTAAGAAAAGAGTATCGAGTGCTAAAAGACGGTCTACAATTGATGGACCGATTACCATTCTGAAAAGGCAAAGTAGCATAGAGATTGTAATGGCAATTAAGCTAATACCTAGAGCATAGGGTAGGATTGTCATACACTTGCCTCCGTTTCGCTTTTTACATCAAAAATTTCCATAAGTGGAATTTCATAGCGTTGTTTGATGTCTTGAATGTCAGATTCGGTATCATCCGTGCTCAAGGCGTGAACCAAAATATCTCCACGTTCCTGATCAATACCAGCAGAGACCGTGCCAGGCGTTGTGGTAATAATCATTGCCAGTAAAGTATTAACTTGCTCATGTTCTGTTTCTAAAGGCACACGATACCATTTAGGGTGCAATTTTTTTGTAGGCCCTAAAACAAGCTTTGCTATTCTAAAGTTAGAAATAATAATATCCCAAAGAACTACAAAGCATAGTTTAACTGCGGGTTTCCAGTGAATATGCGGCGTTCGGGCAATAAATGGTTTGACTAAACGAGGAATAATCAAACCCAGAAGTGCAGCTGTCAGAAGGTCACTGGCATCAAGGCTATGTGCCAGCATCAGCCAAAACAAAACAATAAGAACTGAAACAAATGGATGTGGAAACCAGCGTTCAAACAAATTAGATAGCTGCATTGTTATGGCTCCATAGGTTTCAATTGACTTTCATCAACAATGGTAGGTGTTTGTAGTTTGTCCTGTTGTTGAATTTGCCGATGTTTATATTCAGAAATATGTTCACCATTAAAGGTATCTTTCGAAATAATATCAGGAATGAGGTAAGCATTATGATCTTCAACTTCACCACCATATTTAGTTTCTGGTAGATAAGCTGGATCGTAAGGCTGTACGCTGATAAATTCACCATTTTGATCCACTTTAAGAATCGTGCGCTGGTAAAGCGTATGGTCTTGAATTTGCTGGGCAGTACTTAATGTGTAATGTTGAATAGGTGCAGCAAATACCACATAAGCCATTAAACCAGCAAGTAACACATAGATGACTTTATCATTACGTGGTGGTGCTCGTTCTGGTAAGGTCTGATAAAGAATATAAGCGGGATGGATTGGATCTTGTTCTGGAGGTGTTGCTCGCCAGAACAAGATAAAACCAACACGTGTTAGGGCAATAATACTTAATAGGCTTACAACAAGTACCACCCCAATGATCCATGCTTGATAGCTGGTTTCAACTGTCGCTTGTAAAATGAATACTTTTCCGAGAAAACCACTAAAAGGTGGTAAGCCAGCCATCACCATCGCAATGATGAAATAAGTAAATGCAGCAGCTTTTTCTTGTTTGATTCTTGGGGCAACTTTTAAATGATCTTTAAAATCTCCACGTTGTGAGGTTATCCATCCACAAAATAGATAAAAAGCTGCTCCAATCAGCGTACTGTGCACTAAGTAATATAATGCGCCAGACCATGCTTGTGTATTCGACATTGCAATAGCTATGAGCAAGGTGCCAATTGAAGAAAGCACCATAAACCCGACAAAGCGACGTAACCGATCTGCTCCAATTGCTGCAATCACTCCATAGAGTGAAGTAATCAAACCAATAGGAAGCAACCAGCTTTTCAAGATTTCTTGACTAAGCGCATCATCAAATACTGTTCCATTCACACGCAAAATCGAATATATACCGACCTTGGTCATAATGGTGAAAATTGCAGCCACAGGTGTACTTGCAACAGCATAAGTTTTTGGTAGCCAAAAACCTACAGGAAGCATGGCTGCTTTAATGCCAAACACGACAAATAAAAGTAAGGCACCTGCTACGGCTAATTTATGTTGATCTGCTTCGAGTGTCGGAATAAGACGTGAAACATCCGCCATGTTGAGGCTACCCACACTACCATAAATCATACCAAGGCCAATTAAGAATAGGGCTGAGGCTAAAAGATTGATAATGACGTAGTGAACACCCAGCTGAAAACGTGGCTTGCCTTGTCCATGTAAAAGCAAAACATACGAAGCCATCAACAAGATTTCAAAAAAGACGAAAAGGTTGAATAAGTCGCCTGTTAGAAATGCACCACATAATCCCATTAATAAGAAATGAACCATGGCATGAAAGTAGCGACCACGGGTATCCCAATTGTCGCTTGCATACCATAACACTGGGACGACTAAAGCATAGGTCAGAACTAGCATAAAAGCAGAAAGACGATCTAATACGAGTACAATGCCAAATGGTGCTGACCATTCACTCAGTTGGTAAATGGTAATCTGGCCCGTGCTTGCAAAGCTCAAATATACAATTGCGGTAATTAATCCAGCAATTGCGGAAACAAGACTAATGCCACGACGCCATGGTTGTCGCCAGTCGTCTTTTAAAGCACCGGCTCCAGGGTTGCCGAGCAGTAATAATATAAAAGCAGTAAATGCCGGAATGAGAATGCTAAAAATAGGCGCATGTTCTTGCCAGAAAGATAAAAAATCAAACATTACGGCTCATCCTCGCGTGGGTCGTATGTTGGAGAGATGTCTTCTTTAGCATCAACATGATCACTACCTGACTCATAACGGCTACGCAGCGCCAGTTGTACAATAAAAGCGGTGGTTGCAAAACCGATCACAATGGCTGTTAACACCAGCGCTTGAGGAAGTGGATCGGTTATTTTTGTTGTTTCGGTTAAAATTGCGGGTGAGCTGATTTGTAATCGGCCCATAGCAAATAAAAATAGGTTTACAGCATAGCCAATTACAGCTAATCCAAGCACGACAGGGAAAGTACGAGCACGTAAAATCAGATAAATACCTGTGGCAACAAGTAAACCAATAGCAGAAGCCAATAAGAATTCTAAACTGATCATGATGATTCCTCCCGATGTGGTACTACAGGACCAGCCATGCTTGAGTGGCGAGAATCTCCCAATACTGAGATGAGTAACATCGTTGCACCAACAACGGTGATATAAACGCCTAAGTCAAAACTTGCAGCTGAAGCCAAATGTAGTTTTCCTAAAATTGGTAATTCAACATACACGTGCGCGCTGGTGAGGAATGGGCGTAACCAGAACCATGCAGCTACACCAGTAAGCCCAGCAATTGTTAAACCTGAACTAATCCAGACTTCGTAAAGACGCCCTGATTTTGCTTTGAGTAATTGTTCAGTTTGGTCTTGACCTAGCGCAATATATTGGATGATTAACGCCATTGAAGTGATTAGACCTGCAATGAAGCCACCGCCCGGATAGTTATGGCCGCGCATAAAGATATAAACACTCACGACAAGCGCTAATGGCAATACCCAAGAGGCTGTAATACGGAACATGAGCGGAGATGGATTAAAACGGTAGGTGAGGCCTTGGGTCATGGTTGTACCATGTACACGCATGCCATCCATGAGGCAGAGTGAACCAATAGCCGCAATTCCTAGTACCGTAATTTCACCAAAGGTATCAAAACCACGGAAGTCAACTAAAATGACATTTACAATATTTGAACCACCACCGAGTGGTAAAGATTGTTGGGCAAAGAACCATGAAATCGAATTATGATCACGGGTTAAAATCAGCCACGTAATCCAGCCTATCCCTAAGCCTCCAACAATGGCTAAGGCAGCATCTCTTAAACGTCTTGAGCGAAGAGACTCATAAGGCGTTAGCTGTGGAAGTAAAGATAAACTCATTAATAAAAGAACAGTAGTTACAACATCCACAGTAATTTGAGTCAATGCCAAATCTGGAGCTGACATGGTGACAAATACCATCGTTACAACCAGACCAATTGCACCACTAATGAGGACTGCTTTAATACGTTCATGGTGGAACCATAGCATCATCCAGCAACCTGAAAATAAAGTCAGCCAGAGAACGATGGCAATCCATGGGGCATGAGTGAGTTCACGTGTGCCTGTGGTGAGCCCTTGATTGAGTAGCGGCATGGTTACCATGATGATGCTAAAAGCAATGATCAAGAACAAGTAACTTTGCAATGAGCCATTTTCAGTTTTTTGTTTGATTTTTCGGCTTGTGAGTAATAAATGTTTTAAAAATAAATCAAATAAAATACGGCCTTGTAATCTACCAAGACGTGGGTCAAGGTCAATTTTACGAATCATGCCATCTTTTGCCAAAGCAAAATAGAAGAGTGAGCCACCCACTAAAGCAATAATACTCATAATGAGAGGAGCATTGAATCCGTGCCAGATTGCAAGATGAGTTCCTGCAAATTCTGGTTGCATCAAGCTTGCTCTCGTTACGCTATTGACCAGTGGTTCTACCAATAAAGAAGGTAAAATTCCAACCAAGATACATAGCACAGCAAGAAGAATGGCTGGCGAACGCATACCGATAGGTGGTTCATGTGCATCTTTATTTGGAACTTGTTTACCAATTGGGCCGTCAAAAAACACGCCATGCACTAAGCGAATTGAATAACTTACTGCAAAGATACCAGCCAGAGTTGCAATAATGCTGGCAAAGATAACCGTTGAACCTGAAAGATTCGCCAATAGCTCGGTAAAGAACATCTCTTTAGAAATAAAGCCATTGGTGAGTGGCACCCCTGCCATAGAAGCAGCGGTGATCATGGTTAATGTGGCCGTGAAAGGAAGTAATTGCCAAATACCACTGAGTTTTCGGAGGTCACGTGTACCTGTTTCATGATCAATAATCCCTGCAAGCATGAAGAGCGCTGCTTTAAATGTCGCATGGTTAATAATATGAAAAATGGCAGCAGCAACTGCTAAAGGCGAACCGATACCTAGCAAACAGACAATAAGGCCTAAATGGCTAATTGTTGAATAGGCGAGTAAACCTTTTAAATCTTCTTTGAAAATGGCAAAACATGCTGCCATACAAAGTGTAAATAGGCCGACAAACGTCACGATATTGTGATAGATCGCAGCCCCTACAAAAATTGGCAGTAAGCGGGCAAGTAGAAAGATCCCAGCTTTTACCATGGTTGCAGAGTGTAGGTAGGCAGACACCGGAGTGGGCGCAGCCATTGCATTGGGTAACCAAAAATGAAATGGAAACTGAGCACTCTTCGTAAATGCACCAAGCAAAATAAGCAATAACATTGGAATAAATAGGGAATGGGCTTGAATGGCATCTTTCATGCCCATGATGTCATTAATTTCATAGGTTCCAGTGATTTGTCCTAATAGAACAAATCCACCCAATAACGCCAAACCGCCCATCCCTGTAATGGTGAGTGCCATTCGAGAGCCGCGTTGAGCAGCTTCATAATGACTCCAGTAACCCACTAATAAAAAAGATGAAATACTGGTGAGCTCCCAAAAGACTAATAAAATAATAAGATTATTAGAGAGCGAGATACCCAGCATTGCTGCCATAAACAGCATGAGTAAAGCATATAGTTTGCTTAAAGAATTTTTAGGGCCAAGATAGTAGTAGGCGTATATATAAATGAGTGTACCGATACCGGTAATAAGTAGAGAAAATAGTAAACCAAGAGCATCGAGTCTGAAGCTTAGATTAATTCCTAATTGAGGTAACCAATCCCAGCTCTGTTGAATGCTTGCACCACCAAGCACGGTTTTTGCTTGAGTCAGTAATAAACCGAAACTGGTTAAACTGACTCCGATTGCCCCTAAAGCCGTTACTCCACGCGAGAACCGTTGAAGCAATGAAACAAGGGTGGTGCCTAATATTAACGGTAATAAGATAATTATCGGTAGCACACTCGTATCCATATGTGATTTAGGCCGAGACCTAAAAGTGAAATTTTAATTTCAGAACAGATAGGAATTCAAAGAGATTTCCAAGGCTTGTATTCTGAAAAGCCCAACCAAATTAGAAAATAAAGCGAGAAACAAGTTGTATTGCGCAACTTGAAGAATAAAAACGCAAAATGAAATTTATTGTACACTAAAAAAGCAGTAAAAATCTGATGTTATTACATGTAGTAACAACATCTAGTGATTTTAGAGCCTAAAAATCCTGCTTAAACTCTATATTGTGTGAAGCCGAATTTCATTGTAAAAATAGAGTAAATGGGTCATAAAATTTAAACAGAAGGGCTTTCTTCTGGTGTGTCTCCAGCATGAATCATGCGGAGCAATTCATTTTTTTGTTGCTCATTTAGATTTTGGATTTGCTGAAATAAAACACCAATTTGTGCTGGAGATGGTGTTGGATCAATTAAGCTAAGAGGTTGTGCCTCTATAGACTGCGTTAATGGTTCGCTTCTTTGCAGCAATGTATAGATGTTTTCAAGCTGTTGCTTGGTTGTATTTAAATCAAGATGGCTAATTTTACCATTTTCTAATTTTAAACATTGATAGTTGGAAGCATGTTCAAGTAATTCCTCACGACTTCCTGTTGCAATAATTTGTAGGCGCGGGAATGCCTGATGAAGCCGATTCAAGATTTCTGTGCAATGTGTGGAGTCGAGCTGTGCATCAATCTGATCTATTAATAAAACCCCGTCACCTTCGAGGCAAGGATTTAAACTTAACGGATTAAGTAAACAGAGTCTACGCGCTACATCGCCTACTAACGCAATCCAAGTTTTTGTGGTGTTGGAAAGCTGCTGAAAAGGTAGGGTTTGGCCTTCATAGTCAACCATGAGCTGGAGCCGAGGTTGATATTGCAAATATAGGTCTTTAAGTTCAGGCAAAACAATATTTAATGCATTTTTCAGTGCATAGAGATTCGGGGAGGTGAGCTGTTTAGGCTGCCCAGATAACTCTTTTTGAAGCTCATTTAATAGTTCTGTCTGGTCTTGCTGATCTGATTGTCTAGAAATAATACGTTGTACGAGATGTGCAGCTTGGGCATTTTCGATATCGCTAATTTCGCGTAGCCATTCAAAAAAACGCGTAAACGTTGTAAATGGCAGTGGGCTAATGTCATAGGCTGAAATAGATTGGGTAATGCCGGGTAAATTTTTATTCAGCAGATTAATATCATTTACAAATCGCTCGGCTGGGTAGTAAGCGACTAAGGGCAATCCTTGTAGTGGATCTTTTTTTGTGACTTGCTGATAAAGGGCCATAGTTTGATCAAGTTGCTGCGTTTCAACTTGGCTTATCCCAATGCCACTTGAATTTAGAGTTTTAAAAAGTTTCCAGCTACATAGTGAAGAATCCACCTGTTGGGCAGAGGTACTTTCGGGTAAATGGCCAATTTCTGCTGGAACTTGAATGGTCACTTCGATTCTTGATTGTAGGCGCGACTGAGTAATGTCTTGATCAGGCATGACAATACCAGGGCTACGTAAATCTTTAAGACGGGCAGGGAACCAAGTTAAAGCATGATAAGTATGTTTGAGTAACATACTTTTACCAGTTGCTTGTTCACCTAAAATTAAGGTAATAGGCTGTTTTTCATATTGAAACTGTATTTTAAGATCGTGAAATAAAGCAATATGTTTAAATTGGATCGATTCAAGTTTCATAGGCTCACCTAAGTATGAGCGCTTCAACCAACCGATTGACGAAGACTTAAAGGCGCCCTTAGTTTTAATTGTTGTATCAGATCATAAAGATGATGGATATTTAGACTTACTTTAGCACGAGTACAGGCAACGTAAAGTAATCTTAACTCTTCATCTGTAATCTTGTGTTCTAAGCCGTTAATTTTAAATTGATAGTCATCTTCAATATGAACGCGGTTCCATTCTAAGCCTTTAGCTTTGTGGGCTGTAGAGATGACATAATCAGCTTGCTCAATGGGTGTAATCTTTGCAAGTGCTTTCTTTAATGGGTCAGTCCCGTGATCATCAACCAATTTAACCAAAGGTTTAATGTCACTACCTTCATTGGTTTCACAGTATTCATGAACGTCATGCCATGAATTGAACCATGCTAACTCAGGAACATCGGTGACACGTTTGCCTTGTTTCAAGAGGCTTGCAGCATCTACAAAACGGTTTAGTTTTTGATGGTCTGCTTGCAAACTCACCTTATCGCCATGAACTAAACCTGCCAACAAAAGCTCCATTGCACGGGCATTAGTGCGGCATAAAATTGCGTCACGCATTTTAGTGTGAGGTTTATTAACTACACTTGATTTCTGGTTCGGATTGCCAAGTAGAGGAACAGTCTCATTTAAGCCGCCCAGCAACGCATTGGCAACGTCAGCAATCGTTTCACCGAAACGAAAAGACGTGGTTAAACGAGATTCAGGTAATGGTAATTGCTGCATAGCATTAATTGCGCCACGCCATGCATAAATTTGCTGATGAGCATCGCCAACATAAATGACCTGCGTATTTTTTTGTCGAAGCAAAATACCCAGCATTAAAGGGTCGGCATCTTGTGCTTCATCAAATAACACATAATCACTAGGAATGTTCGGTTCAGATAATGCCCAAAGTTTAAGGTAAATATCATGGCCAATTCCGGCTTGATGATTCGGGTCAATCGACTCTAGCCAACGACGTTCCACAGCAGGATAAAGATGCTTTTGTAATTCGATAATATCATCTGGATGTAACCAATTCGGTGCTTGAATATGGCGAGGTGCAGGGTATTGAGAACTCGTTGAACAGAAGTAACCCACCGCATTTGCAACAAGACTCGCTAGTCGGCTTGGCATTAAGACATATTTCTCGTAACGTCCACCCATCATGCGTCGTAAAGTAATCGGCTCTAGTCGATATTCTTTAGCAATAAAACTAGGACTTAAGCGCGGTAGACGTAATTTGTCAGTTACACCACGGGGCACACTACGAAAGGCAAGTGAGTGAAAAGTACGGCAGTCGACATTGCGATGAAATTTGTTTTGGGCTTCACCAGCAATCGCTTTGTTAAATGCCAAATACATACCGCGCCGCTCAGGCATGGCATCGCTAATCATTTGTAAAGTAGTAGTTTTACCTGTACCAGCATAGGCAATCACTTTAAATGATTGTCCAAGACGGGCGTTGTCTATGGCAATCGCTTGCTCATAGGTAGCTTTAGGTTTTTCAATATTCGACACTGAGTGATTTTATACCTTGTTGCGGTTAGCTTTTTCAACTAAACCAGATAAACCCTGACGACGAGCTAATTCGTCAATAATAAGTTGTGGATTAAGATCGAAATAACCCAACATGACAATAGTATGGAACCACAAATCCGCTGTTTCATAAACAAGATCATTTAAGTGAGCTTCTGAATCTTGAACTGCAAAATCTTTAGCAGCAATAATGGTTTCTACACTTTCTTCGCCGACTTTTTCTAAAATTTTATTGATGCCTTTTTTATAGAGGCTGGCAACATAAGAGGTATCTGCTTCAGCTTGCTTCCGCTCTTGCATCAATTGACCTAAATGAGCAAGTACATCAACTTGTTCAGTGGTGTGGGCGTGATCGTGAGCTTCTGTTTTAGCATTTTCACCGTAAATTGCAGTAGGGTCTTTTAACTGCGCATCGACAATTTCCCAGCCCTGTGGGGTAAGTTTACGGTAGAAACAAGACTCACGACCTGTATGGCATGCAATACCGCCGTGCTGTTCAATTTGTAAGACAATGACATCGGCATCGCAGTCCAGACGAATTTCATAAACTGTTTGGAAATGTCCTGATTCTTCACCCTTGTGCCAGAGTTTTTGGCGAGAGCGAGAGAAGTAAACGGCCTGATTTTTTTCCGCTGTTAGTGCGAGTGCTTCACGGTTCATCCACGCCACCATCAAAATGCGTCCGGTTTGATGATGTTGAGCAATGGCAGGGATAAGACCTTGTTCGTTAAATTTTACTTCATCGAGCCATTGCGTGTTATTCATGAGGAATCACCAAAGAAATATGAACTATAAATTGATTTAAGTCAGATGCTAAAAAATAGCTTGTATAGTGTACGGCATGAACGTCACTTTGCGGAAAAATTCTTTACGCTTTTTCTCTGTGCAAGACTAACGAACAGCTTATATTCATTACTTGTCAGTACGTTATTTAGATATTTCTGAAGTGAGAATATTGGAAATCTCAATCAAATTTTGATCTGGATCACGTATATAAACTGAGAGAATAGGGTGCATTGCACCAGTACGTTCAACGGGGCCTTCTTCAATTTGAATATTTAACTGATTAAGGTGTCCAACCACTTCTGAAATAGGAGTATCTGAAATAAAACACAGATCGGCAGATCCAGGAGTTGGTTGTAATGCCCTAGGTTCAAATTCTTTGCCTAGTTGATGCAAATTAATTTTTTGATGCCCAAACTTTAAAGCTTTTCTGTCAACTTTAAACGTAATGACCTCAAACCCTAATACTGTTTGATAGAAATTACAGGTGTTTTCAATATCTGTAACGGTTAAAACGAGATGATCAAGGTGGCTGATTTTCATATATAACTCGCTATTCTTTTGTGAGGTTAATAGTCGGGAAGAGATTCACTTTTTGAATTAAGTACATTTTCTTTTTCGCAATATTGAGCAATTTTCTGATAATCAAGTTGTTTAAATGGACCTGTTTTTAAGCCAGAAACTGTGATTGCCATTTCTTTTTGAAAATAAGGGATCTGATACATCCAAGGGAAAATGAGATCTCTTAAACCTCCCGCCCACCAATGGTCAGATTGATACAGTGGTGTTAATAAGCGACTGAGGAATTGATAAAACTGGGTGGAAGAGCGGCGATGTTGATGATAGTGCTGCCAGAGGAGTGACCAGTCAATATTTTGGTTCTTTTGGGCAAGTTGCAATGATTGAGAAAAAGCCCAAGCATCCAATAAAGCCATATTTGCGCCTTGTCCCAGTTGAGGGCTCATAGCATGAGCAGCATCACCAATAACACCAATTCGGCCTTGCCCAAATTGAGTCATCACTACATCACGGTATTGGGCAGATAGCCATGTAGGTTGAATTTGATTGTTGTACAAAATCTGTTTTAACCATTCTGCTACATCAGGCCAGCGCTCTGAAACTTGGTTTAACCAAGTCTGTTTTGACTGCTCATCTTTCAAAAATGTAGGTAATTGTGCAGTAGGTAGGCTCCAAAATACACTCGCAAGTCGTTGCTCGGGTGCAGAAGGGATTGCCCCTGTAGGTAAAATCCCCATCATGATTTTGGAGCGATCATAAAATTGATGCAGAATTTGGGGATTCAGTGCTAAACATTCAGGCACGATACTCCAGGCAGCACCCCATGGATAAGCTTGATCGACTTTTACCCATGCTTTTGGTCGCAATTGACTACGAGCGCCATTGGCAATTAAGACCGCATCAAAGCAATCATCAAACTTTTGGTTGTGATTAAAGCCAAAGACCCGAATTTCATTAGGGTGTTCTTCAAGCCTTTCAATTGTGTGGTTCATACGCCAAGTAATGTGACTTGAATATTGAGAAAGTTTTTGAGTAAGAACGTGACATAAAGTAGAACGGTGAATACCTAAACCATAAAGATTTGTTGAAGCTTCATGATAGTGACTATTTACTAAAAGGCGTTTATCAGGAAGTTGCCCTTCTAAACCTGTGACTTTTGCACCTAGTGTTAAGGCTTCATCAAGTACACCAAGATGCTCAAATACGGCTAACCCAGCAGGCTGTAATAAAAGACCTGCACCTACCGGAGATAATTCATCAACTTGTTCAAAAATAGTCACATTATTGCCTTCGCGGGCGAGCAAAATCGCAGTTGCTAAACCTGCTGTACCAGCACCGATAATGGCAAAATGAGGTGTTTTCATTGTTTATTCTTTTGAAGTATTTATAGGTTCAATTTAACAATGAACTTATCACTGATCTAGAAAAATTTTTTAAAATTAAATTATTGTCATAGAAAAATCCCTTGCGATTGCAAGGGATTTAAATGTTATTTCATCACTCGCCAAAGTGCTAATAAGCTACTCAGCACAATCAAAATAACCGAAACAAACCAAGGGCTAATAATCGCGATGGTTAGTAAAATCAGCATAGTACTGCCGAACATCCAACTACGGCGTTGTTGATGTTCCATTTGCAAACGAAGTTGCTGCATTTCGCGTAACTGACGGTCTTGCCAAGCAGACTGATTTTTTAAACCATTTAAACTATCAACAATTAAGCTTGGGAAATCTTGAGCACCTAAAAGCAGGTCAGGTAGTTGCTGCCCTAACTCTTTTATATTTTTGACTGGGTTCATGTTAGCTTTGACCCATTCAGTCAAAATTGGTTTTGCCAATTTCCAGATGTCGAGCTGCGGATAAAGATCGGTCCCTAGGCCTTCGACATGCACTAAAGTCTTTAGCAACAACATGAGTTGCGGTGGAATCTCTAAATGGAAACGACGGGCAATATCCATCACTTGAATTAAGATGCCAGCAAAATCAAGTTGATCCATTGGTTTAGACACCATTGGACCAACGGTGCGACGCATTTCACGCGATAGCGCATCTTGGTCTGTACCCGGTGGAATCCAGCCAGCTTGGTGCACAATTTGAATGAGCTGCATAAAGTTGCTGTTCATTACAGCAAGCAACATGCGGGCAATCGTCATCTGGTCATGCTTAGATAACTCACCCATAATCGCACAGTCCAACGCAATAAAGCGTGGATTACTTGGGTTAATTGTTTCTACAAAGACATTGCCGGGATGCATATCGGCATGGAAAAAGTTATCGCGAAATACTTGCGTGAAGAAAATGGTTAATCCTTTTTCTGCAAGTTGTGCGCGGTCCATGCCTAGACGGTCAAAAGTCGCCGTATCTGAAATAGGAACACCTGTAATACGCTCTGCCACCATGACATCTTTGGTGTCCATGTAGACTTCAGGCACATACATCATGGTTGAGCCAGTAAAATAATGGCGCATACGACGGGTGTTATCTGCCTCAATACTCAAGTCCAGCTCATTTAAGATAATCTGGCGATAGTCTTGAATAATTTCGCTTAAATGCAACGCACGCGCAGCTTCAAGGCGGCTTTCTAGTGTGTTGCCTAACCATGCCAAAATCTCAAAGTCTTGCAAAATTTGGTTGCGAATGTCTGGACGAGTCACCTTAATAACGACTTCACGACCATCGTGCAAAGCAGCAGTATGAACTTGTGCAATTGACGCAGCAGCTAATGGCTGGTCATCAAAGCGAGCAAACAAGGTATTTACGTCAGCTTTTAACGAATCTTGAATACGTTGTTTGGCAACATTGCTATCAAAAGGTTTTACCTGATCTTGAAGTAAGACCAATTGAGCGAGTATTTCAGGTGGAATCAAATCACGTCGGGTTGACAGTAATTGCCCAAGCTTAATTGCAAGCGGCCCCATCTCTTCCAAAGCTTCTTTGAGCTTTAAAGGATTTTTACGTTCACGACTAGACCATGCGGCTGGGTGCATTTTAATAACACTTAATGCACGTTGAGCTTTAACTGGTAATTCATCCGCAGGGAACAACGTATCGAGTCTATAGTGCGCTGCAATACGCCAAAGTTCGAGTAAACGTGAAACGTGCGGAATCATATACAGTCTTACCTAGTCTTGAGAGGGTTGTAGTTGTGCGTTGAGTTGCTGCAATCTTGCTTCTAGACGGTCAATGTCTTGATTAAGCTTGCGCGTTGCTTGAGTTAAATCATCCATTTCCCAGCGAGGGGCAAATAGACCGCTATCTTCTTTTAATGCATCTTCAGCAAAAAACAGATGACTTTGAAGAGAGCGTTTTAAATGTTTTGGTGCAAGCTGAATCTTGCCAATTTCGTGGGCAAGTTGAGGACCAACCCACCTTGATAAGTGCGTAGCTAAATCTGGTTCAGCTTGTTGCATGATTTTTTGAATATCCTGTAACAGGTGATAATCACCTTGCAATGGGATATTGCCAATCTGATCTGGATCGCTGACCAATAGTTTGATCAGCTCAATGACATCTTTAACATGCAAAGTTGCTGTAGCTTCAGAAATTTTGAATTGCTCATCAAAAGGGCGTTGTTCAAAAATAGAAGGCTTTTCACTATGCCCTGTTGCGGTTGGTTCAAGACGTACTTTTTCTTGGTCAAAGAATACATCGACAGAAAGTTGCGGACTGTCGATTACGACACGCAACATTTTGCCCTGTAACTGATTAAGCTGAATGCGTGTAACCGCATCCAGATCGATCAGATGATGAATGATACGTTCGACTGCACCGAGTGCCAGAATCGACCACATATCGTTAACCCTTACAGTTTGAAGCCACGGTGAACGGCAACGATACCAGCAGTAAGGTTGTGATAGTCACAGTTCTGGAAGCCAGCATTTTCCATCATACCTTTTAAGGTGCGTTGGTCTGGATGCATACGAATTGATTCAGCCAAATACTTATAACTCTCTGAATCATTGGCAACTAATTTACCCATAATCGGTAAAGCAGTGAATGAGTAGAGATCATAAAGTTTTGAGAATGGTTCAAATACAGGCTTAGAGAATTCAAGAATAAGCAAACGACCGCCTGGCTTTAACACACGGAACATAGAAGCAAGTGCTGCATCTTTATCAGTCACGTTACGTAAGCCAAAACTAATGGTGAGTAGATCAAAGCTGTTATCTGCAAAAGGCTCTAAAGTTTCTGCATTGGCAAGTACGAAGTCGACATTGGTACAGCCTGCATCAATCAAACGGTCACGGCCTACATTGAGCATAGATTCGTTAATGTCTGAAAGAACGACATGGCCTTGAGGACCAACTTCGCGGCTGAATACTTTCGCTAAATCGCCTGTACCACCAGCAATGTCCAACACATGTTGACCACGGCGTACACCTGACATGTTAATTGCAAAGCGTTTCCAAAGGCGGTGAATACCAAATGACATCAAGTCATTCATCAAGTCATATTTGCTTGCAACCGAATGGAAAACTTCTGCAACTTTTTGAGCTTTATCTTCAGTTTTAACAGTCGAGAAACCAAAGTGTGTGGTTTCTCCCACGTTGCCAGTATTGCCAGCACCACGTGGTAAATTGTATTTCGGTACAGAACCGTTAACCGGTGTATCAGTTAAGGTTTGTTGTAAAGTTTGTTGTTGCCCTTGAGGGGTACCTTGCGGTAAAGGTGAGCTTAGGAAAGGGCTAACTTTGTCTGAACTTTGTGCCTGCTCAGTTGGAGATGTTGGCTTTTGGTTTTCGTTAGACATATTGTCTCTCCTAGACTCAAACTCAAGTGAAACGGAATAAGTTCTGCATGATGACAGATTTTGTCTATTTTTACAGGCATCATCATGCAAATATAATGAATAAAATCTCAACTTCGTAAGGTTGATTTTTTCTCTGTGCCGACCTTATCACACTCTAAACGGATTCGGATGCCCTGAATGTACATTTTCAATAATCTGGCGTTCTTTTTCAGTAAAAGTCTTGATAAACGTCTCGGCTGATTTTAACGGTTTCATTGCGCTAAAACCATCTTGAATAAAATCATACATCAATTCAAAGTGATATTTTTGGGCAATGCCTTTACACATTTTAAAAGCCGTAAACATCATAAATGAGCGCATATATTTATCGAGTGCTGTGCCTAAATCATCAAGAAGAGCAAGTTGCTGATAACGAGCTTCTGCCTGATCAAGTTTGGTTAGGGTTAAGCGCATGATTTCATCGGTTAATACCGTATCAGCCGGATAATCCTTAAGAAGCTGTATCGCCACTTGTTCATCAAGCTGAGTGGCAAGTACAGCCAAACTTACCGATTTAGTTCCAGTTTTAATCGCATTCTCAGGCAATACTTTTTCGGCTTTATGTGCATATTTCAAGAGGCGTTCAATTTGCGCTGCAAGGGCATCAAACTCTGGACCACCATATAAACGATTTAAAAAATACTCTGCCATGAGTTTATGTTCAGGCAAGTTGAAAAATTCATGATGTGTATCTTTCATCCGCTCTTTTAGCCATGTTTGTACATCTTGCAAACGTTGGGCAAGCACCAGATTGTCGTGATAATTAAATGTTTTATATTGTTGTAAAAGTTCATCAAAAGCAGCGAGTTTAGACATGTAAGACTCTAATATTGGGCTATTTACAAAAAATCATAAGAGGCATTGTAACCTTGTACTATGGCGAGAAGATGTAAAAAAAATGATTCATGCGTCAATTTTTAGATGGAATTTGGCCGCAATGACATAATTTGTATAGCAATTCATCATTTAACCGCATAAGTTAAAGATCATCGAAATTAAACAATAAATCATTAGAGCCGTGCACTATGAGTGAACAACAACCAAAATTTGAAATTCGAGATGAAGAACAGCTTTCGGTCGATTTGATTGAAGCACAATATGCTCTAAAAGAAAGTCGAGGGAAGCCGAATGCTAAAAGTACACTCATTTTAATGAGTGGTATTGAACTGGCTGGAAAAGGGGAAGCGGTTAAGCAACTTCGCGAGTGGTTAGACCCAAGATATTTACGAGTAAAAGCAGATGCGCCACGTGTGCTGACAGATACCGAAGCGTTTTGGCAATCGTATTCGGAGTTTATTCCTACCGAAGGTCAAATTGTGGTGATGTTTGGCAATTGGTATAGCGATTTGCTTGTCACAGCCACTCATGTGTCTGAACCCTTAGATGAGGCACGATTTGATGCTTACGTAGAAAGTATGCGGGCATTCGAACAAGATTTGAAAAATAATTATGTCGATGTGGTTAAAGTCTGGTTTGATCTTTCATGGAAATCACTGCAAAAACGTTTGGACAAGATCGATCCATCAGAGCAGCACTGGCATAAGCTCCACGGCCTAGACTGGCGTAATAAAAAACAATATGACACCTTGCAAAAGTTACGCCGCCGTTTTACCGACGATTGGTACATTATTGATGGCGAAGATGAAACACAACGCGACCAGTTTTTTGCTCAGTACCTTTTGCAACACATGCGTCAACTTCCTGACCATGAAACTGAAGTTAAAGGAAAATGGCAACAAGCCCAAATTCCCGAGAGTTTATTAAAACCTTCTAATGAGCCACTTGAAAAAGCTGAATATAAAAAAGAGCTCGATAAACTCAGCAAAAAAATTGCTGATGCAATGCGTTTTGATAAACGCAATGTCGTGATTGCTTTTGAGGGGATGGATGCCGCTGGTAAAGGCGGCGCAATTAAGCGAATTGTTAAAAACCTAGATCCGCGTGAATATGATATTCACTGTATTGGAGCACCTGAACGGTACGAGGCACGACATCCTTATTTATGGCGTTTTTGGAACCGTATTAATGAGGCTGAAAAAATCACGATCTTTGATCGGACTTGGTATGGGCGAGTACTTGTTGAACGTGTTGAAGGTTTTGCTTCGCCTTTAGAGTGGCAGCGTGCCTATGACGAAATTAATCGTTTTGAAAAAGATTTATTTGATAGTCAAACAATTGTGGTAAAAATTTGGCTAGCGATTAGCAAAGATGAGCAGGAACAGCGTTTTAAAGCCAGAGAAGAGGCACCGCATAAACGCTTTAAAATTACCGCAGAAGATTGGCGTAATCGTGATAAGTGGGACGATTATTTAAAAGCGGCGGCAGATATGTTTGAGCGAACCAGCACTGAATACGCACCTTGGTATATTGTTGCAACTGATGATAAATATACTGCACGTCTAGAAGTATTAAAGGCAGTTTTAAAACAGCTGAGAGCAGATTAAGCTCTCAGCCATTAAGGTATCTACTAATTTACAATAGTGGTACGGCTTTTTTGCTGAATACGTTTTGCAAGATTGTAACTGTCATTCAGGTGAGTTTCTGCTATTTTTTTCATCATGAAATAGCCTAAACTTGCTGCTACAATTTGTCCGCCTAGCGGTATAAATTTAGTCACTTGTTTCGTTACGATTTTGCCCAAAAAACCATTAAATGTTTTTTTAACAGTAGTACGTGCCACTACAAAACCTGAAAATTCAAAACCGCGTTTACGTAATTCATCCCAATGAATTGTTTTAGTTTTTGGGTCGTAAACACTCACGTGCTCAGGTGCTAAGCCAAAACGGGAATTGATATCTGGAATAAGGTGCGACAAAATTCCCAAGTCTATCACCACGTCTAAAAACGGAATCGGTACAATTGCCGCTCCTGCTGAGACGTAAGCTCTTTTTTTGATGAGGTCACGACACTCATCGCGAATTTGTTCCAGATTTAGGCTAGGATCAATATAGTCAGGAATGTTATCAATTTTCATAATGTCTACCTGTGTAAGTTTCTTGATGGCGTCATTCAAACCAAGTGTAAGTGACACCTAAAGTTAAATTATGCTGTGTTTAAACCAACGTGACATAGTCAGATTCAGTTGTATAGTAATGAATGTTTATGATTTTGTGCATAAATTATGCAAGCAGGATATGAAATAAATGGGGATTCATGTTATTCAAAGCCAACGTATTGATGTGTTGTTGCAAGGTGTATTAGCGTCTACATCGCAAACTTCAACGCATCCTTTACAGGTTTTGAAAACACAGCATTTTGTTGTTCCAAGTCCTGCGGTTGAGCAGTGGCTAATACAGAAACTTGCAGAACAGCAAGGCATGAGTGCCAATTACCAGTTTCATCAACGGGTACGAGGTTTCCAGTGGTATGCCTATCAGCAAGTTTTAACTGCCCATAAAGAACAGGTCCGTAAAGCGAACATTCCACGTTTAATTTTTAAATGGCGGGTTCATCAGGCTTTGTATGAATTTATACAACCTGATGCAATTAGCATAGATACCTCACATCCTCTCCATTCTATTGTTCAGCGCATTTATGACAGCGCAGACCGGCTTGAGCAAGGCATAGATAAACAACTAAAAAAACAAAAAATGCTGTATTGGGTGGCTGAGCAGGTTGCCGATCTATTTAGTAACTACATGATTTATCGTGGACAGTGTCAGCGTGGTTGTGAAAATAGTTGTACGTGTCCAGAGAACTGGTTGGCTGCTTGGGGGCAAGGGCGAGCGCTCGATATTGAAAAATATATTGTGCAAAAAGACGAAGAGGTTACTGCTTTTGCATTGCATCAAACTCAAGAGCTAGAACGTTGGCAGCGGTGGTTGTGGCAGCAACATTTTCATGATGACTTTTTGCAGATGCAGCAAATTGATGCGTTGTTTTGGCAAGAGATCGAACATCCAGATCGCAGTAAATGGGCTATTTCAAGATTACCTCATCAGGTGGTGATCTTTACATTATTGGATTTACCGCCTAGCCAGTTACAGTTCTTGCGCCGTTTAGGGCAATATATTGATGTGCTAATTTTGCACTATAACCCTTCGCAAGAATATTGGGCAGATAGCGTTGATCCCCTGTGGAAACAGCGTTATGACTTAGGGGTAAAAGAGCGCTTTATTGCGAAAAATCCTAAGGCAACGGATGCTGAAATTAGTGATTTCTTTAATAAATTTACACTCAACTTTAATGCTGAAGCACGTGAGTCCAGACATCCACTTTTAACAAGATTAGGTAAACAAGCCCGCGACCACTTTTCACTATTATCAAATTTATCTACGGGTGAAGAGGGTAAGTGGGTTGATGCTTTTGTGGATGATTTCCCTGAAAGTTTACTCGGTAAAGTTCAATCCGATATTTTGCATTTGGTGGAGCCCCAAGCTAAGCAATATGAGCTTGCTCCAGACGATGACTCTATTCAGATCCATGTTTGCCATTCTACTTTACGTCAGCTTGAAGTATTAAAAGAGCAATTGATTGGTTGGTTGGCCAAAGCACATGAGCAGCCGCGTCGTCCAAATGATATTTTAGTTTTAGTTCCTAATTTGACCGACATAGAGCCTTTAATTCGGAGTGTATTTCCTGCAACTGCCACTGAGCAGGGTGTGCATTTACCAGTTAAAATTGCAGGAGTTGCATCACTCGATGCATTAAATGCTTGGCGTGCCGTGATTGGGCGTATTCAGCTGATGCAAGGACGTTTTAGCTTTGATGATTTCGCTGACTGGTTAAGCTTGCATGCGACTCAGCAACGATACGAACTTGAATATGCTCAGGTTGAGCGAATTTTAAATTTACTTGCCGATGCAGGGTTTAAACGAGGACTTGATGCAGAGCATCTCAAGCGCAGTTTGTGTGAGGGTGATGACGATTATCGATATAGTTTTAAATTTGCTTTAGAGCGATTAGCTCTAGGCATTGCCGTGCCTGTACATGAAACATTTAATCAGGTGCTGAGTTATGCCAAAGTTCAACCAGGTGATTTTGAGTTGATTGGTACACTCATTCAGATTTATCAAGATTTGAATGAGCGCCGTGATTGGTTAACCCTACATGAACAGGGGCAAGTCTATACGGTTGAATATTGGCTCCAAGTACTGGGTAAAGATATTGTCGAATTTGAGCAGGTGGGTGTTGCTGCTTTAAAAGCTGTTCGGGAAATTGTCAAAAAACAAGAGCGAATGTTGACGCTCGCAAGTTATTACGCAGAGACAGAAACAGGAACTTTGCGCAAAATTACGTTGCCTCTACCTTATATTATTGAAGAAATTCAACGGACCTTAGAAAGCCAAAGTGCACAAGCGGAACCGACTGGGCAGATTACCTTTGCCCAAATTGGACATATTCGACCGCTGCCTTATCGCTTAATAGTGATGTTAAATCTTGATGCAGGGCAATTCCCAAACCGTGATACACACGTTCCATTTGATTTAATGGATGCACTGCGTCAACAGTTAGGAGACCGCTCTCGTCTTGAAGATGATCAGGGTGCTTTTTTAGATGCTTTATTATTAGCCCAAGAAAATTTATGGCTGTTTTATAACGGGTTTGATGTGAATGATGGCGAGGTGAGAGAACCTTCTAGTATTCTTCAAGAGTTCCGTGAACACCTTGCCTTGATTGTAAAAGCCGAAGACGATGTATCTGAAAATGTAGTTGTTGAAGGGATTGAGATTCCATCACAATTAAAGCAGCTTTATCACCTCCATCATTTACAGCCCTTTGATCCGAAAGGTTTTACTGTAGAAAAAAGTGGTGTTCGTTACCAAGATCATTGGTTTAAGGTTGCTTCACAAATTCAGCAAGTCTCAGGAAACCGTCAACCTTGGGCGAATACGACCTATCCGCTGCAAGCGCCTGACATGTTGGTTTTAGATAGCCAGCAATGGATACAGGATGTGACATTCCCCGCACGACTATATTTGAAAACTTTGGGTGTTGAAAACTTAGGAAGTGTTGGACTGCTTGACCAAAATGAACCCTTGTTACTAGATGGTTTAGGACGTTATGCGATTCGACATTTTTTACAGCAATCCGATCAACAAGCACAACCTGAGGTATTACTTGATCAATTGCCTGTAGGCAAAGTCAAATATAGCGCGTGGCAGCAAGGTGTTTTTGAACAAGAGTGCTTGCTTGAACGCCTCCATCATTATGCACCAGCGGTAACTGAAACGACTCAGCGAGTTTGGCGAATTGCCAAACAGCTTCATATGAATATTACTGTTCCAAAGTCTGAAACTCAGGATTGGGTCAGTATGGAACCTTCGAGTGCTCGGGCAAAAAGACGTGCGAAAGTCTGGTTGGAACATCTACTTTGGTTGGCCTATCTTAATGAGGGAAGTGCTGGCGCTGAAAAACGCCGTATTGTAGTTTTTAGCGATCAAACCGTTATTTGTAGCGGCGTAAGTTCTGAGCAAGCTCGGCAATATTTACAGCCATGGTTTAAAATCTGGCGTTATGCTCAACAACAGCCACTAGTTTTGCCAGCAGCCTTATTATTAAAACCACTAGAAAAAGCCAAAGCATATCAGTGGGAAACAGCAAATCAGGCAGAAAAAGCAAAACTGGATGAGAAGAGTTATGCTGAGCTGTTAAAATACTGGAATGAAACAGGGTCATTTACCACCATGGATATGACTCAAAATGAAGCTTGCAAGTTGCATCAAGACTGGAGCTTTATTTTACAAGAACAAGATGCACAAGCTTTACTTCAACATGCTTGTGATGAGTTTGCGTATGATCTGTACCATCCAGTTTTTCAATTTCAACATTCGGAGTAAGACATGAACTCAAGAGTACAGGTGTCTTATCAACCTATTATTGATATTGATTTTAGTGGATTACACTTAATTGAAGCTTCAGCAGGTACAGGAAAAACTTATACTTTATCGAGCTTGATGGTCCGTATTTTTCTTGAAAAGTACTTGCCTCGACAAGTGATTGCGACCACGTTTACCCGTGCTGCCGCTGCCGAGTTAAAAAGCCGTATTCGTGCCCGCTTGGTCGAAACGTATCGTTATTTAGAGACGAAGCGCAGTTTTACAGAACATGAATTACTTACGCAGGCCGAGCAAGAGCCTGATTTGTTACTCCAACACATTTTAAAAAGCTTTGCGACGCGTATTGCCTATGCGTGTGAGCGTTTAAAATTAGTTATAGATCAGTTCGATGAGCTATTTGTTGGAACACTCGATAGCTTTAGCCAAAAACTATTGCGTGAGTTTGCTTTTGAGAGTGGCAAAATTGAACGTGCTCAAATTACCGATGATGCAAAAACTTATAGCCGACAATTGATTCATGATGTTTTGCGTGAATGGATACAGTCTCAGCCCCAAACTGTAATTGATGCTTTGTATCTGGCAGGTGAACTTAAAAGTGTAGATAGTTTTGTCAAATTAGTAGAAGACTCGCTTAACTTTAGTTCGGCTCATTTTAAACTTCCTGAAAAACCAACAATTCAATTTGAACAACTTGCTCAGCTCAAAAAGTTGGCGACAGAAATTGACTTAAGCCTTTTAGAGCACTATTACCAGCTCGATGGCGAACACTATAAGCATGTGAGCGGTACGGTATTTCGAAACGGCGCTTTTAATAAACTATTTAGTGAATGTTTACCGCAGCTTCTGCAAGTTCTAACGCAAAGCGACAGTATTTTAGTTTTTGATGGGTCGCTATCTGCACAGCGTGAACTTGTTTTTAAGTTTTTAGGTCAAATTGCCGATCAGAAAGTTTTTAAAAAATGTCCTGCTGAAATTTCAGATGGGTTTTATCAGCACACTGCAGTTCAGCAGATCCAGCAACTCTTTGGTGTACTGAAAAACTATGCTGAGCAGTTAGACCAGCTTCATATTTATTTGAAGGCTTATTTGTGTGTCGAAGTTAAAAAAAGACTACCGCAGGTTTTACAAAATAAAGGCGAAACGACCTTTTCTCAGCAAATCCGTACACTGTCTGATGCTTTAAAGGGCGAGCAGGGACAACGTTTTGCAGTATTTGTTCAGGCGCGCTATCCCTTAATTTTGGTCGATGAGTTTCAGGACACTAACCAAGATCAAGACGACATGCTCGCCAGTATTTGGCGCGATCCGCAGCGTTACCAGAAAGGCTGCATGATTATGGTGGGTGACCGAAAACAGGCAATTTACGGTTTCCGTGGTGGGGATATGCTCACCTTCCTAAATGCCTATAAAGATATTCAAGCCAAACATGGGCGCGAATATAAGTTAATTCATAACCACCGTTCGGTAGCCGATCTGGTTGAAGTCGTCGATGCCTTATTTCAACGACAAATCGATTTTGGTGAACAGGTTCAATATGACCCAATTCGGGCAGGGACTCGGCCTCATCCTGTACTGATTGAGTACAACAATCATAATTCTCATCCTTTGCGCTGGCTGATGCTTAAAGATAAAGAAACAGAGGCTCAGCAAGTTGCATGGAAGATTCGAGATCTACTCAATCATTCTCATGAGGGTCATTTATATTTTCAAAAAGACTCTCAGATTCAAGTCTTAAACGAAGATGATATTGCAGTATTGTCCCGTAATCATGATGGGCTTGATAAAGTTCAATATGAGCTAGAGCGTTTAGGAATTCGGGTTAATCGTCCATCGAAACGAAGTGTTTTTGATTGCACGATTGCTCAAGACGTCGGTGCTTTATTGACAGCAATACTTCATCCTTACGATGAGGCTAAAGTGAAACGCGCTTTAATTAGCCGTTTGTTTGCCATGGATTTAAAGCAACTCTTGCAACTTGAGCAGACAGCCGAAGGGTTAAGCCAGTTTATGACTGGTTTTGATAGCATTAGAGAGCTGTGGTCTAGTCAGGGTTTTTTAGTTGCATGGCAACAATGTTTAAGCCAGTTTGATATCTGGCAAAATTTGGTCGCTGCTCAAAGCAAAGATAATGAACGGGTTGTGGTGAACTTGCGCCATTTGACTGAAATTTTGAGTCAGCACAGCGAGAAATACTCAGGCGCGCAAAACCTCTATCATTGGTACCTCAAACAGTTGCGTTCTCCTCTTGATCGTGATTGGGAGTTAGAACGTAAATTGTCGAGTGAAGCTGGTGTTCAGCTCATGACAATTCACCAGTCAAAAGGACTGGAATTTAAGATTGTTTTTTTATTAGGTGCAGACAAGCCGTTTCGAGAAAATAACAAAACTCTGAATTTTTCGACCCAAGATGTAGTCCAACCAGACTCAAGTCAGACCTTGACTCAACGTGTAGTTGCGATTGCTGATAAGACTTATTTGAATGAAGTTGAACTTAAGCAGCACGAAGAGCGGGCATTAGCTGAACAGAATCGTCTTTGGTATGTGGCTCTAACGCGAGCAAGCCACCGAGTCTATGCTGTTTTACAAGATGCTGATGGTAAATCGGTTTCAGGCTTAGCTTTCTGGAAAAATAGGAATGAGCCTTTTCAGCACCATTGCTGTACAGATGAAATGGTTTTGGAGCAGATGCCTCAAGCAATTCATTTAGCTAAGCAAACCAGTATTATTGAACTACAAGCACAACGTTTTCCTGAGCAACGTTTTTATTCTCGTGGTAAAACCAGTTTCAGTTACTTGGCGCAGCATTTAAAACATAAGGTTGGCACAGATTTATTGGCGAGTCAGAGCAATGATGCTGTATTAGCAGAAGATGAGCTGGACTTGGTCAACACTGTTGAAACAATCAGTGCTCAGCCGATTGACTGGATAAAGAATAATTTTCCGCGAGGAACGCTTGCTGGTAATTTCCTGCATGAAATTTTTGAGCATATCGATTTTCAATGTTCAGATGACTGGATCATAGAAATACGTCGTCGTTTTAAAAATGACTATAGTAGTCTCTGGCTAGATTTACTCAGTAAATATAAAGAGAGCTTTCCAGAGGAAGAAGACGCCGAGAATCTGCTTTATCAGTCAGTTGCACAGTGGTTGCAAGATGTTTTACGAACGCTACTCTATCAGGGCTTCCGATTGAACCAACTCCAACCAGAGCAGCATTTGTCGGAGTTTCCTTTTTATTTGGCATTGTCGGATCGGGTTTTAGCCATGACTCGTGTTCAGCAACTCTTTGCTGAATATGGTCTGAATATGCCGGAGTTACTTGAAGCCCGTTCAGCCCGTTATCTCAATGGTTCTATCGATTTGGTTTATTTTGATGGACAGCGCTATCACATTGCCGATTATAAAAGTAATTATTTAGGAGATGATCTTGCTGATTATCGTAGCGATAACATTGCACAAAGTATGTCTTTGGCAAGTTACTGGTTACAGGCAGGTCTATACTTGGTGGCATTACATCGCTATTTGCAAGTCAAAATGCAGGATTACCAAATTGAGCAACATTTAGGTGGGGCGACTTATCTTTATTTGCGTGGCATGAATGGTGAAGCAGAGCAGGGGTATTATTACTGGCAACCTAGTATTGAGTTTATTCTGCGTCTTGATGCCATTTTGGGGTATTTTGCTGAGGATAAAATCGCATGAAAAATGCTGATAAGTTAGGTAATTTTAAGATTAACAAATACTTGACATGTGGATAAGCCTGTCTATAACCATGTGGACAAGCGTGTGGAAAACTAGGTGGATAAGTGTGTGGACAATCTAAATAGCCCTGAACAAGCCGATTTAAGCTGGTTAACAACGTGGAGTAACTTCTTAAATCAGGCTCCATTTACTGAGCAATCACAAGTGCCAGATACCGCTTCTTATTTACAGCAGCTTATTGAAGCTAGCTTGCAAGGTGATAGCTGTATCGATGTCAGTCCAGAGCAAATTGCAGCACTTGGTCAACTTGCTTTATCAGCCGATCAAGCGACTTCAAAAGTTGCACCATGTGTCTACGATGAGCAGGGGTTGGCATTATACCGATATTGGCACTTAGAGCAACGCCTTGCAGAACAAATTTGTCGATTAAAGCAACAATTAATTCAGCCAGTATCTTGTGACGACTATATAAGCCTACTCACAGACCCTCATCAGCAGGCAGCTTTACAAATGGTTGCTCAGCAGAGCCTGAGTATTATTACGGGGGGGCCGGGTACAGGTAAGACCTATACACTTGCACGTATTATTGCTGTGCTTAGCCAAGCAATTCCACATATTCGTGTGGCGATGGCTGCTCCAACGGGTAAAGCAGCACAGCGCATGCAAGAGGCCTTACAGAACTCGTTTAATGACCCTAAATTGCTTGAGTCTGGATTAATGAGTGAAGAGCTCAGAAATCAGGGTACCCAAACGATTCATCGTTTATTGGGAATGGGGCATAGCCAAACACCACGGTTTAATCAAAAACAACCGCTTCCTTACGATGTGATTGTGGTGGATGAGGCCTCCATGCTGGATTTAAATCTGGCAACTCTTTTATTTGAGGCTGTGCCAGAGTCTTGTCGAATTATTTTATTAGGAGATGCAAATCAGCTTGCTTCCGTCGATGTAGGTGCAGTACTTGCTGACTTGCAACAAATACAGGCACTAGCCGACAACAGAGTACAATTACAAACCAGTCGTCGTTTTGCTGAAGGGGCGTTGATTGGGCAAGTTGCTAAATTTATTCAGGCACAAACCTATCAACAAAATCATGAAGTGGTTTTGCAGCAGTTTGAGATTGATATTGTTGAGGTTTCTGAATTAAAGCCTATAGTTTTACAAAATGACATGCCAGATGTGGTTCAGCTTGAGTATTTACCAGAAGGGAATCACACAGAAGTCGAAATTTATTATCAGAAACTCATGTTAGGTTTCCAAGGCTATGTAAAGAGCCTAAAAAATTATTTAAAAGAAGAACGCTCGATTGAACAGGTTCAAAACGTAGTAAGAGCATTTGATGACTACCGTATTTTAACGGCGGTCCGTCATGGCCCATTTGGCTTACAACAGTTAAACCAGTATGCGCAGCGCTGGTTACAACAACAGTTATCAATAGTTACAGTGGGTGGTTGGTATGTAGGTCGTCCGGTGATGATGACTTATAACGACTATCAACTTGGTATTTCAAATGGAGATATTGGCCTGTGTTTTGAACATAGAACCCAGCCACAGCAATTTGAAGTATATTTTCCAAGTTTAAATAAATGGGTGGCGGCAAACCGATTACCTAAAAGTATTCAAAGTGCATTCGCTTTAACAATTCATAAGTCGCAAGGGTCTGAATTTACACATACTGCTGTGGTTCTTGATCAGGCTGCAAAGAACTTATTAAGCCAAGAGCTAATATACACTGCGATTACACGAGCTAAAAAAGTAGTGAGTCTTTTGGTTCATCCAGAAGCTTTAGTTCAGGCATTTACAGTTCGTACTACACGAAAAAGTGGTTTAGTTCAGAAAGTTAATCGGTTAGTTCGTTAAGACAAACTTAATATTTTTACCCTTGTAAGAAAAAGCTTACATAGATTCGAGATATTTGCTGCTAGAGTACACCCCGCGTTTTTGAGATTATAAACACACAACGAGCTTGGCACGGAATGTCGAGCAAAATCGCACAATAATAATAGCTTAAGTCGAGAGACTGCGAACTTACAATGATGTAGGTGTATAAAGAGGAAACTTACAGCCGCTAAGCCTTGTAGTTTTGGGAGAGACTACAGGGCTTTTTTATATTCACGTTTTAATTTACTTCTAAAAAATTATCAAAAAAGATCTGTTTTAGACCTCTATTTAGTATGTTTTCTTTTAAAAAATTATATCAATAATATCAATATATTTATCTGTAATATGATTTTTAAACAGCCATTTTTCCTGTGAATTGTTAAGTTATATGTTATACAGAACTGTACGTTAAATGTTAAAAATGGTTATTTACTAAATATTATACAGACCTGTACGTTTTTACTTACATGATGATAAGAAAAATACTACTTTTCTTCATAATTGGATGTGTCACAATACATCACATAAGGAAATAGAAACAAAGACACTGGAAGTGAGTTAAAACAACAAGAAGGATGTGACTAGCATCTCACCAACGATAATAAAAACAGAAATAACACGATAAACAAAAACTACAGCGCAAAAAACCCAAGCAGAAATGCTTGGGTTTTTTATTTGCTTTTACACTAAGTTAGTTTCGTGTGAGTCGCTACCAAACAAAGATCGGCGCTGATCTCTAGGAATGCGTGGGCATTGTCTCGAAATCTGATAAAGCACGTTGGCTAAAGCAGGAAGGTGTGTTCCCACTACAGATTTGCCCGTTGTTAACAGAGATACACTAATATCTCTTTCAGGGTCGGCCCAACATAGAATATTGGAGAACCCTAAATGACCAAAAGCTTGTCCTGTCATTGGACCAAAAAGACCTACAGGGTTACTACCTAACATTGGACCTAAGGCATAGCGCATTGGAATTAATAAAGTACGATCAATGTTAACGCCTGTAGTCGGCAGTGTTGCCCTGAAAATCGTTTTCTCACTGAAGATTTGCTGACCGCCATAGCTTCCTCCACTTAAAAGCATTTCAAAGAAGCGTCCAGCTTGTTCTGCGCTGGTATAGATGTTTCCGGCTGGGCAAATAGTGTCCATAAAACGGTTATCGTTAGTGACATCAACTGCAAGTTGCAACCCTCCACCTAACACATGGTTCAGGTAGTGGTCGGTACCAAGGCGGGGGTGTAGGCCCGTTGCACAATTTAAAGCAACTTCTGAGCGGTACTCTGGTTTTAAACCATAGTTGAAATAAGGCATTCCCATCGGTTTTTCGATAGTTTGATGCACAAATTCACGTAAATCTTGCCCAGTCACCCGCTCAATCACTTCTCCTAAAATATAACCTGCTGTAACAGCATGATAGGCAAGGTGGTTACCAGCAGGAGACACAGGTTTGGCAGCATACAAACGTTTTAAAATTTGATCTTTATCAAAGAGTAATTCTGGTGTGACATCGCCGTCTATATAGGGAATACCGCCACGATGTGCTAGTAAATGAAAGATAGTCGCACGGCGTTTACCATTTACGCCATATTCCGGAATATAGTAGCTCACAGGATCAAGCAAATTGATTTCGCCTTTTTCATCTAATAGATGAATTAACATGGCGGTGATCATCTTTGATGCTGAAAACAGGCAAACAGGTGTATCTGGAGTCGCAATCAAAGCATTCTCTTGTAGTCCTGCTGGAGAGTTCCCCTGAGCATATCCAATGCTTCTGTTCAGTAGAACTTTACCTTGTCGACGTAGACAAAAAGTAATGAGTGGATAATTTCCGGTTTTATATAATGCTTCTACACTGTTCCAGATTTTTTGAATCTGGCGTTCAGTCATTCCACCTTGTTCAGCAGCAACTTCATCTTTACGACGAATAACTTGCTCAATATTGTCCGGTACTGGACAAGTGTTAGTTGAAAAAATTTTCACACGTTCCTCGCGCTTCTTTCTTTTTATTCAAGGCTAGTGTGCAGGGTTAATATGCCCATGTCAGTGTCTAAAATGACAAGTTACTGAAAACTATTTTGCAATCCACCTATAGATACCTTAAAATAGGCGACTTGCTGTAGTGATGCACGGCAGTCAGTTGCCTCAACTGATTCATATCGTTTACTTTTTTTTAAGCATCTCGGAGAAATCGAATGGCTTTAACTAATGCAGACCGCGCAGAGATCATTGCTAAATTTGCTCGCGCTGAAAATGACACTGGTTCACCAGAAGTACAAGTAGCTTTATTGACTGCTCAAATCAATGATTTACAAGGTCACTTTAAAGCTCACAAACACGACCATCATAGCCGTCGTGGTTTGATTCGTATGGTTAACCAACGTCGTAAATTGCTTGACTATTTAAATGGTAAAGACCACGGTCGTTACACTGCTTTGATCGGTGCTTTAGGTTTACGTCGTTAATTCGATTTTCACTTTGTTTTCGCTATTTCGCATGTCGCAATGCTTTATCGCTGAAAAGAGAGTTTCACTTAATTTTAGATTAAGTGATTTTTAGAAGGGGCGCTTGTGCGCTCCTTCTTTGCGTTTAACTTTTAACATTATTTAAAATTTTTGGCCTAGTGTGATGGCTTCTAAGCTTTGTCATTTATCTACCAATCGGTGTAGTCTGAATGCCAAACCTTAGGGGTCTCACTAGAATAAAATTAGGAAAATACAATACATGTCAATGTTTAATATCGTTCGTAAAGAATTCCAATATGGTCAACACACTGTTGTTTTAGAAACAGGTCGTGTTGCACGTCAAGCAAATACAGTTTTAGTTACAATGGGCGGCGTAACTGTTTTAGTTGCAGTAGTTGCTCAACCTAAAGCAAAAGCGGGTCAGGACTTCTTCCCGTTAACAGTTAACTATCAAGAAAAACAATATGCTGCGGGTCGTATCCCAGGTGGTTATGGTAAACGTGAAGGTCGTCAGTCTGAAGCTGAAACTTTAATTTCACGTCTTATTGACCGTCCAATTCGTCCATTGTTCCCAGAAGGTTTCTATAACGAAATCCAAGTGACAGCGACTGTTGTTTCTTCTGATAAGACTATGGATGCTGACATTGCTGCAATGATCGGTGCTTCAGCTGCAATGTCAATTGCAGCTGTTCCATTCCGTGGTCCAATTGCAGGCGCACGTGTTGGTTTAATCAACGGCGAATACATTCTTAACCCAACCCACGAACAATTGAAAGAAAGTGATCTTGATCTTGTGGTTGCGGGTACTGAATCTGCGGTACTGATGGTGGAATCTGAAGCGAAAGAACTTTCAGAAGACCAAATGTTAGGTGCTGTACTTTTCGGTCATGATGAAATGCAAATTGCTGTTCAAGCAATTAAAGAATTTGCTGCTGCTGCTGGTGCAGTTGAATCAACTTGGGTTGCTCCAAGCAAAAACGAAGCTCTTCTTGAGCAATTAAAAGCAGCTTTCGAAGCTAAAATTTCTGAAGCATATACGATTGCGGTTAAACAAGATCGTTATGCAGCACTTGATGCACTTTATGCAGAAGCTGTAGCTCAGTTCGTTCCTGAAAATGACGAAACTGGTATTGCTGACGAAGTAAACGAATTATTTGAAGACCTTAAATACCGTACAGTACGTGACAACATCTTGTCAGGTAAACCACGTATTGATGGCCGTGATACTAAAACTGTTCGTGGTATCGACGTTCAAGTTGGTGTATTAGACCGTGCTCATGGTTCTGCATTATTTACACGTGGTGAAACTCAAGCGTTGGTAACAACAACTTTGGGTAATACTCGTGATGCATTAATGGTTGATACATTGTCAGGTACGAAAACTGACAACTTCATGTTGCACTACAACTTCCCTGCATACTCTGTAGGTGAAACTGGTCGTGAATCTGGTCCTAAACGTCGTGAAATTGGTCATGGCCGTTTAGCACGTCGTGGTGTTCAAGCAGTTCTTCCTGCTGCTGACCGCTTCCCGTATGTGATTCGTATTGTATCTGACATTACTGAATCTAACGGTTCATCTTCAATGGCTTCTGTATGTGGTGCGTCATTGTCACTTATGGATGCGGGTGTTCCACTTAAAGCACCAGTTGCTGGTATCGCAATGGGCTTAGTGAAAGAAGGTGAGCGTTTTGCAGTACTTTCTGACATCTTGGGTGATGAAGATCACTTAGGCGACATGGACTTTAAAGTAGCAGGTTCTGAAAACGGTATTACTGCACTTCAAATGGACATCAAGATTGAAGGTATTACTGAAGAAATTATGGAAGTTGCATTAAACCAAGCATTTGCTGGTCGTATGCACATCCTTAACGAAATGAATAAAGTCATTTCACGTGCTCGTCCTGAAATCAGCGCTCATGCACCGACATTTGAAGTCATTAACATCAATCCAGACAAGATCCGTGATGTTATTGGTAAAGGTGGTGCAACGATTCGTGCCATTACTGAAGAAACTAAAGCTGCAATTGATATTGAAGACAATGGTACAGTTCGCGTATTTGGTGAAACTAAAGCTGCTGCTCGTGCTGCGATTGCAAAAATTCAAGCACTTACTGCTGAAGTTGAACCAGGTAAGATCTATGACGGTAAAGTAATCCGTATTGTAGAATTCGGTGCGTTTGTAAACATCATGCCGGGTACTGATGGTCTTCTTCACATTTCGCAAATTTCAAATGAACGTATTGCGAATGTAACTGATGTTCTTAAAGAAGGTCAGGAAGTGAAAGTACAAGTTGCTGATGTTGATAATCGTGGTCGTATTAAATTGACTATGAAAGACATTGAACAAGTATAATTGTTCTAGTGACATGAAAAAGTCCGCTTGATGCGGACTTTTTTTATGGCATGATGCAAGTAATACAAAAACAGATCGTTGTGGTATGCAGGTTTATTACTTTTATCGCCATCAAAGCGACGGCTATGTCTTTTTAAGCCGTGAACAGCATAGTGAACATGTTCTAGAGTTTTTCTGGATTGATAGTGTCAGAACGGACGTGGTTAACCATAACGAAGAATGGCAACAAGAGATTCAAAAGCTTTCAGGCGTGGTTATTAATGAATTTCATATGCGGGATATTGCGAATATTGAACATCCTTGCGCCTTTGACACGCTTGAAGAATATGACTTGCTGATTTTTAAAAAGCTAGTTACGCCTGATGATGAAATTAAACATGCTGAATCCCAAGACAGTGTTTTTGGTTTGGCGACTACACCAATTAGCTTTATTTTGACGCCAGATGTGCTGATTAGTGTGCGTGAGCCGGGAAACAAGTCGATTGAAAATTATGTTCAACGTCTTGATAACATTTTATGTAGAACTTTAGAAGAGCAAAATAAAACCCGTAAATTACCAAATTCACCGATCGATTTATCGTTACGGTTGTTAAACAGTATGATTGATGGCTATCTTGATATCCGCTCGCCATTGACGAGAAGAGTCGAGCATTGGCAACAGCAATTGCTTCAGGGTAATCGTCGTTTTAAACAATGGCATCAACTATTCCATGAAAATATGGCATTTCAGCAAGTGGAAAATCTATGCGAGGAGCAAATTGAAAGCTTGCAAGAGTTTAGAGATGAAATCGTAGAAAACTACCATCATGTCGTTGGCAAGCATATCCACAATTCACAAGATATTTTACTGGTGCGTTTAAATGATTTAATGAGTCATGTTGAACGTATTCAAAAACATACTTTGCGATTGCGTGGCGCAATTCAGTCTGCAATTGATCTGCATTTTTCAGCCATTGCGAACCAGACCAATGAAAACATGCGGATTCTTGCAATTATCACCGCCGTTTTTGCGCCTCTTACTCTTTTAACGGGTATTTATGGAATGAATTTTGAGTTTATTCCTGGTCTTAAATCGCCAGTTGGTTTCTGGATTATGCTAGGGGTCATGCTGCTTAGTACAATTTTTCTGTTGTACTATTTTTATCGACAGCATTTGGTGGGGCGAGGTGAACGAAGCGTAATCGATTTATTGGCCCAGCAGCATCGTCAAGAGAGAATGAATTTATTTTGGTTTTTGGAATATGAACCGATTAAGCAGACTTTGAAGGAAGTGGAGAAGATTACTCGATTGAAATAATTTTTTATTTTTGCACGACGGAGTCTTCTCATTAATATATCAAATAGTTATAGCTAATTCGTTACTTTGGTTTCGCCCAAAGTAACCAAAGGCATTTGTCATCCTTAGAACCTGTTCACTATCAGCATCTAACTAATTTTATTGCAAAAACAATATTATTTAGATAATGGGCAGGCTAAGGATGACCTTTAGCTCAAGCTATGCTTCAAAAAATCTTAATGAAAATGCTTCAACTCTTTCCTTAATTGCTGTACTTCATCAATCAAATCTAACATCACTGCAACTGCTGCCAAACTTGCGTCAAAGTCACGTTGTAGACGATAAGCTTTACGAGCACGAGAGACATCTTCGCCCATAAACTGATGGGTTTCAGGTGCAGTATTGACCGATAAAATATCATATTCAATTAACTGAATAATCCAGTCGGGACTTTGACCACAAGCTTGCGCAAATTGTTGTAGATCAAATGTGGATTGTTCATCAACGACCTCAGCACTAAAGGTATGGCCGTCATATACAATTTCTCGATAATGAATGGTTGTCATAATCTTGCTCCCTAATGAGATGAACGAGGTTCGAATGAAGTAAAGGCTTCAGCCAGTTGCTGATAGGCTTGTTTTTCTTTTTCAGAATGTGCAGGTGGAAATACAATATTTAAGATTAAGTATAGATGTCCTGGTGTTTTATTAGGTATCCCTTTGTCTTTTAAACGTAGCTGTTGTCCTTGTTTTGCATTGTGAGGTAAATTGACATGCAAAGATCCAGCTGGAGTCTTAACTTCAATACCTTGACCTAACGCTGCTTCCCACGGAGCTACATCTACAGTCAAATATACATCACTGCCTTCGACATGAACGCGGTCTGTATCTTTATACTGGATTTCAATATAGAGATCGCCGTTAGCACCGCCATTGATACCACTTTGTCCTTGTCCACTTAATCGGATTTGCTGACCTTCTTTCATACCTTTTGGTATTTTGACTTGAAGGGTTTTACGTTGAACTTCAGGTTCGCCGTAAGCATTCACGGTCGGAATTTGCAGGGTAATTTGTTGCGTCGATCCATGATAGGCAATATCAAGATCGACCTCTATGCTGGCATGTTGATCTTCACCGCGATAACTACGCTGTTGTCTCTGATGTTGCTGTTGACCACCACCAAATCCTGCACCAAAGCGGCCAAATAAATCTTCAAAACCGCTAAAGTCTGCTTGCTCACCACCTGTAAAGCCCTGGCGATAAAACTGTGCGCCATCAAAACCACCTTGCGCAGCACCCTGACCAAAGTTATTAAAACCTTGTGGATGATCTAACATCTGGTCATATTCGGCTTTTTTTTCTGCATTGCTTAACGTGTCGTAGGCAACATTAATTGCCTGCATCTTTTCTTCGGCATCTTTTTCTTTGCTGATGTCAGGATGATATTTACGAGCTAATTTTCGATAAGCTTTCTTAATTTCATCAGCAGAGGCTTTGCGTGTAACCCCTAATTCTTCATAATAATTTTTAGCCATAATGTTTTATCAGGATGGTGTGGTTTATTTCATTATGAAACGATTTTTAGAGTTTTCAATAAGCTAGATTGTATAAGAGTTGTTCTATTGCAAAATAAGATTGAGAGAAAGAGGTATAGATAAATTAAGACTATACCTCTCATTAGTTAGATAAAAGTTTGGTACAAGCCGTAAATAGCAATCAATAGAAGTAATAGGCCGCAAAGCCCTAATATTTTTGGATATAAATGGCTATTAGAAAGACGGCGGAAAAATACATAAACCAGAGATAAAGTTAAGAAGTCTAAAACAATCCATGTCAGGGTGAGTATGGTTAAACTTAGGTTGAGCTGTGGTGTAATAGAAACAAATTGCGGAAAGAAAGCCGAGAAAAAAATAATATCTTTCGGGTTGGATATTCCGACAAAAAAGCCCTTTTTGAAGCCCCCATTTTGTGCCGAAACTGTTTGTATCGCTTCGGGATGAGGTGCCTGAATCACTTCTTTAAGAATAGTGAAACCTAAATAACCAATATATAGACAGCCTAAAATACGGATAATATTGAGATAACTATCGTTAACACTCAGTACTCCCTTTAAAACGAGTACTGAAATAAAAATTAAAATAAGTGAGGCTAAATTGGTCCCAAAAATCGTTTCAAGTGCTTTTCTATATCCACCTTTAAGTCCAGCGCTTGCAACTAAAATCATGACAGGGCCGGGGGTAGCAATCATAATAATGACGCTAAAAATAAATAGAAAATAATCAAAATAATTCATGGAATATAAGAATCTTACTTATTGGGTTATAAAGTAATCTTATATTATCTTATTTAAAATAAGATATTGAAAACGATCATCAAAAAATAAGGATAAATAAAAAGGCGGTATATCCGCCTTTTTATAAAGTTTAACTACTAACTCAAGTGTTCACCAAATAACGCTAAAGCTTCTTCAGCGGTGAACGTATATTGCGTGTTACAGAACTGACAGTCCATACGAATAGGGTTCTGTTCTTCTAAGGTTTCATGAACAGCATCTACACCAATTTGAATCAGTGCATTAGCACAGCGCTCTTTTGAACATGTACAGCCGAATTTGAGTGCTTCAATTTCTGGTAAACGAACCTCTTCTTCGTTATATAAACGATATAAGATCTCGGTTGCATCTAAATTGGTGAGCTCTTCAGCTTTTAATGTTTCGGTCAACATGGTCAAGCGTGGCCATAAATCTTCATCAACCAACTTTTGCTCTTCGTCATCATGACGTGGTAAAAGCTGAATGAGTAAACCACCAGAGCGCTTAGCAGTACTCGCTAGCACAATTCGAGTTGGAATTTGTGCAGATAAGTCGTAATACTGCATGAGGCAACCCGCTAAATTTGCCTGATCAAGAGGTACAATGCCTTGGTAACGCTCGCCAAATTCCGGTTCAATATTGATAAATAAAACTGGGTTAACTAAAGCGCCGAGAACTGTGCTGCTATCTGTTGCTTCAATGAAGCGTGGATCGGTTTCATAATCGGCTAAAGCACGAACTTCACCTAAATGATTACATTCAGCCATTGCCCATTTAAAGGTGCCGCTAGCCTGGATTTGCAAGCTGATACGGCCTTTGATTTTTAGTGTACTTGCAAGTAATGCAGTCGCACTCAACATTTCACCTAGCAGAATTTTAACGGCAGGCATATAGTCACGTTGAGCTAAGATAGTTTGTAGTGCTTCTTCTAGATGAACGACTTCCCCACGGACTGGAAAGTTCTCTATATAAAAGCGTTGGCGTAAATCAGACATAATATTCTCCAGGGCCCTAAGCAGATTATAACAATTTCTTTTTAATCAAGCTTAGGGAATGCAGCGAAGCCGCAAGTAGGACAAAGGACAGCTTGGTGTCCATTGTCCAATTATTTAGGCAATGTGAATAAGTCCTTAATATAGCCATTCTTCGAAATCTCAAGTTATTCTAGATGATCTCGTGTAATGTCGATGCGATTTGGCTGTAAATGACGCTTTAAATTCACATCGTGTTTCGACGTGGCTTGTTGTTGAGCATCACTTTCAAATAGATGTTCAAGTTCGGCTAAAGCGTTACGGTGCGTCTCAAAGATCTTTTGTTCATCAGTATAAATACTTTGCTGCTGTATGAGCAATTTCTCATCATAATCCCGAAAGATTTCGATATTGTTATAGGCTTGCTCATCAGAGATACCGAGTTCTCGTAAGGCCCGATAAGCCATCCCTAATGAAGATAAATACGTCTCACGCCAAATATATTCAACCCCTAAATCTCTTAAGAGATGTACATGATGGCGATCACGAGCGCGAGCCAATAACTTTAAGTTTGGATAATTTAATCTGAGATGACGTGCCACATTCATAGAATCTTCGACATCATCAATCGCTAAAATAAATACTTTGGCTTTTTCAATACCCGCAGAACGCAGTAAATCTGGTTGGGTCACATCACCATAATAAAGTGATCCGCCATACCGTCTGACAAAGTCGACTTGATGAAGATTGTTGTCAATTGCGGTAAACCCTAGATGTTGCAGGCGGGCAATACGCGCAATAATTTGTCCAAACCGACCAAAACCAGCAATGATAATCGGGTTTTCTTGCTGAGGAATTTCATCATACTCAGGTGGGCGTTCCTTATTAAACAGTGGAATGACCTTGTATGCCATCAACCAGTAAATCACTGGTGTGAGTACCATCGACAAAGTCACAATAAGCGTCACAGGTTCTAATAAAGCTTGAGTTAAAATCTTTTCACTTTTAGCTAAGCTTAAAATGACGAAAGCAAACTCACCGCCTTGAGCTAAACAAGTTCCTAATAGTAGGCTGTTATTCCAACTATACTTTTTATAGCGTGCAATGGCGGTCAATATCAGCGTTTTAATCACCAGTAAGCCGATTGCTCCACCAATAATAAGCCACGGCATTTCAATCAATAGTGACAGTTGTGTAGTCATACCCACGGTCATAAAGAATAAGCCAAGTAGTAGGCCTTTAAACGGTGCAATACTGGCTTCAACTTCGTGACGAAATTCGGAATCTGCTAATAATACGCCTGTGAGGAAAGCACCTAATGTCGTGCTAATACCTAACGTATCCATCAGCAAAACGACAGCAAGAATAATAAATAATCCTACCGCCGTAATGAGTTCAGTTGCTCCACTTTTGGCAACAAAACGGAAAAATGGACGCATCACATAACGACTAAATAGAAATAGACCAGTGAATGTTGCGATGATAGCCGCAAAATAAGCGATCCCATGATGGGTTGACTCTGTTCCTGCGAGTAATGGAATAATTGCAAGTAACGGAATCGCAGCTATATCTTGAAATAATAAAATTGAAAAAGATTGCTGACCATAGGTCGTGTTGAGTTGCTGTTTTTCAGTCAAAAGCTGTAATACAAAGGCTGTAGAAGACAGTGCCAGCGCAAAACCAATCACAAAACTGACAGCAAGTTGCTGTTGAAATAGAAAGAGTACGATCAGCATAAGAACGCCACCGCTAATCAGGACTTGCAGACTTCCCATTACAAAAATAGAGTCACGCATTTCCCACAAACGCTGTGGCCTTAATTCTAAGCCAATCAGGAACATCAATAAAATGACACCGAATTCGGCAAGTTCCATAATTGCTTCAGGGTCATGAGCAATATTTAAAACACTAGGACCAAGAAGTATTCCTGTAAATAAATAACCTAAAACTGTTGCAATCCCTAGGCGTTTGCCAAGAGGGACTAAAATCAGAGAAGCTCCAAGAAAGATAGTTGCTTGCAGTAGGAATGACATCCATTGCCTCGAATGTATTAGTCTCTTTTAAGTGTAAAACGAAAAAGACGTCTTCACACCATGATATTCAAATCATCTAATTAAATTCTTGCGGATCGACATCAATTGATAGCCTGAGTTGATGCTGTCTAGGGGCATGAACCAATTGAGACCACCATTGTCTTAAGTAAAAATGTAGACGAGCGCGGTCGGCAGATAAAATCACCATGTGTGCACGATACCGCCCAGCTTTACGTTCCATCGGTGCTGGAATAGGTCCCCAAATATCAACAATCTCACCTGCAACTTGGCGAAGTTGCTCAGCAGCTTCATTTAAAAAATGCAAGGTATAGTCTCGATCTTTCGACTCTGCACGTATGAGTACTGCATAGCGATAAGGCGGTAGCAAAGCAACTTTACGTTCAGCCAATGTTTGTTTGGCAACCGCACGATAGTCTTTTTCGATGAGTGTGGTTAGGAGTGGGTGATCGGGCCTTAATGTTTGCAAATAAACATGGCCTTTATGCTCACCACGGCCTGCACGGCCAGCCACTTGAACAATCAATTGCGCAGTACGTTCTGGTGCACGGATGTCTACGCTGAGTAACCCTGCATCAATATCTAAAATGGCAACCAAAGTCACATGTGGGAAATGGTGACCTTTTGCCAACATTTGCGTACCGAGCAAAATTGTTGGCTTGTTTTGATGAATACGATCATAGATTTTTTGCCAGCTTCCTACACGACTAGTACTGTCACGATCAACCCGAATCACGTCATGATCTGGAAATAATTCTTGTAAGTGTTCTTCGACCTTAGCTGTTCCTGCGCCTAGCGTTTTTAAGCTCTTTTGCTGACATTCAGGGCAATGATCTGGTAAGCGATGAATGGTTCCGCAGTGGTGGCAATGTAAATAAGAATAAGGCTGGGTATGCAAAGTAAAATGTGCATCACAATGTGGACAATTGGCTTGCCATCCACAGCTTTCACAGACCAGTACAGGTGCATAGCCACGACGGTTTAAAAAGATTAAAACCTGTTCTTTTCTAGCTAATGTATGTTTGATTTGTTCAATGAGAGGCTGGCTAATTCCATGCTGTTTTTTGACAATTTTAAGATCAATCAAATGCATTTTAGGCAAAAGTGCATGTCCAGCACGTTTGTTGAGTTGCAGTGAAGTTAACTTGCCAGTTTCGACCAAATAATAACTATCAATACTTGGTGTTGCCGAACCTAAAATCACTGGGCAGCTTTGTAAGTGTCCTCGGTATAGTGCGACATCACGCGCATGGTAACGGAAGCCTTCTTGCTGTTTATAAGACAGGTCATGTTCTTCATCTAAAATGATTAAGCCCAAACGTGGCAGCGGTGTATAGATCGCTGAGCGTGTCCCTAAAATAATAGATGCTTTTCCGGTCTGTGCCTGTTGCCATGCTTGTAAGCGTTTGGAGTCGTTGAGGCCAGAATGCAATAAAGCAATATCACAATTAAAACGAGACTTAAAACGAGAAATGGTTTGAGGGGTTAAACCAATTTCAGGCACCAAAACCAGTACTTGTTTACCTTGCTTTAGCACCTCGTGCATGATGTGTAGATAAACTTCGGTTTTGCCGCTACCTGTTAAGCCATCTAGCAAAAATGCTTGGTATTGATGCTGTGCTTTAATAACCTGTTGGGTTGCTTGCTTTTGGTCTTCATTTAGCGTGAGCGGCATTTGTGCCAATTGAACAGGTGTAGGGCTAAAGTCGTGTGGTTCAAGCGTACATTCAACCAAACCTTTTTTTTCTAGTGCTTTAAGTGTTGCAGTTTCTACACCACTTAAATTGAGAATGTTCTCTGTTGTTCCCGCAGGATGTAACTTTAAAATCTGATAAGCATCTTGTTGCTTTACTGAACGTTTAAGCAGTGCCTCAACATTGTCGCATGGAGTGATTTTCCAGAGATGGAACAAAACGTCCATCGGTTTGCCCTGACGCAGTATAGCCGGAAGGGCGGTTTGCATGACCTCGCCAACTGGAAATTGGTAATATTGTGCGGACCATGTCAATAAACTTAAAACTTGTTCATCTAAAATAGGCTGTTCATCTAAAAGTTCAGAAATGGCTTTAAGCTGAAAGTTGCCTGTAAATGGCTCATGTGGATTCACTTTTTCAGTGATGATACCAATCAGGTTTTGTCGCCCAAATGAAATAGCGACGCGTGAGCCTACTTGAGCCCGTTCATATTGTGCTTCGGTGAGTGTATAGTCAAAAGTGTCGTACAGATGCACAGGTACGGCAACACGCACACGATAAACAACTGAATCAGGCTTTGGCGTTATGGTCATAGAGGCTCATTTCGTCAATTTTAAAAAACGGCATAGCGTCGTGAAGAGGACTTGGGTATTCTACACAGGCTATAGAATGAATATGAATGATTGCGTAGCATAGATGCAACAGCAGCGACTATTATTTTTGGAAAATTAGAACATTACCATGCCTGCATATCAATTTACTGCCATTGATGCTTCAGGGAAGCAGCAAAAAGGAGTGCTTGAGGGAGACTCAGCACGCCAGATTCGCCAACAATTACGCGATAAAGCATGGACACCAATTAGCGTTGACCCTGTTGAACAAAAAGATAAACATCAGAGTCAGGGATTATTTCAAAAAAAGTTCAGTGCCTATGATTTGGCGCTCATGACCAGACAACTTTCTGTTTTGGTTGCAGCCGCAATTCCTTTAGAAGAAGCTCTACGTGCGGTGAGCAAGCAAAGTGAAAAAGCGCATGTGCAAAATCTTTTATCGTCTGTTCGTTCGCGAGTCATGGAAGGACACTCATTGGCTCAAGGTATGCAGCAATCTGGACGTTTTCCGGACCTCTATATTGCAACAGTCGCTGCAGGTGAACGTTCGGGGCATTTAGATCTGATTTTAGATCAGCTCTCGGATTACACCGAAAACCGTTTTGCCATGCAAAAGAAAGTTCAGGGTGCCATGATTTACCCGATCATTTTAATGCTGATGTCATTTGCTATTGTCATGGGCTTAATGACTTTTGTTGTGCCAGAAATTGTTAAAACCTTTGATCAAAACAAAGATGCTCTACCGTGGATTACGGTCGCCTTAATGAAGGCCAGTGATTTTATTCGTCATGCGTGGGTGTTTATTATTATTTTTGCAGTTGTCGGAATTGTCGCATTTGTACGGTTTCTAAAAACAACAGCTGGGCATTATGCTTTTGATCGATTAACACTCAAATTGCCATTATTCGGTAAACTGTCACGTGGTATTAATTCTGCACGATTTGCCAGTACCTTATCTATTTTGACCCGTTCAGGCGTGCCGTTGGTCGATGCATTAAAAATTGGTGCAGCCGTCACCAATAACTGGGTCATACGCGATTCAATTGCCCATGCGGCTGAGCGTGTTACAGAAGGTGGTAACTTGGGTACGCAGCTTGAGCGTAGTGGTTATTTCCCACCAATGATGGTACAAATGATTCGAAGTGGTGAGGCATCAGGTGAGCTCGACCGCATGTTAGAACGAGCATCGACCATGCAAGACCGTGAGGTTACAACATTTATTTCAACCTTACTGGCATTACTTGAACCGCTTATGCTGGTTTTAATGGCAAGCATTGTACTGGTTATTGTAATCGCGGTTATGCTGCCAATCGTAAATATGAACAATATGATTTAATAACTTTGATATTAGAGATAATGATGAAAGTAAAAAATATTCAAAGCGAAACAGCGATGGAACAACATAGTGAATCTGCGGTTTCAAATCAGTTTGAGCAGTGTTCTGATAAACATGCCTCAAGTGTAGCTTTAAAAATTGCACAATCGTGCCATTCCGAGCATAGCTCTCCATCTTGCGTTCGGGCAAAGCTTCGCTTTGCTAATCCTCACTCAGGCTTTACCCTCATTGAAGTTATGGTTGTGATTGTAATTTTAGGCGTGTTAGCAGCGCTCATCGTACCAAATGTCATGGGGCGTAGTGAAAAAGCAAAAATTGATACCACTCAAATTACATTAAAAGGTGTAGCTGGTGCTTTAGATCAGTACAAGCTCGATAACGGTCATTTCCCAACAATGCAAGAAGGTGGACTAGATGCTTTAGTGAATCAGCCTGCTACAGCAAAAAACTGGATGCCGGGTGGATATGTTAAAGGTGGTTATCCTAAAGATAGTTGGAAAAATGATGTTCAATATGTAATTCCAGGTGCAGATAGCCGAGCTTTTGATTTGTACTCGTTTGGTGCAGATGGCAAAGAGGGCGGTGAAGGTAATGATGCAGATATTTATTACCAACCTTAATTGAGAATATAATGGAGATTATCAATTCGTTTAAAAAGATAAACTGATAAATACGAATTGATAATCTTTCTTAATCACGAAAATATAGTAAGTTTTTGAAAAATATAAAATAAAGTTAATAATTATATTTGAGACTTATAATAAGAATTATTCCCATATTTAATAGTTACAAGAAAGTTAAAATGTAGGGAAAAATAAGCTATATATTTAAATAAAAGCTTTGCATAATAAATAAAAAGCACTTTATTACATTAAAAGGAGAGATTAAATGAAAGCATTTCTCATAGTAGATGAACTGACTCAGTTTCATTGGGTAATGCTCAAGTCTGTCCTATTGATTTTGGGTTTATTGCCGATTGCCGAAGTTTTTTTAAAGCTATGGCTTAATACCGAGGGAAGTAGCCAAATCATGATTGGTTTCTTTGCATTAAGTATTGTGAGTGCATGGTTAATGGTGAGCTTCTTTACTGCATTAAAAGCGAGTGTCTGGCAAGCTAAACAAATCTCCACTAAATATGAGCAATTGCTTTTTAAAGCCTATCGTTATGTACCAATGGTCTTTTTATCGAGTTTAGTTGCTTATTTATCTTTGCAATTATCGATTGCTTTTTAATAATATTTTAAAACCAAATTTTTAGATAAAACGTAGACTGAATATCTACGTTTTATTTTTTAAATTTAAGCAGGCTGTTGTACTAGCATTGCTGTAATCTTACGCACAACAGGTAAGACTAAAAGTAAAGTTGGGAAAGCAATTAGCCAAGAAATAGCCCATGCAGACATCCAGATATTTATAGAAAATTGCTCAAATCCTAGGCTTCGTAATGTACTAATCATCGAAACCACAAACGTCATAATGATCGATAGAAGAAAGGGTAAAACGATAGATGTATAGCGATTTGGAAGTTTTTTAAAACTAAACAAAGATTTTGAGTTTTGCATTTTTGACTCCGTAAACCAACAAACGCCAGTGCCATTCAAAAATATAAAAATATTTTGAACAAATAGCTCCAAGCATTGTTGGAGGTATGTTGGCACGTTGATTGACGTAAACGTTTACGGCTTTTTGATGAGCAGATTTAATTTAGCATGAATTTTTCAAACTGGAAATAAAAAGAGGGTATTTCTTTATTTGTACATATTATATGCTTCAAATCAGATGTTTAAGAACATGAGAAAAAGTAAATGGAACAAATCGAGTGGAATGATTTTTTAAAAGTAGAGCTTCGCGTGGGTAAAATTATTGAAGCTGAATTTTTCGAAAAGGCACGTAAACCTGCTTATATTTTGCATGTAGATTTTGGTGAAGAGTTAGGGGTACGTAAATCGAGTGCGCAGATTACTAAACTCTATCAGCCACAAGATTTAGTTGGTAAGTTGGTGGTTGCTGTAGTGAATTTCCCTAAAAAACAAATAGGACCTATTCAGTCAGAATGTTTGGTGACAGGATTTCACAATGCAGAGGGTGATGTAGCACTTTGTATCCCAGAGTTTGAAGTGCCTCTGGGTACAAAGTTATTGTAAGTTAGCGGCGGGATTTAAAAGAAACGTCAACTTTACGTGGACGATAAACCCAACCTAAAATCAGCAGTAATACTGCAAATCCTAAAATTGGATAATCACCTAAACGGTTATAAAGGGTTTGACCTTGCATGGCTGGTAAATCACCTCTCAAGACAAACTCTTTATCGATCGGTGCTTGTTCAGTGATATGACCATTTTGATCAATAAACGCTGTTACACCCGTATTGGTTGCACGGATAAACCAGCGGCCATTTTCTTTAGCTCGCATTTGTACCATTTGTAAATGTTGCAATGGTCCAGCAGTGCCAGTAAACCAAGCGTCATTAGATACAGTCACTAAAAAGTCGCTGTCTTTTGCATTACGTCGGGTGAGGTTCGGATAAGCCACTTCATAGCAAATTGCAGCAGCAAGCGCATGCCCTTTAATCATAAGTGGTTTTTGGTCACTTGCACCACGTGTAAAACCGCTCATGCTCACATCATTTTGCATGGCCGGTAGTACCCAAGAGAGTAAACCTGAAAGAGGGATGTATTCACCAAACGGTACAAGACGCTGCTTTTTATATAGACCACTGGCATCGCTTCCAGAAGCCATAATGCTGTTGTAATACAGTGGACTACCGACTTCATGTGATTTGGTAACATCCCAGTAAGGAATTCCGGTTACCCATGCAGTGTGGTTCTTTTTAGCTTGTGCATCCATTGCATCCAAAAATGGTTCAATGTCAGTTTGGAAGAGTGGAATTGAAGATTCAGGCCATACAATCAAATCACGACCCCATTCAGATTGAGTCAAACCTGCATAAATTTCTAATGTTCTAACTTGATATTCGGTTAGCCATTTTAAATCTTGTGGAATGTTACCTTGAATGAGAGAAACACTAAGCGGCTTGGCAGCTTTAGGTTTTACAAACTGTATATATGATGCTCCCCATGCGCCTAAAACCAACAGGGCAGAAGGGATAACCCAAAAAATACGCTTACGTAGAACTTCAACTAAAGCACAGGCTAATACAATGACGACAAAGGAAATTGCATAAATACCGAATAAAGGCGCATAACCATCTAGTAAACGTTCGGTAAACGCGTAACCTACAAACAGCCATGGAAAACCTGTAAATACCCAAGTTTTTGCCCACTCAAAAACAATCCAGAGTGGTGCGAAAGTCAGTGGTGTTTCAGGGAAGAAACGTCGGTAAACCCAAGTCTGGAATGCGGTAAACAGGCCCATCACAAGGGCCATAATGGCAATCATACAAACGCTTAGAAATGCATTGGTATCGCCATAGACATGGATGGACGTGTAGAGCCAGAAAGCGCCTACAAACCATAAACCGAAGCCATAGCTTAAGCCAATAGCAAATGCTTGTTTGGCTGAACGTTTATGTAATGATGCATAGAGTAGGGCTGGTGATAATATTGCTAACCACCACCAATAATAAGGTGCCAGTGAAAAACTGAATACGGCACCTGAAAATAAAGCAATGAGTAAAGGAAAAATTAAAGGAAGCTGTTTTTGTTGTTGCGAAGAATCTAACAGCTTTTCAAAGTATGCTCTCATTGACGTACAGCTCGAATCAGATGAATAGTGCGGGCATCTGCTTCAACAATTGTAAATAACCAATTTCCAAGCTCAACAGTTTGACCTTGTAAATCACTTACCAGACCAATCTCTTGAAGCAATAAACCGCCGACAGTTTCTACTTCATCGTCAGAAAAATCAGCATCTAAAACAGTATTGAAATGTTCGATTGGTGTAAGTGCTTGCACCATCCATGCATTTGCTACCGTATGGTCATTGTCAGGAACAATGTACTGAGCATCTTCATCCGCAGTGTCATGTTCATCTTCGATTTCGCCAACGATCTCTTCAAGAATATCTTCAAGAGTAACAATACCCGCTGTTGAACCATATTCATCAATCACAATGGCAATGTGAGTCTGAGTATGTTTCAGCATGCGTAGTACCTGATCGGAACGTGCACTTTCTGGAACAAATAAGGGTTGACGCATAAGAACTCGAATATCGACTTTGGTATTCGGTTCGGTTAGAAATGGCAACAAATCTTTTGCGAGCAAAATCCCGACAACATTATCAGGCTGATCAGAAGAGAAGACTGGAAAGCGTGAGTGAGCAGACTCGACCAGTACATCAAGAATATCAAGTAACTGATCATCTTCTTGCAAACTGATCATTGCTGTTCGTGGTGTCATGACTTCACGAATTTTTGTAGCAGGAAGGTCAAGAACACCTTCAAGCATGGCAACAGTATCTGGTTCTAAAAAGCGACGTGAATTTTGGACTAATTTTAATAATTCATCACGGGTTTCTGGTGCTGTACCTAACCATTTTCGTAAGCCGCGCATTCCCCACGACGGACTTGGTTCCTCTTGCATGATCTTTCCTAAAGACTCAATCTATCAAATGAATACTTTGAATCATACCGAAGAAAAGATGCTTATGCATCTATAAAACAAGCTAAAAGACAAAACGCATATTGTTATGTAAAAGCCAGTTACAGTTAACAGCTCAGTAATTTGTTTATGCTAAAATGTGAAAATTCTATTTGTTCGAGTTTGTCATGTCGGAACAATCCATTTCACCTACTGTCCAAATTAATACACGTGGTTTACGTTGTCCTGAACCTGTCATGATGTTGCATCAAGCGATTCGTAAAGCAAAATCAGGAGATGTTGTTGAAGTATTAGCAACTGACCCTTCGACTTCGTGGGATATTCCAAAGTTTTGTATGCATTTGGGGCATGAGTTATTGCTAAAAGAAGAAGTTCTGGATGACCAGAACCATAAAGAATACCGTTATCTGGTACAGAAAGGATAAGGTTTTCTAGATTAAAAAAGCCCCGAATAATCGGGGCTTTTTATATTACATGTTCGGATAGTTTGGACCACCCCCACCTGAGGCAGGAAGAACAAAGCAGCGCTTTGTCCTGCCGCAAGTGCAAAAGCCATGCTTTTGCAGAGAAGGTGGCTGTTCTATTACATGTTCGGATAGTTTGGACCACCACCACCTTCTGGGGTTACCCATGTGATGTTTTGAGATGGGTCTTTAATGTCACAGGTCTTACAGTGAACACAGTTCGCTGCGTTAATCTGGAAGCGTTTAGAACCATCATTGTCTTCCATGATTTCGTAAACACCAGCTGGGCAGTAGCGCTGTGCAGGCTCATCCCATTTCGGTAAGTTCACATTCACTGGAATTGAAGCATCAGTCAACTTCAAGTGAGCTGGCTGGTTTTCTTCATGAACCGTGTTTGAAATAAACACAGAAGATAAGCGGTCAAAAGTCAACTTGCCATCTGGTTTTGGATAGTTTGGCTTGAAGCTCGTTGCATCAACAGTTTTCAATGCAGCGAAGTCTTGCTTCAAGTCATGTAAGGTGAATGGAACTTTAAAGACATTCTGGTCGATAAAGTTAAATGCACCACCAATCCACTGACCAAATTTGTGCATTGCTGGGCCAAAGTTACGAGTGTTATATAACTCTTCTTTTAACCAAGAATTATTATATTTTTCAGTATATGAAGTTAATTCTTTAGTGAATAAGTCTTCGCCTTCAGTAACGCGGGCAATGGCAAGGTCACCGCCTTTTTCTACACCGGCAGCAATGGCTTCAAATACGGCTTCACCACATAACATGCCTGATTTCATGGCAGTGTGTGAACCTTTGATTTTTGCCATATTAAGGAAGCCAGCATCATCACCAATTAAGCAACCGCCTGGGAAAGTCAATTTAGGTAATGAGTTGAAACCGCCTTTCACTACGGCACGTGCGCCGTAAGAAATACGCTTCCCACCTTCTAAATACTGTTTAATCAGTGGGTGAGTTTTCCAGCGCTGCATTTCCATAAATGGATACATGTGTGGATTTTCATAAGACAAGTCCACGATCATACCCAAAGTCACTTGGTTGTTTTCAGCGTGGTATAACCACCAGCCACCAGAAGAAGCTGTTTCAGCCAATGGCCAACCTGCACCGTGCATGACTAAGCCCGGTTTATGTTTTGCAGGGTCGATTTCCCAAAGCTCTTTAATCCCGATACCGTAGTGCTGAGGATCAACATTTTTATCGAGGTTATATTTTGCAATCAGGCGCTTACCTAAGTGACCACGGCAACCTTCAGCAAAGAGGGTGTATTTAGCGTGAAGTTCATAGCCTGGTGTAAAGTTATGCGTTGGTTCGCCATCTTTACCAATACCCATGTCGCCAGTTTGAATACCTTTTACAGTACCGTCTTCGTGGTAAAGCACTTCAGATGCAGCAAAGCCCGGGAAGATAGACACTTCTAATTCTTCAGCTTTTTGACCTAACCAACGAACGACATTGCCGAGTGAAACCGCATAATTGCCGTCATTGTGCAATGTCTTCGGTACCATCCAATGTGGTACTTCTTTAGATGTGGTGTCTGATAACAAGAAGAAAGTTTTATCTTCAGTTACAGGTACGTTTAAAGGCGCACCTTCTTCCTTCCAGTTCGGGAAAAGTTCGTTGATGGCACGTGGCTCAAGCACAGCACCAGACAAGATATGCGCACCTACTTCAGAGCCTTTTTCAACTACACAAACAGAAAGATCGGGTAAGTTATTTTCAATCGCTAATTGACGGATCTTAATCGCAGCAGATAGACCTGCAGGTCCTGCACCTACGATGACAACGTCAAACTCCATCGATTCACGTTCGATGTGTTCCATGTAGGACTCCTCAATACTTAAAGGTGGCAACCGTCATATTCAGAAATTCGGTGCTGCCGTGAGTGTTTTAATCCATAGGCGCAAATATGCTATTGTGCCTTTTATCATTTTGGCTAGTATAGTTTTAAACCATGATCTAGCCAATTGGCTGAGTCGTCATATTTTTTCGTCAGCAAGGCATAAACTATGGTAAATCAAAATAATTCCCCATCGGATATGGGAAAAATACCGTTATCTGATGATAAAAACTTAATGAACATTGCACAATACTTAAAAGGTGTACAGCAAAGTCACAAAAGGTCAATTCCACCTTTAGAGCAGTGGCATCCAAAGCATTGCGGCAAAATGGATTTGACGGTTAAAGCCAATGGAGAATGGTGGCACGAAGGTCAATTGATTAAGCGCCAAGCCCTATTAGATCTATTTACCAAAGTCCTATGGAAAGAAGAGGGTAAATTCTACCTGAAAACCCCCGTAGAACAAATTGAAATTGAGGTCGAAGATGAACCTTTATTAGTCAATCAGGTAGATCAAGTTGAAATTTCAGGTGATCAATTTTTACAACTGACCACGACGAATCAAGATGTGATTCTGGTCGATGCTGAACATCCAATTTTTATGCGTGAATATGACGGGGAATTGCGTCCTTATGTGCATGTGCGTTTTGGAATTAACGCCCTTATTCAACGCCAGTCTTTTTATCATTTAGTGAACTATGGAACACTGATTGAAAATGATAATGGTGAAACCATTTTAGAGTTAAAAAGTGGTAATTTGCTCTTGCAATTAGGCACTTGAGGTTTAAGCTTTAGGAAGTGAAAATTTCCGACACTTCAGTACAGCCATGACAGCCATACAACCTCTATTTACCGATCTAGAACCTATGCCTAACGCATCTGCTGATGCTCCAATTGGTATTTTTGATTCGGGAATTGGAGGAATGTCAGTTGCAGCAGAAATTGCCAGATATTTGCCAAACGAACGTATTGTGTATTATGCCGATACTGCCTACGTTCCTTATGGCCCACGTTCCGATGACGAAATTAGGGAACTTACAGCTCGAGCTGTCGATTGGTTATATCGTCAGGGTTGCAAAATTGCGGTTGTAGCATGCAATACCGCTTCAGCATTTAGCCTTGACCATTTACGCGAGCATTATGGTGAACACTTCCCAATTGTTGGGTTAGTTCCAGCATTAAAACCTGCCGTATTGCAAACACGCTCTAAAGTGGTTGCCGTGTTGGCGACACCTGCTACTTTTCGTGGACAACTCATTAAAGATGTTGTTGAAAAGTTTGCTATTCCGGCGGGTGTTAAAGTGATGACTTTAACCAACCTCGAACTTGTTCCTTGTGTGGAAACAGGACAGCAAATGGGTGAGGTATGTTTAAACGCATTAAAAGAGGTTTTACAACCTGCCGCTGAGCAAGGTGCAGACTATTTAGTGCTCGGTTGTACTCATTATCCTTTCTTAAATGAAGCAATTCATCATCTTTTTGATAACCAATTCACACTGGTTGATTCGGGATTAGCAGTAGCCCGACAAACAGCCCGTATTTTAATAAAAAATGCGTTATTATGTGACCAAATAGGTCAGAATGTTGCACGTATTGAATGTTATGTCAGCGGAAATAATGCTGAGGCACTGCAACCTGTTTTACAACATATGATTCCACAAGAGTTAACTTGGACACTTCATAATCTGAACTAGTTTTTTTGCATCGTTTAGAAAGTAGTGTTTTTTAGATTTATTATTTTATTTGGGGCGGTTCATGATCTTGGCTGATTTTAAGTCACATACAGATCATGGGGCGAAAGGGTATTGTTATGCTCGATACACGCTATCAGATTTTTATTTCAACGTCTGGCCGCGATATGCAGCCAGAGCGAATGGTTTTGTCTCAAACCTTGGTGGGGATGGGTTTCTTTGCTTGGGGATTAGAGCATCGAACACCTTTAACCACCACACTTGCACGTCGACAGATTGATGAATGTGATTATGTAATCCTACTTTTAGGCAGCCAGTATGGAGAACAAGCAATTTCTGGTGTGAGTTATCTGTCTTTAGAATATGAATATGCGTTAAGTCAGGCGAAACCTATTATTGTGTTCATGCATGAACAGCCAGAAAACCGTGAAATAGATTTACAAGAAACACATCCACAACTTAAAGATAAATTTCTCGCATTTAGAAAAAAATTATTACACGAAGCAGAGCATATTTTTTACTTTAAAACTCCACGTGAACTGGAGTTGGCTGTCCGTTTAAATATCCCTTTAATGGTTGAGCAACATATGGGACAAGGTTGGGTTCCTGCTCATCAAGCTCAACAGTTACAAGATGAAATTAGGCTGTTAAGAAGTAAAATTTTGCAGTTAGAACAGCGAGTAATAGAGCCATCAACGCAGTTAAATGAAGTTGCACCGCAAGATGTTTTTGCATTTGAATATCAGATTCAAGCATTTCAGGATGGCAACTTTAAAGAGCTTAAACGTCAACGACAAATGACGTGGTCTCAATTGTTAAGCGTGCTGGCAAAGCGCTTTGAAACAGCGGTGCCAGAAGAGAATTTTGCAGCTTGTCTGAATGAATATTTAAATCAGGCTGGCTTAGAAGATGCTCGTCAGGAATTACCTCGTGCGCATGCGGTTGCCTGTGCGCAGATTAATCATAAGGCACTGTTCCGAATTAAAAATCAAATGCAATCGCAAGGCTGGATTGTTCCAACTCAAACTGAACAATCATATGGCTTATGGAAACTAACCACTAAAGCTCAAAAGATATTGCTGAGCTATAAATGGAATCATCGAGGCATTCGATTAAAAGCTTAGAGCGATTCAATTTATATATGACAATGAAAACTGTTACATTAGTGTCATAAGATGAACTGAAAGGCATTTACACATGTCGTTTGAACAAAAACCGAAAGTTACTGTCATTTTAGCGAATTTAGGCACACCAGATGAGGCGACTGTGCCTGCGGTGCGCCGTTTTTTAAAACAGTTTTTATCTGATTCACGCGTGATTGAAATACCGAAACTGATCTGGTGGATAATTTTAAATCTGTTTGTTTTGCCTTTTCGCCCGAAAAGAGTGGCGCATGCCTATGCTTCGGTATGGTCCGCAGATTCGCCAATGCGTGAAATTGTGTTTGAGCAAACTCAACGTGTGCAGGCTTATCTACAGCAAGAAAATAAACAGTTTGATTTAACTGTGGTACCCGCAATGACCTATGGAAATCCGGGTATTGATAAAGTTTTAGAAAAATTGGCGGCTAACCCGCAAGAGCATGTCATTTTATTGCCTTTGTTTCCTCAGTATTCCGCAACATCTACAGCGCCGTTATACGACGCGTTTGCCAAATGGATTCCTAAACAGCGGAATTTGCCGGGGCTGACGATTATTAAAGACTATTATCAGCATCCCATGTTTATTCAGGCATTGGCAGAAAGCGTTTTAGCTTACCAAGAGCAGCATGGCCAACCTGAAAAACTATTGATGTCATTTCATGGAATTCCACAGCCATATGCAGACAAAGGTGACCCTTACGCAGACCGTTGTCGCATCACAGCAAAACTAGTCGCTGAAGCTTTGCATTTAAAAGATGATGAATGGGCGATTAGCTTCCAGTCACGTTTTGGGAAACAAGAATGGGTGAAACCTTATACAGACCAGCTATTACAAGATTGGGCGAAGCAAGGTATTAAGTCCGTTCAGGTGTTAAGTCCTGCTTTTTCTGCCGATTGTCTAGAAACGCTTGAAGAGTTAGCGATTCAAAATGCTGAACTATTTCAACAAGCAGGCGGTGGAAGCTATGCTTATATTCCGGCTTTAAATAGCGATCAGGCTCATATTGATTTGCTTGCAGGTTTAGTTCAGGCTAATCTTGATGCCCTTACCCATACCTTAGCCCACCGTTAATTGTGTTTTAGCCAGAGGTTTTTATGCTGCAAGTCAAAATTGTTCCCGTTACTGCATTTGCTCAAAATTGTTCCCTCGTTTGGGACAGTGAAACGAAAGAAGCAGTTTTGATTGATGCTGGTGGTGACGCTACTGTTTTGAAAAAAGAAGTAGAAGCCTTAGGTTTAAAAGTGAAGGCCCTGTGGCTAACTCATGGGCATTTAGATCATGCTGGAGCGGTGGGTGAGCTTGCTAAAGAATGGAGCGTTCCAGTTATTGGTCCACATAAAGAAGATCAATTCTGGTTAGACATGATTCAGGAAGTTTCAGCCCGTTATGGCTTCCCAATTCCGCAGCCTGTTAAAGTCGATCAATGGCTTGAAGGTGGCGAAGTGCTAAAACTGGGTGAAGATGAGTTTGAGGTGCGTTTTGCGCCGGGACATACACCAGGCCATGTTATTTTCTATAATAAAAACCATGGCTTACTTTGGACGGGCGATGTTTTATTTAAAGGTTCGATTGGACGAACAGACTTCCCGCGTGGCAATCATGATCAGTTAATTGAATCGATTAAACGTGAATGTTTTAGTTTGCCAGATGATACTCAGTTTATTTCTGGACATGGCCCGATGAGTACCATTGGCTATGAAAAACAATTTAACCCGTTTGTCGCTGGTAAAGCAGGTTAATCCTCATAATCATCTTCATTTTGACTACCCTTGTTTTGCTGAGGAGCATCTTGGGTAGGCAATTTATATTCATCGTTTGCCCAAGCGCCTAAATCAATTAATTTACAGCGTTCTGAGCAAAACGGACGAAACTCATTACCTTCCCAAACACTTGGTCCACCACAACGTGGGCAGGGAAATGTACGTGGCATATAGCGATATCCTCAAAGTGAAGAGAAATAGATTAGGCAAAAGTCAGGTGAGTTGTTAGACTTATGCCGATTTTTATTTAGTTTGATGTGATTATGCCGATTCGTCAATTTCAAGCACAACGTATGCAAGCGCCTCGTGATTTTACCCCAATTGAAAATACACCGATTTGTGTTGAAATTGGTGCTGGCAAGGGTAAACATGCTTTGCTCTTTAGCGGCCAACAGCCACAGCATACGTTATATGCAATTGAACGAACCCGAGAAAAATTCTTGGCAATGCAAAAACAGCATGGTTTGGAACCAAGAGATAACTTGGTGCCTGTACATGCGGATGCTTTGCCTTGGGTAGTGCATGCTTTGCACCCCGCTCAAGTTGAACATTTCTTTATTCTCTACCCAAATCCAGAACCACATAATCCGGCACAGCGCTGGTTGAATATGCCATTTTTTGAGTTCTTAATCTCACGCTTGCAAACAGGTGGAACCATTACATTGGCAAGTAATATTCCTGAATATATTGAAGAAGCAGAACAACAGTTAATCAATGTGTGGAAGCTGCCTTATCAAAAAGAAAAAATTGCTCAAACCTCTGCACGTACTCATTTTGAAATTAAGTATTTGGAACGTGGAGAGCTTTGTCAGCAACTCATTATGACCAAGCCTGAAGGCTACAGTACACGTTTTGATGATTTTACGCCGCTGCAAGGGCAAACACATGGCGAATAAGCGGGTTGCCATTATTGGTGCTGGTCCAGCAGGTCTTATGGCTGCTGAGGTGCTTAGCCAATACGCTTATGATATTGATGTGTATGAACAAAAGCCATCTGCTGCGCGTAAGTTTCTTATGGCGGGTAAAACAGGGTTAAATATCTCGCATGCTGAACCTTTAACACAGTTTATTGAGCGTTACGACCATTCAGAATGGCTAAAACCTTGGGTTGAAAAGTGGGATGCCGTCTGGATTCAAGACTGGATGAAAAGTCTTGGAATTGAGTCTTATGTGGGTACTTCAGGTCGCATTTTTCCGGTCGAAATGAAAGCAGCGCCTTTACTGCGTGCTTGGCTAAAACGCTTGGCAGAGCAGCAAGTTGAATTCTTTTATCGTCATCGTTGTATTGATTTGCAAGGTACAACAGTGACTTTGCAAAATCAGAATAATCAAAACACTGAAACTTTTACCCAGCAATATGATGCTGTGGTATTGGCATGTGGGGCTGTGTCATGGTCACAATTAGGTAGTGATGGTGCATGGCAGCAATGGATTCATCAATCTAATATTGAGCCTTTCCAGCCAAGCAATGCAGGGGTCTTGCACGCTTGGTCTACTTTTATGGAAAGTTGTTTTGGTGAACCCTTAAAACGCGTCCATGCATGGGTCGATCCTAGCCAAATTACACATGGTGATATTGTGATTACTCACTATGGTTTAGAAAGTGGGGTTATTTATAAACTCGGACGTGCCTTACGAGAACAGCAAAAACAAGGACAAAGCTTAAATCTATTTTTAGATTTATTGCCTGATGTAGAAATGCCGCTATTAGTTAAAAAATTACAGGGTGGTAAAAAGCAATCTCTGACTAATATCTGGCGTAAAGCAGGATTAGATACAGCCAAAATTAACTTAATTCGAGAAGTCGTTGATAAAGCGCTATGGAACCAACCAGATGCCATGGCTCAGCAAATCAAAGCACTTCAAATCAAGTTAGAGGGCTTTAGACCCATTGAAGAAGCGATTAGTTGTGCGGGAGGCATTAAGCAAGAAGCACTGTCCGAAAGTTTAAATCTCAAAGAAATATCAGGGGTGTTTTGCTGCGGTGAAATGCTGGATTGGGATGCACCTACAGGTGGTTATTTGCTTACAGCATGCTTTGCCACAGGACGAGCTGCGGGACAGGGCGTGCATTCATTCTTGGAGCGATAAGTGCTTCATTTGGCGCTATGTTTGATAGGTGGAAAGTGTTATTTTTGAGCGATCAATAATAATAGGAGTTGCGATCACATGTCTCAAGCATCACCAGTCTATCAGGGAAGTTGTTTATGCCAAGGTATTCGCTATGAAATTAAAGGCGATATCGGAGATATTATTCAGTGCCACTGCCAACGATGCCGAAAAGCCAATGGAACAGCATTTGCCACGAATGCTCCTGTTAAAAGTGCAGATTTTAAAATTACCCAAGGCGAAGAATTAGTCAAAAAATTTGCTGTGGAAGGTGTGTATCGTTGGTTCTGTAGTGAATGTGGTTCACCTTTGATTAGCTCGCGTGATGGACAGCCTGAACTCTATCGTTTAAGAATTGGTACTCTGGATACACTATTAGATCAAAAACCAACGATGCATATTTTTGCTGCTTCAAAAGCAGAGTGGGAATGTATTCAGGACGATTTACCACAATATGCTGAACGTCCATGATTTAAAAAAGTATATTTCAATCAACTTTTAGATGGACTAATATAATCAAAATAGGGAGATGGCATTCTTCCCTTGAAAAACCGCCGTATTGGCTAATGATGCCTACGTTACCCTCATGTATTTATATCGCTGGGTACGTAGGTTATTGCGTACTTTGCTTATTTTTGGAGTACGCCATGTCACATTTACCTTCATGCTTTTTTACTCTTTTAGCGTCTATCTAAAGGGGTCGTCCTATGTATTACTCTCTAATTTCAATTGCTTTAGGCTCCGTTCTAGGGGCGTGGTTACGTTGGTTCTTAGGCTTAAAACTCAATCCGATCTATCCGCAAATCCCACTAGGTACTGTCACCGTTAATTTAGTGGGTGGCTTTATTATTGGCTTTGCGATTGCCTACTTTGCTCATAGTGATTTAAGTCCAAACTATAAACTTTTTGTGATTACTGGTTTTTGTGGTGCTTTAACTACCTTTTCAACATTCTCGATTGAGATTGTCACTTTATTGCAAAGTGGTAAGTTGGGAATGGCGATGCTGGGGATTTCTATTCATTTAATTGGGTCGTTAATTTTTACGTGTTTGGGCTTGGCGACTTATTATTGGGTAGCAGGCAACTGATTATTCAGATGTTTAAGGCACGATATATATGGCACTGCCTCTGTTTTACAATATTCTCCAACACCATTTGTATAGGCATACCTTACTTTTGAAAGATCAAAAGTAAGCAAAAATCTTTTGTTTCGCTTATGCTACATCCTTATAGCACAGCGAAACAGCGGCATCCTTGCCGCTTGTCACGATAGTAAATGACTAATTATTATTTAAATTTTAAAAAGAAAACTATCTGATTTATTCTTTGATTTGATACGCGTTAAAATCATCAACAGCCTGACTGAAATCAGAGATATATTGTTTTTGCAAAATATTGGATAAGTGCAAACAGATAACAGGTTCTGTTGATGAAAATGGTTTTGCCTACTTTTCCCAAAAGAAAAGTAGGTCGAGCCGAAGGCTAATCTAGGCATAAAATCTAACTGACAATCCTATGATTTTAGGCATTAGCTACAAAAGCTTATTATTTTTCAGCTAAAGCCTGACCTTCAAACTTCACACCATCCCAACCATTTTGCATAAATTGACGAATATTTTGGTGATCAGTTCCCTCTGGGGTAGCCAATACAGATGCATAGTGTTCTGCAAATAAACTTAAAGTTTGTGCTTGGTCTAAATCTTGTAATTTGGCAAAAGAGAAAACTTTTGCACTGCCTTGATTTTCAGTAGCAGCGTTATGCTGTGCGCCATTTTGAAAAGCTGTTGGAGTATGTTGGTAGCGTGCTTCAATATGAGCTAAAACGTCTGAAAATTTTGCTGTGCCTGCTTGTAATTGGGCAAGTAACTCTTGTGCCATTATCTTAAACTTCCTATCAAATGAGGGTTTAAGCATAGCATCGAATAGAAGCTTTGAAAGCTTGGAGAATACAAAAAATTAATGAGTTGTGGAAAAAATAAGGATAGTTTTTAAATAAGTTGTGGATAAGTTCTCTTTTATACACAACATAAAAAGATCGAAAAAACGGACATAAAAAAAGAAGCCTAAGTGGAGGAGATAGTCTTAGGCTTCCAATGATTTTAGTGTATTGATCAAACCTTAACGTAAGATTAACTCTTACGATTAAAGCGAGCGAAACGTTTATTAAAGCTTGCAACACGGCCTTCGTTACTTGCTTGACGTACTTCACCTGTGTAGAAAGGGTGTGATGCACTTGAGATATCAAGGGTGACATAAGGATAGACTTGTCCTTGATATTCTTTAGTTTGTTTCGTCTGGAGAGTACTGCCAATTAAGAAGTACACATCTGCATTGGTATCATGAAATAACACTTGTTGATAAGCAGGATGAATATCTTTACGCATGAGAGATTGTCCTAAATTATTTTTGATTAAAGAAATGTTATAACATAACAATTAAAAAGTCAATGTACCCCCTAAAGGTCACACTGACTTAAAATTTAATTAGCTAGATGGCGGGACCAGTTCTTCAAATAAATCACTGAGATTGTCATGTACTTTTAAATGAATCAGGTTCCAGTAGTGTCCTGAAATTGTTCTATTGACCATTAGCGTATCTGGTGAAGGTTTAAAGACATCCCAATACTTCAAAGATTTTTTCACAAGTAACATGCCATCATGATGTGATGAGTTCTCGGCAAAATCATAAGTGGTATTAAGCGGGCGTAATAACACTTCAATCCATAGCTTATACAGATCACTTGGGAACTTGCCTTTTTCAGCAAGGGAGTGTAGTTCGAGTAGCTCTGTTTCAATCAGATCAATATTTTCATGGCGAGCTGCATTCACTAAACGCTTGAAGTGCTGAACGATTTCATTTGAAAGGGTTTTCACACTACCATAGTCATAAATAATGACACTGCCGTCTTGGCGGAAAGCGAAATTTCCAGGGTGAGGGTCACAGTGAAAACGTTTTAAAAAGAACATTTCCTGACCTAAAGCACGTATTAGGCGGTTTCCAATTGTATTTCGAATTTCGAGCGGCCAAGAACTTGCAGTTTCAATGCTGTCACCTTGTTCGAGGCTTAGGGTCAAAATACGTCTTGAAGAGTAATCTTTGTAAACAGTTGGAATGATAATTTTGTTATCTAACTGACTATGGAATGTTTTAAAGACCTCAAGATTTTGAGCTTCAATTTCATAATTGAGTTCTGCTGAAAGGCTATCCTGAATTTCTGCAAAAAGCTGATCCTGCAACTTTTTATCAATTTTAAGTACACCCATTAAGCGAAGGGCTAAACGTACTTGTTTTAGGTCACTTTCACAGGCTTCATCAACACCTGGATATTGCACTTTAACCACGACTTGTTCGCCACTAGGCAGAGTAGCTTTGTGAACTTGCCCAATCGATGCAGCAGCAAAAGGTTCACTATCAAAAGATTTAAAAGCCACATTAAGCGGTTTTCCAAGCTCTCGTTCAATTTGCTGTTGAATCGCGGCAAAAGGCATGGCTGGGGCTTGGCGTTGTAACTTTGAAATTGCTTTAGCGACTTCGGGTGGGAAGATATCTTTATATTGCGAAGCAATTTGCCCGACTTTCATGACCGCACCTTTCATTTCTCCTAAGGTGTCGGCAATTTGCAAACCAATATCCTGAAATAACTTGGTTTTTGAAGCCAGCTTTTGCTCTTCATCTGCGGTCAAGTTTCGAATCGAGTTAGAAACGGTTTTCGTTGCAATGCTCGCGGTCATTCCTGCAAGTTTCATAAAACGTTTGCCTGGTGAACTTGCATTCTTTGCCATATCTTCGATACCTCATTGACTACAACATAATATTGCCTAGTTTTGATCATAGGTGACAAAGCTTAAAAAGCCTATACGAAATTGTTTATCTCATGTAAGAAAAATTTCGAAAAACAAAATGTTATTTTTATAGTAAAAAATATGAAAAGCTTGTGAAAATCCATTTCATAAACAAAGCTTTAATATCTATAAAGTCTCTATTTTTTTAGTGTTAATGTGAATGACAGGTTAAATAAATATAGAGATAACAAAAGCTATGACAAGTTTAAATTCGGCCCATGGACGATCTCAAGCGGTTCCTTTATCTGTATTTGAGCAGTCGAAAGATGCACATATTATTCGCTCCGATGAAGAGGCAATCCAGATTGCAAAACAACTTGCCCAAGAGTTTGCACAAGAGGCATCAGAGCGAGACAGAGAGCGCCGTTTACCTTTAAATGAAATTCAGAAGTTCTCACAAAGTGGCTTATGGGCCATTACAGTTCCTAAGCAGTTTGGTGGTGCACAAGTCAAATATCGAACTTTGGCTGAGGTCATCAAAACAATTGCGAGTGTTGATCCATCCCTTGCGCAGCTTCCTCAAAATCATTTGGCTTTTATTGAACATTTACGTCTTGATGCAGGCCCAGAACAACAACAGTTCTTCTTTAATTTAGTGTTGAGAGGAATCCGTTTTGGAAATGCCTTTTCGGAAAAACACAGCAAAACGGTTGCAGACCTCACTACAACATTACGAAAGACTGAGCATGGTTATGAAATTAATGGCAAGAAATTCTTTGCAACTGGTGCCTTACTAGCACATTGGATTCCGATTGTTGCTGTAAATGAAGAGGGGCAGCCTTATGCAGCACTAGTTCCTCGGGAAACGTCAGGGGTGAATATTATTAATGACTGGTCTGGTTTTGGGCAAAGAACTACGGCCAGTGGCACTGTTGAACTTAATCAGGTTCCAGTACGTGAAGAATACTTAGTTCCGATTTATCAGGCTTTCGAGCGACCAACACCAGCGGGAGCAATTTCACAGTTTATTCAAGCTGCTGTCGATGCAGGTATTGCACGTGGTGCAATTGAAGAAACAATTCACTATGTCAAAAATCATAGCCGCGCATGGGTCGACTCAGGTTTGGAAAAAGCCAGTGATGATCCTTACACGATTGCAAACATTGGCGATTTAAAAATAAAACTGCGTGCAGCAGAAGCGGTCTTGGATTTGGCAGGAGATGCGATTGATCAAGCAATTGCCGACACGACTGAAGAACATGTAAACCAAGCCACTTTACTGGTTGCCGAAGCAAAAGTACTCACCACTGAAGTTGCGATTTTAGCTGCCAATAAGCTTTTTGAATTGTCGGGAACGCGCTCCACTTTGTCTGAGCTTAATCTGGATCGCCATTGGCGTAATGCACGTACCCATACCTTGCATGATCCGGTGCGCTGGAAATATCACATTGTCGGTAATTATTACCTCAATGGTGTTCATCCGCCCCGTCATGCATGGAGTTAAATTGAAGAAAAAATAAGATTAGGAGAATAAAGATGACAATTACCCAAATTGAATTAGAAGAACTGTCCGTAGGCGCTGATTATGAAAAGGTAGCGAGTAGATTTCGTCCAGTTTTTGAAAAAATTGCACAAGGCGCAATTCAACGAGAAAAAGAACGGATCTTACCTTTTGAACCGATTCAGTGGTTAAAAGAACTGAAATTAGGTGCGGTACGTGTACCTGTTAAATATGGTGGAGATGGGGTGTCATTACCGCAACTTTTCCAGCTTTTAGCAGAGTTAGCACAAGCAGACTCGAATATTGTGCAAGCTTTGCGTGGACACTTCGCTTTTGTTGAAGATCGTTTAATTGCCCATAAAGAGCATTCACAGGAGGTTTGGTTTCAACGCTTTGTACAAGGTGATTTGGTCGGGAACGCATGGACCGAAGTTGGAAATGTACAGATAGGTGACGTCGTTACACGAGTAACCAAAGATGCTTCGGGCAACTTGGTGGTGAATGGTGAAAAGTATTATTCAACTGGAAGTATCTTTGCAGACTGGATAGACCTATTTGCTTATGATGAAGTGAATGACCGCCATGTAATTGCTGCTATTTATCGCCATGAAACAGGGGTAAGTGTGATTGATGATTGGGATGGCTTTGGTCAAAAGACAACGGGCAGTGGCACCTTAAAAGTACATCAGGTTCATTTGCCAGCTTCACACCTCATTCCATTTGATCAGCGTTTTAAATATCAAACCGCTTTTTATCAGGTCGTACACCTTGCAACCTTAACCGGGATTGCACAGGCAGCTGTAGAAACTTTTAGCCAAGAAATTCGTGAGCGAAAACGTATTTTTAGTCATGGTAATGGTGATCTGGTTCGTCACGATCCACAAGTTTTACAGGTGGTGGGTAAAGCCTCTGCTCAAGCCTATGCAAGTCTAGCAATTACGATTAAAACAGCAGAAGCATTACAGAAGGCTTACGAAAGTCACTTTAGTGAGTTAGAGGTGAAAGAGCATCAGTTTAATGTAGATGCTGAGCTTGAATCGGCGCAAGGACAGGTGGTGATTTCTAATTTGGTACTGGATTTAACCAGCCAGTTATTTAATGCTTTAGGCGCATCGGCAAGTAGTCAGGTCAAGCAACTCGACCGTTTCTGGCGTAATGCGCGAACAGTGTCTTCACATAATCCACTTATCTATAAAGAAAAAGTGATTGGTGATTGGGAAGTGAACCGTACTGATTTGCCTTTTGTCTGGCAAATTGGAGCAAGCCCTAGAGCAAAATCAGCATAGTGTAAAAGAGCCGATATTTTATCGGCTCTTTTTATTAGGTTTGGCTTAAGCGTTTGGTGTTGATGTACAGCCGCGAAAGTAATAAGACACAGGCAATGCTTAAACCAATAATTAAGCCTAGCCACACACCAGCTACTCCCCAATGGGTATAGCGAGCTAAATAAAGACCGATTGGAAAAGCAATTACCCAATATGCCATGAGCGTAATCCACATTGGTGCTTGAGTATCTTGCATACCTCTTAAACAGCCTGCGGCACTTACTTGTAACGCATCCATCAACTGATATGCCATTGCAAACCAGAGTAAATACATCGCAACAGGAGCTACGGTTAAGTCTTGAGTATAAATCGAGATAATTTGTTCACGGCCTAGAGCAATAAAAGTCATGGTTAATATGGCAAAAAATATTGCTGTGCTGAGACCAATCTTTTGTACCTGATACATTGCAGCCCAGTTCTTTTCACCATAATAAGTACCGACACGGATGGTTAAGGCAATCGCAAGTGAAAGCGGAATCATAAACAGCACGGAGGTAACGGAAATTGCGACTTGGTGTGCGGCAATAAACACTTCTCCAAGTGGGCTAAGGACCAATGCACCTGTACTAAAAATACTAATCTCAAAGAACACAGCTAAGCCGATTGGTAGACCAAGCTGTAAAATTCTTTTAACTAAAGCCATATTAATTTTATCAAATCGGCCAAAAATAGACGTGTTTTGATAAGCCGAAGCTTTATAAATATAACCAGCTAAAGTAATCAGCATTAACCACTGTAAAATGGATGTTGCAAAACCACAGCCCGCGCTACCTAATGCCGGTATTGGCCCTAATCCATGCATAAAAATCATGTTAAGAGGGATCAATACAACTAAAGCTAACATGCTAATAGCTGTGACAGGGCGTGGATGGCCTAATGCTTCTGAATAGCCACGTAGCGCTGCGTACATGGTCACAGCTGGCATACCCAAACCAATTGCATGCAAGAATAGACTTGCTTTAGGTCGTAAGCTCTCTGGTACACCGAACACATGCAAGAAAAACGGCATAAGCTGCAAAATGAGCATTGCCAGTACACCTAAAATGACAGCAACCCACAATGACTGACGAACAACGACAGGAATCTGCTCTGTATTTCTTGCGCCTTTTGCTTCGGCTACCAAGGGTGTAGTTGCAATCATAATGCCGCTGAACAGGAGCATGATTGGAACCCATAAACCGACCCCTACAGCAATTGCTGCTAAATCGGTTGCAGATAAATGCCCAGCCATAATAGTGTCAATTAACCCAAAGCCTGCTTGAGCAAACTGGGTAATTAAAATCGGTAGCATTAAGTGGAAGAGTTGTTTTAATTCAGACCGAAAAGATGTGACATTCGACACAAAAGGTACTCTTTATAAATATAAAAATGAAGCTAACGCTGCAAAGTGAGTAGCACACCGACAAAGATGATGACTCCACCAAGAAACCGTTGCCATGTAACAGGTGTCTTTTCTGTGCCCAACCAACCAAAATGATCAAGTAACATAGAAATAACTATTTGCCCAAAAATGACTAAACCTGAAAAGGTTAAAAAACCAAGTTTAGGTGCAGTATAAATGCTCATGCTAATTGCATAAACCCCAAGAAATCCTCCTGTCCATAGAATCCATGGAATATTTGATATTTCACTTAAAGTTGGCTTTTCAGCACTTTGAAAGAAAACCATGATTGCTAAAACAATAGTTCCTACTAAAAAGGATAAGAGGGCTGCTTGTAAGGGCGTGTGTAATTGTTCTCTCAATTGTGCATTGATGGCGGTTTGAAAAGCCATAGCAATGCCGACACCCAGAGCTAAGGGCAAAAATAGGAAAAATTGGCTAGAAAATTTCATCATTTTTATCAGTATTTAAGTATGTTTAAAAACAGTCTAAAGCAATTAAGGTATGTTTTCATAAGCCCATTGATGCAGTCATGTTAAAATAGAAATATTGTGTAAATTGGACCTGTTCCTTGGCTGTATTAAACCCTGCTTCTATTCCACTATCTTTGTATATCCACATGCCTTGGTGCGTGCGTAAATGCCCATATTGTGATTTTAACTCGCATGCCGTACCCGACGGTGCACTTTCTTCAGAACTCGAGCAAACCTATTTAAAAGCGTTGGTAGCCGACTTTGAAACTCAACTAGAGATGGCACAAGGGCGTTCGATTCACAGTGTATTTATTGGTGGTGGAACACCTTCACTCATTTCGGCACAGGGTTATGTGTGGTTATTTGCAGAGCTTAAGTCATTGCTTAAGTTTGAAGATGGCTGTGAAATTACCTTAGAGGCAAATCCAGGAACGGTAGAGCATGACCCGTTTGCAGGATATTTAGAGGCAGGCATTAACCGTTTGTCTATTGGAGTCCAGAGCTTTGATGCCAATCATTTGCAAAAGCTTGGACGTATTCATTCTGCAAATAATGCAATTGAAGCGATTCAACAAGCAAAACAGGCTGGCTTTAAGCGAGTGAATGTAGACTTAATGCATGGTTTACCTGAGCAAACGCTAGAACAGGCGCTTTACGATCTACAGTTAGCTGTAGAAAGTGGTGCAACACATATTAGTTGGTATCAACTCACTATTGAACCGAATACCGTTTTCTTTCGTACCCAACCCGTTCTACCGCAAGATGAAATGCTAGAAGACATTCAAGAGCAGGGTGAGGCATATCTTAAGGCAAATGGTTTTATAAACTATGAAGTTTCGGCATGGCGTAAAGAGCTGCCTTCAACACACAACTTAAATTATTGGGAATTTGGCGATTATCTTGCGATTGGTGCGGGTGCACATGGCAAAGTTACACGACCAGATGGAGTGTATCGTTTCCAAAAAACTCGTTTGCCGAAAGACTATTTAGCCAAGGTTCCAGCTGAACATTTGCAAATGAAAAAGATTGAGGCAGAAGAGCTACCATTTGAGTTTATGATGAATGCTTTGCGTTTAAATGATGGTGTCAAAGCTGAGTTATATGAACAGCGTACAGGTTTAAGCTTGGATGGCCTAAATGAGGTACTCACTTCTCTACGCACTAGAAAGCTACTGGTAGATGATGTTTCTCATTTGGCTTGTACAGAGCAGGGACATATTTTCTTAAACTCAGTGCTAGAAGAATTTTTATAATTAAGCAAAGCAAAAGCCGCATCATCAGATGCGGCTTTTTTGATTTTAGCGAGTGGTATAACCACCATTTGCAAAAATAGTTTGACCGGTAATCCACCAACCGTCGGTCACCAGAAAGCGAACTAATGGCTCAATATCTTCAATTTTGGTAAGCCCACCTAAAGCTGAAGCTGATTTATGATAAGCGACTGCTTCGGCAGATTCCTGACCATAAAAGAAAGGTGTATCCATAGGCCCCGGTGCAACAGCAGTCACAGAAATCTGACGGTCTCCAAATTCTTTTGATGCAGCGCGGGTGTAATGCTCAACAGGCGCTTTTAAGCCTTCATAGGTTGAGTACAGCCCAGTGTAAGCTGCAAGAAGCGAAGTAACGATTGAGCAGATTTTTCCGCCGTCATTTAAATGCCGACCAGCCGACTGAATAAAGAAATAGGCAATTTTTGAGTTGATATCGCTCATGCTATCAAACTCTTGTTCTGTGGTTTCCAAGAAGGATTTTTTCAAAACCTTACCAACCGTATTAATAGCAATATCAATTCCACCAAAATGCTGTTTGGTGTCTAAGAAGAGCTTTTCGATATTATCAATATGCGTTAAGTCTGCCTGAATTAAAACGGCATCTACGCCTAAAGCTGTTACATCTGCGAGCGTCTGCTCTGCATCAGCTTGAGTTTCCGAACTATTGTAGTGAATTGCGATTTTTGCACCTTGTTCTGCAAATTTACGGCTAATGAGTCCACCTAAGTTTTTTGCACCGCCTGTAATCAGTACAACTTTATCTTTAAGAGTATGAGTTGCCATGATGATTGTTCCTATGATGACTTGTTCTAATGTGTTTTTAGTCTAGATTGGCGGTAATTTTTGATCAATTATGCTAGTTTGGTTTAACTATTCAGAAAATACGAACAATTAAAATGGATCGGTTGCAGCAGTTTTTTATTTTTACAGAAGTTGCTAAACGACAAAGCTTTAGTGAAGTGGCAAATCAGCTCGATTTACCCCGCTCGACAGTGACCAGTGCAATTCAACAACTTGAAACTCACTATGGTGTTCGTTTATTTCATCGCACCACCCGTAAAGTAAGTCTTACGCAAGATGGGCAAAGGATATTGCCCGAATGTCAAAATCTATTATTTGATTATGAGCAATTAGAACAACTTATACAGGCGCAAAAGCAGCATTACCGTGGCACACTAAAAGTTTCAATGCCCAGCCGAATCGTGCATCAAGTCATTATTCCAGAACTTCCCGATTTTTATAGCCGCTATCCAGATATCCATTTACAATTGAATAGCTCTGATGACATCACTGACTTGATCGAGAAAGGGATTGATTGTGTTGTTCGGGTGGGGCAGCTAGACAATAGTAGTTTGATCGCGAAATTCGTTGGCAACTTGATTATGGTGAACTGTGCAAGTCCCGATTATCTGGAACATTATGGTATTCCTGAACAATTAGAAGATTTATCTCAACACAAACTGATTAACTACGCAGGAGCGGTAGGGGAAAAACAGGGTGTATTTTTATATCAAGATGGAACAGTGATGATGGACAGTGCGTTGAGTGTGAATAATACAGAAGCCTATATTGCTGCGGCTTGTGCAGGTTTAGGAATTATTCAACTACCTTACTATGATGTTCAGGAGAAAATTGAGCAAGGAACTTTGGTTGAAGTGCTAAGCGCACATACGCCTCAATCTTTGCCACTCAATATTTTATATCCGAACCGAAGTTATATTCCTAAACGGTTAGAAATTTTTATGGAATGGGTTAAAGAGGTTCTATATAAGAGATGCATCGTCATCTTTTAGTCATGAAATTAAAATAAGATAACAATAAAAAAAGCCTCTCGCAGTGAGAGGCTTTTTAGAATTTGGTGGGTCGTCCGCGATTCGAACGCGGGACCAACGGATTAAAAGTCCGCTGCTCTACCAGCTGAGCTAACGACCCAAATAGGTCAAAACAGATAAGTGGTGGGTCGTCCGCGACTCGAACGCGGGACCAACGGATTAAAAGTCCGCTGCTCTACCAACTGAGCTAACGACCCGTATCGTTTTGATGTCGCGTATTTTAGCAAGTTATTCAACTAACACAAGAGGTAAATCAAAAACATTTGCATGATTGCCTATAAAAAGCACGATTTCCTCTTGTTTAGCTAAAAAATGAACTAAAAACGGTATTTATATGCCTGAATGTTGTCAAAAATTTCAGTTGTGACGTCACAATAACTGTTCGCACCAGGTAATAAAGCGAGTAAACGTTCAGAAGTTTTGCCTGGATTAAACGAATCTTCCTTCAATTTATTCTTTTGATATTTAAAAGTACCTGTTGTTTCAACTTTAGCCTGTACACGTAAAAACACGGGTACTGCGTAAGCTGGTAGGCATTTTTTAAATATCGTTACCATTTCTGTTAAATCAGACTCATTTAATTCGGCACCATCAGCAAGTGTGATTGCTGCCATACCAGCACGACCATTGGTATTCGGAATTTCTACACCATAGACCACCGCTTCAGCGATCTTGTCATATTCACAAACCATGTTCTCAACTTCAGTCGTAGATACATTTTCGCCTTTCCAGCGGAAAGTATCCCCTAAACGGTCAACAAACTGGGCATGACGGAAACCAATATTACGAACAAGATCACCTGTGTTGAAATATGAGTCACCTTTTTTAAAGATATCTTTCATAATCACAGATTTATTCTTTTCAGGATCGGTATAGCCGTCAAAAGGCGAGCGACTGGTAATTTTACCAACTAGCAAACCGATTTCACCTGCTTTAACTTTTTTACACCAACCATTTTTATCGCGTACAGGTTCGTTTTTCTCTTTATCAAACTGAATGACCGCGTATGGCATAGGAGAGAAGCCGACTGTGTTGTCAAAGTTAAAAATATTACTAAACCCGACATTGCCCTCACTTGATGCATAAAGCTCAAGAACTTCTTGGACACCAAAACGTTGTTTGAACTTATCCCAGATGTTTGGACGCATGCCATTACCGATCATTTTGGTTACGCGGTGGGCACGGTCAATTTCTGTAGTAGGGGCATCCATTAAGTAGCGGCAAAGCTCTCCTACATATCCAATTGCAGAGGCATTAAATTTCTGAACATCTTTCCAGAACGCACTGGTTGAATATTTACGTCGAATTGCAAGGGTAGAACTTCCAGCAATCACCCCACACCAGCAAACTACGACACCCGTTGCATGGTAAAGCGGTAAAGTTACATACATCACATCATCTGGACCAAGGTTCAAAATGTGACCATAGGTACCATATGCGAGCGTCCAGCGGCTATGTTTGAAAATAACAGCTTTGGGTAAGCCTGTTGTGCCCGAGGTATAAATATAAAACAGGCCATCATTCCCATGAACAGACTGGGTAGTCGATGGATTAAATTTTGGAAATTGATCAATTTCTATTGCAAGATTGGCATAACCTTGAGGTGCTGTTGCTGCATCTTGACGTGTAGCCTGATCTGCAAACCAATGGAAACGGTCTTTAGGAACATTCAGGTCCTGACGAATTTCATCAATTACCGCTCGAACTTCTTCACCTGCAATGACGGCAATTGGTTTGACAAGATTGATACTATGAGCGAGGACTTTACCCACTTGAGAGGTATTAACAAGCGCAATAGTTACCCCAATTTTAGCTAAGCCTACAATCGTGGCAATAAGCTCAGAACGGTTCTCAACCATTACGGCAATCACGTCACCTTTACGTGCGCCGAGAGAGAGATAGTAATGAGAAATCTGGTTAGCCCATTCATTTAAAGCTTCATAAGAATAACTTTGATCTTCAAATAATAATGCAATACCTTGCGGATTTCGCTTAACAGCTTTTTCAAAAGCTACACCTAATCCTGTTGGTGTATTTGCTGTTCTTAAGTAAGCCTGTTTAAGACCATTCAGGATATGGGGTACTTTGGGGATGAAGCTAGGAAGTCTTGTTGCAACATCACCAAGCGTAATGATATCGGTCTGTGTTGTCTGGCTCATATCAATCCTATTTATTTTTCGATCAATCCAAAAAAGGTTGCGTTGGCAAAAGTACAGTATTTTTCATGGTTCACCATGCTTTTAAAACTTTTCTTCTAGTGCAATCAACCTAATTGGTTAAAAATAACAAAAAAAACCTAGTCATCGAAATGACTAGGTTTGTTTAAATTAGCTGCAATTGAGCAAATGATTTACTCAGCTACAGGATTTGCTTTCTTTGGTGGACGACCACGAGGACGACGAGGAGGGCGATTTGGTTTGTCCAGATCTGCCTTAGAATCTTCTGATTCAGCCTCTGCATTAGCTTCTACTGGTGCTACAGCTTGTTCAGTGACTGCTTTGGCTTTTGCTCTCGGTTGTTTCACAGCCGGAGCTTCAACCACAGTTGTCGCTGATGTTTCTTCTACGTTTGTTTCACTTTGCGCTACTTCAGTCACCTGATCAAGCTCAAGCGGTTGTTGTTTTGACTCAACAGGTGCTTGCGTTTCAGCAACAGGAGCAACAACAGTTTCTTCAACAACCGGAGCTACAGGAGCAGCTTCTTCTGGTGCAGAGTGTTGTTGTTTAACTTGCTCAAAAGCTTGTTCAGCAGCAAGTTTTGCTAAACGACGACGTTCACGTGGATCATTAGCAACACGTGGTGTCGACTCTTTTTGTGGCGTCAATGCAAGTACAGGCGCAGGCTCTGCTTCTTGTGATGGTTTGTTGCTTGGAAGCTCTGCATCACGAGTAACAGGCTTCTTGTCTTCAGCATCAGACGCGACTTCTGTTACTAGAGTACTTGCGTACTGCTCGGCAAATTTCAGCAATGCACGATTAAACGTTGGAACTAAACCAAATTGTTCAATCAATACTGTGCAGTCTTCACCATAAACATGACGAATCAAGCTACCAATTGTGTATTGCGCCAAAGTTGGAATTTGCGATGGGGCAATAGACGGTACCGCAGCTTTAGCACGTTTTGCGTTGCGTTGTTCACGGCGACGCATGCGAGGATCATTACTCGCACGTTGAATTTGCGGTTGATTCTTGTTGTGTGCTGGAGGAGGAGTAGTTTCTTCTGCTTCAGCAGTTACTGCCTCTTCTACAACAGCAACAGGTGCTGGAGCCGACTCTTGAACGACTTCAACAACAGGTGCTGTTTCAGTACGTTTAACAGGCTGCTCAGGAGTTAAAGCGATAATTTCGCTTTGTGCCTGATCAACATTGATTACTAAGGCTGTATTCATGACTTCATGCTTTGGAGCATCAATCAAATCAACCTTAATTTGTTTCTCATCAACAACTACTGGTGCCGGCGCATTTTGATTTTCATTTAATACGCTTGGATCGCGGTGACGATTTGGACGGTTCGGACGTTGTTGATTATTACGGTCACGACGCGGCACGGCATTTTCAGTTTGTTGTCCATCATTTTGATGTTGTGGATGTGGCTGATCAGGGTGCGGACGTTTTTGTTGACGTTTTAACTCACGTTGTTCTTGACGTGATAACTGTACAACTTCTTCATGAACCTGTTGTGGTTGTTGCTGCTGTTGTTGTGGCTCTTGAGTATGGTGATGTTGTTCACGTTGCTCTTTGTGCTTACGTTTTTTGTTGTTTGGACGCTGTTGTACTTTCTCGTCTTTTTCAACATTCTCACGAACTTCCTGTTTAGCAGGAGATTGCGAAATATAAGCATTGTTAGATGGCGCCGAAACAACTTCAGCAACTGCTGGTACTACAACTTGTCCAAACTGGCCACGGCTTACAGCGCCAGTATTCACCATTTGTTCAATTGACGCAGCAGCGTTCTGTGCCGAACGAGATTGGTCAACAGTTTTAGCTTGTTTTTGAACAAAAAGGTTCTCTAACCATGCACAAGGGCTCGCTGTTTTTTGAGTGCTTGGTTGAGCAGCAGAAGGTTGAGCTGGTTGATTTACTTTCTTTTGACCGGCTGTGTTGTTTGCAGCAGGAGCTGCATGAGCATGGCCATGATCAGCTTCTTCTAAATGCCATTCAGAAGATTCATAACCTAACTCTTTCTCGCTTGAGCGAGTTGCTTCAGTACGTTCGTAGCTAGATGGTGCAAATCCATCTGGATTGTATTGAATTTCATAATGAGGTGTTTCTAAGTGTGGGTGAGGTAAAATAGTCACACGAACACTAGAAGTTTGTTCTAAATAAACAAGGCTATGGCGTTTTTCATTGAGTAAGAACGCTGCAATTTCAACAGGAACTTCTACTTGTACTTCACCATGACGTTCACGAAGTGCAATTTCTTCTACTTTACGCATAATTGAAAGCGAAAGTGAACGTAAGTCACGGACCATACCTGTGCCATGACAACGTGGGCAAACATATCCAGTTGCTTCTTCAAGTGATGGACGTAAGCGTTGACGGCTCATTTCCATTAAGCCAAAACGAGATAATTGGCCAAACTGGATACGCGCACGGTCGCTTTGTGTTGCTTCACGAAGTTTTGCTTCAACCATGCGTTGGTTGCGTTCTTTAGTCATGTCAATAAAGTCGATCACAACTAAACCGCCAATGTCACGAAGACGAAGTTGGCGAGCAATTTCTTCTGCTGCTTCTAGGTTTGTATTAAGCGCAGTTTCTTCAACGTCATGTCCACGAGTCGATTTCGCAGAGTTAATGTCGATTGAAACTAAAGCTTCGGTCTGGTCAATTACGATTGAACCACCAGAAGGAAGTTTTACTTCACGCTCGTAAGCAGTTTGAATTTGGCTTTCAATACCAAAATGAGCAAACAATGGCTCGTTTAAAGTATAAGTTTTAAGTTTGTCTAATTGACGAGGCATTACTGCTTTAACAAAGTTATAAGCTTCGTTATAGGCTTGTTCACTATCAATTAAAATTTCTGCAACGTCATCACGTAAGTAATCGCGGATAGCACGAGTTACTACACCAGCTTCTTGGTGAACAAGCATTGGAGACGGACCAGAACTTGCTGTGCCTTGGATTTGTGCCCAAAGGTCGAGCAAATGCTGTAAATCTAACTGTAATTCTTCTTGAGTACGGCCAATACCTGCGGTACGCACAATAACACTCATGCCGCGAGGTAAATTTAAAGAAGCTAAAATTTCTTTTAATTCTTCACGTACAGAACCTGAAATTTGACGGCTAATACCACCGCCTTTCGGGTTGTTTGGCATAAGAACCAAATAACGCCCTGCAAGTGAAATGAATGTAGAAAGGGCAGCGCCTTTGTTACCACGTTCTTCTTTTTCAACCTGAACAAGTAATTCAGTACCTTCAGTGATGAGTTCACGAATGTTTGAAGTTTGTCGCGGGTCTGCTTGGAAATAGCTGTTCGCAATTTCACGCATAGACAAGAAGCCTTGACGGCCTGCGCCATATTCAACAAACACAGCTTCTAAAGAAGGTTCTACGCGGGTTACATGGCCTTTATAGATATTGGATTTTTTCTGTTCTCGGGTACGATTTTCTAAATCAAAATCGTAAAGACGATTACCAGTGATAAGTGCAACGCGGACTTCTTCTGCGTGAGTTGCATTAATCAACATACGTTTCATGGGTGTGACACCTAATAGTGACCCACACAAACATATCGCACAAACTTAAAGGTTCTGAACGAACATCGAACATGACGGATCATTTCCCAGATCTCAAAATATTTGTGGTCTGAGTCATCTGTTACCGGCTACATTTAGCCTGAACTTCGATTCTCGTCTGTGATGTAGGCAATACTGCTTCAACCTTTAAATCGGACTTCCTTAGTGCTTCACTGGCGGGTGAGCGGTGCATTGGTTAATGACTTTCACTGTCATTGTGCGCGAAGTGACTTCTTTTTAGAAGTTTGATACGGAATGTTCATCGTATCGGTGCTTTCGGCAGTTCCAATGCATCAACGCTTTAGCCTGAAGGCAACATTAAGGAGCGATTTGTCTGATGTGTATCAGTTTACGTTCCATAACCAACTAGAGTTGGTAACATATTTTTTTGAACAAACTGAATTAAACGCAACAGTTTGTCATTTTGCCGATATAATAAGCCTTCGGCGTCGGCATAATTCTTTAGGACCTATCCGAGCTGATGGTGAAAGCATCATTTTGATTGAGGTTTCAATCAGGGAAATTCCCTATTAGATGTTCACTTACGGCGGTATCCGTGCGCTGACTATATCAAACCTTGCAGCATCTGCCTATGGGCTAAGCTTAGATTTCTTGTGAAAAAACTAAGCTAAACGGTCATTTATTAATCAAATTTAGCAAAATTTCAGGTTTAAATATTAGTATGAATTCTACACAGCAATGGCAAAGTGTCACTTGGTTTGAGGTGGATGAACATCAAGCAGGACAGCGAATTGATAATTTCCTGTTCTCGCGTTTAAAAGGTGTACCTAAAAGTCGTATTTATCGTTTGATTCGTGAAAGTCAGGTTCGAGTAAATAAAAAACGTGTTAAAGCTGAGACTAAACTTGAGATTGGCGATCAGATTCGTGTTGCTCCAATTCGTTATGAACAAAAAGATGAAACAACCGCTCCTGTTAGTGACAATGTAGCACAAAGCTTGTTAAGTCGTATTGTCTATGAAGATGAAGGTCTATTAGTTGTCAATAAGCCTTCAGGTATTGCTGTCCATGGTGGCAGTGGTATGGCATATGGTTTGATTGAGGCATTACGCGCAGCGACTGGCAAAAAATATTTAGAACTTATTCATCGTATTGACCGTGATACTTCAGGTCTGGTCATGATTAGTAAAAAACGTAGCACTTTAAAACAACTACAAGATATGTTGCGTGAGCACAAAATTCGTAAGACCTATGCTGCGATTGTTAAAGGTCAAGTGAGCCTAGATAAACAACTGATTGATGCGCCTTTATTGCGATATGAGCTGGCAAATGGTGAGCGTCGTGTACGTGTGACTAAAGATGGTAAACCAAGTAAAACCGAATGGGTTGTAGCAGAGCGCTTTAAAAATGCAACATTAATTCATGCGTCACCTTTGTCAGGTCGTACTCATCAGATCCGTGTGCATGGTTTAAGCATTGGACACCCGTTGATTGGCGATGATAAATATGGGCACACTACAGCGTACACTGGGCCTGAAGCACGTCGTCTATGCTTACATGCGATGCGTTTAGATATTCCGGGTTATCCACCGATTGAAGCGCCTTTACCAGAAGATATGACCCAGTTATTAAAGGCTTTGAGAGTGGCAAAATGAGTCTAAAAACCGAATTAGTTATTTTTGACTGGGATGGGACTTTATATAACTCTGTTGGGCAAATCGTTGCTAGCTTGCAGCATGCGGCAGAGCAGCATGAATTACCTTTAACCGATGAAGCAGCAAAAAGCATTATTGGTTTAGGCTTGCCTGAAGTCATGCAAACCTTATTCCCAGAAGCACCTGAGTTACATGATTCAATTCTAAAAGCATATGGCGATCACTATATTGCGAATTCTACAAATGATGCATGGTTCGATGGTGTTGCTGAGCTCTTACATGACTTAAAAGCTCAAGGTTTAAAACTTGCAGTCGCAACGGGTAAAAACCGTCGTGGGTTAGATCGTGTAATCGCAAAAACACAGAGTACTCATCTTTTTGATGTGACTCGAGCAGCCAATGAAACTCGATCAAAGCCAGATCCACTCATGTTGCAAGAAATATTAACAGTCACTGGGGTGAGTGTTGAGTGTGCGGTAATGATTGGTGATAGTAGCTACGACCTTGAGATGGCTCAGCGTTTAAACATGCCACGAATTGGTGTTGGGTATGGCGTGCATTCGATTGAAGTGCTACAGCAATTTAAGCCTTTAACGATTGCTAAAGATGTTCAAGAGCTTCATCGCTTCCTAAACGGTTATGCTCAGTTACCTGCTATAGATTTAGTGTAATTTAAAGCGGTACGAGGGGGATTTATTCCCCCTTATTTGAATTTAAAAAACAATAAGAAGAGAGATATGAGCCGTTCTATTCGCCTATTAAATCTTTTACAACAACTCCGTGAAGCCCGTTATCCAGTCACTGCGCAAGTTCTCGCTGAGCGTATGGGAATTAGTGTGCGAAGTATCTATCGGGATATTGATAGCTTACGTGAGCAGGGCGTAGAAATTGAGGCATCGGCAGGTATAGGTTTTCAGCTTAAAGAAGATATTGTATTACCACCAATGACACTCAATGAAAATGAAGTCGAAGCTATTTTTTTGGCATTGTATTGGTTGAAGAGTGTGCCAGATCAATCATTACAATCGGCATCTACATCGGTATTAGCTAAATTGAATTCTGTTTTACCTGAACATCGGCAGTATTTATTACAGCAAACGACTTTAAGAGCGTTTAATACATGGCTGCCTGTGGATGAAAATCGAGTCGAACAGGTGCGTTTAGCCATTCGGCAGCAAGTCAAAATCTCGATGCATTATCATGATGAGCAGCAACGAAGTAGTGTTCGAACCTTGTGGCCTTTTGCCTTAGGATATTTTAATGACAAAATTGTGTTGGCCGCGTGGTGTGAACTCAGGCAGGATTTTCGACATTTTCGACTCGATCGTATTCAACAGCTGAGTTTAAGCCAAGAATTATACCCATCATTTAAGCAACAACTATTTCAGCAGTGGTGGGCACAAGAATCGAAGACTACTGATTCAGCAGTGGTGGGCACAAGAATCGAAGACTACTGACAAAAACTGACAAAGAGGTTTTGTAGACTAGGACCCATGATAAACAAGGAGCCATAAAAATGAGCCTTAAACTTTATACTAACAAAGAGTCACGTGGTGTTGTGGTCGACTGGCTTTTAGTCGAATTAGGTGTTGAGTGTGAACGTATTGAAGTTGCATATAAGACTGAAATGAAATCACCGGAATACCTAAAAATTAATCCTTTTGGAAAAGTGCCAGTATTGGTGGACGGTGATGTGGTGATTTATGAGCTAGGCGCGATCTGTGCTTATCTGGCTGATAAATTTTTCGACAAGGGGTTGGCTCCGGCATTAGATGACCCTAAACGTGGTTTGTACTATCGCTGGTTATTTGTGATGGCAGGTCCATGGGAAGCTGCAGGCGTTGATAAAGCCCTCGGAATAGAGGTATCTCCTGAGCAAAAAATGTTTGTTGGCTATGGTGATTATAACGATGCTTACCAAGCTTTAGTGCAAGGCTTGAGTGAAGCAAATCCGTATGTGTGTGGCGAACAATTTACCGCAGCAGATGTAAGTGTTGGAGCAATGCTTTTATGGCAATTAAAAATGGGTGCGATTGAATCACATCCAGCCATTACACGTTATGTTGAAGTAATTCAGCAGCGTGAAAGTTTGCAAGCGTTAGGTGCGGTTTTCTCCAGCTAAGCTTTTAAGTAAAAAGTCATCCAAACGGATGACTTTTTGTTTTTATAAATAAGAAGTTAGTTGGTAAGAAAGCCAGCAGCAACGTTAATACAAATCGCTAAAATTGTGGTGTTGAAACCAAATGACAACACGGCGTGAAATAAATTTAAAAGTCGCATATGTTTGGTGGTAATTGAAACATCAGCAGTTTGAGCAGAGGTACCAATAATATAACTAAAGTATAAAAAATCAGGGTAAGTAGGATGTTCTGTTCCGGGGAAATCTAAACCGCCATTTTCTTCATTTCTAGACAAAGCCATATAGAAATCATGTGCGTAATGTAGAGCAAAAACGCTATGCATAAACAACCATGCAGAAACAATTGTTAATAAAGCTAAAGCTACGTGCCCTAGCTTTGCAGAACTCTCAGAAGGAAGCTGTGAGAGTTGGATTAGAATAGCGACTAAACACATGGCTAAAGCCAATAAAACAATCAGCATAATGACCCATTTGCTTTCATCTTGTTTTTTGGCTTGCTGTTGCATTTTTGAATGATCGCAACTTTTCATAAGTTGCAAAATATATAATAGATATACGCTAACAGAAGCATTCCAGCTGACTAATAAAATAGTTGACCATTTCCATGAAGTTAACCATGTCAAAATACTTGCTGTGATAAGTCCCATAAATAAAGCAATAAAGAAGTGAGGGCGGTTTAGTACACTACGTCCAAGATGTTGAAATACTGCAACCATTTTTCTAATCTCCTTTTACCACATGGTAAATATATTATTTTTTATTGAATGGTGAAAATAATATCCAGTTTTATATAGATTTTATTCCAATCTTTTTAATTATATTTAAGAGATATTTACTTTACCGAGTAGGTAAAATAGAACAAAAGCATGGGTTAAAATGTTTATAAAAAGTATAGAATAAATAAAAAATAATATTTACTTATACTTTTTATAAAGGTGTTCTTATTAATCATCTACTTAAAAATAAAATATAACTTTTCTCATTAAGTGTGAGTTAAGTTTTTATCTAGATGAAATACTTTCGTGAGTTGGTCAATGAACTTTTGGACGCCTAAAGACTGTGAGTTTTTACGGTAATTTACGAATAAATCCAGTGTTGGTAACTCGATATCAAGCGGGCGGACTACCGTATTTTTGATTCCTAAAGGTGCCACGTAGGCAGGTAAAATAGTACAACCTAATCCAGAACCAAGAGAGTTAATATTAAACAACATGCTATCTGCTTTTTGAACAATATTGAGGTCAATATTGTGAGTTTTGGCAAAGTCTAGAATAGTGTTATGTAATGTTTGTGACTGCTCGGCAGCAGGAATAATAAAATCAACGCCTTGTAAGGCATGGACAGGAATTCGGTCATATTGAGTAAGTGGATGATTTTTAGGAAGTAAAAAAATCAGGGGTTCAGTCAAAACAAATTGGCTTTGAATCTCATCACTATTTGTATTTTCTCGGGTAAAGGTAATGTCCAACTCACCTTTTTTTAAGGCTTTAAGTTGTTCAGTATTGTTTAGGTTAGATAATTCAATGATGAGATCGGGATGTTGTAATCGCAGATTGGGAAGAACGTAAGGGAAAATTTTCATTTCTGCAATGGGGACAAAACCGATACGTAACAGTTGTTGTTTAGCCTTAGAAACCTGTCTTGCTAGCGCAACTGCTTTTTCAGCTTGAGCAAGGGTGAGGCGAGCATGTTCTAAAAATACTACGCCTTCTTCGGTTAACTCAACTTTACGTTTAGTGCGATTTAAAAGTCGTACACCAACATCTTCTTCTAAATCTTTAATCTGTTGGCTAAGGGAGGGTTGTGCGGTAAAAAGTTTAAGAGCGGCTTTACTAAAATTTAATTCTTCAGCAACGGTAATGAAATATCGGAGGTGGCGTAGTTCCATAAGACTAATCCAAAAAATGTCTTACTATGATTTATGTGAAGTATAAAGCATAAAGGGATATAGCGTGAAGATACTTTAGGTATTTATAAAATAAATGGAATTTTAATTTTCATTAAGGATTTAATATGGGGAGCTGGGTTTTAATAATTCATAAAATATATTAATTGTTAGATGTTGAATACATTATCTTTACTTGACCAAAGAAATATTTAAATGTTTTAAATATTAATATGATTGATTCTCATATTATGCAAAAGTGGAGAGTAATAAAATAAATTCATAAATGTACTTTTCTTAGAACTATTAATTTGAAATTGTTACTAAATATTTTCTTCTCTATATGTTGAAGACTCTTTAGGCTGAAAAAATTAGGACGAGGGTAGTGGAGCACCGTAGTTCTATGGCTACTTTCGGTAGCTTACTTATTGTTATGTTATACAAGTGCTCTTAATAAGAATGGTAATTATCGACGCATAAACCCAACACATCTATGTATTTTTTATGGCAAGCTAATTCAACTTATGTTGGCTGTGACCACAATAAAAAGGATATTTATATGATAAATAAGTGTAAGTGCCATAGCTTAATTTGTTTTAATTGTTAAGATAGAAACCTGAACACATCCATTCTGCCGATGCTAAAGCATAGAAAAGCCCATGAAAGACAAGCCGACATTAACATATCAATTGCCGACTCAGTCCTGTTGGACGCATACATGGATAAAACCTCCTTTTTATCATCCCGAGTCAGGGCGTGAATCAGATACACGTTTTTATAACCAACAACCAAAATTACCAGCTAGAGGCTCAAAAGAGCTATTACGTTGGTTAGCTACTCGTGAGTCTTATACATGGAATGTTGATATTCAAAGTGAATATGAAACCCGCATAAATACAGCCGTGGCTTTACCTCAAAATCGACCACATGCAGATTTGGATGATTGGCAAGTTTGGTTTGTTGGGCATGCTACAGTATTAATTCAGATCGGACCTTATAACTTTATTACTGACCCAGTATGGTGTGATTATGCAAGCCCTTTACATGGTCGTGGACCACGCCGTGTATGCCCTGCGGGTTTTGCGTTAGAGCAATTACCGACTATTCATGGTGTTTTACTCAGCCATAATCACTATGACCATATGGATTTGGCTACACTCGATTGGTTGCATAAAAAATTTGCAATGCCGATTTACACAGGATTGGGGAATGGTTTTTATCTACCAAAAGAATTTCATGTGATTGAGATGGATTGGTGGCAAGAAATTCCCTATCACGAATTAAGAATAATCTATACACCTGCACAGCATGGATCGGGCCGTGGTCTCCGTGACCAAAATAAAGCACTCTGGGGAGGCTTTTCGGTTGTTGCTAAAACAGGTCATTGTTTCTTTGCAGGGGACACTGGTTATGCAGGGCATTTCAAACAAATACATGCACGTTATGGGGCGCCACGTGTTGCTTTGCTTCCAATAGGTGCTTATGAGCCACGGGCCCTGATGAGCTATGTGCACATGAATCCACAAGATGCGTTACATGCACACTTTGATTTGCAGGCCCATCGTTCTGTTGCGATTCATTATCGGACTTTCCAGTTGACTGATGAAGGTCGGGAAGATCCAGAACATGCTTTAGGACAAGCGATCAAAGCTTCATCGAAGCTTGCTAATCCTTTTTACTGCATTCGTGAAGGGCATAAATTAACTGTGTAACTACTAGATAATTTTATATTTAAATTTAAAAAGCCAGTTCAAATTGAACTGGCTTTTTATTATTTTGATCTAAATTAAGCTAAGTCAAAACGGTCAAGATTCATGACTTTAGTCCATGCAGCTACAAAGTCTTGAACAAATTTTTCTTTACCATCTGCCTGAGCATAAACTTCTGCTAAGGCACGCAAGATTGAATTTGAACCGAAGACCAAATCATTACGTGTTGCAGTAAATTTTACTGCGCCTGTTTTACGGTCTTTGCCTTCAAATACTTCGTTTGATGAGTCAACAGGTGCCCACACCGTAGACATGTCGAGTAGGTTCGTGAAGAAGTCTGTGCTGAGTACACCAACTTGCTGAGTGAATACGCCGTGTTGTGAACCATCCCAGTTGGTACCTAGTACGCGTAACCCACCAACCAATGCTGTTAACTCTGGTGCAGTCAAAGTTAGTTGCTGTGCTTTATCAATTAATAATGCTTCAGTTGCTGCATTAACTCCCTCTTTTTTCCAATTTCTAAAGCCATCAGCAAGGCCGAGGAGTAATTGGAAAGATTCGACATCAGTTTGACTTTGTAAAGCATCAACACGACCAGGGGCAAATGGAATGCTAATATTGAAACCTGCCGCTTGAGCAGCTTGCTCTACACCAACGTTACCTGCGAGAACAATTAAATCAGCTAATGACAATTGAGTTGATGCTTTGATTTCTTCAATTTTAGTTAAAGTCTCAACCGCTTTTTGGTTTACTTCCCAATCACGTTGTGGCGATAAAGCAATGCGGGCGCCGTTTGCACCACCGCGTTTGTCTCCACCACGGAAAGTTGAGGCTGAAGCCCAACCAAGAGAAACCAACTCTCCAGCAGATAGTCCCAGCGCAACAATTTTTGCCTTAGCATCAGCAATGCTAGCAGAAGATGGTATAGCGCTGGCAGTCGGTAATGGATCTTGCCAAATTAAATCCTCAGCAGGAATTTCTGGACCTAAATAACGTGCTTTTGGACCCATATCGCGGTGAGTTAATTTAAACCATGCACGGGCAAAAGCATTAGCGAAAGCTTGTGGGTCATTATGAAAGCGACGAGAGATCTTTTCAAACTCAGGATCAAAACGTAAGGTCAAATCTGTAGTGAGCATTGTTGGCTTACGTTTAATTGATGGGTCGAATGGATCTGGGATGATCGCTTCAGCATCTGCTGCTACCCATTGAATTGCACCAGCAGGTGAACGTTCTTGTACCCACTCGTATTTGAATAGGTTTTCAAAGAAGTAATTGCTCCATTGTGTTGGAGTTTGCGACCAAATAACTTCTAAGCCAGAAGTGATCGCGTCTTTACCAACACCTGTGCCAAAGCTATTTGACCAGCCAAAGCCCATTTGTTCAATTGGTGCTCCTTCAGGATCCGCCTGAACATGGTCAGCAGAGCCAGCACCGTGAGTTTTACCTAAGGTATGACCGCCAGCAATCAATGCAACAATTTCTTCATCATCCATTGCCATGTTGCCGAAAGTCGCACGAATAAATGGTGCAGCCGATTTTGGATCGCCACTGGCTTGTGGACCTTCAGGGTTCACATAAATTAGACCCATTTCAGTTGCAGCTAGATTGCTGCCTTCCAATGCTTCAGAGTTACGATGAGCTAACCATTCTTTTTCATCACCCCAGTTTACATCGTTATCTGGTTCCCAAACATCTTCACGACCCGCACCAAAACCAAAGGTGCGGAAGCCAGAAGACTCAAGCGCAATGTTACCCGCAAGAATAAATAAATCTGCCCACGATATTTTTTGACCGTATTTTTGTTTAACTGGCCATAGCAAGCGGCGTGCTTTATCTAAGCTCGCATTGTCAGGCCAACTATTTAATGGTGCAAAACGTTGTTGGCCGCGACCAGCACCACCACGGCCATCGCCCATACGATATGTACCAGCGGCATGCCATGCTAAACGAATAAATAAGCCTGTATAATTTCCCCAATCGGCTGGCCACCAATCTTGGGAATCGGTTAACACATTTTTGATATCAGCTTTGAGTGCGTAGTAGTCAATTTTTTTAAATTCTTCGCGGTAATTAAAATCTTTACCAAGTGGATTAGAACGTTCTGAATGTTGATTGAGCAAGTCAACGCGTAATTGTTTTGGCCACCAATGTAAACTAGGCGTACCACCACCGACAGTTACTTCCGGTTTTGAGTTATGACCTGAAAAAGGACATTTTGATTCGTCTGACATGGTTATATTCTCTCTGGGTAATAATTATTGAGCTCTTGATAAAGTAGTAGGGCTCATTTTCCTGGACTTCTGGGTTAAAAACTCATGTTTATCAAATAAAGAAATGAGTGAACAAATGGTGAGAGAAACCGTTTAAAAATTCTTTTCACTGAGATGTTAGCTCATTATTTTTTATTTAATAATGCATCAGATTCCTTTAATTGTTATTCCTCCAATTTACTGTATGAAGGTGAAAAAACAAGAGGAAAAATAAGCTGAAGGCTGTAAATAATGATGCATAGAATTACCTCTTCAATTGTTGGAACAACGTAAGATCTTTTAATAACGCTCTTTAAATATACTAGAAGTAGAACTCTTATTTTTCAAATGGATTAAACTGTCAGTATTGATTTAAAAAACCGATTGTGTTTTTGTTTAATTTAAAAAGTAGGGCAGAACTGAGAGTGAAAAGAAATTTTTATAGTCAGTGATCGTAGAAGCTATCTAAAATAAATAAAGGAGAGCATTGCTCTCCTTTATTGTTTATATATTAAACGTTTACGATTCGATTTGATTTAACCATATCTGCTAAACCGTGAGTTTTAAAGTAGTACTCAAGCCAGCTTTTCACAATGAGTGGATTATTCATTTTCATGACATCATCAAGTAATTTTTGCGCGTCTGTCATAGGTACATGACAAATTGCTTTTCGTACTCGCAAAATGTTACTCGAACTCATTGAAAGGGTATTGAAGCCCATCGCCATGAGCAAAATTGCCGATAATGGATCACCTGCCATTTCACCACAAATACTGATAGGTTTTTTGTATTCATGACATTCTTTAACTAAGCGAGTTAAAGCACGTAGAACGGATGGGTGGAAGTGCGAGTAAACGTTTGCCACATGTGGATTATTACGGTCAACTGCAAGTAAATACTGAGTTAAGTCATTTGAACCGACTGAGAAGAAATCGACAAGTTCAGCAAACTCATCAATTTGTAGTAGTACGCTTGGTACCTCAACCATAATTCCAATTTTTGGCTTGGTAATTTTAACTTGCTCTTCTTCTTGCACCGCCATCCAGTCACGCTCAAGTAAATAAAGTACTTCTTCGACTTCACTTACTGTAGTGACCATTGGCAATAAAATATGCAAATTATTTAAACCAATACTTGCTTTGAGCATTGCGCGAATTTGTGACGAAAAAATCTCGGGATGATCGAGCGTGAAACGAATACCACGCCATCCTAATGCCGAGTTTTCTTCTTCAATACTGAAGTAAGGGAGGTCTTTATCGGCACCAATATCCAGAGTTCGCATCACCACAGGTTTGTTGGCAAAGTGACTCAATTGTTGACGATAGATTGCTCGCTGTTCTTCTTCACCCGGGAAACGTTCCCGTAACATGAATGGAATTTCACTTCGGTATAGACCCACACCTTGAGCACCGCGTTGTACACCGCGAACCACATCAATCATAAGGCCTGTGTTTACATAAAGTGGAACAGATACACCATCTGGAGTAATCGCTTCTCTTGTCTCGTATTGTTTGAGATCTTTTGCGATCTGCTCATCTTCTTTTTGAATTTCTTTATATCGTTGGCGTAAACGACGTGGAGGATTTACAAAAATACGCCCTTGATAGGCATCCACAATCATTTCTGCATCGTCAAGTGTGTTAACAGGCAGTTCAGTTACGCCAACTACAGTTGGAATTCCTAGTGCTCGAGCCACAATCACCATGTGTGAGTTGGCAGCACCTTCTGAAGTCACAATTGCTGCAATATTATCTACAGGAAGTTCAACTAGTGCCGCAGTACTAATTTCTTCACCAATTAAAATACTGTCTGGGCTAAGCTCACGGTGGCTAGAATCTTCTTCTTGCAGCGAGGCTAAAATACGTCGGCCTAAATCTTTAAGATCAGAAACTCGCTCACGAAGATAGTCATCTTCCATTTGTGCAAATAGGGCAGTGTGCTTTTCAATGACACGGCGCACTGCACCTTGTGCCCAATGCCCATCACGAATGAGTTCTTTAATTTCTGCCGGCAATGCATTTTCATCTAGCATTCTTAAGAAAACACTAAATAAAGCGCGTTCTTCTGCCATTAATGAATCATGCATTTTTTCATCTAAAGAGCGAATCTCTGAACGAACTGATGAAATGGCTTGATCTAAAAGTCGAAGTTCATGACTAATATCTTCTGCTTCACGGTCAGGTACTGAACCCAAATCGGCAGGTGGATATAAAATAATAGCGCGACCTAAAGCAACACCGCCTGCACCTGAAGCACCTTGAAAGGTTTTATAGGCAGGGCCATTACTTGGTTTACGAAATACGTCAATATTTCCAACCGCGTGAGCATGGGCAATAACACCAGAAAGCTGGGCACACAAAGTAACTAAAAATGACTCGGCTGCTTCGCTAAAATCTTGAGGAAGTTTGTTTTGTACAACCAAAACACCCATAACCTTACGGCGATACATGACAGGTACGCCGAGGAATGAGTTGTAAATTTCTTCACCTGTTTCAGGTAAATACATGAAACGCTCATGTTTTGGTGCATTGTCAAGGTTAACTATTTCTTCACGTTGCCCGACCAGACCGACCAAGCCTTCACCGAGTTGCAGTGAAACATGGCCCACAGATTCTGGATTTAAGCCTTTAGAGGCCATCAATACATAGCGCTGATTGCGTTCATCGAGTAAATAAATAGAGCAAACATCCACTTTCATGGCCTCAGCAACCTGATTGACCATGGTGTCTAATGATTCATGCAAACTGACGGACGCATTAACTTCTTGGACAATGCGCCGTAGAGTGTCGAGTTGCATGTTTGACATGGATGTATACTCCAGTATTTTTTAGACTATGAATGTATTTATAACAGCACTTTCAATAAAAATCATTTGCTAGATAAATGATTTTTAGGGTAATTGTTGCATCGGCAACTGTGTACACAACTCCACCATGGCTTTGCGATAAACATCACGCTTGAAGTTCACCACTTGTCCAAGAGGATACCAATAGCTAACCCACTGCCATTCATCGAATTCGGGTGGGTCAGAAAGGTCTAACTGAATATTTCTTGCATGCGCAGTCAATTTCAGTAAAAACCATTTTTGTTTCTGTCCGATACATACGGGGTCAGAGTCTGACCGAATGTACCTATGTGGCAAACGATAACGCAGCCATCCTTTGGTTTGCGCAATAATCTGGACATGTTCGGGCAATAAGCCGATTTCTTCTCTCAGTTCTCGAAAAAGTGCCTGTTCAGGGGTTTCTCCAAACTGAATGCCTCCTTGTGGAAATTGCCAAGCATTGTGACCAATGCGCTTTGCCCATAAAACCTGTCCATCATCGTTTGCCAAAATGATCCCGACATTCGGTCGGAAACCTTCTGAATCGATCATTTGGCTACCTAAATATTGTCTATATCGTTGACTTTAATCGCGGGGACAAACACTTTTTTATGTCCAGCTCGAAAAGATCAAAGTAAAATGTTTAAATTGCTACGATCTTAACGAATTTCTATCGACTAGCGGAGATAGATTTACATTTTTTTTCTTAAATTTCAGTTTAAACGAGAATTTTCATGAAACTGGCGTTGTTTGATTTAGACCATACCTTGTTAAATACCGATTCAGACCACTCGTGGGGTGAATTTTTAGTCAATGAAGGTTTGGTTGATCCGGTTCATCATCGTCAGATGAATGATAAATTTTATGAAGATTACAAAGCAGGGCAACTTGACCCCTATGCTTATAATGAATTTGTCTTTGGATTTTTAACAAAGCACGACAATAACTACTTAACTGAGCTTCACCAATTGTTCATGCAAAAAGTTATTCGCCCACAAATGCGTCCAAAAGGTTTTGATGCAATCAAAAAGCATCAAGATTTAGATCATACAATTGTGGGTATTACGGCAACAAGTGATTTTATTACTGCGCCGATTTTCCGTGAATTTGGTATTACCGAAATTTTGGCGACCAATGCTGAAGTTGCAGATGGGAAATATACGGGTAAAGTTGCGGGTTTGGCGTGTTATCAAAAAGGTAAACTTGCACGCCTAGATGGGTGGCTAGAAGGCCGTAGTGTATCTGAATCTTGGGCATATTCAGACTCAATCAACGATCGCTTTTTGCTTGAATATGCAACTCATGCGATTGCAGTAAATCCTGATGATCGCCTTGAAAAACTGGCTCAAGAAAATCGCTGGGAAATTCAAGACTGGTCGATTTAAGATTGTGGAGTTGGAAGAGTAGCTTGCAAAGCTTTGAGGTTTTCCAACTCTTAATTAATTATATTTAAAAATCATTTTCTGAATGTTTTTTATAAATCTTGTTCCAAAAGTAGACATGAGTATGTCTAATAAAAAATAAATTTTATCTTGGTAAAGGTTTAAGAATATAAAAAATTCTAATTTAAAAATGAGGGAATAATGCCAAAAACAGTACAAATTAAATTACCAAAACAACTTTGGAATGATGAAAGTATTGATTTAACACGTCATAGCTATCAGGGGAAATTACTTAATAAAAGAGAAGGCTTCAAATTAGGTAAGGCTCAACGTAAAAAAGTTCCGAGAGAACAGCTGTCAGAGCTTTCTGAGCGACCAAAAGGTATAACTGCTTTAACAATCTATGATTGGAGTAATCAAGGACGTTTAGAGCAGCTCAAACCGATTCGTGCAAAACGAATGAGCGTTTCACCGTTTACATTTTATCGGGGTATGCCTTCTTTGATGCTGTTTGATCAAGCTTGGGAGCAGATGAACTCAGGTTTATTTCAACAGATTTGTGGCGATTGTCATTTAAGTAATTTTGGTGGGTTTGCTAGCCCGGAACGCAACTTGTTGTTTGGAATCAATGATTTTGATGAGACTTTGGTTGCCCCATTTGAATGGGATTTAAAGCGTTTAGCAACCAGTTTTGTGATTGCGGCTCGTGATATTGATCTTGCAGATAAAGTGGGTTTAAAAGCAATTAAAACGATGTTGAATAGTTATCGTCAGCACTTATTAGAAAATACGAAACTTTCGCCTCTACAAGTTTGGTATGAAAAAGTTGATGCCAGTACCTTATTAGAAAACACTGAATGCCGAAAACTGAGAAAGAAACGCGCGAAGCATCTTGATTCAGCACAAAAGAGAAATGCATATTCTGTTTTACCGAAGCTCACACAGCAAGATCAAGATACGGGATCTCGCCATTTTGTGGATGATGCGCCGTTATTATGGCATCCAAAGGCAGATGAACCGTTCAGTAAAGATGTTGATGTATTCTTTCAGCAATATCGTGATTCTTTGAAATATGATCGCCAAGTACTTTTTGACCGCTATCAACGGACCGATGTGGCTTTGAAAGTGGTTGGTGTCGGAAGTGTGGGTACACGATCCGCGATTGCATTATTTCAGGATGCAGATCGGGAACCGTTAATTTTACAAATGAAAGAAGCGAATCCATCGATTCTTAGTCCGTTATTTGTAGAAAAAGCAAAACATGAAGGCGAGCGCGTGATACATGGCCAGCAACTCATGCAAGCTGCCAGTGACATCTTCCTTGGATTTTCTTCAACCCCCAATCAACATTTTCATGTACGTCAGTTACGTGATATGAAAATTTCGGTTGATCTTAGTGATATGGATGATGAGTATTTCAATGAGTATGCTGAAAGTTGTGGTTTGGCTTTAGCTCATGCCCATGCTAAGTCTGGAAATGCTGATGTACTTATGGGATATCTTGGAGAGGGCAGTACGATCGTAGAAGTATTGCAAGCGTATGCAGAGGAGTATGCGGAGCGCAATTTAAATGACTATCATCAATTTATGAATGAAGTTGCAGATGGTAAGATTTCGCTCGCTGGAGATGATGCACTTTAAGAATAAGTATGCTGCTACAGATGACATGAAATAATTTGAAAGGTTAGAGAAAAAATGTTTAATAAAATTATGTCTGGTTTGGGTCTTCAAGGCGTAACGGTAGAAACTGTTTTACACAATCCAAACTTACAAGCAGGCGAGACACTGCATGGGGAAATTAGCTTCAAGGGGGGATCATCTGATAAAGAGATTAATGGTCTTTATTTGAAGTTGATGACAATGGCAGAAGTTGAATCTGGGGACCATGAGTTTAATCAACCTTTGGTCTTACAAGAGTGGTTAGTAAATTCTCGATTTTTACTGCCAGCACATCAAGCTCATTCTTTCCCTTTCAGTATTCAATTACCATTTGAGACACCGATTACCGAAGTCGCTTGTCGAAGAAATGGTACACGTGTTTGGATTCAAACTCATATGGATGTTGATTGGGGATTAGATGCAACTGATCGTGATTATTTAAAAGTGCTGCCAACTCCCGCTATGCAAGTGTTTTTGCAGGCTATGCAGCGATGTAGCTTTATTTTATCAACAGTTGATGTAGAAAAAGGTCAACTTACTGCACGAAATTTTAGATCAACCATTGGTTGTTACCAAGAGCTTGAATTTGTCTCTTCACATATGTTTAGTGGGTTTAATGAGGTGGAAGTCTCTTTCGTTGCTGAACCTAATCAAACGCACGTTATGCTTGAAGTTGACCGTCATTTTCGATCAGATCAACTATTAACGATGACCATTCCACATCATATGCTTGATGAAAACCAAATTGTGCAACAAATTCGAAGCCTATTGCAGCTTGGATAAATGAAATTAGGTGCATCAAATGAGAGTTTTTTATCAACTTGAAAAGAGCCTTATATTTAAATCGCTTTTGCTGCATTGAGAGTAAGGGCGATTTAAATCGGTCCTGATGATGTGTGAGGATATGATGGATAATCAGAATGAGACCGAAGAAAAGAAGACCCGTAAAGGTAATCTTCTTGAAGAATTTGGTGGGCAACTGATTGACGGTTTCATCACACTCATTGGTGAACTCTTCATTTACATTATTATTTTATTATTTTCAGGTACTTTACTCGGTATTATCTTTGCCGCTATTTTCTTTGGTTGGGGCGTATTATTTTTACTATTACCTTTTGCTGTTCTGGTTTACATCCTTTTTAAAAAATATAGTCGCTAATAATCAACTACTCTTGCATCATTGTAATCAGTTCCTGCATAGCTCTGGATTGAGTGCGCGCAGGATGCCATACCATGCCTAATTGGCGATTCATTTTTACATCTAAATCAAGTTGTTGCATATCCTGATTCAATAGAGTTTTTGGTAAAACTGACCAACCTAAACCAATAGACACCAGCATACGAATAGACTCAAGCGGGTTGTTGCTCATGGTGATTTTTGGTTTAAGCCCTTGTTTTTCAAACTCGGCTAAAGTGATTTGAGCAGTGTAAGTTTGTGCAGCAGGTAACAAGCTCGGATATTCAATTAAATCTTGTAAGGTCAGATTCTTTTTTTGTGCCAATGGATGAAAAGGGGCAGCAACAAAAACTAAAGGATCATTCCAGATGGTAATGTAGTTAAGACGCTCATCACCTGAAGGGGGAAGTGTTAAAAATGCTAACTCTAAATCACCGGCAAGCACTTTTTCATGCGCTTGCTCTGAGTCAACAAAATGCACATCTAAGGTGACCTGAGGAAATTGCTGAACAAAGTGTTTAAGGGGAGCGGGTAAATGATGCAAACCAATGTGGTGACTGGTTCCAATTTTTAAACGGCCTTGTATCTGTGTTTGCTCATGGCTTAGGGTGTGATGGATATCTCCAAGCTCATTTAGCCAGTTTTTAACTTTTGGTAATAATGAATGAGCGGCATGAGTTGCTTGAACGCCTCGGCCTGCCGACTCAAATAGTTTGACACCAAAATATTCTTCTAAGCTGTGAATCCGTTTGGTTACAGCAGGCTGAGTAATAAATAATTGATCTGCTGCCACAGAGATAGACCCTGTTTCCATAACTTTTACAAAAGCTTCAAAGGCTGCAAGATTCATAATACAACTCAACTTGGAATAGAAAAATCGAGGGGCTAAAGTTGCCAAGCCAAAATCGTATCATGCTTGCAGCAAAACGAGTTAGAAAGTTATGAATTACCGCACTAATCTTAGCCTAAGCCGTTGTCTCTTTCTCAGCTAAGGCTGAAATGCGGCGGTCTTTAGCTGCCCATACTTTTTCATGAAAGAAAAAAGCAAATGCTTGTACGGTTGGCTCAAGCATACTTAAGGTTAAAGCCATCCAGATATTACCTGTTACAAAGTATGCAACTATCATCGCTACGCTAATATGCATAATGTAATAGCTGAAGGTTTTCTTTAAGGTACGTTGATTATTTACAACGAATTTTTGAATATTAGCCATGATCATTCTCTTTAGCCACTTTAGATATTTTTAGTATAGAGATGAGAGTATAAGATTAAAAATTGATTATGCAAATGATAATCATTAGCAAAAACGATTTATTAAATTTGATGTGTATAGAAGGGATTATGATTGATTCCAAAAAGTTTTCTAATTTATAAAAATGATAAATTAGATTTATGTGAAACTCTGGCTATAATCGAAGAAAGATTAGAATTACCCAGTCCAATGGAGCAAGACGACATGGCAGGCAAAACTTTATATGACAAATTGTGGGATGACCACGTTGTTTCACAGCGTGATGATGGCTCATGTTTACTTTATATTGACCGTCATTTATTGCATGAAGTGACTAGTCCACAAGCATTTGAAGGTTTGCAACTTGCGGGTCGTCAACCATGGCGTTTAAGTGCAAACGTTGCTACACCAGACCATAACGTTCCAACATCTAAAAAGGAACGTGAGCAAGGCATCGCGGGTATTGAAGATGATACGTCTCGTATTCAGGTTCAAACCTTAGATGACAATTGTAAAGCCTTTAATATTGTTGAATTTAATATTAATGATATCCGTCAGGGTATTGTGCACGTAGTTGGCCCAGAACAAGGTTTAACTTTACCGGGCATGACCGTAGTGTGTGGTGATTCACATACAGCAACACACGGTGCTTTTGGTTGTTTGGCACATGGTATTGGAACTTCTGAAGTTGAACATGTGTTAGCAACACAATGTTTGATTCAGAAAAAATCTAAAAATATGTTAATCCGTGTAGATGGCGTGTTAGGCAAAGGTGTAACACCAAAAGATGTGGTGTTGGCAATTATTGCTAAAATTGGTACCGCAGGTGGTACAGGTTACGCGATTGAATTTGGTGGTCAGGTGTTCCGTGATATGTCGATTGAAGGACGTATGACGGTATGTAACATGGCGATTGAAGCGGGTGCTCGTGTAGGCATGGTTGCTGTCGATGACAAAACCGTTGAATACGTGAAAGGCCGTAGCTATGCACCAAAAGGCGAGCAATGGGAACAAGCAGTTGCTTACTGGGACACTTTGCATTCAGATGAAGATGCTGTCTTTGATGCTGTAGTTGAATTAAATGGCGCAGAGATTGAACCACAAGTGTCTTGGGGAACTTCACCTGAGATGGTTATTGCGGTAACTGAAGCTGTTCCAACCTTAGAACAAGCTAAAGATGACGTTCAACGTAATGACTGGACGCGTGCTTATCAATATATGGGCTTAAACGCAGGTCAAGCATTAGCTGATATTCAACTTGACCGTGTCTTTATTGGTTCTTGTACTAACTCTCGTATTGAAGATATCCGTGCTGCGGCTGAGGTGGTTAAAGGCCGTAAAGTGGCGTCTAGCATTAAGCAAGCCATGATTGTTCCGGGTTCAGGTTTAGTTAAACAACAGGCAGAGAAAGAAGGCTTAGATAAAATCTTCTTGGAAGCAGGTTTTGAATGGCGAGAACCGGGTTGTTCAATGTGTTTAGCAATGAATGCAGATAAATTACAACCAGGTGAACACTGTGCATCGACGTCTAACCGTAACTTTGAAGGTCGTCAAGGCAATGGTGGTCGCACTCACTTGGTGAGCCCAGCAATGGCGGCAGCGGCTGCAATCGCAGGTCACTTTGTTGATGTTCGTTCATTTTAATTCGGTCTGGAGCAAACCATGAAAGCTTATACAGTTGAACAAGGTATCGTTGCACCATTAGATCGTGCCAATGTTGATACAGATTTAATTATTCCAAAACAGTTTTTGAAATCAATCAAACGTACTGGTTTTGGTGATAACTTATTTGATGAACTTCGTTATTTAGATGAAGGCTATCCGGGACAAGATAATTCAGTTCGTCCAAAAAAACCGGATTTCGTTTTGAATCAACCACGTTATCAAGGAGCAAATGTTTTAATTGCTCGTACTAACTTCGGTTGTGGTTCAAGTCGTGAGCATGCACCTTGGGCATTAAATGAGTATGGTTTCCGTACTGTTATTGCGCCAAGCTTTGCTGATATTTTCTTTAATAACTGTTTCAAAAATGGCATGTTACCTGTCATTTTGTCAGAAGAAATTGTTGATCAGTTATTTAAAGAATGCGCTGCCAATGAAGGATATCAATTAACAATTGATTTAGCGGCTCAGGAAGTGCGTACCCCAACAGGTGAAGCTTTTAAATTTGAAGTTGACCCATTTCGCAAGCATTGCTTGTTAAATGGCTTGGATGATATTGGTTTAACGCTTCAAAATGCGGATGCAATTCGCGCTTATGAAGAAAAAACTAAACAGGTTCGTCCTTGGGTATTCCAAGAGTTAAATTAACCTTTTGGTACATTTTAAACATAGCCATGGCGTAGTGTTCAAACTCTTGCTAACATGCTAAAGCATAAAAACACCTTAAAATTATGCACTAGATGAGGATTGGGCTTGAACAATGAAGAGGAACGTTACTCATAGCTTTTTGTTGAGCCTGTGCGCAATAACACTCAGTGCTTGTCAAAGCACGTACAATGTAGTGGATACTGTCCGTATTAAGCAGGCTGAACAAGAAAATTTGGGGCAGAATGCAGCAATATATTGTTCGGGCGCGAAGAGTTGTGAATTTGAACGACTAAATGATATTACTGTAGTGGATGCGCAAACACGACGAATTAGTAATCAGGCAATTCATCAAGGAATTGTACGGTTGCACGGTTCAGTGCTCGGGCAAACCAACAGTTTATATTTATCTGTGCCTGCGAAACAATATGAAGTGGTGATCCGTTTTTATCCGATTTCTCCAGATCGGGCCGAAACAATCCATGTGATTCACCAGTTTAATGCCAACCATCGCTATACATTTAAAATGTACCGAGACAAAACTAACCGTTCGGGTAGTTTGCTGAATGTTTCTGTACCAGATCCATTATGTGTCGACTTAGAGCAAGATGAGCGTGTTATTCGCCGTTTTTGTCGACCATTTGATGTAACAACAGGGCTAGGCGAGTTCCTTGAACAGAAAAAACTAACACCGCGGTCGTCATAACACTGCTTGTTTTTTGGAAAATGGAAAAAGTTCATGTCTAAACAGATTTTAATTTTAGCTGGTGATGGTATTGGTCCTGAAATTGTTGGGGCAGCAGAAAAAGTATTAAATACAGTAAATGAAAAATTTAATTTATCGTTGACTTGGGAACATGGCCTATTGGGCGGTGCTGCAATTGATGCGCATGGCGAACCGTATCCAGCTGTAACGAGTGAACAGGCACAAAAAGCTGATGCAATTTTACTGGGTGCAGTAGGCGGACCAAAATGGGATGCGATCGAGCGTTCTATCCGTCCTGAACGTGGGCTTTTAAAAATTCGTAGTGAACTCAACTTGTTTGCTAACTTACGCCCAGCGATTTTATATCCGCAATTGGCAGATGCTTCTAGCTTAAAACCTGAAATTGTTGCTGGTTTAGATATTCTGATTGTTCGTGAGCTTACTGGCGGTATCTATTTCGGTCAGCCACGTGGTATTCGTGAACTCGAAAACGGCGAAAAACAAGGCTATAACACTGACGTTTATTCTGAAAGTGAAATTAAGCGCATTGCAAAAGTTGCTTTTGAACTTGCAGGTTTACGTGGTGGTAAAGTCTGTTCAGTCGATAAAGCGAACGTTTTAGAAGTAACAGAACTTTGGAAGCAAACAGTTACTGATTTGCAGCAAGCGAGTTATTCAAACATTCAGCTTTCACATATGTATGTAGATAATGCTGCTATGCAGCTTGTACGTGCACCAAAACAATTTGACGTGATCGTAACAGGTAACTTGTTTGGCGATATTTTATCTGATGAAGCGGCAATGCTTACCGGCTCAATCGGCATGTTGCCATCAGCTTCTTTAGATGAAAATGGCAAAGGTATGTATGAACCTTGTCATGGTTCTGCACCTGACATTGCGGGTCAAAATGTGGCGAACCCATTAGCAACAATTCTCTCTGTTGCAATGATGCTTCGTTATACATTCCGTGAAGAAGCTGCTGCAAAAGCAATCGAAGATGCTGTAGGTCAAGTACTTGATCAAGGCTTACGTACAGCAGATATTATGTCTGAAGGTATGACAAAAGTTGGTACAGCCGAGATGGGTGAGGCTGTTGTAGCTGCTCTTGCTTAAAAGCTTCTTATAAAAAAACGCAGCTCAACGCTGCGTTTTTTTATGCCTATGTTTTAGCAGGCTTTACCTTCATATTGAATAGACTCGGCAATATCATTTTTAAGTTGAAAAATAACTTTGCAGTTGAAATTCACATCGTAAGAATTGCCACCCAGATTACCTGACTGTATAGCGACAGAATTACCTCTCATATCGACATTAGTCACCATCGGAATTGGGATGTTTAATGGACGTAAAATCGTATAGATGAGTTGATTGGGTGTTTTCTGTGGAGCATTAGCGACTTGAAAACCAAGACTACGTAGATTGATATCTTGTCGAATGGTCGCAGAAGATTTACCTAGAAAGCTCTTTAAATACTCTTGTAAATCTATAGATTGGCGTGGATGGCTAGTGCAACCGTTCACATTCATTATGATCAAACAAAGTAGGCCAATTTTACATCGGGTATCTATATTCATTTTTATCTCAATAAAAAATTATATTTATTATTAAAGAACAATAGGTTGGATTTGAATACTTGTAAAGTAAAAAAGGAAGATTATGATAAATGAAAGGTGAGCTTACCTTTAGACTTATCCTTACATTCAAACCGTTCTAATAATAATTTTGTAGAAAACGAAGGGAAAATATGATGAGAAAAATTGCTTTTGCATTTTTATGCAGTTTAGGAATGACTGTCGTCTATGCAGATAACTGTGATAGTGCCCGCAATACTTATGATGATATTTACTGTACAAATAAAATTTATGCGAGTGCAGATGCAGATCTGAATAAGAATTATCAAGCATTGCGAGTAAAGTTAAGTACCGCGCAAAAAAATATTCTTAAGAAATCTCAGCTCGCATGGATACGTCAACGTGATGCTGAGTGTACAGATTCAAATAGAAATAGTGTAGACGTGCAATGCCGTTTACAGACAACGCAGGAAAGAAACCATTGGCTGCAAGAAAGATTGCGTGAATGCCAAACGGTGGGATGTAAAACCAGTCGCTTAAGTGAATAAACAACGCAATAAAAAAGCCACATCATGAAGTGGCTTTTTTGCATTCACTAATTAGCGAGCACGGTACGTGATACGACCTTTAGTGAGGTCATATGGAGTCATTTCGACTTTTACACTGTCGCCAGTAAGAATACGAATATAGTGTTTACGCATTTTACCAGAAATGTGTGCAATAACTTCGTGACCGTTTTCAAGACGTACACGGAACATCGTATTAGGAAGCGTTTCGGTGACAACGCCTTCGAACTCAATGAGTTCCTCTTTATTGGCCATAGCCTACCTGATGATCAAATTGGAAAGGCGCAAATTATAGTCAATTTATTTAAAAAAAACAAGATAGACATACTTCTACTCAAGCATCTGGTTAAAGTATGACTAATAAAAAAAGATGTAATTTTTTTCACAAAAGAAGTGTAATTCTGTTGTCAGTTTGGTCAATCAACGCTAATCTAAAATCATAGTTATTAGGGACTGTTAATTGCGTAAAAGTCAACGGCCCTAAATATCAATGAAGTATCTACATGGAAGGGCACTGCGTGGGTCAGCTAACAGATGCATCAGTTGTATTACGCTTTGGCTATCAAGCGATTCGTCGTGCGGGATTGCCAACAGAAGAAATATTAACCAAAGCGGGAGTTGCTTTAAATCAGGTTGATACGAATGCACGTACACCGTTAAGTGCACAGTATGCCTTTTGGACTGCCGCTCAGGAAGTCAGTAAAGATCCAGATATCGGTCTGCATTTAGGCGAGCATTTGCCTTTATATCGTGGTCAGGTCATTGAACATCTATTTATTAGTAGTGATACCTTTGGTGAAGGCCTAAAGCGGGCTTTGGCTTATCAGCGCCTCATTAGTGACGCATTTGATGCAAAACTAGTGATTGAAGAAGGGCGCTGTTATTTAACCAATGGCGAGCAGATCGGTGCTGATAATCTTGTTAATCGGCATTTCTCTGAATGTGCAATTTCGGGCATCCTTAGATTTTTTAAATTTATTACCGAAGGGCAATTTCATCCGATCTTTATCGATTTTAACTTCAGCGAAGGAGCAGCTGAGGATGAATATTTCCGCGTATATGGCTGTCCGGTTAGTTTAGGTCAAAAAGAAACACGTTTATATTTTGATCCCGCTATTCTAGATTTTCAGCTTTGGCAAGCAGAGCCTGAGTTATTGCAATTGCATGAGCAGCTTGCGATTGAAAAACTACAAGAATTAGCGCGTTATGATCTAGTGGGTGAAGTTCGTAGAGCAATTGGTTCAACGCTGGAAAGTGGAGAAACAACCTTGGAAACGGTTGCTGCTCAGTTGAATATTACCCCGCGTCGCTTACGCACTCAGCTAAGTGAGGCGAATACCAGTTTTCAGCAAATACTTTCTGACTATCGTTGCCGTTTGGCTAAAAAGCTTTTGGCCAATACCAACGAGAGTGTTGAGCGTATTGTGTATTTAACTGGCTTCTCTGAGCCAAGTACGTTCTATCGTGCATTTAAGCGTTGGACGAATGAGACACCGGTTGAGTACCGTAAGCGTAAACAGCATCGCTAAATAAGTATAAGTCGAGCAGGCTAAGCTTACTCAGGTAAGTTTAGCCAATGTGGCCCAAGTGGCGGCTGAGGCAGATCAAACTGCTCAGGATAGTTACACTGAATAAAATAAAGACCATCTGGTGGCGCAGTGACTCCTGCCGCTTTACGATCTTGTGCAGCAAACATTGCATCGATATGATCAACTTCATACATGCCTTGACCAATTTCGAGTAAACATCCAACAATATTACGCACCATATGGTGTAAAAAACCATCTGCTTGAATATCTAAAACCAAATAGCGTCCATGTTCAAATAAACGGCAATGTTTTACATGTCGAACAGGCTGATTTGATTGGCACGCTGCCGCACGGAAGCTTTCAAAGTTATGAGTACCTTCAAATTTACTTGCAGCTTCAATCATCTTTTTCACATCTAACTGTTGGTAAATGTGAGTAACCTGTTTATGTAATAGTGCAGGGCGATGAGGCGTGTTATATATAATATAGCGGTAACGTCGAGCAGTCGCTTTAAAGCGAGCATGAAAACTTTCATCCATCAGTTTAATCCACTGAATGGAAATATCTTTAGGTAGTTGGCTGTTTGCCCCTCTTAACCACCCTGTTTCTGGGCGAATGGCATGCGTATCGAAGTGTGCCACCATATTTGTCGCATGTACTCCTGCATCGGTACGACCAGCACCATGAAGTGCTATAGGTTCATTTGCGACTTTGCTAAGCACACGTTCAATGGTTTCTTGTACGCTGGCAACGCCTGGCTGTTGTGTTTGCCAACCTCGATATTGAACTCCGCTAAATTCAATACCGACTGCATAACGTTGCATGGCTTTTCCTCTATTTAATGCAAATTTTCGTTCCAATGGCTGAGCCACTGTTCTGGGGTTGAGTATTTTAAATAGATTTGAAGTGCTTTTGCATAGAGATCTGCATGACTATGTGCATCACTAATGACAATTTTTGCAGTTTTTGTCCACTCACTAATTGCATAGCGTTGATCAATACCACCAAACGTAACTTGAGTCGTAAGAATCGGAACGCAGCCATGTGTATAGAGCTCATCTAATGTTGCGAGTAGTTCCTGATTAACAGCTATGTTTCCAGTACCAAAACCTTGCAATACTAAAAATTGAGGTGGGGCTGGCAGTAAATTTCGTAATTGTTGAACGAGCTGAGTGGTCGCGATAGGTTGCATCATCCAATTCAAGATTTGAAAAGATGCTGCACGCTCGATTTGCGTATCTTGCAAAATTAACCCGTTTTGCTGAGGTGTAAATTCAGACTCAGCTTTAAGACCAGAAAAAGCATCAAGTTCAGTCGTATGTGTCTTTAACACAGTTTGAGCATGAAATACTTGATGATGAAACGCAAGATAAGCACCCACAGGTAAGCTAATCACCTGTTCTAATGCAAGATATAAATTATCAATTGCATCAGTAAACTCACGGGTATCATTCCCTTGAATATTAAGGAGAGGATATTGACTACCAGTAATAACCACATGGCAACTCTGTCCTAGAAAACGAGCTAGAGTCGCTGCAGCATAACTGAGAGTATCTGTACCATGAATAACGACGAAGTGCTGATAACCTTCGAGTTGGAGTTGTTGTATACGTTGAATAAGACGTAGCCAGTCGGGCGCTGTACAAGCACTGCTATCTACAATATTTGGGGCAGCAAAACAGTCGACCGTTAAATGAGGTGGTATAACTTTTTCAAGTTGAGGTAAGAATTGGTCATATGGCATAGGAGCTAAAGGTTCACCTACACAGCCAAAAGTACCACCCATATAAAATAAGGCTATTTTTTTCATCTTTTTCAGGCACAAAAGCAGTCATCTTTGACTGCTTATGGTAAAACGATCAGCCCTAAGAAGCTATGCGATTTAGTAGATTTTTCGCGCGTTGTTGTTGCTCTGTGTTGAATTTTTGCTCATTACTTGCCAACAAGGCGTGCACTGCTGGGTAAGCACCTAATTTGATGTATTGCTCTGCAAGTTGTAAGTCAAGTTCATTTTCATCTAACTGTTTTAATTCTGGAAAAGCTTGGACAAGTGGGTCGTTGTTTTCAAGGCTAAGTTCTGATTCATTTAAATTCGGTTGATTATCTTCAGACTCTATAGGATTTAAAGAAAACTCAAGGGTTTCAACTGATAATGGCTGAGTTTGAATATTTTCTTCTAAGACGATTTCTTGAGAGTTATTGCTTTGTGAAACAGACTCTTTGTCTATTGAAAAATTACTAAAATCAAGATCAATGTTTGGCGTAGCTGTTGTATCAATTTTGATTGTTTCAACAGTCAATTCAGAGCTAGGCTCAAGAGACTTTTCTGCTTTATTTGGGATAGACTCTAAATCAAATGAAAACTCTAAAGTATTTAAGTCATTTGTTTCACTGGCTGTTTCAGTGCTAATTTTATCTTCAGGTTTGGCAGAATCGACTTCTGTTGTTTTTTGCTCAAATGAGAAATTAAATTCCAGAGGCTCAACTTCAACAGCAGGTTCTTGCTTTACAGGTGTATAGTCTTTCTGCAAGTCATCAAAAGAAGCTTCAGAAGAACTTGTTGTTAACTGGTCAAACTGAGCTGTTGTGTCTGGTGTATTTTTTGGCTCTTCGTATGTTTGAGCTTGAGGGAAATCGATGGCATCGGGTTGTTTCGATAACTCGTGTTCTGTTTTTCGTAATGTTTCATATTCTATTTGTTTGGCTTCTGCTTGAGTCACGATTTCATGTAATGCCAGACTTCGAATATGGCTAATCAGTTGTGTTATGGCAAATTCATCTTTCTGTGCAATATGAACTTCAAGCAATAATAAATAAAGCTCATGTTGAGTATTATCTTTTTTTAGCGCCTGATTTACTTGAGCTTCAGCGGCTGAATATTGCTTTTCTTGAATGAGCTGTTTGATTTTTTGACGTACAGCTTCTGGAAGAGGGCTGCTTTGTGGAATAGGTAGAAGAGTTTCTTCTACCACATTTACTTTACTTTTTTCACGCGAGTTTTTACTCGATTTAGAGTTTGCTTTTTTATTGGTTTTTTTATTTACCGTTTTAGGGGAGGTGGCCTCTTGCTTCTGGCTATTCTCGCGTTTTTTTAAAATAACAGCGACCACGAGCAATATGATGAACGGAATCACATATAACATTACTTTCCCCTTAAAAAATAAATATTTGCAATATAAAGCGAGCTAACTCTGGTTTTAACTTAATGTTTTTGCTTGTGAGTGTTTTGCTGTGCTTGTAACTGCTGTTGTAACTCTGCCAAACGCGCATTCAAAAGTTGAATACGTTGGTCTTTTAACCGTAAAGTTTGATTTAATTTGGTTACATTCCTTTGTAATGTAACGTTTTTTTCTCTTTTTGTCATAACTTTTACTGCTAACTCAGTATTGTTTTGACTTTGTTGTGTGCTCTTTTTAGCACTTCCATGTGTAGAATTTTGGCTGTTTTCAGCCACGATACTCATTTCTGCTTGTTGCAAACGGTATTTAGCTTTGCCAGAAGGTGATTTTGCAGTATGCATTATTTCTGTTTTTGATTTATTTTGCTGAGTTTTAGAGACAGGAGTATGGGCGAGTTTTAGAGCGATTCCCTGACGTAACCGGTTTACATCACCTTGGATAAAAGCATGCTGGTTTTGTTTTTGGATATCGTGCATGACTTTCGCAACTGGCTGTTTGGTTTTCGCTGCAATACGATTAGCAATGCTCCATAGAGACTCATTGTGTTGTACTACATATTTACCTGAAGTTACTGGTCCTCTGGACGGACTTAGGGTTTGTTTCTTTGAAGCATTTTGACTGAGATTTTTGGATGGAACAGATTTCTTTTGTACTGCTAACTTTTTAACTGGTGTTTTTGGCGAATTATTAGCATCTGACTTATTAATAGCAGATGTAATTTGTTTTTTTGTTGCAGCCTGATCAGGAATAGTGCTTGTTACAACTTGTTGAGCCGAAGAGTTTTCGCTAAGTGGGGCAGATGAATTTGTATTTATCGCTGGGACAGTCCCAGACTTGATATTCAGGTTTTGTTCACTATTCGCGTTTGTTGTAGTTGGGGCCGAAGTTGATGAAGTATATCGGGTACTTTCTGGCAGATTTAAAGCAATATCTTTTTCATTCACAATAAGCTGAGGCGATAAAGTACTTTCGTTATTTTCGGTCTTTTTTATAGCAGAAGGCTTAATTACAGTTTTGATATGCTGTAAACGCGTTGCAGAACCTTCACTGATTTTTACAACAATATTGAGCTCGGGATCAATAACAGGACGGGATGAGGTAATGACAATAACCCCAGAGCCTTGACCATTTTGGCGTGTATAAAAATTAAGATTTCCCGGAGGTTGATGAGTCACACCCAAAGCACTTAAATCTTCTGGCGTTGCTAAACTGACTTGCAAAGTAGAATTGGGATCAGCTTGCTGGAAGTTCATTTCTGCATATAACAAATCGCCGGGTGCGGACTGAATTTGTATAGGGTCTAATGTAATCGCATAAAGAGATGGCGAAGACATAATGGTGAAAATGGCAATTTTTAATTTGTTATAAACAGTCATCTCAATCCATGACCTAATAAGTCGTAAAGTCGTTCAAAATTATACAATAATGAAATGTAAATAAATTGTAAATTTTTCACAAACCAGTTACGAAAAAGCCGATCTAATGTGATCGGCTTTTTGTTTTGACTGAATAATTCAGACCAAATTATGAGCTTTTGTATTCTACTAAGATACGTAACATACGACGTAAAGGTTCAGCAGCACCCCAAAGTAACTGATCGCCTACTGTGAATGCGCCTAAATATTCTTTACCCATGTTAAGTTTACGCAAACGGCCGACAGGTACAGTTAAAGTACCAGTTACAGCAACAGGTGTAAGATCAGTCATAGACGCTTCACGAGTGTTTGGTACAACTTTTGCCCATTGGTTTGAAGTGCGAATCATATCTTCGATTTCATCAAGCGGGACATCTTTTTTCAACTTGATCGTCAATGCTTGAGAATGACAACGCATCGCTCCAATACGGACACAGTGACCATCAATAGGAACAATTTGTGAATTACCCAAGATCTTGTTGGTTTCAACTTGACCTTTCCACTCTTCTTTTGACTGACCGCTTTCAAGCTGTTTATCAATATAAGGAATCAACGATCCAGCTAATGGCACGCCAAAGTTAGCAGATGGGAAACCTTCGCCACGTTGTAACTCGGCAACTTGACGGTCAATATCCAAAATTGCAGATTTAGGATCATCTAGCAACGTTTTGGTATTGTTATATAAGTAGCCCATACCAGTAATTAGCTCACGCATGTTTTGTGCGCCAGCGCCTGATGCTGCTTGATAAGTCATAGCAGTCATCCACTCCACCAAATTGTTTTGGAAAAGTGAACCTAAACCCATCAACATAAGCGATACAGTACAGTTACCGCCTACGAAAGTTTTGGTCCCGTTAGCCAAACCATCTTTGATAACGTTAAGGTTTACTGGGTCAAGAACGATGATTGCATCATCTGACATACGTAAAGTAGAGGCTGCATCAATCCAGTAGCCATTCCAGCCAGTTGCTTTTAACTGTGGGAAAACTTCAGACGTATAGTCACCACCTTGACAGGTAATAATGACATCCATTTGCTTCAGACTATTAATGTCTGTAGCTTCCATAAGTGCTGGGGCAGTCTTACCACCAAATGAAGGAGCTTCACCACCTGCATTACTGGTAGAGAAATAAAATGGCTCAATATGAGCAAAATCATTCTCTTCAACCATACGTTGCATAAGGACGGAACCGACCATCCCGCGCCAACCGACCAGACCTACTTTCATGTCATTTTGCCTCGGTGCGTTAAAATTGTTAGGGGGAGTTGAGTGTATCAAAAGTGTCCACAACTGCAAGCGTTACAGAAACAAAACACCATGTTTATTGAGTAGAATATCTTGTTTATGTTACATACAAAATTGATAAAGATGACAAAAACTTTAAAAAACAAATCATCTTAAAAGAGAAAATTCAATGATTTATATCGAAGTTCTAGCTAGTCTGGTGATTTGGTTAAGTTTCTGGTCACTTATTCCTCGTGATGAGTGGTGGTTTCGTGGCGCCGACTTTCCTCGTTTGCAGATTCTATTTGTTGGCCTATTAGCCTTTGTGGGTATGCTGTTTTGGCCTACCGAATGGAATCTATGGCGTGAAATATTGCTTGCTGCGCTCATTGCTGCCATCGCCTATCAGCTTAAAATGGTTTTACCTTATACCCTATTTTGGAAAAAACAGGTTAAGCAGGTGAGGCGGTCTCAATTAGACCCTCAAAAGCAGATTTCATTGATTGTATCTAACGTTCTAACTCCTAATGATAAATATCATTTACTTCTTGAACAGATTCGGACATTAAAACCTGATTTATTGCTTACCTTAGAAAGTGACAAGACATGGGAAAATGCTTTAAAAGAAATTGAAGAAGATTATCCTCATCGTGTTCCTGTGCCTTTAGATAACTTATACGGCATGCATTTATATAGTCGCTTACCTCTATCAAATACAGAAGTTAAATTTATTCTAAGTGATGAAATTCCCTCTATTCATACAACTGTGACTTTACGATCTGGTATGCCAGTTCAGCTATATTGTTTGCATCCTAAGCCACCGAGTCCAACTGAGGCGAAAGATTCAACGTTACGTGATGCAGAACTATTGATTGTTGGAGATCAGATTAAAGACTTAGATGAAAGCTGTATTGTGATGGGGGATTTAAACGATGTAGCGTGGTCGCGTACTACACGTTTATTTCAACGTATTAGCGGATTACTTGATCCACGGGTTGGTCGACATTTCATTAATACCTTCCATGCAGATTATCCATTACTACGTTGGTCTTTAGATCATATTTTTCATAGTACCGATTTTGGTCTGGTCAAAATGAAACGGTTGCCACATATTGGATCGGATCATTTTCCAGTATATGTAGTTTTACAGACCGGTCGGGTATTTGAACAAATTCAAGAAGAATTGGAACAAACTCAAAACGATGAAGACGAGGCCCAAAACGCTATACAAGAAGGAATTGCCAAGGCTGAAAAAGAAGAAAAAATTGTGACTGATGAAATCGCACAGCCTTATAAATAAAAAGCATATAAAAATAGATGTAAGCAATATCGTACAAAGATTTGAGTCTAGGGCGAATAGGCAGAGGGTTACAAAAACCTTATTCTACATTCATCGGCACACGGAAACGGGAATGGACGATCCCACGTAAGGATACACAAAGCTGATATGGAAGAGCATCACGGATAAGATGTTGGAACGGAAACGATAAAAATAACGATTAACCTGAAAGCACAACCTCATTTACCCGAGTTTTGCAGGACGCAGAACTCGGGTTAATATTTTATATATACCCTATTTAGTTCATTGCGAATATAAGAAATATTGTTAAGTTAATCTTAATTTAAAAATCTATTTAACTGTAGGTAAGAGTTCATAATTTCTTTATATATCTGAGCAATTTTAAATGAAAAATAGATAAAAATTTTTTTTTGATAAGTTTTTGTTTTTATAGATTATTGATGACTAAATATAGGCTTTGATCTATTTAGATATAAATTGGGGTTGTTTAATTGGCAAATCTCAATAGAATGTGCCGATCGTTGACATGTTGGATCGTCAACAGGCATTGTTGTTTATTTCGCCGGATCGGCGAGTTGTGATTTGTTTGTGCATTTAAATTTCTGTTTGGAAATTACTGTACATATTGAGGTTTCACTCTTAGTTAGTGGTCTTCTCCCTCTCATATTTGATACTTTGCGGTGCATAAGGATTGTCTTATGAAGAATTTTAAATTTAGCCTTGCTTGGCAAATTTTAATTGCTTTAGTCCTAGGGATAGTTGTAGGGGCTGTTTTACATAACCAGCCTGAAATCAAAGATAGTATTGTGAATAATGTTCTTACGCCAATGGGTAAGATCTTTATTAGCCTGATCAAAATGATTGTTATTCCAATCGTTTTCTCTACCTTAATTTTAGGTATTGCAGGTGTTGGCAGTACGAAAAGTTTAGGGCGTCTTGGTTTTAAAACCATTCTCTATTTTGAAATTATTACCACGATTGCCATTTTAGTTGGTTTGGTTGCGGCAAATATCTTCCATCCTGGTTCAGGCATTGATATGTCTCAACTGGTTCAAACCGATATTTCTCAATATAAGAGTACAGCTCAAGAAGTTGGTTCTCAATCGCATGGTTTGGTACAGACAGTTTTGTCAATGATTCCAACCAATATTATTAACTCGATGGCACATGGCGAAATGTTGCCAGTGATTTTCTTCGCCGTGTTATTTGGTATTGGTTTATCTTCATTGCCAGAGAAGACCAAAGATCCATTGTTAAGCGTATTTCATGCTGTGTCAGAAACAATGTTCCGTGTGACACACATCATTATGAAATATGCACCATTTGGTGTGTTTGGTTTGATCGCTGTAACTGTTGCGAACTTCGGTTTCGCATCATTAATTCCATTAGCTAAATTAGTGGTATTAGTTTACGTAGCTATCTTATTCTTTGCTTTTGTGGTTTTAGGAATCACTGCAAAAATGTTCGGTATCAATATCCTTATTCTAATGAAAATATTGAAAGATGAACTGATCTTAGCTTACTCAACAGCGAGCTCGGAAACTGTTCTACCGCGTATTATGCAAAAAATGGAAGACTACGGTGCACCAAAAGCAATTTCTAGTTTTGTAATTCCAACGGGTTATTCATTTAACCTTGACGGTTCAACACTTTACCAAAGTATTGCAGCTATCTTTATTGCGCAGCTTTATGGTATTGACATGTCAATTGGTCAACAAGTTCTTTTAGTTGTAACCTTAATGATTACTTCTAAAGGTATTGCTGGTGTTCCTGGTGTATCATTCGTGGTGTTATTAGCTACGTTACATACAGTTGGTATTCCACTTGAAGGCTTAGCATTTATTGCTGGTGTTGACCGTATCATGGATATGGCGCGTACCGCATTGAACGTTGTAGGTAATGCACTTGCAGTACTTGTGATTAGTAAATGGGAAAAACAATACGACAGCGAGAAAGCAGCAGCTTATGAGGCAACTTATAAATAATCTGCCTTGTTATTGTAGTAAAAACCCGCGTTGATCGCGGGTTTTTTTATGAGGTTATTTCAGTATAGATTCATATAGTGCCAGTGTCTGGTCACACATGTCTTTCAAGCTAAACATGGTAACAGGGGCAACGACTTGAGGCTGTTCAATATGCTTTTCCACTGTTTCCAGTAAAGCCTTTTCATTTCCTACTTCAACAAGACCTTGCGGGTAGACATTAGATAAAATCTCGGCAACACCTCCACGGTTCCAGCCAATGACTGGCGTACCTACTGAGAGCGCTTCTAAGGCTGTTCTGCCAAATGTTTCTGCCTGATTGGATAGAGAGAGCACAATATCGCTAAAAGCGAGCCATTCACGTATATCTGAGCGATGTCCTACGAAGGTAATTTTATCTGCAAGTCCTTTACTTTGAATGGTGCTTTGCAACTCACTTAAATAGGCTTGTTTTTTTATATCAGCACCGCCGACCACAACCGCATGTAGTTGTGGATATTGCGACTGAAGCTGTTGCATCAGTTCAATTAAGCTTTCATGGCCCTTTAAACGCGTAATACGGCCAGGCAAGCAAAGTAAAAACTTATTTTCGAGTTCAGGAAAGTCATTAAAAACTTGATTAAACCATTGTGCTGGAGGGTGATAGTTATGCGGAAAAGCAGCTGGGTCAATCCCTCGATAAATCCGAACAATATCTTGTGGTGGGCAGTTTTTATAATGGTCAGTAATGTATTTAACCACGCTATCAGAAACAGCAATAACTTTCTCGGCTTGAGTCATAATTGCGCTATAACGATTGACTGAGTAGAAGCCATGTACCGTGCTAATGAGGTGAGGGCGTTTATTTTTAGGTATTTTTCTTAAAGCAAAATGAGTTAACCATGCAGGTACACGAGAGCGTACATGAACAATGTCGGGTTGATGCTGTTCAATAAGCTGGCGTAAAGGCCGAATCTGCCACAAGCTTGAAAGTGACTTTTTATGAATCGGTAGTGTTAAGTGAGTAGAACCTTCAGCTTCGAGCTGTGAGACTAAACGCCCGCCGTTGGATACGACTAATGACTGATGTCCTTGTGCAACAAGCGCACGTGCGATTTCAAGTGTGCCGCGTTCTACGCCACCGCTGTTGAGTTCTGGGAGAAGTTGCATCACTTTCATTATTTTTGCCTTTAGGTTGTAGCAAAGCGAGGTCTTGCAGTTTATTCATTCAATATTTGGAGTTTACTCCTTACTTTTGTTTTGGCAAAAGTAACAAAACCATTTGTTGGACTAACGACACATCCATGATGTCGTAGTCCAACGGGCGACATCCTTGTCGCCTTCGCACGATAGTACATACTGGATATTATTTGGATGTTTATAACTATGATGCGGTAATTACGGAAGATTATTTAATAAATTTCTTCATATCCTTCAGGACGTGTCTTAAATCTGCGGTGGAACCACATATATTGAGTCGGTGCGATTCGAAGCTGATTTTCAATAATTTTATTGACGCGTGTTGCATCATCAACTTCATCTTCACTTGGCATATTGTCGACCGTAGGTTCAATCAGAACATGATATTTGGGGTTCTTAATATCCCCATGACGGTAGAAATATAAAGGCACGGCGACTGCTTTCGAGATTTTTAATAAGCGGCGGTGTGCAGTGACTGTGGCAGCTGGTACACCAAAGAAAGGTGCCATAACGCCTTGTTTTAAACCAAAGTCTTGATCTGGGCTATACCAAATTGCATCGCCATCTTTAAGATGACGAATTAAACCACGCATATCGTCATGATCGATTTGTGCTTTATAGATAGTGGCACGGCAACGATAAATGAGCATATCGAGTAATGGATTATTTTGAGGACGATAGACAACATCAGGCTCGAAATATTGAGCACAAATATAACCACCAGCGTCGAGTAGAGTACTGTGAGTGCCTAGTAATAAAACACCTTTGCCTTGAGCTTGGGCATTGGTAATGTGTTCTAACCCTTCAATGGTGACTCGGTTTTTAAACCAGCGCGGGTTGTACCATGCATTTAAGGTTTCAAACATCCCAAGCATCATATCGACAAAAACTTGTTGAGCTTGCTGTTGAACTTTATCGGCAGACCATTCAGGAAAGCAGACTTCTAAATTACGAATAGTTGTTTTACGGCGTGATTTTAGATATTTCCAAGCCAGATGAGCTACGCTATGCGCCAGACGCCATTGTATGGCCCATGGTAAAATAGCCAAAAGCATTAAAAAAACAATAGCAATCCAAACACCCCAATATTTAGGCAGTAAAAAGGACCATTGAAATTCACCGGGCGTATAAGACTGCTTTTGGCTCATAACGATATAAAGATTTCAAAAATTAAAACTGGCAAAAGTGTATCACGAACTGAATTTATCATCGTAATACACTGTTCAATTGAGTGTTAAGAGATTTTGAAATAAAAAGGCTGGATTATCGGCGATTTTCTAAAAGAATTTTAACAGCGAGTCCGGCTAATACAGTTCCCATGAGCCAGCGCTGTATATTGGCCCAAAGAGGCTTTTCTTGTAGAAAAAGTGCAATGCTACCCGCAGAAAGTACAATAAGAGCATTTACCGAAACGCTTACAAAAATTTGAATCGTACCAAGTTGGATTGATTGCCATAAAATACTGCCTTGTTGTGGGTGAATAAACTGTGGCAGTAAAGATAAATACATAATGGCAATTTTAGGATTAAGCAAGTTTGTGGCAAAACCCATTAAAAAAAGTTTAGCTGGAGAATCTACTGATAAATCTTTTACATTAAAAATAGGGGAGGCATTTGGGCGTAATGCTTTCCATGCAAGCCAGAGTAAATAAATTGCACCCGCAATACGAATAGTGTCATAGGCATAGGGAACAGCAACAATTAACGCCGTAATACCAAAAGATGCGCAAAGCATATAAAAGATAAAACCTGCAGCTACCCCGCCTAAAGAGATAAATCCTGCTGTTTTTCCTTGGCAAATTGAGCGGGAAATCAGGTAAATCATATTGGGGCCAGGAGTGAGTACCATCGCCAAACAAATTAGTCCAAATGCCAAAATTTGAGAAAGCTCCAGCATGCGAAATCACTCCAATATTATTATGCTGTTAGGTATAACATAATTATTTTTAGAAGTCTTATATTCAAGCACAAGGCTATTTTTAAAATACTGAAAATAGCGAAGATATAATCTATTATCTTTATGTGATGTATAAGCTTTGATTTTAAAAAAGCTTATATTCTTAATATAAAAAAGAGCCACCTTAATTTAAGGAGGCTCTTTTTAACGTTCTTTTTAGGAAAGTAAAGCTGATTAGTTTCCTTTACTCATTTGTTCAAGCACGTCCCAGCGTTCCAATTTTTCAAGTAATAACTCGTCAATTTCTGTAAGACGTTGGCTCGCTTTTGTTGCTGCATCAGCATCTTTAACAAACCATGAACCATCTGCAAGTTTCTCAGAAAGTTCTGCTTGCTCCTTTTCTAAGTTTTCAATTTCAGCGGGTAATTGTTCAAGTTCACGCTGATCTTTATAACTAAGTTTGACTTTTTTGGCACTGTTCTGAGCTGCGGCTTTTTCAGCTTCAGCTTTTGCCTGAGCTTTTTTTACATCAGATTTCTGATCTACTACTTTGTCATCTGGACGTTGCTGCAAATAGTCTTGGTAGCCACCGATGTACTCAGCAATATTGCCTTTACCATCAAATACCCATGTAGATGTTACTACGTTATCCATAAATGCACGGTCATGGCTAATGAGAAGCAACGTACCTTTATAATCAGATAACATTTCTTCAAGTAGCTCAAGAGTCACCATATCCAAGTCATTGGTTGGTTCATCCATTACAATCAGATTGGATGGTTTGAGTAACAATTTAGCCAGTAAGATACGATTTCGTTCACCACCAGAAAGTGCTTTTACCGGAGTACGGGCACGCTCAGGTGAAAATAAGAAGTCTTGTAAATAGCTGTAAATATGACGACGGTTACCATTCACATCAACGAAGTCCGAGCCTTCTGAAACGTTTGCCATGACTGTTTTTTCGAGGTCTAAGGCATTACGCAATTGGTCAAAATAAGCAACTTCTAACTGGGTGCCTGTTTTAACTGAACCACCATGTTCGATTGTACCTAAAATGGCTTTAATCAATGTCGTTTTACCAACACCGTTATCGCCGACTAAACCAATACGGTCACCACGCATGACAAGGGCAGAAAAATCTTTGATCAGTAGATTGTCACCATAAGATACGCTTAAGTGTTCGATATCAAAGACTAATTTACCCGAGCGATTGGCGTCTTGAGTCGCCATACTCACTTTGCCTTGTTGTGAGCGACGTGCTTTAGATTCTTCTCGTAAATCTTTTAAAGCACGAACACGGCCTTCATTACGGGTACGACGAGCCTTAATACCTTGACGAATCCAAGCTTCTTCTTCAGCTAATTTTTTATCAAATAAAGCATTCTGCTTTTCTTCTGCTTCCATTTGCTGAGCTTTAAGCTCTAAATAACGTGAATAGTTACCTTCATAAGTGCGTAAAACGCCTCGATCGAGTTCTACAATTCGAGTTGCAATGCTATCTACAAAAGAACGGTCATGTGAAATAAACAGAAGCGTTAAATTATTTTGATCAAGTAAGAATTTTTCTAGCCATTCAATACTTTCAACATCTAAATGGTTCGTTGGTTCGTCTAGAAGTAATACATCCGGTTGTGTCAAAAGAGCACGTGCTAGTAAAACACGGCGTTTACGTCCACCAGATAAGTCTGCTAAGTCGGCATTTGGATCAAGTCCCATTTTGCTTAGAAGAGCATTTACTTTATTTTCGAGTGCCCAACCGTCTAGTTGGTCTAGCTTATGCTGAAGGTTACCCATACGATCACAGGCTTCCATATCTCCTAGCATACAAGCGTCAGTCGCTTCATGATAAGCTCTGAGTACTTCTGCCGCTTCTCCGGCACCATCTGCCACAATGTCAGCTACTTTGCCAGAGTCCATTGGAACGTCTTGGGCTAACATTGAAACAGTTAGACCATTTTGAATGGAAACTTCACCAGAATCTGGTAATAGGCTTCCCTCGATGAGTTTAAGTAAAGTAGACTTACCTTCACCATTACGCCCAATTAAACAGACTCGTTCGCCACGTTCTAGATTAAAGTTCGCGCCATCGAGCAGGGCAGGTCCGCCAAAAGCAAGTTGGACATCCCTTAGGGTAATATAGGCCATAATGTTTTCCAGAATCTCAAATGAGGATTTAAATGACTAAACCACCATATCATGATGATCAAGCGTCATTGTCCGCACCCATTGAAGATTTGCAAGTGCGAATTACATTTTTGGATGATTTAGTTGAAGAATTAAATCAACAACTCGCTATTCAGACCCAAGAAATAGCTGATTTAAAAAAACAAATGCAATTTCTTTATCAACGTATGGAATCATCGGATTTATCAGAAGGTATTGCCGCTTTTGACCCATTAACCAATAAACCTCCTCACTATTAATAAAATGGCAAGTTCAATACTTGCCATTTTATTAGGGAATATTTATGAATTTTGCTTAAAAACCATGCAATACAATTTTCCCTTTTGTCGTACCACTTTCAATTTGTTGGTGAGCCAGTTTTAGGTTTTGAGCATTGATTGGGCTTAAAATTTGCGAAACAGTGGTCTTGATTTTACCTGCGTCAACAAGTTCGGCAACCTCATGGAGTAATCCACTTTGTTTAACCATATCTTGGGTTTGATACATGGAGCGAGTGAACATAAACTCCCAGTGCACTGATACAGACTTAGATTTAAAAGGTTTAATATCTAACTGTGCCGGATCATCAATTAAGCCAAAATGACCTTGTGGTGCAATCAACTCTACGATGTCTGATAAATGTTGATCAGTTTGGGTAGTCGAGAACACATATAAAGGTGCATTTAAACCTAATTGCTTGATTTGTGTTGTTAAAGGTTGACGATGATCTAACACATAATCAGCACCGAGTTGCTTAACCCACTCTTTAGTTTCTGCTCGTGAGGCTGTTGTAATAATCGTTAGGTTAGTCAACTGCTTGAGTAATTGAATTGTGATTGAACCAACACCGCCAGCCCCACCAATCACTAATATTGATGTATTTTCTGGGGCAACTTTTGGGACCTGTAACCGATCAAATAGCATTTCCCACGCCGTGATTGCGGTTAAAGGAAGGGCCGCTGCTTCTCTTGGTTCTAAGGTCTTTGGTTTATGGCCCACAATGCGTTCATCAACTAATTGCAACTCACTATTACTGCCTTGGCGATTTAATGCGCCTGCATACCAGACCTCATCTCCGATTTTAAATTGTGAGACTTTGTCTCCAATCGCTTCAACGACACCTACCGCATCCCAGCCAAGAGTCTTCCACTGATTATTATCTGCGCTTACATTCTTACGAATTTTTGTGTCTACAGGGTTCACAGAGACCGCTTGGACACGGACAAGTAGATCATGGCCCTCTGCAACAGGTGTCTCTAGTTCGACGTCAACCAGTGCCTCTGGTGATGTAATGGGACCTGCTTTTTGATATGCCACAGCTTTCATAATAATAATTCCTCTTGTTGGGAGTTTGATCATAACGTAAGCTTAAATTTGGTGACTACAGACAAATAACGCTCATAGTGTCAAAAAGGATACTGTAAAATGGCAAAAGCACGACATTCAAGTTTTGATTGCTCTCCGGGTTGTTCAGTTGAAGCAGCCATTAGTTTGATTGACGGAAAGTGGAAATGCGTCATTCTTTGGCATTTGTTTAATGAAGGTACCTTAAGGTTTAATGAAATTCGAAAGCGTGTTCCAAGCATTACTCAAAGAATGCTGACAAATCAGTTACGTGAGTTAGAACAAGACGGAATTATCCATCGGGAAGTTTATCCTCAAGTTCCGCCTAAGGTTGAGTACTCTCTAACTGATTTAGGGCGGAGTCTAGAGCAAATTTTGTTTGCTTTAAAACTATGGGGAGATGCCCATCTTGATCAGTTCGGTAAATTGACATTGGTTGCGAGCGATCAGAACCCTTAAACATATTTAAATAATCTCACGGCAATTTGCACCTTGAAATACCAATATTTTGGGCCTTGCGATCTTATCGGGCATTATTTTTATGATGTAACTTGCGTTTTCTGGTCAGCTTATGCAACTCTAATAAAAGAGATTAATAGGTTTTGCTATGGACAATATGGGAATTTGGGTTACCGTTATCATTGTTCTTTTCGTACTAGGCTCCATTTTTGGTTTAAGAGTGAGCCCACGTGAAAAGGCACTTGGTATTATGCGAGATAAAGCCCGTAAAATAGGGTTACATCCACGTGTAATTGTTGCACCTGAATGGACACATGTCCCAATGGCTACTGAAAAACGTGCCAGCATGGTTGCTTATTATAGTGTATTGATTCCCGATGCCCGTTTATCTTTAATGCGTGCTCGCGTTATAGACGGCAAGTTAAAAGTAATTCAGGGTGATGAGAAATTTAATGATTCTCCCATTGCATTAAAAGGGATTTATGCTATTGATATGCAGGCAAACTGTGTAGGGCTTTATTGGGATGAGGAATCAGACCTAAGAGCGACACAATTAGATGAGATGAAGGCTTATCTGTTGGCCTTGGCTAAAGCCTGATTTTTAAATTTATTGGTATAGGAATAACATTTTATATGGCGAATACCTCGCGCTCTGCATCTCAAAGCACAGCATCTACTGCACCTGCTGCACCTAAACGTGCCTTAGTGATTGTGGAGTCGCCTGCCAAAGCGAAAACCATCAATAAATATTTGGGTTCGCAATTCATTGTAAAGTCTTCTGTAGGTCACGTACGTGACTTGCCAACAGGCGGCAGTAAATCAACAGAGAAAAAGCCGGCTGCCCGGACTAAACTCACCGAAGCCGAAAAAGAACAAAAAGCTAGTCAGGCTTTAGTTAATCGTATGGGGGTTGATCCTGAGCATGGTTGGGAAGCTCATTACGAAGTTCTGCCTGGTAAAGAAAATGTTGTAGCTGAACTCAAAAAACTCGCCAAAGATGCCGATGCAATCTATCTCGCAACGGACTTGGATAGAGAAGGGGAAGCCATTGCTTGGCACCTAAGAGAAGTTATTGGTGGTGATGACAGCCGTTATCACCGCGTGGTGTTCAACGAAATTACCAAAAATGCCATTCAAGAAGCATTTAAACAGCCAACACGTCTAGATCTAAATCGTGTAAATGCTCAGCAAGCACGCCGTTTCTTAGACCGTGTAGTGGGCTTTATGGTTTCGCCATTACTTTGGGAAAAAATTGCCCGTGGTTTATCTGCCGGACGTGTACAATCAGTAGCAGTGAAACTGGTTGTAGAGCGTGAGCGTGAAATCCGTGCGTTTATTCCAGAAGAATATTGGCAAGTTTTTGCAGATACTCAGTCCAAAAAAGATGATATTCGTCTTGAAGCATTTAGACAGGCTGGTAAAACCCTTAAACTGAAAAATAAAGCTGAAACTGATGCTTTATTAGATGTTCTAAAAGGTGCTGAATATAAAGTTGCACAGCGTGAAGATAAACCGACTAAGGTCAATCCAAGCGCACCTTATATCACCTCAACGTTACAGCAAGCTGCAAGTACGCGTTTAGGCTTTTCTGTAAAGAAAACCATGATGCTGGCGCAGCGCTTGTATGAGGCAGGTTTTATTACCTATATGCGTACTGACTCAACTTTCTTGAGTGATGATGCAGTAAGCATGGTACGTGCACATATTGAAAGCCAATATGGTGAAAAATATATACCAGCAAAGCCAAACCGCTATGGTAACAAAGCGGGTGCACAAGAAGCCCATGAAGCGATTCGTCCGTCAAATGTTGCGCTTACTGGCGATCAACTTGCGGGTGTAGAACGTGATGCTCAACGCTTATATGATTTGATCTGGCGTCAGTTTGTTGCGTGTCAAATGACACCAGCAGAATATTTATCTTCTACTTTGATTGTTGAAGCAGCGAATGTTGAGTTAAAGGCGAAAGGCCGTACGCTTGTATTTGAAGGCTTCACTAAAGTACGTGGAGCGAATAAGTCAGATGACGATATTATTTTACCTGCAATTAAAGTAGGCGAAATTTTGAAATTAGAAAAGTTAGATCCAAGTCAGCACTTTACTAAACCACCTGCACGTTTTACTGAAGCATCTTTAGTTAAAGAGCTTGAAAAACGTAGTATTGGCCGTCCTTCGACCTATGCAGCTATTATTTCTACCATTCAGGAACGTGGTTACGTTAAGTTAGAAAACCGTCGTCTTTTCGCCGAAAAAATGGGTGAAATTGTGACGGATCGTCTGGATGAAAGTTTTAATAACCTGATGAATTATGCCTTTACGGCAGATCTTGAAGGTCAGCTTGATAAAGTCGCAACGGGTGAGCGTAACTGGAAAGAGTTACTAGACACTTTCTATGGCGACTTTAAAAAACGTTTAACTAATGCTCAAGGTGAGCAGGGAATGCGCCGCAACCAACCAGTTGAAGTGCCAGCAGTACATTGCCCTGAATGCTCACGTCCAATGCAGATTCGTACGGGTACAACTGGTGTATTCTTAGGATGTTCTGGCTATAACTTGCCACCTAAAGAGCGTTGTAAAGGTACACTGAACTTAACACCTGTTGAGTCGTTAGCTGCGCTATCTGATGATGATGGTGCAGAAACAGCAGACTTGATGTCTAAGCATCGCTGTGAGAAATGTGGCACTGCCATGGACAGCTATGTGATTGATGGTGGTCGTAAGTTGCATGTGTGTGGTAACAACCCGGACTGTGATGGTTTTGAGCTTGAAGAAGGTGAGTTCAAGATCAAGGGTTATGATGGCCCAACGATCCCATGTGACAAATGTGATGGTGAAATGCAGCTTAAGACGGGTCGTTTTGGTCCATATTTCGCTTGTACCAGTTGTGACAATACACGTAAAGTCTTGAAGAGCGGCCAACCTGCACCTCCACGTGTAGAGCCAATCAAGATGGAACACCTACGTTCAACGAAACATGATGACTTCTTTGTGTTACGTGATGGCGCAGCAGGTTTATTCTTGGCAGCGAGTAAATTCCCGAAAATTCGTGAAACACGCGCACCAAAAGTAGCAGAGTTACGTAGTGTTGCAGCTCAACTTGATCCGAAATATCAATTTATTTTGCAAGCACCAGATGTGGACCCAGAAGGTAATCCAGCAGTTGTGAAATTCAGTCGTAAGAATCAATCACAATATGTAGGCTCGGAAACCCCAGAAGGTAAACAAACTAAATGGAGCCTAATTTATCAAGATGGTAAATGGGTTGAGGGTTAAACAAGCCCACGATAAAAAATGCTAGCTGAGCTAGCATTTTTTATATCTAAAACAATAAAAGAAAATTTTAATTTTATGGGGAATAAGAATGTGGAAAAACATTCGGGTCTTATGCTTATTAATTATTTTATTGATTGTTGCTGTTCAGGCATGGCGAGATCAGAATCAGGATTGGAATCACACAGTTGTAGTTGTTCTACATCCAGTGAATGCTGATGGTTTACAGACAACACAGACCTATACTGATCAATTGAAAAACGAAGATTTTTGGGCAATTAAAAACTATCTAGAGGAATGGTCACAGCATTATCGAGGGCAAACAGGAAACTTTGTAATTCGCTTAGGACAGCCGTTGCAGCAACGACCACCAGAGGTTCCTCAAAATGCCAATATCTTGCATGTTATGTGGTGGAGCTTAAAGTTTCGTTTTTATGCATGGCGACAACAACAACCCGAGGATAGTGGAGCCTCACTCAAACTTTACTTAAATTATTATGATCCAAATTATCAGAAAGTCTTGATCCATTCGACTGCTTTAGAAAAAGGTCGCATTGGTAGTGTTAATTTATTTGCGACCAAAACACAAGCTTCACAAAATCAAGTCGTCATCGTTCATGAGCTTTTGCATGGCTTTGGAGCACAGGACAAATATGATTTAAAAACAGGACAGCCGATTTATCCCCTAGGTTTTGCTCAACCAGAAAAAATTCCTCTTTATCCGCAAAATCAAGCTGAAATTATGGGAGGTCGCACTGCCTTATCTGAGCAGAGTAGTAAAATGCCCAATAATTTACAAGAAACGATCATAGGTTTACCTACTGCCCGAGAAATTGGCTGGGTGAAATAAAACTGTGGATAAATACTGCTTTATCCACATCAATTGTTAAGAAACGATGCAGATTTTATACAGACAAAAAGTGTGAAGTACATCACTATTGTTAGGTAGATGAAATTCTAATACCTGATAATAAGAGTAGCCATGATGAAAACTGTAGGTAATGATTTGGTACGCAATCAGTTACATGCTGACCGTAAATGGTATTTGATATTAGGCTTTGTGCTTATTGGTTTTGGTCTGATTTTATTTAGTTCATTGCCATTTGCGACTTTTTCTGTCGTTTTTTTATTTGGAATACTCATGATGGTAGGCGGTGTGTTACATCTCGTCGCGGCTATGAGTGTTTTTAAAGGCGCAAGCAGATGGTTGTGGGCACTGTTTGGTGTGCTTTATCTCATGGCTGGCTATTACGCTTTTTCTACTCCAGTCACTACAGCTGTGGTTTTGACAAGCCTATTATCTATAGCGCTTATCATTGCGGGTGCTATACGTACTATAAATGCAATTTTACTTAAGCCCATTACAGGATGGGGCTGGACCTTGTTTTCGGGGGTGCTCACCTTATTTACTGGTATTCTAATTTTGGTTTCTAAAGATTCACCTTTTTGGGTGCTGGGAATGTTCCTTGCTGTTGATATCTTATTTCAGGGAATTAATTTCCTTGGCCTAGCTTCAGCCATCAAACATCTTCCATCTAGTTCAAAAACAGTATCTTAAAAGAATAATATCGACTCAAAGAGCACTTTAAGTGCTCTTTTTGTTTTTAGGACGGGCAGACCCATCCGTTGCTAGGCTCTGTTAAACTATGCCTTGGTGTGTTAGCGATATGTGTTATGAGTCTTGCAAAATTAATTAATGAACTAAATGCTCAGCAAAAAAAAGCAGCAACAACGTCTGCGCAGAACTGTTTAGTTTTAGCGGGAGCTGGTTGTGGCAAGACTAAAACGATTGTTGCTCGTGCTGCCTATTTAATTGATCAAGGCTTACCAGCGAACCAAATTCAGATTTTAACGTTTACTCGACGTGCTGCGAGTGAGATTGTTGCAAGAGTAGAGCAACATGTGGGAGCACAGGCCAAGGGTCTGAGAGCTTCAACTTTTCATACTTTTTGTATGTATTTACTGCGCCGTAATCCACAAGCTTTTGGGTTAAATCAATTTAGTATTATTGATCGTGATGATCAGTTGCTCATGTTTCGCTTATTAAGAGGCAAAGATAAAGATAACGTCTTGCCTAAAGCCGCAGAGCTATGCGATTTATATTCATATGCAAGAAATACTCAAACAAAGCTTTCTGAAGCATTAATCAAACAGCTTCCAGAAGCCTATGAGCATAAGACTCAAATTGCAGATTTGATGAAAACGTATGAGCAGCGAAAAAGAGAGCGTAATTTTTTAGATTACGATGATATTCTCTCAATTGTGGCTGTTCATTTACAAAATTCTGAAGCACTTACCAACTGGGTTGCAGGTTTTTGTCAGGCACTGTTGGTTGATGAAATGCAAGATACCAACCCTTTACAATGGGCTTTGTTGCAGCCGTTGATTGGTAAAGTGAAGCTGTTTTGTGTTGGCGATGATGCCCAGTCGATTTATGGTTTTCGCGGTGCAGACTTTGAAAATATCCATTCTTTTAAAGAGCGGATACCTGACGCAGTCATTCATACACTGGATTTAAATTACCGTTCGACCCAAGAAATTTTAGATTTATCAAACTGGTTATTAGCAAATAGCCCGATTGATTATCAAAAACAGCTGCAAGCTCATCGTGGTCAAGGCCAAAAGCCACAGCTACATTTGTTTGGTAATGAGTATGAAGAAGCAAACTGGATTGCACAGGATTTAATAACGCGACATCAGCAAGGTGCAAGCTGGCACGACCATATGATTTTAGTGCGTTCTGGCTATAGTGCACGATATCTGGAAGGGGCTTTTATTGCTGCTGAATTACCTTACCGTTTTATTGGTGGGGTAAAACTTCTTGAGTCTGCTCATGTGAAAGACGTACTTAGCCTGCTACGTATTGTGAGTAATCCTCACGATGATTTGGCGTGGATGCGTTTCTTAACTTTGTGGGATGGTATTGGTGATGTTGGTGCAAGTAAGCTGGCTCAAGAGCTGATGGGAATTGCTGATGTTGAGGAGCGCTGCAATCGTCTAGAACGTCATGGCAAAGTTCCTTTACAAGCGATTCTAATTTTAAAACAGCTAGATGTATTACAACAGCATGTTGAAGCAAGTATTGGCTTGGCACTCGATGCTTTAGGTGAACAGCTAGAGCAAAATTATAAAACTAAAGATTGGTCACGCCGTTTGAAAGATTTTGATTTGGTCAAGCAGCTTGCTCGTAAACATGCATCTTTAGGTGAGTTTCTTGAAGAATATGTGCTTGAACCTATTTCAGTTTCTGAAATTGAAAAAGCAGCTGATCAGGATTTAGTGACTTTAATTACAATTCATTCAGCTAAAGGTGCTGAGCAGAAAGTCTGTTATGTACCTCATGTATCACCAAATCAATATCCTTATGCAAGAGCGCAAGGCGATTTTGATGATGTCGAAGAAGAGCGCCGTGTATTGTATGTTGCATTAACACGTGCAGAAAATGAATTAATTTTGACCAAGCAAAACCTCAATACATGGTCAGAAGACAATTACGATGAGCAAGGTCGTAAAATCGAAAGTTATTTCCTAAATGATCTTCCTGCACATTTAGTTCAGGCAAAGATTCATAGGCAAGTACCTCAGCCATTTGCTAAAAAGCAATGGAACCGTTCACCTGCAGTAAATTTAGGTTTTGGTATCGATCTGGATTAAACTACTGTATAAGACACTGTGATTACTTAAATATATTGGCTGCTCCCTTTAATTGCCAATTAAGGTTAGAAAATGAAGATATTAGTTCGTAATTTAGATCGTGCTGTGAGTGAAACTGAAATTTTAGAGTTATTCAAAGCATTTGGTAAAGTTGAAACGTGTGTTCTTGTTACTGATAAAGACACAGGTAAATCGAAAGGTTTTGGTTTTGTTGAAATGCCTAACCCACGTGAAGCAATTAAGGCAATTAAAGGCTTAAACCTGCTTAAAGTTAAAGGCAATGGAATTCGCGTTAAAGCAGCTGAAGAATAAGTCTTCAGTGTGAAAAGACAGTTTTTAGCTCTTTCGATTGTCGCGCCAAATGGTACTCGTATCGCTGAAGGTATAAAAACACTTGAAGTGCGTTCATGGGTACCTACAAAACTGCCAATCAAAGATCTATTAATTGTCGAGAACCAAAAGTTTTTGGTTAAAGATACTGATGAAGAACAGGGAGTTGATGTCGACTCTATTCATGCTTGGCGAAATGATGAAATTGAACCAGCATGTGCAACTGCTTGGGACGAAGGGTATTTTGCTTGGGTTTTAAGTAATGTTCGTCCTATAAGGCAGCCATTAAAAACTTTAGCTAAACGTAAAATTTATCAGGTTGAGCTGGATTTACCATAAATAACGTTGATTTTATTAATGGAGTCGTTAAGCTAAAGATTAGCTGTTGCAATAGCGATTTTAGAACAGGAAAGTTTAGTTATGTCACGTGTTGCTCGTTATCATGCCGATCGTACCAATCAGAAGCTCTATTTTGCGCGCTTAGCGTGTCAACAGGCTGAACAGACCGATCATGTGCAGCAGATACAAGCTCACCGTGAAGCAGCTGTATTTCACCTACATGGTGCAATGTTAGCTTTCTTGCAAGAATTGGTACGTTATTATCGTTTAAATGATTTACAACCTACCTTAAAATCTATTGAGGAACATATGGCGGCAAAAGGGCAGGTTTCTCCTGAAGTCTCTGTTTTGCAGCAATTGGCAAAAGATGGTTTTGTTGCTGAGTTAAAGCGAGCTTATCGTATGTGCCAATATGCACCGGAACCAAAAGAGCCGACCCCTGAAGAAGAGACGTCGTCTAACCTGATTATCAAAGTAACTCAAGGTCCTCAATCTTGGTTGCCTGATGTCAAAATTTTGCGTGAATGGCATCGAGAATTAACCCATTTAATTGATGGTTTTCGTAATGAAATGGTCGAGTTCTAAAATTAAACTGCCCTAGTGCTTGAAATTTGGTGTGGATGTGCCTATATAAATAAGACAAGAGATGCAAAGTGCAAGGGTGCTTTGCCACCATGTTGAAACATGGAGGAAGTATATGTCTATACAGCAATTGAAAGAGTTATTTGGAAATCAAGAAGCAGTGTTGGAATTAGTCCAACTCGAAGGTGGTGAACTTGCCTTGCGTAATGCCGGTTCTGAGAATGAACCCTTGGTCAAAATTCAATTTAGCGATGAAGTAAAAGCAATCTTAGGTGAACAAACACCTGTGGTTGCCCAACATATGATTCAGGCTGCATTATTTGGACTGCTTGAGAAGCAGGTAAATGAGTGGCAGGCTGAGGTAGTAGATGAACAGCCTAAATTCTTGAGCTAATAAAAAGCGTACTCTTGAGTACGCTTTTTATATCAGTTAATGAATAGTTGACTGATGGGCAAGCTCGATCTGATTTACTATATGATGGCTCATATTCTTTGCCATTTCCTCTTTAGCATAGAACACTTCACCAATATTCTCATCTCGAATGATAGCCGCTTCTTCTTTACTTTCTGCACAAATTAACACCTGAATTTGAGGGTTTAATTGCTTAGCAATCGCCACAATACGGTGAATATCTAGAATATCCATAGGTGAAATCACCAAGAGCCGTGCATGCATGATATGTGCTTGAATTAAAACACTTGGCTCAGTTGCAACGCCACTGACTGCTGCAATATTCGAGTTCCGCAGTTTTTCTACGATTTCACGATTCTCTTCGGCAATAACGACCTTAATATTCTCATTAATTAAATTTTCAGTAATACGTCGCCCCACACCGCCGTACCCCACAATGACGACTTGATCGCGTAAATAAGCCTGATCGACTTCATCAGGTAACATTGCTAATGGGTCACCACTACGTTCAAGAAGACGAGCTAATTGAGAGCGCTCACGAATCCAGCGTTGTACTGGTTCAATTGCAGAGAATATAAAAGAGTTCAGCGTAATTGAAAATAAAGCACCAGCTAGAATTAGGTTTTGTGCTTCTAAAGTTAATAAACCTAATGAGACACCGAGAGTTGCTAAAATAAATGAGAACTCACCAATTTGGGCCAAACTCGCGCCAACTGTAAGGGCTGTATTAAGTGGATAGCGAAAGAATAAAACCAAAGCCATTGCAGCAAGTGTTTTACCTACCATAATAATTGCGATAACGGCCAAAATATGTAGCGGACGTTCTACAAGAATATTTGGGTCAAAAAGCATTCCCACAGAGACAAAAAACAGAATTGAGAAAATTTCGCGTAATGGAAGCGTTTCTTCTTCTGCGCGGTGGCTAAAGTCTGACTCTTTAACAACCATTCCCGCAAAGAAAGCCCCTAATGCCATGGAAACTCCAAAAATGGCATAAGACCCATAGGCAATAGAAACAGCAGCTGCAACAACGGTGAGGGTGAATAACTCTCGAGAACCTAAACGAGCAACAAACTGCATGATAATAGGAACAACACGTTTACCTACAATCAGCATAAAGGCAATAAAGCCAATTACTTTTAATAAAGTTATCCCAAGCGTTAACCAAATGTTACCGTCAGCACCTTCTGGTGCTTTCCCGCCGAGTAAAACAGCGGTGGCTGGAAGCAGTACTAAAACCAGTACCATCACTAAATCTTCGACTAACAGCCAGCCCACAGCAATTTTACCGTTGACTGAATCTAAAAGACCTCGGTCTCCTAGAGCTTTTAATAATACAACGGTACTCGCACATGACAGACTTAAGCCAAAAACGAGTGCAGAGCCAAAATTCCATCCCCATAGCATGGATACGCCAACTCCCAATAGAGTAGCGACTGCAATTTGTAAAATCGCGCCTGGTAGAGCAATACGGCGAACGAGCAATAGGTCATTTAATGAAAAGTGCATCCCTACACCAAACATCAGAAACATTACCCCAAGTTCTGCAAGCTGGTTGGCAAGGTGAATATCTGCTTCTATACCGGGAGTATTAGGGCTGATAATAATTCCGGCAATTAAATAGCCGATAAGAGGGGGGAGTCGTAATCGGGCTGCAATATAGCCAAAAATGAGGGCAACGCCGAAACCAACAGCAAGTAAAATAATTAAATCTACGTCATGCGGCACTAAAAACTCCTTTTACGTGAGTTAGGCTAAAGACAAGCATAAAAAATGCCAAGGCGGAATATAAGAAAAGTTTAACAAAAAAAAGCTACGTATAAAAAAAATGCAAAAAAAAACGACTTCATTGTGAAGTCGTTTTTTTCGAGGCTAAAATTATTTGATTTTAGCTTCTTTGAAAATCACGTGTTGACGGATTTTTGGATCAAATTTTTTGATTTCCATTTTTTCCGGCATAGTACGTTTGTTTTTAGTCGTGGTATAGAAATAACCTGTACCAGCTGTAGAAACGAGACGAATCTTATCACGCATTGTTCAGACTCCTTAGATCTTTTGACCTTGAGCACGAAGGTCTGCAACAACCTTTTCGATACCCAATTTGTCAATAATACGCATACCTTTAGTGGTTAAACGAAGACGTACAAAACGTTTTTCGCTTTCTAACCAGAAACGGTGGTGGTGCAGGTTCGGCTCGAACCGGCGCTTGGTTTTGTTGTTGGCGTGTGAGACGTTGTTACCAACGACTGGACGCTTGCCGGTAACTTGGCAAACCTTAGACATGGTGTAACTCCATTGATTCAGCCAACAGCAAATCTGTGGCCAGTCATACTAAATGTAAACGGATGAATTCATTCAAGGGGCGTTTTATACCAAAAATACGATTAAAAGACAAGCGGAATTGGTAAAAACGAGGCATGATTTAGTATAACAGATCATGCCTTGATCAGTTAGCGCAACAAGGTTTTCGAAATCAAACGATGAATGGGCTTATTGAACGGTGGAAGAATGTATTTAAGACTATAAAGTTTTGGATTTGACATCACCGAACGTTCATGAGAAAGGCTAAAAAAGCCCTCTGGTCCGTGATATTTACCCATACCTGATGCCCCAATCCCTCCAAAGGGTAAATCATCCTGAGCCACATGGGTAATGACCATGTTGATTCCGAAATGTCCTGAGTGGGTGTGCTGTGCAACATAATCAGCACGCGCCTGATCATAGTCGAAATAATACATGGCTAAAGGACGTGGGCGACTATTAATGAATTCGATGACTTCTTCTATTTGGTCATATTCTAAAATTGGTAGAACGGGACCAAAAATTTCATTTTGCATAATGTCCATTGCAGTCGTTACGCCTGTAACTAAAGTCGGTGCAATTTTACGGACATCATCTAAAATTTCATTTTGTGGATTAATTTCAACAATACGAGCACCTTGATCGCGGGCATTTTCAAGGTAGCCCTGAATACGGTTATATTGCTTGTCATTAATAATAGAAGTGTAATCTTGATTATTGCGGAAATGTGGGTACATACCAGCCACAATCAATTTAAAGTTTTCGATGAACTCAGCAGTTTTTCCACGCGGTAAGAAAATATGGTCAGGTGCAACACAAGTTTGTCCTGCATTCCATAATTTCCCTACAGCAATACGTTGAGCCACATCTTTCATATCCATAGATGCATGCACAAGTGCAGGAGATTTTCCGCCTAACTCAAGAATAACAGGAACCAGATTTTGAGCTGCGGCTGCCATCACTGTTTTACCAACAGAAGTTGAGCCTGTGAAAATCATTTTGTCAAAAGGCAAATGACTAAAAGCATCTGAAATAACGCCACCACCATTCACCACAGCAACTAATTCTTGTGGAAAGGCTTCTGCTAATACACTTTCAAGGACTCGCCCAAAATTTGGAGAGGCACTAGAAATCTTGATCATGGCATGGTTGCCTGCTGCCAGCGCACAGATTAATGGTCCAACTGAAAGCAGCAATGGGTAGTTCCATGGTGTAATAATACCAATTACACCCATAGGTTGATATTGTACCCAACCTTTTGCTGGTTGATGTAATACACTGATATGGCGTTTTGAAGGTTTCATCCACGCTGTCAGATGTTTACTATAATATTTGATTTGTTCCAAACTGGTGAGTAACTCACCAATTTTTGTTTCCATAACTGCACGATTGCCATAATCAAGGTTAATTGCGTCGGCAATCTGATCTTGATATTTTACCAAGACTCTTTTAAGACGAGCTAAACGATCAATACGCTCTTTAGCAGTGGGTACCGGATGACGTAAATAAGCAAGCTTTTGATGTTCAAGCAAGTCATGTAAATGCTTAACATCATAAGGAAGCTGAGTCTCTGGATTTGTTTTTGTTTGACTGTTCATCGGTACTTACCAAATACATTGATATGTTTATTTTTTAGAGTAAATACTCTAAATAGTCAAGTCAGTTTATGTGTTCAAGTCTTAACCATTTGAATTATTAAAGGTTATTAAAATGTCTCAACCTAAAGCTCTGAAGACAAAAGACCGGATTTTACAAATCAGTTTGCAGCTTTTTAACGAGCGAGGTGAACGGTCGGTTACAACCAATCATATTGCTGCGGAGTTGGGTATCAGTCCCGGGAACTTGTATTATCATTTCCGGAACAAGCATGAAATTATTAAGGAATTAATGTATCAATATCAGGCCGAGACTTTGGAGGTACTTTCTTTACCTGACGATAGACCATTAACGACTAATGATAAAATCAATTATTTTCAAGTACTAAGTGGCCAGTTATGGAGTTACCGTTTTATTCATCGTGATGTTTATCATTTAGTTGAAAGTAACGAAGACTTTAAAAAGATTTATCCACGTTTTGCGGGGCAGGTCATGCAGCAGGGGCAAAGGATTTATCAAGCCTTTGTAGATGCAGGTCTTATGAAAATGACGCCATCGGAAATTGAAGCACTGATTATTAACCTCTGGATTGTATTAACAAACTGGACAAACTTTTTATATATGTCTGGTCATATTAGTGACAATAACCATTTAGAAGAAAAATGGGTTTGGCAAGCATTACGCCAAATGGTTTTCCTTGAAGGCCCTTATCTTATGGGTGAAAGCCGAGCAACTTATGAGCAGTTGCTTGAATCTCTTGGCCCTTCTGATCTATTTGCTAGCTTATCGTCCTTAAAAGACGAATAGTTGTGCTTGTTTATTTAGGGCGCTAGAATACTCGGCCTATTAAAAAATTTATCTCAATTAAGTGATATTAACCAAATGAATATGACCACTGCCAATACAGCCCGTTTACTGATTACTTGTGAAGACAAGCCAGGGATCGTACAAGCGGTATCGAGCTTTTTGTATCATCAAGGTGCAAACATTACCGCGCTTGATCAGTATGCGACGGAAGCTCAGGGCGGACGTTATTTCATGCGTGTTGAATTTGAACTTGATCATTTACAGTCGCGTAAAGATGCCTTAATTCAGACTTTTGCTGCGAACGTTGCTGAGCGTTATAGCATGCAATGGCGTCTTGCTTTCGTAGGCGATGTTAAAAAAGTTGGTATTTTAGTTTCTAAAGTTGACCATGCATTGCTTGAGTTGTTGTGGCGTCATGCACGTGGTTCGTTACCTTGTGAAATTACTCATGTCATTTCAAATCATGAAGATTTACGTGAATCTGTCGAAAACTTCGGTATTCCATTTTCTGTAATTAAAGTCACTAAAGACAATAAAGCTGAAGCTTATGCGCAAATTGATGAAATGATGCAAGGTAATGATTTATTAGTTCTTGCACGTTACATGCAGATTTTAAGCGAAGATTTTGTTGCGAAATGGGAAATGAAAATCATCAATATTCACCATTCTTTCTTGCCAGCTTTTGTGGGTGCTAACCCATATAAGCAAGCTTATGAAAAAGGTGTGAAGTTGATTGGTGCGACAGCTCACTATGTGACTGCTGACCTTGATCAAGGCCCAATTATTGAGCAAGATGTTGAGCGTGTGAGTCATGACTATAATGTTGAGCAATTACGTGAGCTTGGTGAAGATGTAGAGCGTAATGTATTGGCTCGCGCAGTGAAGTGGCATTTAGAAGACCGTATTATTGTTGATGGTAATAAGACTGTTGTTTTTTAAATAACAGCTATCTTAAAAAAGCACGCTTTATGCGTGTTTTTTTATATTTTAAATATTTGTGAAATGATATAACATATCAATAGTTGAGTTGGTTTGTGATAGTATTGGTTTTGTTCAATATGAAGTTATTCAAGCAATATAAGTTTGATGAAGTGAATGATGAGCAAGTGATCCACACTGATGTAACTATGAGAAAACTAAAGCAAAGACACTTAATAGATACAAATGGGTGACATAGCACAGATGATTTTCTCAAAAAATAGTTGCAAATGAAAACACTTCTCATTTATTATTGTGGCACTTTATTGTTCTATCCGATGTTTGAAATCGTTTCTATAAATAGAAAGCTGAAATCATCATCCATTAGGTAATTAGATTCTTATGAGTCAATCTTCCGCAGCCTTAAACTCTCCCAATCCGATGAAAAAGAAAGTCATCACAGCACTAATTGCAGTTGCAATTGGTCATATCGGGGTTTTATGGGCAGTCAGCCATATTAAGCCTGCTGAGTTAAAGCCAATCGAGAAGAAACCTTTACAGGTACGTTTCGTAAAAATTCAAGAGCAACCAAAACCATTACCTCCAAAGCCAAAGGAACCGCCAAAAAAACCGGAACCTAAAAAAGAGGTAAAAGAAGTTAAAATTGTTGAAAAACCTGTGACACCACCGAAAAAAGTGGAAAAGATTCAACAGGTGAAAAAGGCTGAGACACCAAAGCAAACAGTAAAGACAGAACCTAAAGTTGAAACCAAAGTGGTGACAACGACAACAACTGTTACTGAAAAAGTCGTTGAAAAACCAAAACCAGTAGTACAGGAAGCACCTAAAGCTCAACCTGCTCCAGATCCATCACCAAAACGAGTTTCAATTGGTGGTTCGGGTGTACAGTGGAGTCGTTCACCGAAGGTATCTATAACGACGAAAGAATTAGATAATAAAGCTTGTTCTGCAAACGTTTCTATAGATGCGGATGAGAAAGGCCGAGTGACTGATGTTCGCTTCTTGCGTAGTAACTGTCCTCCTGTTGTAGAGGCAAAGATTTTGCGTGCTGTAAAAAGTGCGAAGTTTAAACCTTATATGGAAAACGGGGTTGCTTATCCAATTAAAGGTCCAGAGCAACCATTTGATTTCGTTCCTTAAATAACTTTGAGTCCCAACGGCTAACCTTAATCAGGAGTTCATATGAACTTTTCAATCTATTGGCAACATGCAGATGCAGTGAGTAAAACCCTGTATTTCATCTTATTGGCAATGTCGATTGCTACCTGGACAGTTTTCATCTTACGTTTGATGGGGACTCGCCAATTAAAGCAACAAGCTTATGCTCAACTTTCTCAGGCTATCACTTCGCTAAAAGCAAAGTTACAACCATTAAGTTTTGAGCAGCGTAAAGCGGTTGCAGAGCAGGCTCTACTTCGTCAAATTTCTGCTGAAAAAGTCAATGCTGAAAAAGGTATTTCTGTTTTAGGAACAATTGCTTCAATTGCACCATTCGTTGGTTTGTTTGGTACGGTATGGGGTATTTTCCATGCACTTGTTGCCGTGGGTAAGAGCGGACAAGCAGGTTTGGCTCAAGTGGCTACACCAGTAGGTGAAGCGCTTATTATGACGGGTCTTGGTCTTGCAGTTGCGATTCCTGCGGTATTGGCTTATAACATTTGTGTACGTGCTAACCGTGGTCTTGCTCATGATTTACAAGATCAAGCGCACAGTCTGTTAATTGACACGATGTTGCAGCAAGACTCAACTGTAAAGTCTGATGTTAAAACTGCACAGCAAAGTTATGTTGGAGGTCAAGCTTAATGGCTTTTCAATTGGGTGAAGACCACGATAGTGGCATAAATGAGATGAACCTCATTCCGCTAATCGACATTATGTTGGTGTTAATGATCATCTTTTTGGTCACAGCAACAGTTGCCAACCCATCGATTCCATTAACGCTTCCTAAAACAACTGCTGAAATTATTGATCCACCACCAAAAGCAATTACGATTAGTATTAATGCAAATGGTGAAGTGGCTTGGGATACTCAAGTAATTAGCCTAGATGAGCTTCAAAAACGTTTTCAAGAAGCAGGTCAAGGTGATGTTAAACCAACAGTTCAACTTCGTGCTGATAAAGAGTCGAAGTACGATACTGTTGCACAGGTAATGTCTCGCGCAAGTGAAGCCGGACTGAGCGATATTGCCTTTGTCAGTGAAAACTAAAATTTAGTTTATCTAATAAAAAAGCAACCTCATTGGTTGCTTTTTTATTGCTTTGATTTATTGATCTTTCATGAGGTGCTGGAATTTACTATATAGCTTGAGCAACTTAGGTGGAATCGCAAAGTTGCAATAACCTTGTGAAGGATTCTTTGCATAGTAATTCTGGTGATATTCTTCTGCCGGATAGAACGTCGGGACAGGAGACAACTCAGTCACAATATCAAGATCATCATCTTTTAGAGTTTGAATCGTATGTTCTGCTGCCTGCTTTTGCTCTTCATTATAATAATAAATAACAGAGCGGTATTGCGTGCCAATATCATTACCTTGGCGGTTTAAAGTCGTTGGATCATGAGTCGCGAAGAATACATCGAGTAACTGGGAGTAGGTTACTTGTTCTTCATCAAAATCAACCAAGATCACCTCAGCATGCTGAGTATCTCCTTGGCAGACTTGCTCATAAGTTGGATGAGTTGTATGCCCACCCGCATAACCACTCGTTACTTTTTCTACACCACGAATTTGTAAAAAAACGGCTTCGACGCACCAAAAGCAGCCGCCGCCAAATAAGGCCTGTTGCATTGTTTTTTCCTCTATTTCCTGCCTATTACAATAGGGGTTATGTATTTAAAATACAAAGTAAAGCATGTATAAAAAAGTAAAGAAAAGTGCATTACTTATTTCGGTTTTGGTAAACCTTGTCGAACGATTTGAGAGAAATGTTCGCTACTCTGATCTGAAAGCTGTTCAAAATTTTCAGTACGTGGGTTGATATGTGCAATTTGATACCACTGTTTTAAACTGACATTCTGATTAAGTGCTTTAAGATCATATAAATAATTAGGTAAGTAACCTGAAGCGATTAGACGGTAATCTTTAGGAAGTTGATAGGGGTTAATCGCTTGAACCATATCAAAAATTAGAGTGGTGCAGTTACTGGTGAGGGTGTTGTACCACTTTGGTTCTGCACGAAGTTCATCGGATTTCTTTAGATATTCTAAAAATAAAGCCTTTTGCTCGCGACGTGGCATGTTGATAGGGAAATTATAAACTTGCTCATTGCGGATGTTACTGCGTGTGTACACAATATCTTTTTCATCAGAAGCAATTAAGCTAAGTTCATATTTTCTAAAAAAACCACCGATTGCCGAAAATTCTTCGGTTTTTTCTTTACGAATCTCGATTGAGAACACTAAAGGTTGCTGATTGGTAAATTCAAAGCTGACCAGTGTATGAGCAATTTGTGGTCCCATCCAGTAAGAGGCAATGATGTTTATGCCATTCAACTGGTTAAGATCAAAAGTTCGAGTTTCCCACCGAACATCATAAGTACCATCGGGATGCCAGTTGAAGTTACGAACATTATGTAGGGTAATCACATCGCCATGCTTTTCATAGCTCAGTATATTGGCAACTTCAGGGTTCCAGTCGCGGTCTTGGCGTGCAGTAATCGAAAAATACCAAACGAGAGAGCAGGCAAATGCCAAAAGATAAATCAGGATATCTGTACGGCGGCTAATAATATGGCCTTCAACATATAAGCCAGCCATACTGAGTGCAAAAGCAATCCAGATGCCAATGAGTATGCGGCTGCCTAACCAGCCAAAAGGTTGTTGAACCCAGAGCGCTACACATACCCAAATGCTAGAAAACACAATAAACAGCGTGAATAGACTATGCAAAAGCCCCAAAAGTAGGGCAGTAATAAATTCACGTGTTCCGATATTGTGCATAGGCATCCATAGAATTATTTTTTATAAGTGGCAAATTCGAATGAAGTTCCTGATTTTTCATCAACTTGCTGTTCACTCGCAGTTTTATGAAATTCACTCGGTATTGTTGGATAATGTGCATCACCTTGCACATCTAAGTCAACATGAGTGAGTTCAAGACGGTCTGCAATTGACAAAGTTTGCTTAAATATCTCACCACCACCAATAATGAACAGTGCCTGCTTTTCAGTATTTTTTACATCTTCTAAAGCTGCATTTAAAGCATCTTCAATTGAATAGGCAACTTTAACGCCATCAAATTGCCAATTAATGTCACGGGTAATGACCCAGTTCACACGGTTGGGTAGAGCACGGCCCATAGACTCAAGGGTTTTACGGCCCATCACGACCACACCACCTTGTGTGATTTCTTTAAAGTGTTTTAAGTCGGCAGAAATATGCCATGGCAACGCATTGCCTTTACCAATACAGTGGTTTTTGTCCATTGCCACAACGTGAACAACTTCTACATTTTGCCATGCCATAATCTTATTCTCTAAACCGTAACCTAATGAAATTTGAGTCGTCGTTATACTGCAACTGGTGCTTTAATAGCAGGATGCGATTCATAACCTACAATTTCAACATCTTCAAATTTGAAATCAAATAAGTCTTTTACTTCTGGATTCAGTTTCAATTGGCATAGTGGTAAAGGTTCACGTGTCAATTGAAGTTGTGCTTGTTCAAAATGATTGACATAAAGATGCGTATCACCGCCTGTCCAAACAAAGTCACCGACTCCTAAACCGCACACTTGAGCAATCATATGGGTGAGTAGAGCATAACTGGCAATGTTAAAAGGCACGCCTAAAAACACGTCTGCACTACGTTGATAAAGCTGGCATGACAACTTGTTATCTTGTACGAAAAATTGAAAAAGCGTGTGGCAAGGTGGTAAAGCTACTTGTCCAGCTTCATTTGGATTCCAGCCTGAAATAATTAAACGGCGTGAATTCGGATTGGTTTTGATTTCATTAATTAACCATTTAATTTGGTCAAAACCATCTTGGTTGTAAGTACCATCGGCATTTTTGGTTGCGCCGAAATTACGCCATTGATGACCATACACTGGTCCAAGTTCATGTTCTGGGCGGCCAAAACGGGCAGTTTGTTCTGCTGTTGCCCATTCATCCCAAATTGAAACTTTATTATCTTTTAGATATTGGACGTTGGTGTCGCCTTTTAAAAACCAAAGTAACTCAATCACAATAGAACGGAAGTGAACTTTTTTTGTGGTGAGTAAAGGAAAACCTTTAGAGAGATCAAAACGCATTTGATGACCAAATACAGAACGGGTTCCTGTGCCTGTACGGTCGCCTTTGTCACCGCCATTATCAAGGATATGTTGTAGTAGGTCTAAATATGCACGCATAACACTCTCGAGTTCGGATTAATTCCATAAAATAAAGGGGGAGATAGCTCAATGATAAATAATTACGCAATAGAGCTGCTTCATCATGAACCATTGAAGATGATACCTGTTGTAGCTCAAGATGAAAATCTAAAAATAGTTCTATGACATTTCAATGGGTGTAATTAATCAAATCGCTTGGCACGGTTTTGATAAATCGAAACAAGAAAAAAGCCAACCAGTACAAAGCCTAAAGCTTGTAGCACAAGAATCCATTTATGCTGAGGAGGAAGCAGATACATCAAAATAACAACGATAAAAATAGGATAGATGCTGCTTAAAATTCCAAAGCTCGATTTATATGATTTGTTATTTGAAATTTTGCTATTTAAGTAATGTCCAACATGTAAACCAAAACCGAAAATAAGGCTGAGTACAGTATAAATAGGAGATAGGGGCTGAACTTGATTAGCGACGTAAACTGCCACACAAACGGCAACAATAAAGATAAGTTTGATATGGCGCGGAGCGTTGTACCAATAAGCCAACATGAAAACTAAACCTATTTATTAAAAAGTGATTGAGGTGAAAAAATAAAAGCTGCAAGTGCCATAAAAGCAATTCCTTGAACGCCCCAGATCAGTAAGTTAGGCATTGCTTTAACAAAAATTAGAGCGAATAGAAGTGCAATAGGTATCCAAGTCAACAGGCGGTAAAATAACCCCGTTGGATTTTTTTGAGCAAATTGCAATTTAAAGTAACGGCAGATTAAAAAAATTACCCCAGTTCCAGTAAACATCAGAATCGTATCTAAAGGTAGCGGTTGGTATTGATATAGCGCAATACAAATAAGCAGCGTAATAATTAAAATCACTAGTTTTTTAAATGTCGGGACTTGCGTGTTAAACCAGAATTCCAGCATGGTATATCTTCATTTGGGGAGAGTAAAAACTGTAGCATAAAAAAAGAAAAGAGGAGCCGAAACTCCTCTAATTTAGATATTAACTATTCTTTTGTGGACCCCAGTCGTAAATTTTCTTTTGATAGGCATACCACATCATCCAAAGGCCAATCAGCAACATTGGAATTGTTAGAATCTGTCCTTTCGTCATCCAGCCAAACAGAATAAAACCCTGGTCGGCATCAGGCTGACGGAAGAATTCCATCACAAAGCGGGCAACGCCATATCCCATTAAGAATAGGGAAGAAACAGCCATACGTGGACGTGGTTTTGAACTAAACCACCACAAGATAATAAATAGAATCAAACCTTCACAAAGCGCTTGATAGATTTGTGATGGATGGCGAACTAGGTGTAACGGATCCGTTGGGAAGATCATACCAAATGGATAATTTGGGTCAGTTACCGCACGACCATATAACTCTCCACCAATAAAGTTACCAATGCGTCCGAACATTAAACCAGTCGGTACACATGGGGCAATAAAGTCGAGGGTTTGGAACCATGTTTTTTGGTATTTTTTACACCAAAATAGCATAGCAACCATAACACCGAGAAAGCCACCGTGGAAACTCATGCCACCTGTCCAGACTTGGAATAACCAAATCGGATTTTCGAGGAATTTATCAAACTCATAGAAAAGGACATAGCCGACACGACCGCCCAGAACGACACCTAGAGCACCGTAAAATACCAGATCGGAAACCATGTCCGATGTCCAGCCATCACGCTGTTTGGCACGGTAGGAAGCAAGCCCCCAAGCACATAAAAATGCTAATAAATACATGAGTCCATACCAATGGACTTGAAGAGGTCCTAAGTGTATTGCGACCGGATCGATATTAGGATAGGTCAGCATTGCTGCTCCTTGATCTTACGTTTTGACAGATTGTAGCGGAATGATGTGAAAAATGTTGTACATTCAATGTGTAAAGATAGGGAACAAGAATTAATGTGTATTGTGGCTTTAGCATGGCATGTTCTGGATGATCTGCCCTTGTGTCTTATGTCAAATCGAGACGAGTTTTATCATCGACCAACTGCATTGTTGCATCAGTGGGAACATACGCCAATTGTTGCAGGGCAGGACTTACAGTCCGGTGGTACTTGGATGGGGGTTACGCCTCAAGGCCGATGGGCTGTTTTAACCAACTTCCGTGATGGGCGAGACCAAAAAACTTATGAAACTTCTCGGGGGCATTTAGTTCAGGCTTTTTTAGAGTCTGATTTATTACCTATTCGTTTTGCACAACAATTAGAACAGCAACAACAAAATTTTGCTGGCTTTAACTTGTTTATGGGCAATGCTGATCAGGCTGTCTATATGAGTAACCGTGGTGAAGCTCCGCAAGTATTGGCTAACGGTGTGTATGTGGTTTCGAATGGCCTCATGTCTGATCATTGGGAAAAAACCAGACATTTACGAACACGGTTTACGCAAGAGTTTTTGCCTATGCTTCAACGCGAGACAGAAGAATTAACCTTGCAACATGCAGCGTGGGATATTCTGGAAGATGAGCGTAAGGTCACAACGGCATTATTGCCGAATACTGGCATTCAAGCAGAAATGGAAGAGTTATTATCATCCACCTTTATTCAAAGTCCTGTGTATGGAACACGCTGTTCGAACTTTCTAAGAATGACTAATAATGAGTGGGTATGGTTAGAAAAGACTCATCAAGGTGAGCACAGCGGTCAAATTGTGCAGCAGCAGGTTCTCTTAAATCGATAGCAATAAAAATGCCGATCAATTGACCGGCATTTTTATTACGATAACAAATTATCCAGCAATTACACCGCCATCTTTACGGGTAATCACAACAGTTGCTGAACGTGGACGTGCAGTTTTGTTGCTTGGGTCTTTTTGCGTTGCAGGCCAGTTACTGTCTGGTGTCGCGTAGCTTGCAGAATCTTCGCCAGGATGTTGAACATTAATAAAGATTGCTTTGTGGTCAGGTGTCATGGCGATGCCTGTAATTTCACACTGTTTTGGACCAACCAAGAAACGGCGTAGTGTTGAGTCTGTAACTTTAGCACCGACTAGCGTTTGTTGGCCATTTGAAGTGGTTGCAGTAGCGCCATCACCAATTTGGCCCGGTAACGCAGCAAGCATCATACAGTTGGTGACATCGGTGTAAGCACCATCATCTGTTTGAATCCAAAGCACACCACGTGGGTCAAACCACATACCATCTGGTGAAGACAAATCGTTATTGTCAGTTAAGCCAGATAAGTTGATGTTTGAAGCCATAGATGCTTCTGCACCAAATAGGTAGATATCCCATTTGAAGGTTTCAGCAGTGGTTTTGTCATCGGTTTCTTTAAAACGGATAATATGACCGTTCACATTACCTTTTTGGGTGGTTGTTCCATCTTTAAGGTCAGTATAGTTACGTGGGTTAGCGGCATCAGTTTCATAATCTTTACCACGGTTCGAGTTGTTGGTAAGAGTTACATAGATTTCGCCATTCACTGGATTAACTGTACACCATTCTGGGCGATCCATTTTTGTAGCGCCGACGGCGTCACCAGCTAAACGTGCAAATGTAACAACGTCCGCTTGAGATTTGAAAGGGTAGGTGGTGTTGCTTTCATTTAAGCCGTTTTTGCCATAGGCAAGTTCAATCCATTGACCTGAACCATCGTTATTAAATTTGGCAACATACAGTTTACCCGCGTTCATATATTTGTCGCCAGCAGCATAACCACGATTTACATCTTTAGCATCCCACACTGCGGTAGAGACAAATTTATAGATGTATTCTCCGCGAGAGTCATCACCCATATAAAATGCTAATGGTTGACCTACAACGGCACGGCAAGCACTATCTTCATGTGCAAAACGACCTAATGATGTTCTTTTTACTGGGTTTAGGCGGTTATCAAAAGGATCAATCTCAACCATCCAGCCGAATGTATTAGGTCCATTGCGGTAGTCTTGTGTCGGCTGTGCAGCTTTTACATCTGCATTCCAGCGGTCATATAAGTCTTGTGACTCTACTTGACCAATTGCTGTTTCCCAACCGTAACGTGAACTTGCGCCTAAATAAATTTGTCGCCCTTGTTCATCAACGTTAGGGATTAACTCACCATTTTTATCTTTTAAATAAATAACCTTGCCATCTTTATCTTTTTTAGGCGCACCTTTTTCATCTTTCTCATAAAGATAAGGTTCATCTTTTTTAACGCCTAAACCGTAACGTTTTAATGCAATTTTTTCTGCATCTGTACGTGCATATTCATCGCTACCTGAACGTTGGAAATAACCAATAAAGTTTTCTTCGGTAGTTAAATACGTGCCCCAAGGAGTATGACCATTACCACAGTTATTATGTGTGCCGCGAGTTTGACGACCAGCAGGCGAGAAGCGAGTTGCAAGCAAGCCAGAACCAGCTGCTACACCTGCAAAATCCATTTCTGTTGATGCTGTAATACGGCGGTTAAAAACAGAACTTTTATCAATTACTACTTTTTGAGTTGCAGCATCTTTTTTGATATGAACGACAGATACACCGTGTGCATTGGTTTCACGAATGACTTCATCTTCAGGGCGACGTCCATCAACTTTTGTTGGGCCTTTAGGGTGAAGGAAGGTCTGATTAATATATTCGTGATTCATGACTAACAAACCTTCGGCTGAAACACTTTCATCAAAGTCTTTTGTCGAAGTATTTAAACCAAAGAAATGCATGCCGTCATGGCAGTCGCCAGAGCGGAACTGGAAACTTGGACCAGATGGAATTTTATTGTCATCCCAGTCACCAAAAGCAGGGTTGATTGAATCACCTAAAGCGTAAATGACATTGGCTTCATAACCTTCAGGTACAGTCACAATATCGTTGTGGTTTTTCGCCACTGCTGTAAAAGTTAATTTTTCTGGTCTTTTATTTGGGTCTACAGGTGGGGTTCCACCGTTGTTCGAACCCGAGTCATCATCACTATCATTACAGCCAGTTAATGTAGAAGCTAAAGTTAATGCTACAGCGCCGCTTGCTGCTTTAGTAATTAAACTACGGCGGCTTACATGTTGTTCTAAAATGTCACGGAAGTGGATGTTGTCTGAAGTATTGTTATCCAGTTCTTGGTCTTCATGATATGGCGTCAGCTCTGTCATGGGAAATTCCTAAGTAAATAATAAAGAGATTGTTCTAAAAGTCTTCATGAGCTTAGGTTGTGAATGTGACGTGGCGTTGACGTTTTGATGATAAGTTAGTTAAAACTTCAGTGATTTTTCATTTTTATAAAAAGTGCAAGCTTATCTAAAAAACATTAAAGCTGACCTTAGCCAGCTATAATGTTTGGAGCATATTAAAAATTATTTGGTTGTGACTGATGGTGCAATTGGGTCTGCTGTAATATAGCCCACGTTAGCGCTATAACCATTGTTATAATTTTGGTTAATTAATGCCTTAACATCCTCAGGTACACTGCTGCTATCGCCTGGGTGCTGGAAGTTACTCATGATATAAGTCCAACCATTGATTGAATCTACCGCATGCAAGCCAGTCGATTCTGCACCTGCTGGTGTAGAAAGTAGTCGGATTAACTCTTTGGTATCTACATTGTATGCCCACAAGAAGTTATTAACATGATTACCTGAGTCTTCACCAATGAATAATGTACGTAAAGTTTCAGAGAACTTCAGATTGTCTGGGCTGGCAATTTTGTCTGGATGAGCTGTATTACCTAAACTATCTTTCGCAGCAAGATCTTCACCCATTAATAACATATATGAGTAAAGAGGGACCCATTCACTATTAATTGAGCTACCTTCATTGTCTGTAAAGCTATTACCTAACTTGTGTGCAAGAACCCCACCAGCAGTAATTTTTTTAGAGAACCCTACATTATGTTCTGCAACATAACCTTTACCGCCCACGACCATTGAATCTTGAATATTAGCTAAAGCAGAGTAGGCCACTTTATCTTTAATATTCACGTTTGTTCCTTCCATCTTGGTGAACGCCATACTTGCACCTTTTAGTGCTGCATAACGATGTGTTTCCAAGAAAGCTGCTGCTTTTTCCATACCTGGTTTAAGTTTGACCCAAAGCGTTTTCTTTGCCAAAGTAATTTCAGTATAGCTGGCATCATTTGGGTTCGTTGTTAAACTTTCCATAATGTCAGTTGACTTAATTCCACCCGCAACTAAATCTTCAATTTCTTTACTTGTCGCATGACCAAGTTTGATCCATTGAATACTCGCAGTTGAAGTTTCAGTTAAAGTATTGATGTATTTAGCGACATACAGCGTACCTGCCGATAAGTCTTTTTCTTTGTCAGCAACGAACATGAAGAAACCACCATTTGTGTAGTCATCTCCCATAAGTGCTGTGCGATTGTCTGGCATCACATGAATAAGTTCATGAGAAATACGGCCTAAGCAGTAATGCTTTTTAATGCTACCAGTACCATCAAGGTTAACTGTTACTTCTGGCAAATGACCGTAGTTATATGGGTTTGCTTTAGTTTCATCACCAAAGAAGTATTTACCAAGATATTTTGGATCTGTACCACCAATACCTTGATTAAATGCATCAGGTTCATATTCTTCACTTGATAAGTGAGTATTCCAAGGCGATAGGCTAGCACCGCAAGTAATCCATAGACCATGGACTGGAGCAGTATCAACGTTGAAGTATTTTTTAAGTTCTAGATGACCAGTTTTTTGGTCTTGATCTAAAGTCAAAATTGCAATTGGCGATGGTAGTTGGCCATAAGTATCTCCACCTGCTTGGTCCTTTGAGTTGTACTCAAATTGAACAACATGGAATACAGGATTTGCTACACCATCAACTTTCGCACCTTCTAACTGAATTAATGATGAACCATCTGGACAGTCTGAAAAGAACTGACGCTCTTTACCCGCAACAGATTTATCCATAATTGGATTGCCATTAACATCGAAATAACCACCAGCGATAATTGTTCCACCACCATGCTTTGGTACGCTATCACCAGTTTTAAAGAAAGGTTTATAAGCAAGTTGGTACTCAGTACTGGTTGAGTTTTCCCAATCAATTTTTAATTTAGAATTTACTAAAGTTGTTGCACGGTCTGCTGCTGCTGTTGGAGCTGACATTGCCGTAAATTTTGCATTTTTTAATTTGCTTGGTTGCGGTGTTGGAGTGACTACAGAACTGTCATCACTATCATTACAACCTGCTAACGTTGCTGCCGTAGCCATCGCCCCTAATGGTAGAAAAGGAATCCCCGAGAACCATTTTAAAATTTCGCGACGCGTTGGTTGAGTAGAAGCAGTTGTCATAAGAAATCCGTAAATTTTGTGGGTATATTTGTTGAGTTGATTCTATGGACTGAAAATGACACTTTTCTTACATTTTTAAGTCACTTTGAAGACACTTTATTGCTTTGTAGATTAAAAAGTGTTCTATACAAAAAGCCTGAACTTGAAGGTTCAGGCTTTTTCTTAGAAATCATTTTATTCAGCAGAATGAGTTTTTCTTTTCTCAAGAATTTTACCAAAGAGTAATCCGAGCTCAAAAAGCAACCACATTGGAATGGCTAACATTACCATTGAAATTGCATCTGGCGGTGTAATGAACATTGCCACAAAAAAACATCCCACAATAATAAAGCGTCTTTTTTCAGCAAGACTTTTTGTGTCTACTACGCCTATTAAAATGAGTAGTAGGGTTGCAATAGGAATTTCAAAAGTGAGACCAAAAACTAAAAATAGCTTTAAGCAAAAGCTTAAATAGCTATTAATATCTGTCATAGGTGCGACGGTTTCAGGTGATACACTAATAAAGAAATGTAAAATTGCAGGAAGGGTAATGTAGTATGCGAAAGCAACGCCGGCATAGAACAAAACAATACTGCCAATGAGTAACGGAATCGCTAAATGTCGTTCTTTTTGATACAACGCAGGGCGAACAAAAGACCATATTTCATAAAGAATAAATGGCATTGCTAACACGAGCGCGACAAATAAATTTAATTTAAATGGAGCCATAAAGGTTGCAGTCACATCTGTAGCGATCATTGAAGATGATGCAGGAAGTTGCAGCCTTAAAGGTTCAGATAATAGTTGGTATGTATTATTTCGAAAGGGTAATAAACAAAAGAATAAAAATAATGTTACCCCAACAATTCTAAATAAATGACGTCTTAAAATAACCAAATGGCTCATGATAGGCATTTGGTCTAGATTTTCCTGAGAATTTACAGTGGTTGAAGGCAGTTGGTTCATACGGCAATCTTCAAGTTAACGGGAGATGTCTCTGAAATTTCGGGTGTCGATACCAAAGGAATAAACTTTCCAATGTACGGCACTTTATACTGACCCGAGATAGGCAGACATATCCGAATAGGCTTTGGCAATATTTTAGAAGCCTCAGTTTTATCTACATTTTCGGAAATATTCTGTTTTTGTATTTCTTCAAGTTGTTGTTGTACTTTCCGTTCAAGTGCTTCAATGCGATTCAGTTCATCCTGCATTTCTTTTCGAAATTCAGAAAGACGCAACTCTTGATCAATATCATTTTGCAAATTAGTAATATAACGTTTTAGGCGAACATACCAGCGACCAGCAAAGCGTGCAGCTTCTGGAAGTTTATCTGGGCCTAAAACTAAAATTGCAATAATTGCAAAACAGAGTAGCTCTGTCATTCCTACATCAAGCATGGTTGAAAACCTTTAGCTTTTTACTGATGTGCTGTCAGGCGTTTTGACTTGGGCATCAATTGTACGTGGAGTATTAAGAGCAGCAGCTTCGTCTTCTTCACGAACTGATTTTTTAAAGTCTTTTACTGCACCGCCTACGTCTTTACCGATATTTTTTAATTTAGATGTACCAAATAATAAAATAACGACAATTGCAAAAATAACGACATGCCAAATAGATAAACCAGCCATGATCTTATACCTCTTTTCAGTTCGCTTTATATCAACAGGTTGCCATGACAGGAATGTGACATTTATATGTCATTTTTAAGACAATGGCCGTCAGTCAAAATCTAAAAAGATGGGTTCTAGAAAGGATGTGTTTGGTTTTTTACTTTAGAAAGAGTTAAAAAAGAGAAGCTTAAATTACTTGAAAAGGAGAGTACATTTCACTTTGAAAAGGTGTAGCATAACAAACTGATTTTGATGGGTGAGAGGAGCAAACGTGGCGTTATTACTGCCAATATTGGCGTTCATCACTGGACTTTTACTTGCCCAGACTTCTCTTTCAGAAACGATAAAACCTATCCTTTCCGCTTGGCTTGCCCGCTTATTGATCCCAGTTGTTATTATTTACAACATGGTATTTTATCAATCAGGTAGTTTGAGTTTGATGCTCTTTAGCTTCGGTTCAGCATTTCTTATTTTCTTTGCTTATTTAGCCTTATTTAAAGATAGATTATTAGCACTTTGTGCAAGTTATACCAACATGGGCTGGCTCGGCTTTCCTTTTGCCATGGCTTTATTTGGCCCCCAAGCTACGGCGCCTATTGTGGCGTTATATATTGGTATGTCTCTGTTTGGCAATGCTTGGGCTGTGACTGCTGTAACAACTGCACCGCAAAGTAAGCTCAATATATTAAAAAAAGTTTTGTCTTCTCCACCATGTATTTCGATCTTTTGCGCGCTTCTACTTAGACTTCTTGGTGCTCAACATATCGAACATCCTGCCATACACTGGGTCTATGAAGTTGCCAAGTTCGTGATGACTTTTGCTGGAATGTGTGTGTTGGGAATGTGGCTGCGCCGTACTCGAGTTCATGTAAAAGACTTAATTTACAGTACGAAAGCTCAAGCTTTTAAGGTGGTGTGTGGTTTTATTCTTTGTGGGCTAACGTATAAATTTTTACCCATTCCAAATATGAGCCAGCACATTGGAGTGATGTTTTTAATGTTCTGTCTGCCACCAGCTGCCAATATTGTAGCGCTAGAAACACATTATCAAGGAACGGGAAGATCTGCGGCTTATATTGCTTCTGGGACGATTGTGAGTTGTGTGTGTATTGCGATTTATGCAGTGTTTTTACATCTTTATTTCTAAGTAAGAGGATTAGATAAGACGGCCTTAGAATAGTGGTCATATGCTTATTTTCTGTATGTAGGCAATATTTACTTTTGTTTCGTCAAAAGTAACAAAACCATTTGTCGAACTGACGACACATCCTGAGCAATTTCCGAAGCACTGCTTTGGGAATCTGCGCAAGGCAGTGACGTGGCGACATCCATGTCGCCTAGCACGATAGCAAATGGTTTTAACGTTAAACTAAATAAATGCTATATAAAGTTTTACTTCTGCAAGCTTTCTCTAAATAACTGCATCGCTTGTGCACGATGACTAATTTTATTTTTGTCTTCTTTAGACAATTCAGCACTAGAAACTTGTAACTCAGGCAACCAGAACAGTGGGTCATAGCCAAAGCCATTTTCACCACGTGCAGCTTCTAAAATTTCGCCGTGCCAGATGCCTTGGAAAATTTGTGGTAAAGGATCTTCAGCATGAGTCACTAAAGCAAGTACACATACAAACATGCCTTCAATCACTTCACCATTTTTACGAAATGGTAATAAATCATTAAGTAACTTGGCATTATTCGCAGCGTCATCACCGTGTTCTCCAGCATAGCGTGCTGAGTAAATACCGGGTGCACCGCCTAAGACAGGAACACAAATACCAGAGTCATCAGCCATAGCAGGTTTACCTGAAATTTGAGAGGCATGACGAGCTTTAATAATGGCATTTTCAATAAAGCTTAAACCATCTTCAATTGCATCAGGAATATTAAGGCGACCTTGAGGAATAATTTCTACAGGTAACTTAAGCTGTTCAAAAAGTTTTTCAAACTCTGCGACTTTACCTTTGTTATTGCTGGCAAGAACTAAACTGCCCTGATCAAACCAATGTGGGGTAGACATAATAAAACCAAACTTTATAGCTAATATCGAACGTGAGTTATGTTACGTGTTTTTTAAGAGGGGATATAGAGGGAAATAAATAGAATATAAAATGGCATGATCTAAACTAAAACCACCTTGTAGAGCATACAAGGTGGTTTTAGTCGAGTAAGGTTTTTTACGGATGAACCGTTATTATTGTGCTTGAATCCATTTGTCTGCACGGTCACGTGCTGTACGGATTTGTTCTTGAGTCAAGTTAGCTGCAAGAGCAGTTTTCTTACCTTCAGATAGGCTAATTACTTTATTGTCGAGCATGCCATCACGAGTTGAAAGCTCATACCACTGGTAAGCACCTACGTAGTTTTTCTTTTGCTCTTCCATCATCGCGAGGTTATAGCTTGCACGGTTATCACCATTGCTTGCCGCTTTCTCGAAGTATTTACGAGCCATTGACTCATCTTTTCTAACACCCATACCGTCGGCGTACATACGGCCTACGTTTAATTGTGCTGGCGATAAACCTTGATCAGCTGCTGCTTTAAACCATGCAAAAGCTTGTTTTTCATCTTTTTCTACATCTTTACCATATTGGTAGTGTGTACCAAGGTAAAATTGTGCGCCTGCTTGACCAGCTTTTGCAGCTTTCTGAAGGTCATTAACCCCCATTGTTGAAAAGCGTGCAGCCTGACTCGCAACCGATTGTGGCTGGGCGATATAATCTGCATGAGCCTGCATACTTAGCAGTCCTGCAAATAGTGTGCTAAATAATGTCTTTTTCATAGTGCACTCACTCGATAAATAGCGACTTCACCAAACAAATTAGGAACATGTTTGCTTAACAGGCTTCCCTGCTGATTTCCATTGACGGCGAGTCGATTAATAATTTGTATCTGATTTTCCGCACAGAGTGCTTCGAAATCTTTAAATGTACATAAATGAATATTGGGGGTGTTATACCACATATATGGTAGAGCATCCGATACAGGCATCATACCTTTTAATGCAAGAAAAGAACGAGTCTTCCAATGCGCAAAGTTTGGAAAAGTAATAATTGCCTGTTTACCCACACGCACCATGTCTCTTAATAAAACATCTGGTGCATCTACGGCTTGCAAAGCTTGTGCCATGACCACATAGTCAAAAGACTGGTCAGCAAAGCGGCTTAAACCGAGATTCAAATCTTGTTGAATAATATTTAACCCGCGACTGACGGCAATTGCAATCTTTTCTTGATCAATTTCTAAGCCATAAGCACGAATTTGATGCTTTTGGCTCATATGAGCGAGTAATTCACCATCACCACACCCCAAGTCGAGTACGCTTGAGCCTGGTTTAATCCACTTTTCTGCCAGTTGTTGATCAATACGCATTAGCTTGCCTCCAGTGACGTCGATTTTAATAGTTCTTCACCGCCTAAGAAAGCGCGCATTGTTTTTACATACAATGGAATCGGGAATAAGAACGAGTCATGTCCTTGTTCCGCATCAATATCGAGGTAACTTACTGGCTTATGATTGGTAATGAGTGCATCAACAATCTCTTGAGAGCGACTTGGTGTAAAACGCCAGTCTGTTGTAAAAGAAACAATTAGGAACTGACATTTTGTTTTACCCATCGCGTCTGTTAACGAGTGGTTGTATTCACGTGATGGATCAAAATAATCCAATGCTTTGGTCATGATGAGATAAGTATTGGCATCAAAGTTACGGCTAAACTGTTCGCCTTGGTAACGAAGGTAGCTTTCGACCTGAAACTCGACATCAAAACCATACATAAATTTGCCTGATTTTAAATCACGACCAAATTTTTGTTTCATGGCTTCTTCAGAAAGATAGGTGATATGACCTACCATGCGAGCCAAAATCAGGCCGCGTTTTGGGTAGCTATCATTTTCCAAATAACGACCATGATGGAAGTCTGGATCAGACAAGATAGACTGGCGTGCAACCTCATTAAAGGCAATATTTTGTGCTGAAAGCTTTGGCGCACTGGCAATAATCACACATTTTTGTAAGCGGTCAGGATAGTCTACTGACCATTGTAGTGCCTGCATGCCCCCTAAAGAGCCACCAATAACGGCATACCAAATATTTACACCCAACCGGTCAGAAAGCATGGCCTGAGTTTTTACCCAGTCACGTACCGTTACTAATGGGAAATCTGGTCCATAAGGGCGATTATCATTTTCAGGATTTGGGGAAGTTGGGCCAGTTGAGCCATTACACCCGCCAATATTATTTAGCGAAACTACAAAAAACTTATTCGTGTCGATTGCTTTACCTGGGCCAATACAACCATCCCACCAGCCAGCTTTTTTATCATCTTCATGGTGATAACCTGCTGCATGATGATGTCCGGAAAGAGCATGACAGATTAAAATGGCATTTGATTTATCTGCATTTAAAGTGCCGTAAGTTTCGACCATTAATTCAAAACGTGGTAAAACACGGTCACATTCAAGATGTAATGGTTCTTCAAATTGGAACTTTTGCGGAGTGACTAACCCCACTGAATCAGCTGGAAAAGACACGGGAACATTTCGCCTTTTAAATCTTTCAGGAATAAAAAGAAAGGATACCAAGCTAGGTATCCTTTCCAAAGTCTTTTTTTAATTAAACAGCAGCGGCAACAACCTGATCTGTACTTAAAACGCCTTGATCAATCAAACGGTTAGTACATGCAATAATTGCTTCAATTGATGAGGTGACTGTATTGTCATGAACACCTGCACCAAATGAACCTCTGCCTGTACCTTTCACTTGAAGTTCAATTAAGGTTAACGCTTTCGCATTTGCACCTGAACTAATACTGCGTTCTTCATAGTTCAACACGTCAATTGGTAACTGAAGCGCATTTAAGAATGCAGAAATCGGTCCGTTACCTTCACCACGAAGTTGTTGTGTTTCACCTTCGACCTCAACATCAAGTTCGATGATTTGAGTACCATTAATGTCAGATAATCTGTAGTTTTTGACTGTGTAATGATGGTTTTTCACATCAACATACGTGTCTTTAAATAAGGTCCAGATTTCTTTTGCGTTAATTTCTGTACCATTATCATCAGCATATTGTTGAACAACCTGACTGAACTCGATTTGTAAACGACGAGGTAACACAACGTTGTAGTTCGCTTCTAATAAGTAAGCGATACCGCCTTTACCAGACTGACTGTTTACACGAATAACTGCATCGTAGTCGCGGCCCAAATCTTTCGGGTCGATTGGCAAGTAAGGCATATCCCAGATTTCTTCGTTTTTCTGGTACTCAAAGCCTTTTTTGATGGCATCCTGATGTGAACCAGAGAATGCAGTAAATACCAAGTCGCCTGCATATGGGTGACGAGGGTGTACAGGTAAACCAGTACATTCTTCAACCGTTGCAATCACTTCATTAATGTTAGAGAAATCTAATTCTGGCGCTACGCCTTGGGTATACATGTTCAATGCAATCGCTGCAACATCAACGTTACCCGTACGTTCGCCATTACCAAACACACAACCTTCAACACGGTCAGCACCTGCCATAATTGCAAGTTCTGATGCAGCAATACCACAGCCGCGGTCATTGTGGCAGTGAACAGAAATGATTACGCCATCACGACGTGCCAAATTACGATGCATCCATTCAATTTGGTCTGCATAAACATTTGGCGTAGAAACTTCTACAGTCGCAGGTAAGTTTAAAATAACTTTATGGTCCGGACGTGCATCCCAAATTTCTGTGACGGCATCACAGACATCTTTAGCGACTTCTAATTCTGTTGCAGAGAAACACTCTGGACTGTACTGGAAAATCCAGTCAGTTTGAGGATACTGCGCCGCATACTCTTTAACTTTTTGAGCCGCATTAATTGCTAACTGTTTTGCGCCATTAACATCTACATTCAACACCTTTTGACGGAAGGTTGGAGAATTAGAGTTATAAATATGCACAATCGCACGTTTAGCACCTGCCAAAGATTCAAAAGTACGTTCAATTAAATGATCACGTGCCTGAACTAAAACTTCAATGTATACGTCATCCGGAATATGATTTTCTTCAATCAACATACGGGTAAAATCGAAGTCGATTTGAGATGCAGAAGGGAAGCCGATTTCAATATGTTTGAAACCGATTTTTACAAGCATTTTGAACATTTTGAATTTTTGTTCCATGTCCATTGGTTCAAAAATTGCTTGGTTACCGTCACGTAAATCGGTGCTCATCCAGATTGGCGCTTTTGTAATTTCGTTATTTGGCCATTGGCGATCTGGTAAATCCACTCGTTGGTACATACGGCGGTATTTTTTGCTTGGGTCAGCCAACATCATGAGAAAACTCCTTGTCTCGTAGCGCGGTTGCTCTGGATATATTTAAAAGGCAACGTCTCTACGGTTATATATGGTATCTAATTGAGAAAAATTAAAGCTAATTTCGAAGTGCTGCTTTAAAAAGCAGACAAAATATTTATACGCGCGCGTGGCGCAGCATCAGGAGTTGCAGATGATGTCTTGCTTGAGTAGGCTGGGCAAACAAGTAATTCGTTTTCATCTCTAGACCGTGAAATAATAAGTTTAGTGGTTTGCTAATATGTTTATCATTTAGATATATCACATCTAAACAATGATTACACGTTGTGCAAAATTCTTATAATAATTTTAATCTCGGAAATTAGAAAATAATTTTCTAATTTTGCGATACTTTCTAATTTATGGGAAATATTTTTCGATATTTTGCCTTATTAAGGGAAAAAAGATTACATCATCTCAATAAGGCAAAAATAAATGTAGTTACAGTTCTGACCACATGCGAATTAAGTTGTGGTAAATGTTGGTGAGTTTCATAACTTCAGAATAACTATCACCGTGTGTCTTACGCAGTGCTCTGATACTTTCATCTAAATTAAATAGAAGGTGTCGCTTACTATCATCGCGGACCAGACTTTGTACCCAGAAAAAAGAAGCAAATCGAGTACCTGATGTAATACTACTTACCTCATGTAAGCTAGTAGAAGGGTAGAGTACGACATCGCCTGCTGGTAATTTGACTTCGTGATAACCATAAGTATCTTCAATAACCAGATCACCACCTTCATATTCATCAGGTTCACTTAAAAATAATGTACAAGATAAATCGGTACGAATTTGCTCAGAAGTACCACGGATAAGACGAATTGAGTTATCTACATGGAAGCCAAAGCTTTCATGTTCATCATATCGATTAAAAAGTGGTGGAATAATTTTGTGAGGTAGGGCTGCGGCCTGAAACACAGGATTTTGCCAAATTGCTTTGATCACAATATCACTTAAATGATGTGTAAGTGGATCTTGTTCAGAGAGTTGCTGATTTCTTTTAACCGAAGCCGATAGGGTACCCGCAGTTACTTTTCCACCTACCCAACTCGCTTCTTTCATGAGCTTACGAAACTCAGCAACTTGCTCTTTGCTTAAAACATTAGGGATATGATGAATCACAGCGAACACCTTTTAAATAAATACTTCATTTGTAAAAATAGCCTCGTGATGAGGCTATCTTATATGAACTTTAATTAATTCCATAAAACTATTATGGAATTTAAACTTAGTACTTAAAGTTAATTGCTAACACTGCGTTACGGCCATTACCTTCAAATGCATAGTGTGCTGCATGTGCACTAGTGAAATAACGCTTATCAGAGATATTGTTGATGTTAAGCTGTAAATTTACATTCTTGTTCACATCATATTTAGCCATCGCATTGTAAGTCGTGTAGGTTGGCAAATATTTAGGTGCAGTTGTGTTCACAAAAACTTGATCTCGGTATTCAACACCAGCGCCTAAAGTCAATTGAGGCATTACTCTGTAAGTAGACCATAAGGTTGCGCTGTTTTTCGCTACAAATGGTAATGGTTTACCTTCTTGAGCAATTGCATTGTATGCAGCATCTGTGATTTCGCTATCTAAATAGCTATAACCTGTAGATACATCCCATTTGTCGGTAATTTTCCCGTTCAAGCTGATTTCAAATCCATCAACTTTACTTTTACCCGCATTTGCTGAAGTAGTAGGATCGATTTGAATGCGAGTATTTTGTTTTTCAGTACGGAAAACTGCGGCTGTTAAATTTGCACGATTATTAAACAGATCCCATTTCGTTCCTACTTCAAAAGTACGAGCTTCTTCTGGTTTAAGGTCATTAATAATATCGGTAGTACCAAGTGCATTGTCACTACTGTCGCCTTCAGCAAGTACACCTACTGGGTTAGCAGAAGTTGCAAAGCTTGCGTAGATACTGCCGTTCTCAGTTGGTTTATATACTAAGCCTGCTTGATAAGTGAAGAAATCTGAATCACTTTCGTATTTTGTTCCCTTCGGAATACTAATGGTAGAGTTATAAGCTCCGCCAGTTGTACCGTTGACATCTTTATTATATTTTTTCTCTGTTTCAAATTTATCCCAACGTACACCCAAATTTAAAAGCCATTGAGGATTAAATTCAATGCTATCTAAAGCATAAAGAGAAACAGTGTGGCTACGAGTTGTAGATTGTCCTTTAATTGCTCCCAGTTTGTCAGTGAATGCACCGTTCCCTGGATTATTCAAACTCGTGCACCAGCCATTTGAAGCCGCCGCAGCTGAGTTACAGTTGCTAATATTATCTTGTAAAATTGTCGAAGTTGTTTGTCCTGCCGCATTGGTAAATGTATACATACCTTGGTCTGTTTCTTGGAGACTCCATTCAGTACCGACATTAAAAGAATGTTTTAATGAACCAGTATTAAATTTACCTCTCAAAGAAAGTTGATCGCTATATGCATCGGTATCCAAGATACGACTTAAAGCACGGCGAGCGATTGTACCTCTGTAAATGTTGCCCTTCGAGTCATCCGCATTGGTGTAAACATAGTCAGATTTAGATTTGTTGTAAGTCGCTACATTCGACAAGGTAAGATTTTCATTAAAGTCATGTTCTAATTTAAACGTACCAATATGGTTTTCACGTTTATCAAAGTCACGAGCTTTCCAGCCATAGTAGGTACCCGCTTTTACATCAATAGGCTTACCGTTACCAGGAGTCACAGTAACTCCAGCAGGAGGAGTAGTCGGGTTTGCATTGTTAAATGGAATACCCGCATCTGGTTCATCATTACTGCGTAAATAGTAGTAGCTAAGTGTTCCACGAGTTGCTGTATCTAGGCCAAATGCAAGGCTTGAGGCAATACCAGCACGAGCATATTCAGCTCCGTTACTCTGACCAGCTTTTTCATTTTCATGGCCCATGATAACAACACGACCAGCAATTCCGTTACCAAAGTCTTTGTTGGCATCAAGTTGGATATGACGATAGTTGTCAGTACCACCTTGAACACTACCTTGGTAAACGTCACCTTCATGCGCAACTTTAGGGATTAAGTTGATACTTCCACCAACGCTACCACCGCCACCAAGAGCAGAAGACGAGCCCTTAATCACTTCAACTTGTTCGATGGCAAACATATCGCGGCTTTGTGACGTTGTATTGCGAACACCATCAACATAAATAGAAGACTGTCCGCTATAACCACGAATGTAAGGCATATCTGTAAATGGTGTACCGCCTTCACCTGCACCTAAAGTAATGCCTGGTTCATAACGTAAAGCTTCGAGTAGGGTATTCGAGTTTGTATCTTTAATTAATTTTTGAGAAAGAATAGAGACCGATTTTGGCGTGTCTTTGAGGGGAGCCACGAATTTAGAGTTTGCAGACTGGTCTACTTTTAAAGATTCTTCTTGAGTCGCTTGAGTATGAATCGTTGGTAATTGTGAAATTGCTTCTTGTGCCATGGCTGTTGTTGCAATCATTGATAGCGATGAAGCTATCGCAGAAGAAACAATTTTTTTACGTGTTCTAATCAAAGACATGACTTCAGGACTCTAAAACTAAAAGGTTATGCGAATAATAATAATTCTTATTTATATGTACAGTTTGTGTTAATTGGATTTGCCAATTGGATTGTAAAGATGAAGTGAATGATTGAATAGGGAATTGTACTTTTATGTAGCTAATCTACTGATTCTTAGTAATTGTTTGTAAAAGCGATTAAAATTAGATTTTGATTGTAATTTTAGATTTATGAAGAATAACTAAAAAATTAGTTTTACTTAAGGCTTTATGAAAAATATTTAAAGAATCATAAAATTACTGTGAAATTTACGAGAATAACGACCTTCATTTAAATGAAGTGGTCGGTTAATTTTGTATATCTTGAAAGTTGTCATATAATACAGCACTTTTAAAAAAACTGTTCCTACTCACTAATTTTTATCGAGGAAGCCATGCAAGTAACGACTGAAGCGGTTTCGGGCGTTGCCCGTCGTTTAAATGTTTCTGTACCGACGAGCCGTATTAACGAGCAATTTGAAGCTCGTTTGAAGCGCACTGCCAAAACTGTGAAGATCAACGGCTTCCGTCCAGGTAAAGTACCTGAAAACGTTGTTCGTCGCGAATACGGTGCGGGCATTTATCAAGAAGTTGTAAATGACATCATTCGTGATAGCGTTTTTGAAGCAATTCAACAAGAAAAAATCAATGCGGTAGGAATGCCGAACATTGATAAAGTTGAACATAAAGAAGATGCTTTAGTTTTTGAAGCGACTGTAGAAGTTTATCCAGAAGTTACAGTACAAGCATTTGACGGTTTAGAAGTTGAACGTAAAACAGCTGAAATTAAAGATGCTGACGTTGACGCTATGATCGAAAACTTGCAAAAACAACGTCAAACTTGGGCTGTTACCAAGGGCATGGCGAAAAAAGACATGCAAGTGACTTTTGACTTTGAAGGCACTATCGACGGTGAGAAGTTTGAAGGCGGTTCTGCTGAAGACTTTAAACTTGTGTTAGGTTCAGGTCGTATGATTCCTGGCTTTGAAGACGGCATCATTGGCATGAAAGCTGGCGAAGAGAAAGTAATCGATGTTACTTTCCCAGAAGATTACCAAGCTGAAAACTTGGCTGGTAAAGCAGCTCAGTTCAAAATCACTGTGAAGCAAGTTGAAAAATCAAAACTTCCAGAAATTGATGCTGAATTCTTGAAAATCTTCGGTGTAACTGAAGAAGAAGGCGTTGAGAAGTTAAAAGCTGACGTTCGCAAGAATATGGAGCGTGAAGTTCGCAATGGTTTACGTAACCAAGTTAAACAAGCTGCTTTTGACGCACTTGTTGCTGCGAACGAAGTTGAAGTTCCAACTGCAATGGTTGCTCAAGAAATTGACCGTCAACGTCAACAAATGGTTCAACAGTTCACTCAACAGTTCGGTGGTGCAGGCGCGCAATCTTTTGACAAGAGCATGCTTCCTGACGAATTGTTCAAAGAGCAAGCAGAGCGTTCTGTTAAGCTTGGCGTATTGGTAAGCAAAGTTTTAGCTGACGCTAAACTTGAAGTTGATCAAACTCGCGTTGATGCTTACATTGATGACATGGCTTCTTCTTACGAAGATCCAACTGAAGTGATTGAATACTTCAAAAATGATGCTCAACAACGTGCTCAAATCGAAGCAGTTGTATTAGAAGATCAAGTTGTTGATCACATCTTAGCTGCTGCTAAAGTGACTGACAAACCAGTATCTTATGATGATTTGTTAAAAGAACAACAAGCTCGCCGTATGGGCTAATCTTTTAAGAAGTCAGAAAAAGGCGCTTTAAGCGCCTTTTTCGTTTTTCAATATGTGGTTAATTTGAGTGCGACATTAAGTACTTAGGTATAAATAATATAATATTTCAGTGCGAACCTTTTGCAATTTGAGAAATTATCCCGCATATTGTTGCCATAGGTTAAGTCACAAAAAATTTAGGAATAAATAACGTATGTATGTTCCAACAATTGAAAATGCTTTAGTTCCTGTTGTGGTTGAACAATCTTCTCGCGGCGAACGTTCTTTTGATATTTATTCACGACTTTTACGTGAGCGCGTCATTTTTTTAACAGGTGAAGTTGAAGACAACATGGCAAATCTGATTGTTGCCCAAATGTTGTTTTTAGAAGCTGAAAACCCTGATAAAGATATCCACCTTTATATCAATTCTCCAGGTGGTTCTGTGACAGCGGGCATGGCTATTTATGACACAATGCAGTTTATTAAACCTGATGTTGTGACATATTGTATGGGTCAAGCTGCTTCAATGGGTGCATTCTTGTTAAATGCTGGTGCTAAAGGCAAACGCTATTGTTTAGAAAATGCCCGGGTAATGATTCACCAACCATTGGGTGGTTTCCGTGGTCAAGCATCGGATATTGAAATTCATGCGCGTGAAATTCTATTTATTAAAGAACGTTTAAACCGCTTAATGGCAGAGCACAGTGGTCAAGACTACGAAACCGTTGCTCGTGATACTGACCGTGATAACTTTATGACAGCACAGTCTGCTAAAGAATATGGTTTAGTTGATCAGGTGTTAAGTAAGCGTCCATAAGGACCTACTTAATATAAATAACTTGAGATGTTGAAAAAGATCTCCATTTAGTTATTTATGCAGTGCATCTTGCCCTAATATTTAAGATTCTATTTGTGGAGTGAATATGTCCGAACATCCTCAAGGACAAAAACATTGTTCATTTTGCGGTAAAACGCAGTCTGAAGTCGGGAAACTGATTGCAGGTGAGGACGCATATATTTGTAATGAATGTGTGGATGTCTGCTTAGACCTTGTACAAACCAGCCAACAGGTTGAAGCAGGGGACTGGGCGAGTAAGGCATTGCCAAAACCACATGAAATACGTGCTGCGCTTGATCAATATGTGATTGGTCAAGATCTTGCCAAAAAGACATTATCTGTTGCAGTTTATAACCATTATAAACGCCTAAAAGTTGGTCATAATGGCCATGTGTCTAAAGAAGTAGAAATTGCTAAAAGTAACATTCTACTGATTGGACCTACAGGTTCGGGTAAAACTTTACTTGCTCAAACATTAGCTCGCCTTTTAGATGTTCCATTTGCAATGGCAGATGCAACGACATTAACCGAAGCTGGTTATGTGGGCGAAGATGTTGAAAATATTGTACAAAAACTTTTGCAAAAAGCAGACTACGATGTAGAAAAAGCTCAGAAGGGCATTATCTATATTGATGAAATTGACAAGATTACTCGTAAATCTGAAAACCCGTCAATTACGCGTGATGTTTCTGGTGAAGGTGTACAACAAGCATTGTTAAAAATGATTGAAGGTACAGTGGCTTCTATTCCTCCGCAAGGTGGGCGTAAGCATCCGCAGCAAGAGTTTATCCAAATTGACACCTCGAATATCTTGTTTATTTGTGGTGGTGCATTTTCTGGTTTGGAAAAAATTGTACAGCAGCGTCAAGAGAAAGGCGGTATTGGTTTTACAGCTGATGTTAAAAACAAAGATGAAACCAAAAAACTTGCTGAATTGTTCCGTCAGGTTGAGCCAACCGACTTAGTGAAATTTGGTTTGATTCCAGAATTCATTGGTCGTTTACCAGTGATTGCTACACTTGAAGAGTTGGATGAAGAAGCATTAATGCAAATTTTGACTGAGCCAAAAAATGCATTAACTCGCCAGTATCAATATCTTTTCACTATGGAAAATGTTGATCTGATCTTTGAAGATTCTGCATTGCGTGCTATCGCGAAGAAAGCACTTGAACGCAATACGGGTGCGCGTGGTTTACGTTCTATTATGGAGAACGTACTGCTTGAAACCATGTACGATTTACCAAGTCGTACTGATGTTGGAACAGTCATCATTAATGAAGCAGTGATCAATGGTGAAGCAGAACCTGTTTATAAAGCAGAGCGTCAACCTAAAGAAGCTGCAACGCATGAAAGTGTTGCTAAGGCAGATTTAAAGGTTATTGATTCGAAGTCTGCATAGATTTCATTCATCTAAAAAGCATGAATCGCGTGAGTGATTCATGCTTTTTTTGTTTTCAATTTATGTGCGTGGTGTTAATCTTAAAAATACAAAATACGCATAGTTTTGCGTTGTAAAAAATAAATCAAAAACAAAACGCTTTGAGGGATGCCATGCGTTATTTAATCGTATCTTTGTGCTGTGCCGGACTGTTTGTGGGCTGTCAAAGTTCATCTCATTTAGAAAAAAATACGGGTGAATTGACTGCAACCTTACCTAAAGTCGATGTTGAAAAAGAACCCGGACTATTAGACCAATATCACGTAGGTGGTTTTGCTGTGGGTGGTTGGGTTAATCAAAAATTGGGTCAGACATTTGTCCCGATCAAACCCCAAAACGCACAAGCTGCTGTTGTTTATCTCTATCGACCTGATACGAAATGGAATCGTCAGGAAATCGCGGCGATTAACCTGTTTGTAAATGGCAAGCGAATTCCGAGCCTACTACATAACCATTATTATTGGATTGAATTGCCAGCAGGGACTTATCGCCTTTCTGCGAGCCGCCCTTTACTTGGTATTCATTTTCAAGAGCCAAAATATATGGATATAACTGTTGAGGCAGGAACGTCTTATTATTTGAAATATGATGAAGAAAATAAAATGGACCGAGATGAACACACTGGCCCATTTATGTTAATGCAAGATAATATTGGCCGTAGAGAAATTGCTTTTACCGAGTTGAAATCTTCAAGCTACAACTTTGTAGCAGAAGATGCTTCAGGCAAGATTCGACATAAACCACAAGAATTAAAACCTGCCAAATATGATGAAAAATCAGATGTACATCTGATTAAACCCTTTAAATTATGGAATCCTTTAACTTGGTAATGACTTGCAAAAGATAAAGAAAAGTTAAGACTTTTCTTTATCTTTCATCAGTGGAGCAATAATTTTAAGCATCTCTTCTTGCATATGATCCCTTGCTTTAGGATCATTAAATGTCTGCTGTCCCAACTCCATCATATATTCTGAAATTTGCCCCATAATTTGCACGTTTTTACGCGTAATTGATTGGCCTTCTGGAGTTTTCAAAAACTTCAAATTTGCCTGAATTTCTTCTTCAGAATATGTCTTTAAATAAATATCTTGTAAGGCTTGGGCAGTTTTAGGATTGCTAATGAGCTGATTGCTCGAATCTTTCAAGAGTAAACCTAACTTTTTGGCGGCCTCTTTTTCTTTTGGACCTAAAGCTTTGATGCCCGTGATATTACTAATGATTTGTTCTGCCTGTTGATCATAATAAGGCGTTAATTCATTAATTGATTCTTTAAGTAAGTAATCAATTTGGCTCATTTGCATGAGTTCTTTTACTGAACTTAATTTGGCAGGAGAAGCAAATAAGCTTGTCGTAATACAGCTTAGACAGAGGCTAATTGAAAGATTTTTAAGAATAGGGCGAATAGTCATGAAATGACCTATATTCAATATATGGCGAGAGAGTGCATTTATTAATAGCACAGATTGAAGAAGTAATTGTTACAATTCTTTTCAGATTTTAAAATAAAAAAGAATGCATAAAAAAAGCACCGAATTCGGTGCTTTTCTTGATTAGCCTGCCGCAGCGTCGACTACTGGAATTTTTCCAATTTTCGCTTGCCAGATTTTTGGAGCAATTGCATGAATTGATGTACCGTTTACATCAACTGCAACAGAAACAGGCATATCTTCAACTACGAATTTGTAGATTGCTTCCATACCTAAGTCTGCAAACGCAACAACTTCAGCTTCGCGAACAGCTTTAGATACAAGGTAAGCTGCACCACCAACTGCCATTAAGTAAGTTGCTTTGTTGTCTTTGATTGCTTCAATCGCTGTAGGACCACGATCAGCTTTACCAATCATACCGAATAGACCAGTATGCTCGAGTACTTTACGTGTGAATTTGTCCATACGTGTTGCAGTTGTAGGACCAGCAGGACCAACGACTTCATCACCCACTGGATCAACTGGGCCAACGTAGTAAATAAATTTACCTTTTAGATCAACTGGTAATTCTTCACCATTGTCGATCATTTCAACCATACGTTTGTGAGCAGCATCACGACCTGTGTACATTGTTCCGCTAAGAAGTAATGTGTCACCCGGTTTCCAAGAATCCATTTCTTCTTGAGTAATGGTATCAAGGTTTACACGTTTAGACTTTGAAGAATCCCAAGTTACAGATGGGTAATCTTCAAGTTTTGGTGCGTGAATATGAGCTACACCTGAACCATCAAGCTGGAAGTGAGCATGACGAGTAGCAGCACAGTTAGGAATCATACCTACTGGTTTACCAGCAGCATGACATGGGTAATCTTTAATTTTAATATCAAGAACAGTGGTTAAACCGCCAAGACCTTGAGCACCAATACCAAGTGCGTTTACTTTTTCAAAGATTTCGATACGAAGTTCTTCGATTTTGTTTTCTGGTCCACGGCGAAGTAATTCGTCCATGTTGATTTCTTCCATGAGCGCTTCTTTAGCAAGCATCATGGCTTTTTCAGCAGTACCACCAATACCAATACCGAGCATACCTGGAGGACACCAGCCTGCACCCATTGTTGGTACAGTTTTAAGTACCCAATCAACAATCGAGTCAGATGGGTTAAGCATCGCAAGTTTAGATTTGTTTTCTGAACCGCCACCTTTAGCAGCAACAGTAATATCTACTTTGTTACCCGGAACGAGTTTGTAGTGAATTACAGCAGGGGTATTATCTTTTGTGTTTTTGCGACCAAATGCAGGGTCAGCAAGTACAGATGCACGAAGAACGTTGCTATTTTCAAGGTAACCTTGGCGAACACCTTCATTTACTGCATCGTCTAAGCTCATTGTTAAATCAAATTTAACATCTAAGCCCACTTCAAGGAAAACGTTAACAATACCAGTATCTTGGCAAATTGGACGATGACCTTCCGCACACATGCGAGAGTTAATTAAAATCTGTGCAATTGCATCCTTTGCAGCTTGGTTTTCTTCGCGATCATAAGCACGACTCATCGCTTGGATGAAGTCTTGCGGGTGATAGTACGAAATAAACTGTAGGGCGTCCTTGATTGATGTAATCAAGTCATCTTGTTTGATAATCGTTGTCATACCAAAAAATCTCTTGAGCGGGCTGTTAGCTAGCGGGCTAAATTATATGACAAAAAGATAGTTTTGTGGGAGATTGGTTGATCTTTTGACCGAAAGTCGCATAAGACTATATAGGGGGCATTTAAACGTCAGAGATAGGAAAATTATTTATTTTGAAACGATTAAAATAAAAAAAGCCATTTGAGCGGACATCAAATGGCGAGAGGTAGAAGCAGATCAAATTATTAGTTATTTAGCAGCAGCTTGCTGTTCAGCTTGAATTGCTGTTAATGCAATGGTAAACACGATGTCATCTACCAATGCTCCGCGAGACAAGTCATTTACAGGTTTGTTTAGACCTTGCAACATTGGTCCAACGCTCACTACATTTGCAGCACGTTGTACTGCTTTATAAGTCGTGTTACCCGTATTTAAGTCAGGGAAAATAAATACATTTGCACGACCTGCAACTCGCGAGTCTGGTGCTTTTTGGCGTCCAACGCTTTCAACTGAAGCTGCATCATATTGAAGTGGACCATCAATAAGTAAATCAGGGCGGCGTTGCTGAGCAATTTGAGTTGCTTGTTGTACCTTCTCAACATCTGCACCTGTTCCAGAAGTACCGGTTGAGTAGCTGATCATGGCAATACGTGGGTCAATTCCAAATGCTTTAGCCGAGTCAGCAGACTGAATCGCAATTTCAGCCAGTTGTTCGGCTGTAGGGTCTGGGTTAATTGCACAGTCACCGTACACATAAACTTCATCTGGTAAAAGCATGAAGAAGATGGATGAAACCAGTGAATAATCTGGCGCTGTTTTGATGAGCTGGAAAGCTGGGCGGACCGTATTTGCTGTGGTGTGTACTGCACCGGAAACTAGGCCATCTACTTCGTCTAAAGCTAACATCATTGTACCGAGCACTACGGTGTCTTGAAGTTGTTCTTTGGCCTGAAGCTCGTTGAGCTTACCTTTACGCAGCTCGACCATTGACGCTACATATTGGTCGCGAATGCTATCTGGATCAACAATTGCTAATCCGGCTGGTAATTCAATACCACGGGCTTTTGCAACATCCTGAACAGCCTCTGGTTTTGCCAGTAAAATACAGTCAGCAATGCCACGTGCCTGACAAATTGCCGCAGCTTGAATGGTACGTGGCTCATCGCCTTCAGGCAGTACAATTCGTTTTTTCGCTGCAATCGATTTTTGCACCAGTTCGTGACGGAAAGCCGATGGCGACAGACGAGGGGTAGCAGCATTGTTACTGTGCTGCTTAAGCCATTCGACATCAATATGACTTGAAACAAAACGAGTCACTTGTTCCGCACGTTCAGTATCATCGACGGGAATTTCATTACCAAAGTCAGATAAACGCTGAGCAGTTTCTAATGTATTGAGACGTGTATGTAAAATTGGTAAGCCTTGCTTGATCGCATTTTGGCAAAATTCTAAAAGCTCAGGAGCTGGTGCTTCACGTTCAGTAAGAACCAAACCAGCGAGTGGAATACCATTACTGGTCGCCAAACTACTTGCCAGTAATACGTCTGTACGCTCAGACGCACTAATAATTAGTTCACCTGCAATGAACTTATTCAGTTCATATTCAATGCTTGAAGCAATTAAACTTGAATGCAAAATACGGCGTGTTTTAGCTTCACCTTGATGTACCCATTGCCCATCAATCACATTCGCAATATCTAGGGTTCTAGGTACGCTCAGCGTATTACTAAATGGAACTAGTCCAATAATAGGTAAGTCACTAGAACCAAAATAGCGATTATATTTTTGCAATTCTGTCGTAAATTTTGCGATGTCTTCTGTTGGGCGTAATGATGGATCAAACGCAACAGGAATTTGTGCTGTTTCTTCGGTTAAGCCACGGGTACGCATAAAGAGTACACCCGCAGTACGATTTGAAGCTGCACCACCAAACTGGCGTAAATGAGCATCTACTTTTTCTGCGGCTTTTTTCGGATTTTGAATATCTGCTGTACTGACCAATACGACTTCTGCATCAAGTGCTTGTGCAAGACTCGCGTTAAGTTCACTTGCGAAGTGGTCTTGTCCGTTTGGTAATAAACCTTCCACAATAATGACATCATGGTCTGCTGCAACACTACGGTGTAGACTCACAGCTTCTTCAAGTAATTCATCCACTTCCCCAGCGGCAATAAGCTGAGTTAATTTTTCATGCGAAATAGATTGAACAGTTTTACCTTGAAATAAGTGACCAAATAAAGAAGTTGTTCGATCAAGATGCTCTTGGTCTTCTTGAGAAAATGGTTTTAAAAAGCCTGCTTTAATCCCGTTGCAATCAAGTGCGTAAATCATGCCTAGGCAGGCAGAGGTTAAACCAACCCCTTCACCTGTAGGAATCAATAAAATTGTATTCATATAAACCTATAAATAAATGAATATCGAGTTTTCGCTAAGATCTGATTAAGCAAGGCTCGCTACAGATGCTGTAGTTCCTGCCGCTTCAACAACTTGACGGGTTTCTTTGGCAATACGGCCTTCTTCGTCTGTTGGAATGACCCAAATTTGTGGACCTGCTCCATTATCAATTCGGCCTTCAGTGCCACGTTTTAAGTTGTTGTTTTGATCTTTGTCGAGCTGCAAACCAAAATGAGGTAAATACGCTAAAGTTTTTTCACGAATATAAGCTGAGTTTTCGCCAATACCGCCTGTGAAAATTAAACCGTCCAGAGTTGGTAAGCCACAGCTTAATGCAGCAAGTGATTTTGCTAGGCGATAGCTAAACACTTCAATTGCAAGACAAGCATCTTCATTACCCGTTTCAGCGGCTTCTATCACTGTACGCATGTCATTAGACAGTTGAGATAAGCCTAGTAAGCCACTTTCGTTATTTAAAACTTTATCAATTTTTGCTAAATCCCAACCGAGGTTTTTCGCAAGGAAGCTATGTAAGCTTGGGTCGACGTCACCACTACGCGTTCCCATCACTACGCCTTCAAGTGGAGTGAGGCCCATAGAGGTATCAACACTTTGTCCATTCCACACTGCGCAAGTTGAACTGCCATTTCCTAGGTGTGCTGTTAACCAACCACCTTTTTTCAGATTGCCTGCAAGTTCACTTGCTCGGTCAGACACATAGGCATGGCTTGTACCATGAAAGCCATAACGACGGACGTTATGTTCGGTATATAAGAACTTAGGAATTGCATAACGGTAGGCATGCGGTGGCATGGTTTGATGGAATGCGGTGTCAAAGACTGCAACTTGAGGTAATTCAGGAAATAGGCGTACGGTTGCGTCAATACCAATTAAATGTGCTGGGTTATGAAGCGGAGCTAAAGGCGTCGCAGCACGAATACGTTCAATAATTTCAGGAGTGAGTAATTCTGCTTTGGTTAAACTACCGCCGTGTACAACACGATGTCCGATTGCCTGTGGTTTGTAGTTGGCAAGACGCGCAAGTAAAGTTTCTAAAGCTTTGGCATGATCAGCATAGGGAATTGAAAGTTCAAGTGGTTCACCACCAACTGTCACTCCCTTAATACGAGCATCGGCTGCCCCCAAGTTTTCTGCTAAACCGTAAATACGATCTTCACGACGTTCTGAAACTAGCGCGTATTTAATAGATGAAGAGCCGCAATTGATAACTAATACTGATGTAGCCACGTTGAAATACCCACGTCCTGATTTAAAATAGTTTTCCTAACTTCCTGTTCAAAATGTATTATTTTCAGATACAGGTTGAACGGGTTGTCATGTTTTAACATGTGTTGTTTTTCTGTCCAAGATAGACTTTAGCCCATTAGACTTAAGCACTATCGACCATCAAATTATTTGTAACTAATATTTGTTCAGTATAAAGCTTAATCACTGTATTCCTTGTTTTTTTATAAGGATGCAAACGAGTTTTTTGTATACATTTATGAAAAATAAGCTTGAATAAAATTTTATTTTAAATGTTGGATATTGATTCTTCATTAAGAGGGCAGAAGTCTCTTTAATTAAATTTGAAAAATATATTACAAATAATATACGTAATTGAAATTAAGAATTAATAGTAGGAATGAGAATTATAAAGAATAAAACATAGGCTTATTAGAACTAAAAAATAGTATGAAAAGCTTATTATCTAGATATTGTTCAATGTGTTTCATAATATTGATATTACAATAATTTTACCATAATTTCTGAAGTGCGGTTTAAGCATAAATATAGCGAGTTTTTAAATAGGTTTTTGGTCTAAAACCTAAGCTTGCTATACCTTTAAGGTCTATGATGAGGTCATTAAAGCAGCATTGCCTAGGGTTGCATGTCGCTTTTCGCCTGAATAATATTATTCATCCTTTTTCAAATGATCAGAAAAATATATCATTTGGTTTATTTTTATTTTCCGGCTTATCCGGTTGTACAGGAGCGTCCTGCATGGACTTGCCGAACCCCATACTGGCAAAAGTTACCGAGCGCGTAATTGCGCGTAGTCAAAAAACTCGTTCTGCATATTTACAACGTATTGAACATGCACAAGGCAAATTTCCTGCTCGTGGTGCACTCTCATGTGCCAATCTGGCTCATGGTTTTGCCAGCATGGAAGATAATGAAAAATTAATTATTAAAGTAGGCCGTGAGCCAAATATTGGCATTGTATCTTCATATAACGAAATGCTCTCGGCACATGCACCCTATAAAACATTTCCAGATATAATTAAAACAGCCGCTCGTGAAAATGGTGGTGTAGCGCAATTTGCTGGCGGTGTGCCAGCGATGTGTGACGGTATTACTCAAGGTAATGCTGGCATGGAACTATCATTGTTCTCTCGTGAAACGATTGCAATGAGCACTGCGATTGCACTGTCTCATAACATGTTTGATGCTGCACTATGTCTGGGTGTTTGCGACAAGATTGTGCCAGGATTATTGATTGGTGCTTTGCAGTTTGGCTATTTACCTACCATTTTTGTGCCTGCGGGCCCAATGACAAGTGGGTTATCTAATGACGATAAAGCCAAAATCCGTCAGCAATTCGCAACAGGTGAAGTTGGGCGCGATGCTTTGCTTGAAGCTGAATCAGCAGCCTATCACGGACAAGGTACTTGTACATTTTATGGTACAGCCAACAGTAATCAAATGTTGATGGAAGTGATGGGTTTACACCTTCCAAGTGCCGCATTTGTTCACCCTCATACGCCGTTACGTGATGCACTCACCGCAGAAGCTGCCATTCGTGTACTTGACTTAACCGTTGAGCGCGGGAACTACACGCCGATTGGTCATGTTGTTGATGAAAAAGCAATTATAAACGGCATTGTGGCATTGCTCGCTACTGGTGGATCAACTAACCATACTTTGCATCTTATTGCGATTGCTCGCGCGGCTGGCATCTTGATTGACTGGGATGACTTTGATGAATTGTCGGCTGTTGTTCCATTGCTCGCAAAAATCTATCCAAATGGTAAAGCCGATGTAAACCATTTTCAGGCTGCAGGTGGGGTTGCTTTCCTCATTCGTAATTTGCTTGAAGCTGGTTTATTGCATAACGATGTGACTACCGTTGCAGGTAAGGGTTTACACCATTACACCAAAGAACCAAAACTGATCGACGGTAAGCTCACTTGGGTTGATGGCGTGGTTCAAAGCCTTGATGACAAAGTTCTGCGTAGTTTCGATGAGCCATTCCAACCAGATGGTGGCTTGCGTTTGATGCAAGGGCGTTTAGGACGTGGTGTGATCAAGATCTCTGCCGTTGCTCCAGAACATCGTAAAGTTAAAGCACCTGCAATCGTGTTTGATTCTCAAGAAGCAGTGCAAGCTGCATTTGATCGTGGTGAGTTACACCGTGATTTCATTGCTGTTGTTCGCTTCCAAGGCGCGCGTGCGAATGGTATGCCAGAGCTACATCGTTTAACCCCTGTATTAGGTGTTTTACAAGATCAAGGTTTCCAAGTGGCATTAGTAACTGATGGTCGTATGTCAGGTGCTTCAGGCAAAGTTCCAGCAGTGATTCATTTATCTCCAGAGGCATTGCTGAACGGTCCGATTGCTAAAGTGCAAACGGGAGATATGTTGGTGATTGATGCTGAAGCTGGTGTACTCGATATTGAGTTAGATGAAGTTGTTTGGCAGTCACGCCCTGTTGCACAACCTGAACATCAGGCAGAAAACGAAGTCGGCTTTGGCCGAGAATTATTTGGTGTTTTCCGTGCCGCTGCTGCACCAGCTGAACATGGTGCGTCTGTGTTTGGTGCATTGGTTGGTGAAATCGTTCAACCTTAGACTTTAATAATAATAGGAATAGAAAAGTAATGATTAAGATTGAAGATGTCGTTCAATTAGGACCAGTGATTCCGGTACTGGCTTTTGATTCTGCCGAGCAAGGTGAGCATGTATCACGTGCGCTGCACACTGGTGGTGTGAAAGTATTGGAAATTACGTTGCGTACTGCAGCAGGCCTTGCCGCTATTGAGCGTGCGAGCCAGTTGGCAGATGACATTGTGGTCGGTGTAGGTACCATTACCAAGCCAGAACATTGTGCTCAAGCAAAAAAAGCTGGTGCTCAATTTGGTGTGTCACCGGGTTTGACTAAAGATTTACATTTGGCTGCGCAAGATGCCGGTTTGCCTTTGTTGCCGGGTGTGATGACGCCAAGTGACCTGATTCAGGCAATTGAATTAGGTTATGAGATTGTGAAGTTCTTTCCGGCTCAGCAAGCGGGTGGAGTCGAGATGCTAAAAGCATTTTATGGTCCATTTCCAAACCTACGTTTTTGCCCTACAGGTGGCATTACTGTAGAAACAGCGCCGGAATTTTTAAAGCAACCAAATGTGGTGTGTGTTGGTGGTTCGTGGTTAACACCGAAAGCGGCAGTTGCTTCACAAGATTGGGCGGAAATTACTCGCTTGGCACAATTGGCTAGTCAGTTGAGAGCGGATTAAGTGTAGTAAATATTTATAAAAGTGAAGTGCGTTTGATGTGCTTTAGAGCTTATGTCGATATGACCAGTAGTGATGCTGGTCATACCTAAATATAAAAAATTAGTGTCTCAACAGTAGGAATTATCCTGGTTGAAGACCTTTATTTGGGCTTAGTTGCCTAGATAGTTACTCCAAGGAGAAATGTCACATGGAGACGGTTCAGGGTGGCATGTTGCTTATCTATACTGTAATCGCGATTATTGCATTGGTTGTCATGATCGCGAAGTTCAGAATTTATCCATTTCTAGTTCTTATTATTGTTTCACTTGGTTTAGCTTTAGCTGTTGGCATGCCAATGGGCGATATTGTTAAATCCTACGAAGCTGGTACCGGTAAAACCTTAGGCCACCTTGCGATTGTAATCGCACTCGGAACAATGCTCGGTAAAATGATGGCCGAGTCGGGCGGCGCAGAGCGAATAGCAATTACTTTAATTAAATGGTTCGGTGAGAAAAATATTCACTGGGCCATGATGTTCATTGCCCTTATTGTGGGGCTGCCCGTATTTTTCGAAGTTGGCTTCGTACTCCTTATTCCAATTGCTTTTAACATTGCCAAAAGAACGGGCAAGTCGTTATTGGTCGTAGGTTTGCCTATGGTTGCAGGGTTGTCCGTTGTGCATGGTTTGATTCCACCACATCCGGCAGCATTGTTGGCAGTACAGGCATATCACGCTGATATTGGTAAAACGATTGCCTACAGTTTGTTAGTGGGCGTACCAACTGCCATCGTAGCAGGGCCGTTGTATGCATTATGGATCAACAAATATGTCAAATTGCCTGAGAACAATCCATTGTTTAAGCAATTTGTTGAGGTAGACAAGAAAGAAACTCGTGAGCTACCAAGCTTTGGAATTACCTTATTTACGATTATGTTGCCTGTCGTATTAATGTTAATCGGAAGTTGGGCTGATCTTTTCTTTGCACCACAAACTTTCGCAAACGACTTACTACGTTTCATTGGTACTTCGGATATCGCATTGCTTATCGCCGTACTGGTCAGCTTTATTACCTTTGGTACGATGCAGGGCTTTAACCGTGAACAGATCGAAAAATTCTGTGGCGGTTGTTTGGCTTCTATTGCTGGAATCATGTTGATTGTCGGTGCTGGTGGCGGTTTTGGCGGTATTTTGCGTGACAGTGGTATTTCTAATGAGATCGTTTCTACAGCCTTGAAGGCAAATTTGTCACCGTTATTGTTGGGCTGGTTAGTTGCAGCATTGATTCGTTTGGCAACAGGATCGGCAACAGTCGCTATGGCTACTGCTTGTAGTATTGTCGCTCCGATTGCTGCTACAGCTGGTGTTACCGTTAGACCTGAACTTTTAGTACTTGCAACAGGTTCAGGTTCATTAGTTTTCTCTCATGTAAATGATGCAGGATTTTGGTTAATCAAAGAATATTTTGGTATGACAGTAGGGCAGACACTCAAAACTTGGTCAGTATTAGAAACCATTATTTCGGTGTTGGGTTTGTCTTTCACGCTACTTCTTAGCACTATTTTATAATTAGAGGTAAGTAATCCATGATTGTGATTGCAATGGGTGTCTGTGGAACAGGCAAAACACTGATTGGTGAGTTACTGTCGGAGCATTTGGCTTGTGAGTTTCTCGATGGAGATACACTGCATTCGACTGCAAATAAAAGCAAGATGAGTCAGGGTATTCCTTTAACTGATGAAGATCGCATGCCTTGGTTACAGGCGATTCGTAAAGCTATTGAAGAGAAACAGCTGGCGGGTGAGACTGCAGTGTTTACTTGTTCTTCATTAAAGCGGGTCTACCGAGATATTTTACGCGGCCATGACCAGAATGTGCAGTTTGTATATTTAAAAGGGTCATATGAGTTGTTAAAACAGCGTCTTGCTGAGCGAGCGGGCCATTTTTTCGACCCTTCTTTATTGCAGACTCAGCTTGATACTTTAGAAGAGCCTGATGTTCATGAGGCAATTACGATTGATATCGCATTGACACCTGAACAAATAGTTGTGCAGGTCATGCAAAAATTAGGGGTAACTGACAGCGTGTGTCGGGGTTAACCTCATTTAGAAACATTGCAAAGTCTTGATTGATTTGTGGTGCGGCTCAAGCAAGGTGAATACCAGTAATGGTACTGGTATTCACAGGAACAAGGTCTGATCATAGCGGGCTAGGTTCGAATATATAAATACATAAATATATAAAACTTGGAGATAAGAAGAATGAGTCATTCAAATAATTTGCAGCAGAAATTTCCCGTAGTAGATAGTATTCCTGAGAGCGTGCGTCTGCCATCCCAGATTCATCAGCGTGTCTCATTAGTAGATGGTGAGCTGAAGTTGTGGGCTGGTGCAACCAAGAAAACATTGTCCCCGATCTGGATTCAGCAGCCTGATGGTAGTTTGCAGCAAGTTGAGCTTGGCAGTTATCCAATCATGGGTGAGAAAGAAAGCGACGAAGCACTCGAAGCAGCAGTACGGGCCTACAACAATGGTCGTGGTGAATGGCCAATGATGAAAGTTGGTGAGCGCATCGCCTGTATGCAGAATTTCATTCAGCGTATGGTGGAGCGGCGAGACCTGATTGTTAAACTAATCATGTGGGAAATTGGCAAGAGCTTAGCTGACTCTGAGAAAGAGTTTGACCGTACTGTCACCTATATGCGTCAAACCATTGATGCCCTGAAAGACCTAGACAATGCCAACTCCCGCTTTGTGATTGCTGAAGGTACGATTGGTCAAATCCGTCGTACCCCGTTGGGCGTAGTGTTGTGTATGGGACCATACAACTACCCGCTGAATGAAACCTTTGCTACCCTGATTCCGGCTATGCTAATGGGCAATACCATCGTCTTCAAACCACCTCAATTTGGTACCTTATTGTTTGAACCATTGCTGGAAGCATTCCGTGAATCATTTCCGAAAGGTGTGATCAATACCATCTATGCACCAGGCTCACTGGTGGTGCCGCATCTGTTGGCATCTGGAAAAATCAACGTATTGGCGCTGATTGGTTCTAGCAAAGTGGCCGATTACTTGAAAAAGCAACATCCTAAATCTCACCGTCTGCGTGCGATTTTGGGGCTGGATGCGAAGAATGCAGCCATTATTCTGCCAGATGCCGACTTGGATCTGACAGTAAAAGAGTGTCTGCTGGGTGCATTGTCATTCAATGGTCAGCGTTGTACTGCGCTCAAGATGTTGATGGTACATCGCTCGATAGCCGATGAATTTGTTAACCGCTTAACGGCTGAACTGGCCAAGCTGAAAGTGGGTATGCCGTGGGAAAAAGGTGTGTTTATTACTCCGCTGCCAGGCATGCACCGTACGGCCTATATGACTGAAGTCATTGAAGATGCCGTGGCTAAAGGGGCAAAAGTGGTTAATGTAGAAGGTGGTGAATTCTGCAAAACTATGTTCTATCCAGCCGTAGTTTATCCAGTGACTGAAGGCATGAGACTGTATCGTGAAGAACAGTTTGGTCCAGTGGTACCAGTCTCTGTTTATGATGACATTGAAACTGTGCTGGAATATGTCACTACTTCTGATCATGGTCAGCAGGTGAGTATTTTTGGTAGTGACCCTGAGCAAATTGGTCATTTGGTTGATCCGCTGGTCAATCAGGTTTGTCGTGTGAACATTAATTGTCAGTGCCAACGTGGTCCAGATGTGTTTCCATTCGGTGGTCGTAAAGATTCTGCGGAAGGTACACTGTCTGTGCATGATGCGCTGCGTGCATTCTCTATTCGTTCTATGATTGCTGCTAAACAGACTGATGACAGCAAAGGCATGCTGGCCTCTATGGTGTCTGAGCACTATTCTAAATTTGTGAATACCGACTTTATTTTCTAAGTGGTATGTAGTTAAAAAACCAGCCATCGGGCTGGTTTTTTTTGATTATAAAATTTGAATAATAAAATAAACAAAAACGCCTGATATTGATCAGGCGTTTTTGTTTGGAATAATAGATCGATTATTGACGAATCTGACCGTCACCTAACACAATCCATTTTTGAGAAGTTAAACCTTCTAAACCAACCGGACCACGTGCATGAATTTTATCTGTAGAGATACCAATTTCTGCACCTAAGCCATATTCAAAACCATCAGCAAAACGAGTCGAGGCATTGACAACCACTGAACTCGAATCTACACGAGCCAAGAATTGACGCGCCAAACTATAATTTTCTGTCACAATCGCATCGGTGTGATGTGAACCATATTTGTTGATATGGTCAATTGCTTCGTCTAAACCACTAACAACTTTAATTGCAAGAATTGGCCCTAAATATTCGGTATACCAATCTTCTTCCGTTGCAGCTTTAACAGATGGGCCTAAAATTCGGCGTGTTTCTGGGCAGCCACGTAGTTCAACTTGCTTTTCTGCATAAAGTTCGGCAATGCGTGGTAAGAAAACGTCTGCAATTTTTTCATCAACAAGCAGAGTTTCCATCGCATTACACACACCATAGCGATGAGTTTTTGCATTCAATGTAATAGGTAGGGCTTTGTGGAGGTCTGCTTGTGCTTCGACAAATACATGACAGTTACCATCAAGATGCTTAATAACAGGAATACGTGCTTCATTTGTCACACGCTCAATTAAGCTTTTACCACCACGTGGAACAATGACATCGACATATTCAGCCATAGTAATAAGATGGCCGACTGCCGCACGATCAGGCGTATCAATAACTTGCACTGAATGTTCAGGTAAGCCTGCTACTTTTAAGCCATGTTTAATTGCTTCTGCAATTGCTTTATTTGACTCAAGCGCTTCTGAACCACCCCGCAAAATAATGGCATTGCCCGATTTGATGGCTAAAGATGCTGCTTCTAGCGTGACATTTGGACGCGATTCGTAAATCATCCCAACGACCCCTAGAGGCACACGCATCTTGCCAATTTGAATACCTGTTGGGCGGTATGCAAGATCAGTAATTTCCCCAATAGGATCGACAAGCGCGATCACATCTTTTAAACCTTGCAACATTCCTTTAAAACGTGCGGGCGTAAGTTCAAGACGATCAAGCAATGCGCTATCGAGCTGATTGCTACGACCTTTATCCATGTCCACTTGATTCGCTGCCAAGATTGCTGCCTGATTATTTTCCAAAGCAGTATAAATAGCAGAGAGTGCATGATTTTTAAGCGAGGTAGAAGCACTTGTTAAGACGCGTGAGGCGTCACGTGCTTGTTGCCCGACTTTTTGCATATATTGTTCAATTGAATCTTGCATAGCCGTTTTTAATCGTTTACCAATGACTACGATAGTAGCAGTCAAATGCGGAACAATGAATGGCTTTTTTTGAAAAATGTGACCGCTATAAAAAAACATTTAAATATTTTGCAAACTATTAGCGACTTAAACAAGATGAGCGGTCATTTGAGCGATTGCGTATATTTCACACAATTGTTTAGAATGTTATTGTGCAATACAAACTAATACAAATTTTAAAGTTTTGTGCATAAAAGATTACGTGTTCAAGAAGGAACTCTTGCAGCATAAAAAAATTACAGCAAGGAGGAAGCAAGGATATGAATTCCATTATTCAAATGGATTCGGAGATAAACCAAGCTTATGCCGGTTTTGGCTTTTTCGATATCTACCATAGAGATAGTTTTAAACAACCTGCTCGTACAACATGGATTGACGGCTGGAAGATTGAATATATGGCAATTGCCGATCCAAAAACGATTCACAATACGCCAATTGTGATTGTGGGCGGTGCTTTCCAGAATTTTAATTCTTATAAATATTGTGTTGAACAATTGTTTGAAAGCGGTCCGGTAATCTTAATTGATTTACCTTCTATGGGCGCAAATCAACAAATTACCAATCGGGACACAGGAGTATCTGCGGGTACTTTAGAATTACCTGATTTATCTAAAATGTTGGGACGCTGGCTGGATATTGTTGGACTACAAAAAGTTTCCGTTATGGGAATGTCTTTGGGGTCAGTGATAGCATCTTGCTTTGCTTACCATCGTCCAGAATTAATGGATCGCATGATCTTGATGGGTGTCATGCAAAAGACCCGAAAAAGTTGGCGAATGATTTTGGAAGAGTCTCTTAAGCTCATGCAAGAAAACCGCATGGAAGAGTTTGGGCAAGCCGTGATTTTATATTTGGTGAATCATGCCAAATTAGATAAAACCCGCATGTCGCCTACAGCTAAAAAATTATTTTTTAGGCAAATGGCTGAGTTTACGGGCACAGAGCGAGAGCGTTATGAAATTAACTGTAATCGTCTTTTGCGCTTAACTGATGTGCCAATTCCGGCGTGTAAAACTCTGGTTGCTGCAGGGCAGTACGATAGTTTTACTCTGCCTCATGAAAATGCAAATTTTGCTTTGCAATGTCCAGATATGGAATTTGCACTTATTGCAAACGCTGATCATGTACCTCAGTTGCAACGCCGTAAAGAAACTATGAGTTTGTTCACTACTTTCTTGAAGGGGGAATCTATCCATAAGCTGGATGGTATTATTCCCATGACACGTGAACAAATAGCGAAGATGGAGCGTCGTGGTGAAGAACGGGTTCGGGTTTTACAGCCAAAAACTCAACTTACTCATCGCGAATCTGATGTACAGGTGCCAGTGACGATCGTTGATGTCACATTCTTTGGTATGTATTTAAAAATGGATGATGTTTCGAAGCTGGATTTTGTAAATGAACATCCACGTGATTTGGCACTGCATTTAGAAGATCAAGAAGGTACTTTTTCAATTGAATGTTTAATTTTTGAAAGTACAGAGCAGGGAATTCGAGCTTTATTTAAGCATGGTAGTTTTGAACTTGCTGATCGTTTAAGCCGTTTTATTGTTCGTCAAAAACAAACTGCTTAATCTATTCCTTATGGTTGGAAGCTCGTAATTTTCGAGCTTCCAATTTTTTTATGCTTATTATTTTGTTTGGCTGTGGATTATCCAGACAAGATCACCTAAATGTTGCTCATGATCATCGGAAGGAACTTGCCCAAAAAATATTTGTGGCTGTTCAACTGTGGCATGTTGAAACCCTACATTTTTAAAAAAATCCTGCACTTCTTGAGGACTTTTAAAATGAAAACTAAAAGAGCTGCGGGACATTAATTTAAGTAGCTTACTACTGTTCCAAATCAGGGTTGCCAGTTTGTTTTTAATTGGTTCAGGGTACAGATCCGTTAAATAGTGGAACGTTTTAAAAGCAGCACCGTAGTGAGCGATCGATTGAATGAGTTGTTTTAATAAATCTTTATCAAAATAGTTAATTAAACCTTCACTAATAACAACCAATGGGCGGTTCGGGTCAAACACTTCAAATGCTTGTGCAAAGGCTTCTGTAAATAAATCAACCGATAAAATTTCAGGCGCATTTTTTTCAATTTGCTGAAGTGCATTTTGTTTGGTTTGTGCCATATCGGGTAAATCAAGCTCCCGATAGGTAATAGAAGGGTAATGCTGTCTAAACCACCATCCGCGAGGGGACAGACCACATGCTATTTCTAAGACTTGTAGATCAGGATTTTCTTGAATTAACTTCTCTAAATGATGATCAAGCATGGTATGGCGTTGTTTGAGTGTGGTGCGCATGCTGCCACCCACATATTTCTCGGCCCAAGATTCTATCGGGTGAACCAAATACGCCAGTGATTTTCCTTTAGCTGTAGCAAGTGCTTCGTGAGAGATCCCCATTTGGTACCAGATATAGCCGGTATAATGGGCTGTAAAAGAAATATGGCGGTGTTTAGAAAGTTGTTGTGTCATTCGTCCTGAACTCGGTTTATTGTTTTTGTGTGATCTTCATATTCATAACAATGAAGAGGTTTTAATGGATTGATGTTGAATGAACCTGCATGACGGAGTCCTATCAATTAGGTTGGCATTCTGGGATGAACTTTCAGTTAGAGTTACTTTTCTTTCGGGAAAAGTAACCAAAACCATTGTCATACGCAAAACCTGTTCACTTTCTGCATCTATCGAATATATTGAAGCAATCAATATATTTCATAAGATGAGCAGGTTGCGTATGACTTAACCGCGTATCAGATAGTGAATAGGTTTTTGTAGCCAATTGAAATTTATACTAACTTAAAACGAATTCTTAAACTCTTCAATGGCTGTTTTGACAGCTTGCCACTCATCTCCTAGCGATAAGGTTTCCCCAATCTGAATTTGTGGAATTTGACCGCGCATACGTTCTAAACGTTCTTGGTTTGGCAGAGCAAGTTTTTCGATACCTTCTAGTGCTGTGCATGCCGCATCACGGTCATTACACACAAGTCCCATATCACAACCCGCAGAAAGCGCGGCTTGAATACGTGCATCTGCACCACCTGCTACACACGCGGCTTGCATAGTTAAGTCGTCAGAGAAAAGTACACCATCAAACTTCAAACGGTTGCGTAGAACTTCTTGAATCCAAAAAGGTGAAAAACCAGCTGGATTTGGATCAATCTGATCATAAATAACATGTGCTGGCATGAGTGCATCAAGCTGAGGCATTAACTTGATAAAGCTTTGCATGTCATGATTATAGATTTCGTCATAGCTACGGCTGTCAATTGCGGCTGCAACATGTGAATCTGCTTTCACTGAACCATGGCCAGGGAAGTGCTTGCCCGTATTTGCCATTCCTGCTTTTTTCATGCCTTGCATAAATGCGCCAGCAAGAGGTGCGATATCTTCAATGTTTTTAGAGAAACCTCGGTCACCAATCACGTCACTAATTGCATTAAGGTCTAAAACTGGTGCAAAACTGAAATCAATCCCTACAGCAAGGACTTCGGTTGCCATGAGCCAACCACACTGTTCAGCTAGCTCAAGTGCTTTTTGAGGTTGGGTAATATAGAGTTCACCAAAACGGCCCATGGCCGGTAATAAGGTGAAACCAGATCTTAGGCGCTGAACTCGACCACCTTCTTGGTCGACAGCAATTAAAATATCTGGACGAATTTGACGCATGTGGTCTGTTAAAGCACGGACTTGTTGCGGAGATTCAATATTTCGTGCAAATAAAATCATGCCACCGACTTGCGGAGCGCGTAATAGTTCAATATCTTCTTGAGTAAGTTCTGTGCCGGCGATATCCAGCATCAATGCGCCAATCATATTGGTTCCATTTGAATTTTGATTGAAAAACAATAAGCGAATTTTGCAATGTTTTGCTACATTTTGTCAGTACAGAATATGATAAAACTACACGGTATAAACAATTTAGTTGGTTAAGATTTTGAATCTGCTTAGTTCATATCGAAAACAGAGCATGTAAGATAGGAACACCCAAGGAAGTATTAAAAATTTATGAAACTTCAAACTATAGCTTGTGCAGTAGCGATCGCGACTGGCGGTTTATTCTTCTCTCATACGATGAATGAAGCGAGAGCAGCAACGAATACTGCTGTGGTTTCTCAATCGATCCAGCCAACGCAAGAGCAGGCTTTGGTAGCCCGCCAACTGGCAACTTTAGTTGATCGCCAACATTATTTGAATATGCGTTTGGATGCAACAACATCAAATCGTATTCTCGATATGTATTTAGATAACCTTGATCCAGATCACTCATTATTTTTAGACGCTGAAGTTCAAAATTATAAAAAACTATATGGTTCAAATTTTGGTGCTTCATTAAAGGCGGGGAACTTAACAGGGCCATTTGCAATTCATCAGCAATATCGTGAACGCTTAAAACAATTTTATGAGTTCATGTTGGCTGAGTTGAAACAACAGCAAAATTTAAAACAGCCAAATAGCTATATTGAAGTTGATCGTGAAAAAGCACCGTATTTTAAAACGACAGCTGAGCAACAAAACCACTGGCGTAAAATGCTGGTTTCGCAGTTAATCAACTTAACCATTAGTCGTGAAGAAGAGCAGGCTAAACAAAAAGCGCTTAAAGAAAACCCTTCACTTGCTGATGGTCAAGACTTAACAGGCCCAGAAGATTTAACGCCAGCTCAGACTTTAACTAAACGTTATACACGTCAGCTTGAAAGAATTAGTCGTGTGAAAAGCGATGATGTGTTGGACAAAACATTAAATGCAATGTTGGCGACCTATGATCCACATAGTAACTATTACCCGCCAATTGATGCGATAGAACTTAATCGCCAAACGACCTTGCAATTAGAGGGTATTGGTGTGTCGATTCGTCCAGAGCGTGGAAATGAAGATTACACTAAGATTGAAACCATTGTAGAAGGCGGTCCTGCTAGTAAATCTGGCCAAGTGAAATCAGGAGATCGAATCGTTGGTGTCGCCCAAGAAGGCGAGAAAATGATTGATGTGGTTGGCTGGTCAAGTTCTGAAATTGTTGGGCTTATTCGTGGTAAACGCGGAACGAAAGTAACTTTAAAACTTCTTGGTGCTGGCGCATCAATGAGTCAAGCGCGTAATGTGATCTTAGTGCGTGATGTCATTCAAGAAGAAGATGCTGGTGTTCGCTCACGCACAGTTGAAGTTAATCGTGATGGTAAAAAGCACGTATTGGGCGTAATCGAAATTCCATCATTCTATTTTGACTATCGTTCACGCCGTGCAGGCCAACAATACCGTTCAGTTTCGGAAGATACTGCAAATGCTTTTGAAGCTTTAAAAGCGAAGAAAGTAGAAGGTATTATCATTGACTTACGTAATGACCCAGGTGGTTCATTAGAAGAAGTTGCACGTATGTTGGGTCAAGTGATTAAGTCTGGTCCAGTTGTCCAAATTCGTGATGGTAATGGCAACGTTAGTGTTTTTGAAGACAACGACGGTGGTCAACAAATTTACACTGGCCCTCTTGCTGTAATGGTGAACTTAGCGTCAGCGTCAGCGAGTGAGATTTACTCTGCTGCAATTCAAGATTATGAGCGCGGTATTATTATTGGTAGTACAACAACTGGTAAGGGTACAGCTCAGGTACAACTTGATACTCTGGCATACGGTCAAGCGACTTTAACTCAGCGTAAGTTCTACCGTATTACGGGTGGTAGTACACAAAATAAAGGTGTAGTGCCAGACATTAAACTCGTCGATATCTATAACGAAGAGTTTGGTGAACGTAAATCGAAGAATGCATTGAAGTGGGATACGATTCCGACTGCACCGTTTAAGCGTGAAGGTTCTGTTCAACCTTATGTCGCGAAGTTGTCTCAGTCTTCTGAACAACGTGTAAGTGCTGATCCTCAGTTTAAATATTTAAATAAACGTACTGCGATTGCTAAGGTTACAAGTGAGCAAAAGCAAGTCGTACTTGATATTGATAAACGCCGTGCAGAATTGCTTGGTTTAGAGAAGCAGACTCTAGATGCAGAAAATGAACGCCGTGCAGCAAGTGGCCAAAAACCTTTTGCAAACTGGGAAAGCTATCAAGCTTCATTAGATGCTCTAGCTGAATCTCGCGCTAAAATGAAGGCTTCACAACGTCCTGCATTGCCAGAAGAAGAAACTTTTGTAACTGAAGCTGCAAATGTACTTATGGACTATGCAAAATTGCAAAATCGCTAAGCGTTATTAAGCTTTAAGAGAAAAGCATACTGTCATCAGTGTGCTTTTTTTATTTTTCATGTCAGTAAACTGTCATGCATTTATCATCAAAGTGTCAAAAAAACTGCTTAATCTTTAAGCATGAAAATAAATACATTGATGGATGGCGCTATGCAAAGCTCATACGCGACAGCACTATTAAAACAACAGCAACTTCCTGAAAGCTTCCAATTCTATTTTAAACAAAAGCAGCAGTTGTCTAATACCCACTCATTACATGAGTTGGTTCGCCCGCGTTTAAAAATTGCGATTGTTACCGAAACATGGCCACCTGAAATTAATGGTGTGGCACTTTCATTATTACAGTTATGCCAAGGCTTACAAAAGCAGGGGCATAAGATTTTACTGATTCGCCCAGAACAAAAAGCAAAATGTCATGACTTTACACCAGAGCAAGAATGTCTGGTGATGTCGCAAGCGATTCCAAAATATCCGACTTTACAGTTTGGTTGGCCACAATATTTAAAAGTATCGAAAGCTTTTGAAAAGTTTGTGCCAGATGTAGTCCACATTGTGACAGAAGGGCCTTTAGGTTTAACTGCCATGCAGGCCGCAAAAGCAAAAGCTATTCCGGTTTCTAGCGGCTTTCACTCACCATTTCAAGATTTTAGCCGATTCTTTGATTTGGCTTTTTTAGTAAAACCGATTCAAAAATACCTGTGCTGGTTTCACAACAATACTCAAGTGACCTGTGTGCCGAGTAAAGATACACAAGAAGCATTACGAGGCTTCGGTATTACGTGTCCACTGGTTGTTGTTGGGCGTGGCGTAGATACGACAAGGTTTTCACCAAAGCACCGTTCTGAAAGTTTGCGAAAGCAATGGGACGCCGATGAGAATACTCGCGTTATGCTCTATGTGGGACGTTTGTCGCCTGAAAAAGAAGTGCAAGTGCTGATTGAAAGCTATGCCAACTTACAAACTGTTCAGCCACATAAAACTAAGTTAGTTATTGTGGGAGATGGCCCAGATTTTGCTCGCTTAAAGTCATTGCCTGAAGCGAAGGGCGTTATCTTTACCGGAAGTCTGAGAGGTCAAGATTTGGCAGCTGCCTATGCGAGTGCAGATGTATTCGTATTTGCGAGTCAAGTTGAAACGTTTGGTAACGTAGTTTTAGAGGCAATGGCAAGCGGTTTGCCAGTTATCGCGTATGATTATGCATGTGCACATCAATACTTAACACATGGTGTGAATGGCTGGTTAAGCCCACTTGGACAAAAAAGCCACTTTATACAACAAATTTATCAGCTTCCTTCAGTACAACAACTTAGAGAAATGGGCGTACAAGCCTGTCATAAAGTACAGCAAAGCGGTTGGCAACTTCCGGTTCAGCAATTGGAGCAGGCATTTTATCAGGTAGTGAAGGAGCCCTCTGTGGACTTCACCTAAGTATCCTAAAATAGGAGAATGACCATGAAATTTAAGAATGCAAAAATAAAAATACTCGATTTAGATTTGAGAGGCTGTTTATATCTTAACAATTTCTCTCACTCACAACGTGTTGCCCTTTTTTTCAAAATCATCAGTCGTGTGGGTGATGGACCATTTTGGTATCTAATGCTGGCAATCGTATGGGGGATGCAAGGCATCACCTATAGCCTGCAAATCATCTACTTGTTATTAGGCGGTTCTGTTGGGACGGCAATCTATAAATTCTTAAAACATAAAACAACGCGACCTCGTCCTTATCAGGTGCATCAGGTGATTGTGCTAGGTGAGAGACCACTCGATCATTTCAGCTTTCCATCTGGCCATACGCTTCATGCCGTGATGGTGACAATTGTTTTGGGCTATATCCAGCCAGTCCTGCTTGCGGCGATGTTTCCTTTCATGGTGCTTGTGGCATTGTCTCGTATGGTGCTTGGTCTTCACTACCCAAGTGATGTGATTGTAGGGGCTTTAATTGGTGCCGCTGTGGCAAGTTTGATTATTTTTGCTGCACCTTTATTGAACATCGCTTTATAAGCATCAGTAATTTTTATTAGCTTAAGCTAACGATTAGGTTTGTGGATTTGCTAAAGTACACAGTTCTTGATTTAGCAGATTATACAGATAGGAGCCGCTATGGGCTTACGTTGGACAGATACGATTGATATTGCCATTGAATTGTCAGAAGCACATCCAGAAGTTGATCCGCAATGGATTCGTTTTACCGATTTACATGCATGGGTATGTGCTTTACCAGATTTTAATGATGACCCCAATAAATCGACAGAAGGTTTGCTAGAAGGGATCCAAATGGCCTGGATAGACGAAGTTCGCTAAAAACAGTAGAAAAAATCGCAACTTTTACACATACAAAGCTGATTATTGCCTATGACATCGGTATAATGCGGCAAATTTTTTAAAGTTTAAATCTTAAAATAAAGGAGCCACTCATGGCTATTGAACGTACTTTGTCTATCGTAAAACCTGATGCAGTGTCTAAAAACCACATCGGTGATATTTTTGCTCGTTTTGAAAAAGCGGGTTTAAAAATTGTTGCGACTAAAATGAAACACCTTTCTCAAGCTGATGCTGAAGGTTTCTATGCTGAGCATAAAGAACGTGGTTTCTTTGGTGACTTAGTTGCATTCATGACTTCTGGTCCAGTTGTAGTATCTGTTCTTGAAGGCGAAAATGCAGTTCTTGCACACCGTGAAATCTTAGGCGCTACAAACCCTAAAGAAGCAGCTCCTGGCACTATCCGTGCTGACTTTGCTGTAAGCATCGACGAAAACGCTGCTCACGGTTCTGACTCAGTTGCTTCTGCAGAGCGTGAAATTGCTTACTTCTTTGCTGACAACGAGATCTGCCCACGCACTCGTTAATCGAAAGCATTCAAACCAGATAAGTGGTATACTACTTATCTGGTTTTTTTATTCTCTCAAGAGAATATTGTTTGATTCTTGAACAATATCTTCAGTTTTTTGACATGGTTTAGGTAAATACACATGAGTTCTGCAGAGGTCGTTTCATCTGAAAATCTTGATGGACAGCAGCAATCTTCGTCCACGCTGGTAATCCCTGCTGCCGAAAATAAAGTGAATTTACTCGGCATGTCTCGTACTGAATTAGAAAAATTCTTTGAAGACATTGGTGAGAAAAAGTTTCGTGCCGGACAAGTCATGAAATGGATGCATCAATACTTCATTACAGATTTTGCTGAAATGACCAATATTTCAGGCAAATTACGTGAGAAGCTTGAACAGATTTGTGAAATCAAGGCGCCTGAAGTTGTTCACCGTCATTATTCAAAAGATGGCACACGTAAGTGGGTTTTTCGCGTGGGTGATGGTGCAGGATCTTTAGTTGAAACTGTATTAATTCCTGCTGAAGATAAAACAGGCTTGCGCAAAACTTTGTGTATTTCGTCACAAGTAGGTTGTGCATTGGACTGTTCATTTTGTTCAACAGGTAAACAAGGTTTCCAACGTGATCTAACGCCAGATGAAATCATTGGACAACTCTGGATGGCAAACTATTCTTATATGGAAGAAGTGCCTGTTGCCGAGCGCGAGCGTTCAGTGACCAATGTTGTGATGATGGGTATGGGTGAGCCATTGCTCAACTATGATGCCGTATTAAGCTCAATGCAGATTATGCTTGATGACTTTGCCTATGGCATGTCTAAGCGCCGTGTGACTTTATCAACGTCAGGTGTTGTACCAAAAATTGACCAACTTGCAAAAGACATTGATGTTGCTTTAGCAATTTCTTTACATGCGCCAAACGATGAATTACGTAACGAATTAGTGCCAATTAATAAAAAATATCCATTGGCTCAGTTGATTGCAGCATGTCAGCGTTATATTGCCAAAGATGGTAATGAAAGTTCACGTAAACATGTGACCATTGAGTATGTGATGTTGGAGGGCGTAAATGATCATCCTGAACATGCACAGCAAATGATTAAATTATTAAAAAACTTACCAAGTAAAATTAATTTAATTCCATTTAATCCGTTCCCGCATGCGCCATATGGTCGCTCAAGCCGAAATCGAATTATCTCGTTCCAAAAAACTTTGTCTGATGCTGGATTTGTGTGTACGATTCGTCAAACACGTGGTGATGATATTGACGCTGCATGTGGACAGTTAGTCGGTCAAGTGGCTGATAGAACTCGTCGTGCTGAACAATGGCAGAAAAAAGTCACACAGCGTCAAGAGATTTTGCGGACACAAGGATAAATTGAGGGCAGGCTTTGAGTACTCCAAAGTTAAAAACGGTATTTTGTATGGGGGTTGCAGTTGCGCTTTTGGCAAGTGGTTGCCAGACAACGCATACGCAAAAAAAAGACCCAGAAAAAGCGGTAAAGGTGCGTACACAACTTGCTGCTGAACATATCCGTTCAGGTGACTTGGATTCGGCAAAGCGAGCTCTTGATCAAGCTTTAAGTGTAGATAGCCGTGATGCAACGGCAAATATGATGATGGGTATTTTACTACAGCAAGAAGGTAGTAAGCCGAACTTAGAAAAAGCAGAACATTATTTTAAACGAGCAATTTCATCTGAACCAGATAATGCTCAAGCACATAATAACTATGGTACTTATTTATACCAAATGGAACGCTATAATGATGCGATCGAGCAATTTCGTATTGCTGGCACAACATTAGGGTATGACCAACGCTATCAGGCGTTAGAAAATCTGGGGCGTATTTATTTAAAACTGGGTGATGTTGCGAATGCTGAAAAAACATTCAAGCAATCACTCCTTGCTAACCGCGACTCTTATATTTCAATGTTAGAGTTAGCGGAAATTTTTTATTTGCAGCAGCAGATTCCGGCTGCTACACAAATGTATGAGCAATATGCTCGTACAGTGGGGCAGAAAAATCAGGGTGCAAGAGCACTTTGGATTGGTGTAAGAGTGGCTCGAGCCAATGCGGATAAAATGGGAATGCAAGTGTTAGTAAACCAATTACGTGCCTTGTTCCCAGAAAGTCCAGAATATCAACGTTATTTGCAATTACAGTATAGTACTGAGGCCGTATGGAAATAAATCCTAATTCACAGCAGCCAACTGGCTCAAGCTTACCGACTTCTGCTTTAGGAAATATTCAACGTCCTGGTGAGTATTTACGTCAAATTCGAGTTGCTCAGAATAAAGAGTTAGGGCAAGTTTCTTCAGATCTAAACATGCCGGTTAAAACTCTAACTGCTTTAGAGCAAGATGATTATAAGTCATTGCCAGAAGCGACTTTTATCAAGGGTTATTACCGTTCATATGCAAAATATCTAAATACAGATGCGACGGCAATTATTCAGCGCTTTGATGAGATTTATGCAAATGATACCGGGCTTTTACCGAACCATGCTTTAAATAACTCACCAATTAAAATCATGGGTAAACTCCCAGGTTCTAATAGTGACCGTAATAAGAAATGGTTGAAGCGTGCACTGCTTGCAATTTTGGTTATTGCTGTTGTGTCATTGATTGTTATGGGTATTCAAAAATGGACTTCAAAGAAAGAAGATGCTGATTTACCTAAAGTAAATCAATCTAATGTTGAAGTTTTACCTATGAAAGGAAATGCCACCTCAACAGTGGGTGATCAATTGGTGCTAAACTTTAACCGACCAACTTCTGTTCATATTGTTGATGCAACAGGTAAAGTTTTGGCGACAGGTCGTCAGTCATCAACTTTAAATTTAAATGGTGAGTCTCCATTTCAGATTCGTCTTGATGATGCAACTGCTGTGTCATTAAGTTTAAACCAAGAACAGATTTCATTGTCTCCATATACGGTAAACGGTAAAGCTGAATTCCGTTTATCCCGCTAATACCATGAGTTGAGCGATACAATGATAGAGAACCCAATTAAACGTCGACCAACACGTAAAATCCGTGTTGGGTCGGTGTATGTCGGTGGCGATGCACCTATTAGCGTGCAAAGTATGACAAACACTGAAACTTGCGATGTTGATGCAACCGTTGCTCAGATTGAACGTTGCGCTGAAGCAGGTGCTGATATTATGCGTGTTTCGGTCCCATCTATGGAGGCTGCTGAAGCATTTGGCGCAATTCGTAAGCGCGTTTCAGTACCATTAGTTGCCGATATTCATTTTGACCATAGAATTGCCTTAGCAGTTGCAGATTATGGTGCAGACTGTTTACGCATTAATCCGGGGAATATCGGTTCCGACCAGAAAGTTCGTGAAGTCGTTGCTGCTGCACGTCATCATGGCATTTCAATGCGTATTGGCGTCAATGGTGGTTCTCTAGAAAAAGATTTACAAAAAAAATATGGCGAGCCTACAGGTGAAGCACTGCTTGAGTCTGCATTACGCCATATTGATATTTTAGATCGACTCAATTTTCATGAATTTAAAGTCAGTGTAAAAGCATCTAATGTATTTTTAACGATGGATGCTTATCGTTTACTTTCAAAACAAATCGATAATCCATTACATCTTGGTGTAACTGAAGCGGGTATTTACCGTACTGGTACTGTTAAATCAGCGATTGCACTTGGTGGATTATTGATGGAAGGCATTGGCGATACGATGCGTATTTCGCTTGCTGCCGAACCAGAAGATGAAATCAAGATTGGTTTTGATATCTTAAAATCATTGGGACTTCGCTCTAACGGGATTAACTTTATTGCTTGTCCGAGTTGTTCGCGCCAAGAATTTAACGTTATTCAAGTGATGCAAGCTTTGGAGGAGCGTTTAGAAGATATTCGTACTCCAATGGATGTGTCCGTGATTGGTTGTAAGGTAAATGGCCCGGGTGAAGCAAAAGAAGCCGATATCGGGGTTGTCGGGGCGGCGCCTCGCTCACTGGTTTATCGTAATGGTGAAAAAAGCCATTTAATCGATACCGATCAATTGGTTGATGAAATCGAAACTATGGTTCGTCAACGTGTCCAAGAGCTTGAAGAAGCTAAATCTAAAGAAATTATTCGTAGTTCATCATGAGTTCAATTGTCGCAATCAAAGGTTTTAATGACGTCTTGCCAACGCAAACAGTAGCGTGGAGACGTCTCGAGCAATATTTAGCATCTTTAATGGATGCTTATGGTTATCAACAAATTCGTTTACCGATTATTGAACAAACGGGATTGTTTAAACGTACTATTGGTGATGCAACCGATATTGTTGAAAAAGAAATGTATACCTTTTTTGACAAAGGTAATCCACCTGAGTCGTTAACCTTACGTCCAGAGGGTACGGCAGGTTGTGTTCGCGCTATGCTTGAACATAATTTGTTGCGTGGTGCTACACCGCGTGTGTGGTATATGGGACCTATGTTCCGCTATGAAAAACCACAAAAAGGCCGTTACCGTCAGTTTCACCAGTTTGGCGTGGAAACTTTTGGCGTTGCAACACCCGATATTGATGCTGAATTGATTTTGTTGACTGCACGTTTATGGAAACGTATGGGTGTTGCTGATAAGGTTCAACTTGAGTTGAATACTTTAGGTGAGGCTGATGAGCGTGCAGAGTACCGCAATGCATTGGTTGCTTTTTTAAACGAGCATAAAGATGCGTTGGATGAAGATTCTCAGCGTCGCTTAACAACAAACCCATTACGCATTTTAGATTCTAAAATTGAATCTACCCAGAAAATTCTGGAAAATGCACCGAAATTGCATGATTTCTTAAAAGAAGATAGTTTGGATCATTTTAAGCAGTTACAAGATTATTTGACTGCTGCTGGTATCCAGTTTGTAATTAACCAGAAGTTAGTGCGTGGTCTGGATTATTACAACAAGACTGTTTTTGAATGGACGACTACGGCACTTGGTTCACAAGGTACAGTATGTGCTGGTGGACGCTACGACGGTTTAGTTGGCCAGTTAAAAGGTAAGCCAGATCAATCAGTACCAGCTGTTGGTTTTGCGATGGGTATGGAGCGTTTATTGCTTCTACTTGAGCAAGTTGAACAGGCCGAAGTTATTCGTGATTGTGAAGTCTTTTTGGTTGCAGAGCCTGCTTATCAAACCAAAGCTTTGATTTTAGCGGAACAATTACGTGACCAGTTAGAAGCTGCAAATAGCAGTATTCGAATCAAAACAGGTTCGCAAGGCAGCATGAAAAGCCAGATGAAAAAAGCTGATCAGGCTGGAGCAATCTTTGCTTTGATTTTAGGGGAGCGAGAGTGGGATGCACAGCAGCTTGCAGTAAAAGAACTAGCAACAGCTGAACAGTCACAAGTAGCAATTGCTGACCTCGTACCATTTTTAATCCAAAAATTTACAAAATAAACTGAAACATCTGGAAAAGGACAATCACATGAGCGTAGGTGATGAAGAACAATTCGACAGCTTAAAGTCGTTCGCCAAAAAATATGGTTCTGCCATGATTAGCGGAATTCTCATTGCGTTGATTGCCTTTTTTGGGTGGACATACTGGCAAAAAAAGAATCTGGCAACTAGCCAAGTAGAAACTGCAAAAGTACAGCAGTTAATGGATGAGGCAAATGCAAGTGCTGATAATCCTAATGCCTTAAGTTCGGTAACTGCGTCGGCAGATAAAATTGTAAAAGATGATATCGACTCTGTTCAGGCAATACAGACTCAGTTTGTATTAGCAAAATTAGCCTATGAAAAACAGGACTATGCTGCTGCTGAAAAAGCATTAAAGAAAGTTGAAAATTCAAAAGTAAAAGATGAAGGTTTGATTCAGGTTGTAAAATTGCGTTTAGCAGATGCACAATTAGCGCAAAACAAATATGATGAAGCACTAAAAACCTTGTCTGGTAACGTCGATCCAGCATTTAAAGCAACAGTAGAAGAGTTACGTGGTGATATCTTTGTTGCTAAGAAAGATGTTGATTCTGCTAAAAAAGCGTATCAGGCAGCCTGGAATTCGTTACTAGAACGTAAACAAGAGCGACAAATTTTACAAATTAAACTCGAAAGTGTTGGCGTTTTAGTTGAAGATCCACAGATTGAGCGCCCAATTTTGGAAACACAGGTGGAAGAGTCTTAATGAATCATAAATTCAAACTGCCTTTGGCAATTGCAATCGCATCGGCTGTACTGGTGGGATGTTCGAGTAATAAAGTAAAAGAAGTTAAACCTAATCCACTACCGAAATTGACCGAGTCGAAAAAGACCTTAACGCCAGTGTTTTCGCGTAGTGTTTCTTCCTCTGATAAGGCTGATCCATTACGTTTGCAACTTGATGCAAGCGATGGTGTGGTTTTCACGCTTGATCCAAAAGGCGAAGTAGCTGCATATCGTGGTAAACAACGCATTTGGGAGAAAAAAGTCAGCAAATTAGGCTTGAGCTCTGGTGTTGAAGCTGCTGAAGGAATTGTTGTTGTTGGTAATAGTAAAGGGCAACTCTTTGCACTAGATCAGGCAACAGGCGAACAGAAGTGGACTGCACAGTTATCGGGCGCATTGTTAAGCCCGTCATTGGTTCAATCTGGACGCGTTATCACTGTTGCGAATGACGGTACTGTATTTGCACATGATGCTGCTTCAGGCCAACAAGTTTGGGCTTATAAATTACCAAATGTCCAATTTAGTTTGCGTGGTCAGGCATCACCAGTGAGCCTTGATCCTCGTACTGTATTAATTGCATCTGCGAATGCGTATGTTTATGCAATTGATACCATTAGTGGTATTCCACGTTTCCAACGTCGTGTTGCAGTAAGCGAAGGTCGTTCTGATATTCAACGTTTAGTCGATATCGAAGGTGATCCTACTGTAGCTGGACAGTTTATGGTAACGACCAGTTTCCAAGGTCAAGTGACTGTAACCGATCTTGCTTCTCAACGTGTAGTTTGGAGTGAAGATTCGAGCAGTACTAAACGTCCAGAAGTTTATGACAACAAAGTATTTGTCTCTTCAACAGATGGTAAGTTAATAGCTTACGATTTAGCGTCTGGCGAAAAAATCTGGGAAAATGATAGTTTGTTAAACCGTCATTTAAGTAATCCGGTTGTGCTAGGACAAGATCTTGTTGTAGGTGATTTAGATGGCGTATTGCATCTTGTTGAACCAGCAACGGGTAAATTAATTGGTCGTTCAAAAACAAGTGGTGAAGTTAATACATTACGTGTTATCGAGAACCAACTTTATGTTTCGACCAGAAAAGGTGATTTAAGTATTTGGCAGAATCGTTAATTTCGTTCGCTTGTGCTAAAATAAGCGCTTAACAAATTACGCTGTTAAAAATATCGGGGTGTTTGAATTAAATCGGTTCAAAGCCCCGTCTTTTATTATGGTCATCTCTGACCTTAAAATATATCTCCTGTACTGTTTTTAATGCTCATGCCATGAGATATGGCTGGTCTTGAATTAAGGTTATTGTATGAAACCCGTTATTGCGCTCATTGGTCGTCCGAATGTCGGAAAATCAACGTTATTTAACCAGATTACCAAGAGTCGTGATGCACTTGTAGCCGACTTCGCGGGCCTGACTCGTGACCGTAAATATGGTGATGCGACTTATCAGAATAAGTCTTTCATTGTTGTTGATACTGGTGGTATTGGTGAAAATGAAGGCGGTATTGATAACTACATGGCTGAGCAGTCAAAAACAGCGATCAATGAAGCAGATATCATCATTTTTGTGGTTGATGCGCGTGCTGGCTTATTGGCTTCGGACGAACAAATTGCCCGTGAACTACGTACTTTAGGTAAAAAAGTTTACTTGGTTGCCAATAAAGTTGATGGTGTTCATGCAGAAGCTGCGTTGGTTGAGTTCTACAAACTTGGTATGGGTGAACCCTTACAAGTTGCTGCAAGCCATGGACGTGGTGTACAGCAAATGCTTGAGGATGTATTGGTAGACGTACCTGAAGATGAAAATCCAGAAGAGCATGACAAAGCAACAGGTTTGCGTTTAGCGATTATTGGTCGTCCAAATGTGGGTAAATCGACTTTGGTCAATCGTTTGCTGGGCGAAGACCGTGTGGTTGCATTTGACCAACCTGGTACAACTCGCGACTCTATTTATATCCCATTTGAACGTGATGGTCGTCAGTACACATTAATTGATACAGCGGGTGTGCGTCGTAAAGGTAAAGTTGATGAAATGATTGAGAAATTCTCAATCGTGAAAACACTACAAGCCATTAAAGATGCACATGTGATTGTGGTGGTGTTGGATGCTCGTGAAGGCGTAGTGGAACAAGACTTACATTTGATTGGTTACGCACTTGAAGCTGGTCGTGCCATGGTGATCGCCATTAACAAATGGGACAACATGACCGAATACGATCGTAAACAGTGTAAGTTGGATGTTGATCGTCGTTTTGACTTTATTCCTTGGGCGAAAGTCCATTTAATCTCGGCATTGCATGGCACTGGCGTAGGGGAAATGTACCCAACCATCCATCGTGCTTATGACTCATCACATTTAAAAGTTTCACCTGCGAAATTAACCCAAATCTTAAATGATGCTACAGATGCACATCAACCACCAATGGTGGGTGGCAAACGTATTAAAATGCGTTATGCGCATATGGGTGGACAAAATCCACCAACGATCGTAATTCACGGTAATAAAGTCGACAAAACCCCAGCGGATTATCGTCGTTACCTTGAGAATGTGTTCCGCAAAGTTTACAAACTGGAAGGAACGCCAGTACGTGTCGATTTTAAAACGTCGGAAAACCCATTTGAAGGGCGTAAGTCACAAGTGGATGAGCGCGTGGCAGCACGTAAACGTCGTTATGTACAGAAATTCAAAAAAGCTGAGAAAAAGTTTAAACGTTAAGCTTTTTAAAGTTCAAAAACCCAAAGTCTTCTTTGGGTTTTTTATTGCAAATAAATGAGCATGTGCCAAGAGTTATGAAAAAGTGTGAATGATAAACGTAATTTTTTGTAAATTTCATAACGAATGCTATAATCAGCATCTTTATAAAATAATTTATATTTCGACAGAATAATGCTGCTTAGGGTTCACTTTTAGCATGGTAACATTACATCTTGCTCAGCTCACATTTACACATGCTCAGCCCTCATATACAGCCCTTGACTGTATTCCAGCTATGCAGCGTAGACGGTTATCGCCATTAGCTAAACTTGCTTTAAATAGTGCGCTTGGTGCATTAGATGGCAGTAAAGCTGATTATATAGTTTGGGTATCACGATATGGTGACGAGTCTAAAACGTTGAATATCTTGCAAGATGTTTTAAGTGAGCAAACTCCATCACCTACACAATTCTCAACGTCTGTTCATAATGCAATTTCTGGGCTTTATTCTATTTTATGCCAGGATGACACGCCATCTACCAGCTTAAGCTGTTCATGGACTGAAAGTTTGATTGAGGCCTATGCTCTTTTAAAGTCAATGAAAGATATCCAGCGGGTATTGGTCGTTGCCTATGATGAACCCTTACCCCAAATTTATGCTGAGGCGGTCGATTTCCCTGCCTATGCGATGGCTGCTGTCGTTACTTTAGAGCAACCTAATTTACAAATTACTGCGTGGACGCATACAGATGAAGCAGAGGGTCCTACTTTTGCTCATTTTTGGCAGGATGCTGACCAGTTAATATCTGCATTTGGGTGGAACAAATGCTAAATCTTAAAAATCTGAAACAAAAGGGTAATTATTGCTGGCGTGTAGCTGCAACTGGTTTTAGTTTTGCCAGTTTCGGGCTGGGCGGTATGGCAATCGCCTCAGTTATCGCCCCAGTACTAAATGCAACAACCTCTGATTCTGAAAAGCGTCAGCAGCGTGCACAAAATGTGATTAAGTATAGCTTTAAAGGCTTTACCGAAATGATGGTCAAACTGGGCATCATGACTTATTCGGTAGACGGTTTGGAAAAGCTACAGAATAGTCGCCAAGAGCTAGTCATCGCCAATCATCCGAGTTTGATTGATGTTGTAGTACTAATTGGTATGATGCAGCAGGCTAATTGTGTGGTGAAACAGTCTCTTTGGTCGAACCCCTTTACCAAAGGACCCGTACAAAGCGCGGGTTATATTTTGAACGCAGGATCTCAGCAATTTGTTGAAGACTGTGTGACGCGTCTGAAAGAAAATAATGCGGCTTCTCTTTTAATTTTTCCAGAAGGAACGCGTACTGAAAAAGGGATGACCCTAAACGAATTTCAGCGCGGTGCAGCCAACATTGCCATTCGTGCAAATGTACCAATTCGCCCAGTAATTATTACCTGTACACCATCGACATTAACCAAGAATGAAAAATGGTACCACGTACCATCTCGACCATTTCATATCGAAGTGAAAGTACTCGATACTGTACAAGTTTCAGATTTGTTAGATGATTTAACAGTAGGACCTAAACAAGTTCGTCAGTTAAGTCGTAGTTTTTATAAAATTTTTGATGAAGAGTTATCGTGAAATGAGCAATCTTGCTGATGAACTAAAGCAAATGATTATTGATGTTTTGGCACTAGAAGATATCACTATTGCGGATATTGATACAGAAGCTCCATTATTTGGAGAAGGTTTAGGATTAGACTCGATTGATGCACTGGAGTTGGGACTGGCTTTGAAAAAGCGTTACAACATTCATTTAAATGCGGAGTCGGATGAAACCAAACAGCATTTTAAATCAATCCAGAGTTTAGTTGCTTTAGTTGAAGCACAGCAGAAGTCATAAGGAGTGTGATGATGTTATCTCAAGAGCAAGTATTAACTAAACTCCGCGAATGGATGGAAGATTTGTTTGAAATTGAACCGGAGTCTATTCAACTCGATTCAAACTTATATTCAGATCTTGATGTAGACAGTATTGATGCAGTTGATTTAGTTGTAAAAATTAAAGAGTTAACTGGTAAGCAAGTAAAACCTGAAGATTTTAAAAATGTGCGAACCGTACTGGATGTTGTGACGGTTATTCGGAATATGACTGCTGAATGAAGCTCGTGATTAAAGGGATGATTACAGCACTTTTTGTGTTGTATCCCTTTATTGTGGGGTGGAGTTTGACGCACGGTCAATTTGTTTGGGTGAGTGTGTTACTCATCGGATTAGGTGTGATCAGACTTTTTAGTAAAGGCAACTCATTATTATGGCCTTTAACTGGTTTTGCCATTGTTTGTGGCAGTCTTAGCTTGCTGTCACATAATCATGCTTGGTTAAAGTTATATCCGGTTGGCATGAGTTTGGGTGCATTGGTTATTTTTGCACTGACACTGATAAAACCACCATCTATGATTGAATGCTTTGCCCGACTCGTTGAACCTGATTTACCTCCTTCTGGTGTGCAGTGGACCAGACAGGTGACTAAGGTATGGTGCATTTTCTTTTTCTGTAATGCATTGATTGCTTTAAGCACCGTACTTTTTACATCGACTCAGGTTTGGGTCATTTATAATGGCTTTATTTCGTATGTACTAATGGGCATTTTGTTCGTTGGTGAATTTATTTTGCGTAAGCGACATCAGCGTTTACATTCTTCAAATCATTAATTAAAAATTATGCACTGTCATTTTCAAAAATTCATCGATTCAGCTCATCCACTTTGTATAGATGCTGCTCTACATTCGACTAGTTTTACTCAATTTTGGCAGGACGTTGCCTTACAAGCTGCTGCAATTGCTCAAATGGAAAATTTAACTTGGGCATTATGGGAAGCAGACAGCTATGAATTTCTGGTTTTATTTTTTGCCGCTTTGTTAGCAGAAAAACAGGTACTTTTACCACCAAATCGAGTACGCGAATTAGAACAAGATTTCGCAGCACAGCAGATTTATTTTTTAAAGCGTCAAGATGTTGAAAAAGTTGTTCCTTTATCTTTAATTTTGGATGATGACTTTTTAGAGCATGCGCAACTCTATTTTTATACATCAGGTTCAACGGGAGAGCCTAAAAGAATCCCAAGAACACTCAGACAATTACTCAACGAAGTTCAAGGATTAAGCCAGAGCTTTACTTTCAATGAGCATGCAATTGCGATCGCTACGGTCAGTCATCAGCATATTTATGGATTACTGTTTAAATTATTGCTACCACTAGCGACGGGTCGAAGTTTTTATTCCCCTCAAATGGCATTTCCTGAAGATGTGGTACAAGCTCAAAAACAATTAAAAACACTGGGATTAAGCAATTATTTGATTTCAAGTCCGGCATTATTAAAACGCTGGACCACAGATGTCATTTTACAAGAATGCCAAATGGTCTTTAGTTCGGGTGGTAAACTGGAAAGTGGTGTTCATCCTTTATTAAATCGTCCGATTATTGAAGTTTTGGGAAGTTCTGAAACAGGTGGTATTGCCCATCGTGCTCAAGATGAGGATGCTTGGAGTGCTTTTAGCAATGTAGCTATTCGTATTGAAGAGCAACAGCTTATGGTGAAGAGTAATCATGCCTATGAGGATGACTGGATTACCACAGGTGATGGCGCAGCATGGTCAGATGCAACGTGTCAGACTTTTAAGCTGATGGGGCGTACAGATCGAATTATTAAACTTGAAGAAAAGCGTCTGAGCCTAGATGCGATCGAGCAAAGCATTCAAGCTTTAGATGCAGTACAGCAATGTCATGTACTGGTACTTGAACATGAGCATCGTCAAATATTGGGATGTATTGTTGTTTTAAAAGAACATGCTCGGGAACAGTTACAGCAACTAGGTAAGTCGGTTTTTGTTGGTCATTTAAAACAACAGTTGAAAGACCACTTGGAAACTATAGCGATTCCACGTCAATGGCGTTTCCTAAGTCAGCTACCGCAAAACTCGCAGTCTAAACTCAATAAAAGCTATTTACAGACTCTATTTAAGCCTATGTTACAACCTGTGGTTTTGTCGCAGTCTCAAAGTTCAGATGACTATATTTTGAGCCTTGAGTTTCCACCAGAGTTAGCTTGTTTTAAAGGGCATTTCCCAACACAACCGATTTATCCTGGGGTCGGGCAAATAGGTTTTTTACAACATTTTGCTAAATCAATTTGGTCGGACTTAAATTGGTGCCAGGGTTATGAACAGCTAAAATTTCAAAATCTGATCCGTCCTTATGCAATTGTACAACTTAAGCTTTCTCGAAAAGAGCATAAAGTGGGTTTTGAGCTACGCGATTCAGAACAGATTTTGGCTTCTGGGCGTTTATTATTCGCTTTGCAAACGAAAGTCGAGGGTTAAAAATGCAGACCAACTATGGCTTTGTTATCCCAGTTTATAACCATCCCCATTATTTAGCTGACTTGATTGCCTATCTTGATCGCTTTCATTTGCCGATTGTATTGGTGAATGATGGGAGTGATGATGCTTGTAGCCAGATTTTACGGGCATTGGCCGATCAATATTCCCAAATTCATTTAATTGAACATGAAGTGAATAAGGGCAAAGGGCAAGCTGTGATTACAGGATTGCGTGCTGCACATGAGTTGGGTTTAAGCCATGCCTTACAACTTGATTCCGATGGGCAACACCACTGGGATGACATTCCTAAATTTATTGAGCAGTCCCAGCAACATCCCAAAGCTATGGTGATTGGTCAGCCGTACTTTGATGAATCTATTCCTAAAAAACGGTTGTACGGACGTTACATTACCCATTTTTGGGTATGGCTTAATAGTTTATCTTTTGAAATTAAAGACAGTATGTGTGGGTTTAGAGTGTATCCGCTCGAGAGCACTATTAAAGTTTTGAACAGCGCTAAGTTTCAGCCACGTATGGGCTTTGATAGCGAAATTTTGGTGCGTTTAAAATGGGAAAATACCCAATTTATTAATGTGCCGACACCTGTTGTTTATCCAGAACAAGGTATCTCCCATTTTCATGTCTGGCGAGATAACTTAGGGCTGAGCAAAGCGCATGCAAGCTTGTTTATGGGTATGCTGATTCGCTTACCTAAGCTGTTAAAACAAAAGCTGCAAGGTTAATTATGCCAGATTCAGCTTCTCCAAAATGGAATGACATTAAAGAGCGAGGAGGCATGGTGCCCCTCATGCTCATGTTGTGGTTTTACCGTTTTGGTGGACGTTGGTTATGCAAGTTGGTGATGTACTTTGTCATTATGTGGTATTGGCTGTTTGCCGCCACAGCACGACAAGCTTCCTTAATTTATTTACAAAAACTGCATCATTTTGCTGGAACACAGTCTCCATTTACCTACGAGCCAACTTGGGCAAATAGCTATGCGCATTTTATGCAATTTGGTGAATGTATTTTAGATAAGATTGAAGGTTGGTTAGGGCATATCTCAGAGCAAAATCTAGAAGTTTTTGGGCATGAAAACTTTTCTCGGCACTACCAAAAAGGGGCGCTGATTGTGGTTTCCCATTTTGGCAATATTGAATTGCTTCGGGCAATTAAGTCAGAACATCCCCAGAAAATTAACGTGCTGGTTTATCAAAAACATGCGACCAAGTTTAATGAGTTTTTGAAAAAGCTAAATGATAAGGCCGATGTTTGCTTATTGCCCGTCGATGAGTTGGGTATTGAAACCGCTATGATTTTACAAGACAAAATGCAACAGGGTGAGTGGGTGATTGTTGCTGCGGATCGTGTACCTGTGCAGTCAGATCGTGTACAGCATGTCGAGTTTTTAGGGGAATCAGCAGCCTTTCCACAAGGTGCATGGATCTTAGCAAATTTACTCAAAGTACCTGTTATTGCAGTGTTTTGCTACCGGGTGCAGCAACAGTTCCAAGTTCATATTCATTTAATTGCCGAGCAGGTGATTTTACCCCGCGCTAACCGTATTGAAAGCATGCAAACCTTGACTAAAACTTATGTTGCCGTATTAGAACAGCATTGTGTGCGTGCACCTTATCAATGGTTTAATTTTTATAATTTTTGGACGAAATAACATGCGTGTGTTAACCGTAGGTGAACAGCCACTGAGTATTGAAGATGTCATTTCGGTCGCAAGAGGCGAATGTCAGGTTGCTTTACCTGCATCATCTTCATGGCGTGACCTAATTCAAAAAGGTGCTGATTTTCTCGATCAGTTACTTGAAGAAGAAGGTGTCATTTACGGTGTGACCACGGGTTATGGTGACTCGTGTTTGGTTGAAGTGCCATTACATCAGGTTAATGAACTACCGCTGCATCTTTCACGTTTTCATGGTTGTGGTTTAGGTGAAAACCTAGATGTGATCACTGCACGTGCAGTAGTGGTGACGCGTTTATGTTCGTTGGCTCGTGGTTATTCAGGTGTATCTTTGGCATTGCTTGAACGATTGGTTTGGTTGTTGAATGAAAATGTGATTCCAGTCATTCCATCTGAAGGTTCAGTGGGGGCAAGCGGTGATTTAACGCCGTTGTCTTACATTGCTGGAACGTTAATCGGGGAGCGTGATGTCTATATTGATGGACAAATTACCCCTGTTGCTCAGGTGTATGCTGAAAAAGGCTTGCAACCATTAACGCTCAGACCTAAAGAAGGTTTGGCGCTTATGAACGGCACTGCCGTGATGACAGCGATTGCTTGTTTAAATTATAAAAAAGCAGAGCAGATTGCACTCGCAAGTACTTTGATTACAGCTATAAATGTGCTGGCCTTGGAAGGTAATCCTAGTCATTTCGATGAAGTACTGTTTGCACAAAAACCTCATCCGGGGCAGCAGCAAATTGCAAAGCAATTACGTGACTGGCTTAACAGTGACGTACAAACAGCACATCAAAGCCCACGTTTGCAAGATCGTTACTCACTGCGCTGTGCGCCGCATATTATTGGTGTGTTTGAAGACTCAAAAGTATGGTTACGTCAGTTTATTGAAAATGAGCTGAATTCAAGTAACGACAATCCATTGATTGATCCTGTAGGCATGCGTGTGTTGCATGGCGGGCATTTTTACGGTGGGCACATTGCACAAGCAATGGATAGCTTAAAAATTATGATTGCCAATATTGCTGACTTGATGGATAGACAGATTGCACAGCTAGTCGATCATAAAATGAATCATGGTTTGCCACGTAATTTAACAGGGGCAACGGCTGAACGTTTACCACTGAATCATGGTTTTAAAGCTGTGCAAATCGGAGTGTCGGCGTGGACTGCTGAAGCTTTAAAAAATACTTTGGCAGCTTCAATTTTTTCACGCTCAACCGAGTGTCATAACCAAGACAAAGTCAGTATGGGAACCATTGCTGCACGTGATGCGAGCCGTGTGATTACCTTAACGCAGCAAGTGATCGCAGCCCTTTGCTGCGCTAGTGTGCAGGCGATTCATTTAAAAGGTTTAACAGTACAGCTCAGTCCGACATTGCAGGCATTTATGCAATGGACCTTACAAAGCTTTGCATTTGTCGAAGAAGACCGACCATTACAAACCGAATTACAACAGATTGTTGATCGTTTAGAGCAACTTGAATTGTTTAATCAACCAGAATTTATGGGATAAGGCGAGCCAATGCATGCAGATGTAATCATTGAAATTCCATTTCATGATGTCGATACCATGAATGTGGTTTGGCATGGACACTATTTAAAATACTTTGAGATTGCGCGTTGTAAATTGCTCGATCAATTTCATTACAACTATATGCAGATGAAAGAATCAGGCTATGCATGGCCTGTGATTGAAAGCCATGTTCGCTATGCATATGGGATTGAGTTTGAACAAAAGATTCGGGTTCGCGCCATTTTAAAAGAATGGGAAAACCGTTTGAAAATTGATTATCTGATTTTTGATGCTGAGTCTGGGAAACGTTTAACCAAAGGTTATACCACACAGGTGGCGGTGAATATTGAAGCCCGTGAAATGTGTTTTCAGTCGCCTCAGGTTTTGTTTGATCGTTTGAATGCGTGGTCTGAGTTTCAACCGAAGGGGAATACGTGATGTCTCAATTCATCAAAACTTTAGGTTTAGGTACTGCTATCTGGATGGGTAGTTTAAGTGCTGTCTATGCAGCACCGGCACAGATTGCTCAAATTTTTCAGCAATTGTCACAGTCTCCTACCGTTCGTGCTGATTTTGAACAGCAAAAAAAACTGCCGTCGTTGAATAAAACCTTTGTGTCGAATGGCTCGTTATTATTTGCTAAATCTTATGGCGTGGCATGGCAAATCAAACGCCCCGTACAAGCAGATTTGATTGTTACCCCAACGAAGCTAGTGCAAAAAACGCAGCGTACATTTAGCCAAATTCAGGTGGATCAATCACCTTATAGTTCGGTCGCGACATTATTTTTGCAGCTCATGTCTGGCAATGAACAGGCCTTGGCAAAGAATTTTAATGTAGTAAGTGTGAACTATAGTCCAGCGGGTTGGAGCATGAGCTTAACTCCGAAAAGTAGTCTGTTTAAAAAGCTGTTTGTGCGTGTTGATGCGCAAGGGCAACAGTACGTTAACCAAATTGTGATTACCGAAAAAGCCAATAATTTGACGACCATTCGTTTTAGTCACCAGACTTCTCAACCGACGACTCTAACGGCTGCTGAGCATGCGCTTTTCCAACTGGCAAAATAAGTTCACCGCGCTTTGGTTAATTGCTCTGCTGCTTATTGCAGTGGGGCTTGGCGTGACTTGGCTGAACAAAGATATTCATATTCAAACTAATATTTTTGCGTTATTGCCTAAAGTTCAGCAAGACCCAGAACTTGCACGTACTCAGCAGTACATGAATGAGCAACTCAACAATAAAGTATTTGTGGTGGTAGATGCCAAAGATGAAGCTGCGATACAACAAGCGACTCATTTCTTAACAGCGCAGGCCAAGCAAAGCAAGTTGTGGCAGCCACTCAAGCCACAACTTGATTTTGATCAATTTGCAAAACAGTTGTATCAACATCGAGCAGGTTTGTTGAGTGCTCAAGATCAAGCCTTATTACAAAAGCTGGATTACGAGGCACTGACGGAACAAAGTCTGATGCAGATGATGAGTCCCGGCATGCCTGTCACTGCTGAGTCACTTAAGCAAGACCCGCTATTGTTGTTCCCTCGTTATGCCATGCAGTTGGCGAATCCGTCACAACAAGATATTGAAATGGAGCAGGGCTTTGCGACCATTCACCATGAGCAAGGTATCTCTCGGCTTTTCGTATTACAGTTAACGCAAAGCCCATACAATATTGATTATCAAGAACAGGTATCGAACTGGATTGAGCAAACTAAGCAAAAGTTAGCTGCAATGGGATTAAATTCTCATTGGACTGGAACTATTTTATTTTCAAATTTTGGGACGCAATCAGCTAAACAGGAAATCTCAACCATTGGTGTTGGCTCTACATTGGGCTTAATTTTTCTGGTTTGGTTTGGCTTTCGTTCATTGCGACCTTTGGCAACCGAATTTATTGCTGTTTCGACTGGAAGCTTTGTTGCATTTGCAGTCACGCATTGGATGTTTGGTGAAATTCACCTGATGACATTGGTGTTTGGTGCGAGTCTGATTGGTGTTTGTGTCGATTTTTCATTTTATTTTATGGCGATGCAATCGCAGCACAGACAGCTTGGCGGTTTTCAAATTTTAAAACCGCTATTACCAAGCTTGTTTATGGGCTTAATGACCACATTGGTTGCTTACATCTTTTTGAGTTTTACCCCATTTCCTGGGTTCAAGCAGATTGCAGTCTTTTCAATTGTAGGATTAACCGCGGCGTGGATCAGTAGTGTACTGCTATTACCAAGGTTACCTGCACTCAATGCCCAACCAGCAATAAAAGCACTGTCGTGGATTGGACAAGCTCGGTTATGGTTTCAACAGCGAGCTAAGATACGTTATGGCTTGATTGCAGTCATTTTAGTAGTAGGTACAGCGAGTCTTTTCTATCTCAAAAGTAACGATGATATTCGTAATCTACAAGGTATGGACGCGAGCTTAAAACAGCAAGACCAAGCGGTTCGTGAGCAATTTGGCCAGCAACAAAGCAGTGATTATTTTGTAGTACGAGCAGCCTCTGCAAATGAAATGCAGCAACAAGAGCAGCAACTGATTGGACACTTGCAACAGTTACAGTCACAAGGAAAAATCAGTGCATTTCAAGCTCTGGGGCAATGGATTCCACCATTGGCAGAGCAGCAAAACAATGTACAACTATTAAGAAATATTCCAAAAGCAACTTTGCAGCAATATGCCCAAAGCATGGGGCTAAATGTCACAGATGTTTTACAGTGGCAACAGCAACTGGTGACACAACCGTTATTAGATTTTTCTGTATTTAAAGATCATCCTTTAGCTTTTTTACAGCCTCAAGCCAATGAACGATTAGTGATGGTGACAGGGGTGAAACAACCTGAAGTGTTGAAGCAGCTTCAGAATGATCACATACATTTCCAGCAACCTATTACCGAAATGTCGCAAATGTTTGCTGAACATCGAGTTCAGGCTCAACATCTTCTGATTTATGCCTTAATTGGTCTGGCGGTTGGTTTAGCGCTTATTTATGGACTAAGTTCGATTGTGCCATTGGTTCTGCCAGTAAGTTTGGCATTACTGAGCACTTTTGCTGTTCAGGCATGGTTAGGTGTCGAGATTAACCTGTTTAGCATTATGGCAACTTTCCTGATTATCGGGATTGGAGTCGACTATGCAATTTTTTACCGACATGGACATGATCACCCGCAAGTGGTTGGAATGGCGTTATTTTTATGTATGATGTCCACCTTACTTGGCTTTGGATTACTTTCATTTAGCCATACTTACGCAATTCATTGTTTTGGTTTAACGGTTTTATTCGGGGTTATTTTCTCGTTTATCTATGCGACTTTATTAACCCCCGCAGATGAAAAACATATCGTGAATTTACAAGAGCATTCATAATTTGAATAAATTAAAAAGGAAGTTGTGCTATGAGCACTATAGAAAAAATTGACGTCGTAATTATTGGGGCTGGACCATCAGGTAGTTCTGCTGCGGCACTTCTTCGAAAAAAGGGTTATACCGTTACGGTCATTGAAAAACAGCATTTCCCGCGTTTTTCGATTGGTGAGTCATTGTTACCGCAATCTATGGCGTTCTTAGAAGAGGCTGGTTTACTTGAAACGGTCCGTGATCATGTTGATCAATACGCTTTTCAATTTAAAAATGGTGCAGCTTTTTTACGTGGTAAACAACGTAGCTTTTATGACTTTACAGAGAAATTTACGGATGGGCCGGGAACTACTTGGCAAGTTCGCCGTGCAGATTTTGACAACTTACTCGCAAAGCAGGCACAAGTTTATGGTGCTGACATACGCTTTGGACATGAGGTTTTAGATGTTGATGTTGCATCTGAACAACCTGTACTTACTATATTAAATGAAGAACAACAGAGTTATCAGATTCAAACTAAATTCTTGTTAGATGCGAGTGGTTTTGGGCGGATTTTACCAAAGCTTTTAGATTTAGAGAGCCCATCAAACTTTCCGGTACGACGTGCACTGTTTACCCATATTGAAGATGGGATTACAGACGACCCTGAGTTTGACCGCAATAAAATTTTAATTACTGTCCATGAAAAAGATCATCGTGCATGGTATTGGCTGATTCCATTTGCAGACGGTCGTGCTTCTTTTGGTGTGGTTGCAGAACAAGATTTTTTTGACAAATACACAGTCGAAAATGCTGAAGATAATGAACCTGAGGCAATGTTTAAGCGTATTTTAGCCGATGAGCCAAGCTTGTCACATGTATTGCGCCGTGCAAGATTTGATACACCAGTACGCACCTTGGTGGGTTATTCAGCGAATGTAAAACACTTGGCAGGCAACAACTATGCACTATTAGGTAATGCTGGTGAGTTCCTAGATCCCGTCTTTTCATCGGGTGTGACGATCGCTTTAAAATCTTCAAGTTTGGCTGTACCTTTGGTTGAACGTGTTTTGCAAGGTGAGCAGGTAGACTGGTTGCAAGAATATGAAAAACCATTACGCCGCGGTATTCAGGTGTTTCGTGCCTATGTTGAGTCATGGTATGAAGGCGAGTTTCAAGATGTAGTGTTTTCACAAAATCAGAATGAAGGCATTCGCCGTATGATTTCTTCATTACTGGCTGGTTATGCGTGGGATGAAAAAAATCCAATCCATAAAAATGCCAAACGTAGACTTACTACTTTGGCAGAATATTGTCGTGAGGGCTTGGCACAAGAACAGGCACTTGAGGGGTAATCATGCAACGCAAATGGGCAACGATATTACTCAGTAGCTTTATATTTTTAAATGGTTGTCAGGTTATACCACATGCCAAAGGGCTGCAAAGCCCACTATGGCAGGCGCAAGCTTATCAACGACAAGATCAGGTTGAAGTTCAGTGGAAGCAGCAAAGTTTTAGCTTCTTGTTATACCAACAGCAAAAGGGTGCTGTACTGGATATGGTGGCTTTGAGCCTGACAGGCCAACAATTATTTAAGTTACAGTTTGATGGACATCGTGTTCATGTTGAACAACGTATTGATCAAATGCGTTTATTGCCTTTTGAGTTTGTGGTACGTGACCTTTTATTTGCGACATATCCTCAATTTTCACATTTAGGACAGCAAGCTGTAGAGATGAAACAACAAGCAGGCATGCAGGTTGTTTATATTGAAAAGCAGCCTGTGTTGCAGCTTAAACAGGGGCAAGGAAGCATTGAATTGATTAATCAACAAGTCCCTTATACCATGACGCTGAGTTCGATTGAAAATACGTTGCAAACAGAAGAAAGTCCTACACCATGAAACATTTACCTTCAGAAAATGCAGCCACAATGGCAGTAGGCATACAATTAAGTGTCGGTTTATCTGCATTAGGTTGCGAACTTAATCAAATCAAACAGGCATTACAACAGCCACAGCAAACCTTAAGTTTGCGAGATGATTTAATTGCTGATCGTAATGTTTGGGTGGGGCAATATACACATCCATTATGCTCGAATGTACCAGACACCTTACAGTCTGTAGATTCACGTAATCTACGTTTTGCATTAACTGCATTATCCGAAATCGAGGCAGCGTTAAGAGTCTATACGGCATCCTTTGAAAATAAACGTTTGGCAATTGTGGTGGGTACATCTACCTCTGGTATTGCAGATAATGAATTATTACTTAAGCAATATTTTCAAGGGGAAACTGCTCTTTCAATATCTCACTATCCACAAGAAATGAGCTGTTTAGCAAAAGCATTGCAGCAGTACTTAGGATGGGAAGGGCCTGCATATACTATTTCGACCGCTTGTTCTTCAAGCGCGAAAGCATTAGCTGCGGGTCAGCGATTACTTCATGCAGATTTAGCCGATGTTGTACTGGTGGGTGGCGTCGATACCTTGTGTCAGTTGACACTAAATGGATTTAATAGCCTAGAAAGTTTATCTGAACAGACTTGCCAACCCTGCGGTGTGAAACGTGATGGCATTAATATTGGTGAAGCTGCTGCATTTTTTGTATTAAGTAAAGCCTCGGCTCCTGTAATGTTAATGGGTGCTGGTGAATCGATGGATGCATGGCATATTTCGGCTCCACATCCTGAAGGCAAAGGTGCGGCTTTAGCTATGCAACGTGCACTAGATATGGCTCATATTTCAGCTCAAGAGATTGGTTATATCAACTTGCACGGCACAGCAACTCCACAAAATGACGCAATGGAAATTAAGGCCGTACGACAAGTTTTTGGTGATTATCAGGTTGCTTTAAGTAGCACCAAACACAAAACTGGACATTGCCTTGGTGCAGCTGGCGCTATAGAAGCTTTTATTTGTGAACAAGTTCTAAAAGATCAAAGTTGGTTGCCATTGCATCAAAATGTTGAGATTGATCCGGATTTGGCTGACCAAAACTATGTGCAAGATGCCGAACTAAAACAGCCCATTCGCTATGTCATGAGTAATTCTTTTGCTTTTGGGGGAAGTAATATTAGTCTTGTTTTTGGAGTGAAGCCCTAATGAAACTTGATGCAATTCAATATATTCCTCATGAGCAGCCTATGGTTTTTATTGACCATTTAACTGATGTTGCAGAAGGGCGGGCACAAGCAGAACTCACGATTACACCCGAGCTCATGTTTTGTGAAGCAGAAGGCTTGCCGACATGGGCAAGTATTGAAATTATGGCACAAACCATCAGCGCTTATTCAGGCTGGCAAGGTCAGCAGTCAAAACAAGCGCCAAAAGTCGGTTTTTTATTGGGAACACGTAAATTAAATTTACCGATCCCTTATTTCGCTTTAGGTTCACGATTGATCATTCAAATAGAACAACAATATTTTCATGAAGGACTTGGGCAATTTTCCTGTGAAATCCAATATGCTGAACACTGCATTCAGGCAACGTTAAGTGTATTTGAGCCAACAGAAACACCATTTGAATAACCACAAAGAATTAGGAATACATTGTGACAAGACGAATTTTAGTAACGGGTTCAAGTCGAGGAATTGGGAAAGCGATTGCATTACAACTTGCAAAGGCTGGTTTTGATGTAACTGTGCATGCCCGTTCGCGTCAGGCAGATGCAGAACAAGTCGTACAAGATATTCAAGCGCTAGGACAAAATAGCCATTATTTAATGTTTGATGTAACTGAACGCCAGACGGTTCAGCAAATTTTAGAACAAGATGTAGAGCAGCATGGTGGATTCTATGGTGTTGTATTGAATGCTGGTCTTACCCATGATGGTGCTTTCCCAGCTTTAACAGATCAAGACTGGGATGAAGTTATTTCGACTTCCTTAGATGGTTTTTATAACGTATTAAAACCATTAGTTATGCCAATGATTCATTTGCGTAAAGGCGGTCGTATCGTCACGTTATCTTCGGTTTCTGGCATTATGGGTAACCGGGGGCAGGTTAACTACAGTGCTGCAAAAGCAGGGTTGATTGGTGCGACCAAGGCCTTGGCACTCGAATTGGCCAAGCGAAAAATTACCGTGAACTGTGTAGCGCCGGGCCTGATTGAGACGGAAATGGTGACAGATGAAGTCAAAGAGCATGCACTTAAAATGATTCCGTTACAACGCATGGGACAAGTCGATGAAGTTGCTAGCGTGGTGAAATTCTTGTGTTCAGATGAAGCTTCTTATGTGACCCGACAGGTTATCTCTGTGAATGGGGGACTCATTTGATGAAACGTGTTGTTGTGACAGGAATGGCTGGAATTACCTCTTTAGGTGAAACCTCTGATGAGATTTTTGCCCAATTTGAAGCCGCCAAAAGTGGTATTCGTTACATGCCGGAATGGGAACAGTATGTTGACCTCCGGACCAAGCTTGCTGGACCTGTTGAAACATTTCATGTTCCAAAGCATTTTAACCGTAAGGTTACCCGTGGTATGGGGCGTGTAGCGCTTATGTCTGTGGTTTGTGCCGAAACTGCTTTGCAAAATGCGGGCTTGCTTGGACACGAAATTTTGTCTAGTGGTGAAGCGGGTGTTGCATTTGGTTCTTCTGCGGGTAGCGTAGAGGCCGTGGGTGAGTTTGCAAGCATGTTGCTTCATCAGAGCATGAGTAAGATCAATGCAACAACTTATATCCGCATGATGGCCCACACAAGTGCGGTGAACATGACCGTGTATTTTGGTCTAAAAGGGTTAACTTTACCGACATCAAGTGCATGTACTTCTGGTTCTATGGCCATTGGGCAAGCCTATGAAGCGATTAAATATGGCAAACAACAGGTCATGATTGCTGGTGGTGCAGAAGAACTCAGTGCAGCAGGTGCTGCGGTTTTTGATGTATTGTTCGCGACCAGTGGAATGAATGACCAACCAGAAAAAACACCACGACCATTTGATGCTAAGCGAGATGGATTGGTGATTGGTGAAGGAGCAGGCTGTTTAATTTTAGAAGAATACGAACATGCCAAAGCTCGAGGTGCCCATATCTATGCAGAAGTGATTGGCTACGGTAGCAATACTGATGGTCAACATGTAACTCGCCCCGAGTCAGAAATGATGGGTCGCTGTATGCAATTGGCACTTAAAGATGCATCTGTAGAAGCTAAAGACATTGCTTATGTAAATGCGCATGGTACCTCAACTGATCAGGGTGATGTGGCTGAAAGTCAGGCGACAGCAGCAGTTTTGGGACGTAAGCCGATCAGCTCTTTAAAAAGCTACTTTGGACATACGCTGGGGGCGTGTGGAGCTATTGAAGCTTGGCTGAGCATTGAAATGATGAATCGTAGTCGCTTTATTCCAACTTTAAATCTAGATGAAATTGATCCCCTTTGTGGCGATCTAGATTATATCGTTCAGCAGCCAAGAACTCTGAATGCTGACATTATTATGAGCAATAACTTTGCTTTTGGCGGAATTAATACTTCGCTTATTTTTAAACGTGTTAAACAATAAGGAACACAACAATGTTAAATAAAAAACTTTTATTTGTAGCAATGCTAAGTGCGGGTTTTACTGCCACTGTTCAGGCTGGAGATGAAGTACATCAGTTGAATTTTAAAGAAGCTGTAGACCGTGCAGTTGCAGATGGCACTTTAGATGGTTCAGTAAAGTTTTATTTAAAGGGTACAAAGTCTGGCGGTAAAGTCATTCAAAAAGATGCGGTGACCAATAAAAAGACCAATGGTTTTGGTAAGTCAGCAGCAACGTCTTGTGATTGGGTTTTACGTTCAGCACTCATCCAAATGCAAAACAATGCTAAAGCACAAGGTGCAAACGCGGTTACCAATATTGTGAGCTATTTTAAAGCCAATGAAACCACAAGTACGACAACTTACGATTGCTATAAAGGTGCCATGATGGCGGGGGTTACCTTAAAAGGCGACGTGGTTAAATTCTAATTAATTTTAAATAAGGTCGGGATAATGTCTAAGCGTAATATTGAAGTCTACACACAGACATTGTCCCAGCTTCTTTTAAAATCTAAACAAGATTTTCCTGACTTTCGTACATTTAATCATTATAAAAAACAGCAAATACATAACATTAGAGACGAGCTGATAGCACAGAAATTACAAATTACAATAACGGATTTAGCGTTTGCAAAGCATGAGCATGGCAAGCCATATTTATTGAATCACGATTTAGATTTCAATCACTCTCATAGCCAACAGTATTATGCTTTAGCGATGAGCCCGCATGTAAAAGATATCGGTGTAGATGTTGAAGAGCTAGACCGTAAAGTTCGTTTGGAAGCTTTAGCCCAGCATGCATTTCATCCTGATGAATATGAAACGTGGCTAAGCTTAGAACAAGACAGAGAATACTGGTTTAAAGTCTGGACGACTAAAGAAGCTGTTCTAAAAGCCTCGGGCCTCGGCATAAGGTTAGATTTAAATACTTTAAATACTCAGGCACATCCTACAGACAATGGCGGAATATGTTCTCATCCACTTATTGGGACATTTGCTTATCAAAACTTCGTTCTGGGTAATATGATGCTAACAGTGGCATGGCGCTCAGAATTATCTTGCCGCGGTTTTCAGTTTCCTACTATTCAGCTTCATTCACTTGATCCTTAACTAAGTAAAATAGCAGACATAAAAAAACCGCGAATTACGCGGTTTTTTACTAAAGGAGAAGCTAAAAATTAAGCTTGACCTTCAACAGCTTGAGCACGTTGCATATTTGCTTCGAACTCTGCATCAAAGTTGATTGGAGTAAGAAGTAACTGTGGGAAGCTACCTTTAGTCACTAAATCATTTACCGCTTCACGCAAGAACGGGAACAAAATATTTGGGCAATAAGCACCTAAAATATAAGGTAAACGATCTTCTTCAATATTATCAATCAAGAAAATACCTGATTGAGTGATATCTACAATGAACGCTGTTTCGTTGTCGTTATCGGCTTGTACCACAACTTTTAAAGAAACTTCAAAATGAGTTGGATCAATTTTTTCTGCAGCAGAAGAAAGATTGATATTGAGTTCAGGTTGCCATTGTTTAGTAAAAACCTGCGCCCCAGGAACCTCAAAAGAAATATCTTTTGTATAAATACGCTCTAAAGCTAATTGTGGTTGAACTTGTTGTTCTTCGCTCATTGTTTTTTCCTTAATATGGATGCGATGTTAAGCCAATAATTCGTCGAGTTTACCTTCACGCTCTAAAGCATAAAGTTGGTCAAAACCGCCAATAAACTGATCGTTAATAAAAATTTGTGGGACAGTACGATGATTCGTGCGTTGCATTAATTCAACACGTACTTCCGGTGCTTCAACAGAAAGATTTACTTCTTTGTAAGCAATACCTTTACGCTCAAGTAACTGTTTAGCTCGAACGCAATACGGGCATACAGAAGTTGAGTAAACAATGACATTTGCAGTCATAATAATTCTCCTTAAGCTTTTGGTTTGCTTTTTACAAGAGGTAAGCCTTGTGCTTTCCAGTTACTAATACCACCATCAAGACGATAGCTGTCATGGTGAGCAACTTTTTGCAAAGCACTACCAGCAACTTGCCCGAGGTTGCAAATAAATACCAATGGACGCTCACTTGCTTTTAATTCATCAGCATGACTTGCAATTTGGCTGAAAGGAATATTGCGGCTGCCACTAATATGACCTTCACGGAAGTCTTTACTATCGCGCAAGTCGATCAGTATGGCATTTTTCGCTTTCACTAAAATACCAAGCGACTGTGGTGAAATTTTACGACCGTTACGTTGACCTTCAAAAATGAAGAACAACACGACCAAGACTCCGAGCGTACCAAACAAAATGGGGTGATTCCCCATAAACTCTAACCAGCGTTCCACAAGTCACCTAAAAAAAATTAAAAACAAAATTGACCTAGAGTATAGCGTATATAGATGGTGATCAAAATCACCACTTCAAGTGCAAAGCGGACAGAAAATTAGTTTTTTTGCTGTGCTTCTTGAATCTCATCATTTAAACGCAAAAAGCTATCTAGGCGCCGTGGTAAAATTTCACCAGATTCTACAGCGTGTTTTAACCCACAGTTCTTTTCATGAGTATGGGTGCAATTACGGAATTGGCAAGAACCCAAATGTGCTTCAATTTCTGGAAAGCCCATACGAATTTTTTCTAAATCAAGATGCCAAAGACCAAATTCACGAATTCCCGGTGAGTCGATTAACGCACCATTTTTACCGAAATTCATTAAACGTGTAGAGGTTGTTGTGTGCTGACCAAGTGCAGAGTTTTCAGAAATAATATTTGTTTTTTGCTCTGCATCTGGAATTAATACATTAATTAAAGAACTTTTCCCTACACCCGATTGACCAACGAAAGCTACCGTTTCGCCATCTAAACGTTCAGATAAAGCAGAGATATCTCCCTTTTTAGACTGACAAATCATCACCTCATAACCCAAAGTTTTATATTCTTCTAATAGCGTGAGAATTGGGTCATTTTCAGTGAGTAAATCTGATTTATTTAAGACTAAAAGTGCAGGAATGTTAGCGTCTGCGCAAGCCACTAAATAACGGTCGATTAATGTCGGAGCTGGTTCAGGAAGGGGAGAAAATACAATTACAATCAAACTGATATTTGCTGCAACTGGTTTAACCTTGTGATAACGGTCTGGACGGGTAAGTAACGAGTTGCGTGGATGAATGGCAGTAATAATGCCTAAACCCGTGTTTGGGTCAGCCTGCCATTTAACTCGGTCACCAGTCACAAGTAACTCAAGGTTAGTTCGAGTATGACAGCGCCATACGCTTTTGAGCTCGATAGGTTTCCAGAATGGTTCTGGCTCTCCTTCGGCAACTTGAGGTTTTCCTGGGTGATGCTCAGGTACAGAGAGTGCCTGTACTTCGAGTTGGCGGCCATAATGTTGTACAACGAGTCCGTCCAGATCTTGTGAAGTATCGGCCTCTTCTTGGCGAGTTTTGTGCTGTTTTTCAATACGACGTTGCTGCTGTTCAGTTAAACGACGCTTACGAATTAAAGCCATTCATATCCCAAAAAACCACTGTTTGAAGATGGCAAAAATAGCATGAAGCGGCTATAGAATTACAGCGCAGATGCAAGAAATTTGCTACTATTGATGTTTTTACGGCATTTTAGAACGTACATACATGAGCAGTACTTTAAATACACGATTAATTTGGATTGATCTGGAAATGACCGGTTTAGATACCGATAATGACCAAATTATTGAAATCGCAACAATTATTACAGATGATAATTTAAATGTACTTGCCGAAGGTCCGGTCTTGGCTGTCCATCAACCTGATCGTATTTTAAATGCAATGGATGAGTGGAATACCCGCCAACATGGACAATCTGGGTTAGTTGAACGAGTTCGTCGTAGCAAATTGACAGCTCGTGATGCTGAGCTACAGACTTTAGAATTCCTAAAAAAATGGGTCAACCCAAAAGTTTCACCGATGTGCGGTAACTCGATTTGTCAGGATCGCCGCTTCTTACATCGCCTTATGCCTGAGCTAGAGCAATATTTCCATTATCGTAATCTTGATGTATCTACGGTAAAAGAACTTTCAAAACGCTGGCGCCCTGAAATTATGAGCGGTCTGAAAAAGAATGCATCGCACTTAGCTATGGATGATATTCGTGACTCAATTTCTGAATTGAAATATTATCGTGAATACTTCTTTATTATGAATACTGATGGTAAAGATTGATTACGTTGTATACGTAATATGAAAGGGGGCTGCTGCCCCTTTTTTTATTGTTTAAAAGACATTGTTACAATAATGCCGAGAGCCTGATTTGGCTTTCATATTCATTTTGCTTAAAATGATGTTTTAAATTTTTATTATAAAAAGAGAGCATTTATGCAAAGTAATAACCCGATACTGACACGTGTTGAAACGGTCAGTGACTATAGTCAACCAATGACTGTGCAAGGTGCGATTCAAAAATCTGTTATGTTAACGGTCATTGCAGCGGCTGTGGGCATTGCTTTATTTTTCTACGCAGCTTTTACTGCAAATGTTGGTATTGCCTATGCGGGTGCTATTGTTGGTGCAATTGGTGGCCTGGTTTTAGCTTTGATTGCCACATTTAAACCGACGACTGCACCAACCTTAGCAATTCCTTATGCACTTTTTGAAGGTGCATTTTTAGGTGGTATTTCTTTTACTTTTCAAATGAAATACCCAGGTGTGCCTTTACAAGCATTACTTGCCACGTTCGTGACAACATTAGTGATGTTTGGTCTATATAAATTTCAGATTGTACGTGCAACTGAAAAATTCAAGTCAGTCGTGATTTCTGCATCTTTGGCGATCTTTATTGTATTTATCGTGCAGATGATCATGCGCTTAGCCTTTGGTTCAAGCATTCCTTATATTTTTGAAAGTAACTGGTTAGGAATTGGCTTTGCTGCATTTATTGCTGTAATTGCTTCACTGAACCTGATTTTAGATTTCGATTTAATTGAAACCAACGCAGCTTACCGTGCTCCAAAATTTATGGAGTGGTTATGTGGAATTGCATTACTCTCAACTTTAGTTTGGATGTATATCTCTTTTTTACGTTTGATTGGTTTGTTATCTGACGACTAAAATTATATTCATTTAGAAGTCGCTCCTCATAAGGGGCGATTTTTTTTCGTGCGATTTTTGAAAAAAGATGCATTATGCAATTTCGAAAACCGTTGAATATTGGCATTATGCTTTAAATTGTTTTGAGTGAGATCGGCATGACACAAGGACTTTTAGCAGGTAAACGCTTTTTGATTGCAGGCGTTGCTAGTAAATTATCAATTGCTTTTGGTATTGCCCAAGCATTACACCGCGAAGGTGCAGAGCTTGCGTTTACTTATCCAAACGAAAAATTAAAAAAACGTGTGGATGAATTTGCTGAGCAATTCGGTTCTAAGCTTGTGTTCCCATGTGATGTTGCAGTTGATAGCGAAATTGACAATGCATTTGCAGAACTTGCAAAACATTGGGATGGTCTAGATGGTGTAGTTCACTCTATCGGCTTTGCTCCTGCACATACACTTGATGGTGATTTTACTGACGTGACTGACCGTGACGGTTTTAAAGTTGCTCATGACATCAGTGCATACAGCTTTATTGCGATGGCACGTGCTGCAAAACCATTATTACAAGCTCGCCAAGGTTGTTTATTGACTTTGACTTACCAAGGCTCTGAGCGCGTTATGCCTAACTATAACGTTATGGGTATGGCAAAAGCTTCTTTAGAAGCGGGTGTTCGCTACTTGGCATCAAGCTTAGGTGTTGACGGTATTCGTGTAAACGCGATTTCTGCGGGTCCAATCCGTACTTTAGCTGCTTCTGGTATTAAATCTTTCCGTAAAATGTTAGATGTTAATGAAAAAGTTGCACCGTTAAAGCGTAATGTAACCATTGACGAAGTGGGTAATGCGGCATTGTTCCTTTGCTCACCATGGGCTTCAGGTATTACTGGTGAAATTCTATATGTAGATGCTGGCTTCAATACTGTTGGTATGAGCCAATCTATGATGGATGATGAATAATTAAATATCGTAATTAATTAAGAATAAGGCCACTTACATAAGTGGCCTTATTCTTAATTACTAGAGAGGAACTCTGAAACCTAGAAAGCTGTGTTCTAGGTAAATTGGGAAAATTACAGAAATTTTTTTTGATAGCAGTGTGTTGCTAGCGAACACTTTCAGATTCAATCCAATTGCACATTTCGGTAGCTCTAGAAATTAGATCATCACGGTGTGAATTTAGTATTTTTTGAAGCAAATAATTACACTTCGTTAGCTTTTGACGAAGGTGTTTATCTTTATGCTTTTCGTTTAGATCTTGGAATTTTGATCTCATTTCTTCTAAACATATCATAGCCTCCTCAAAATTACCTGATTTCGAAAAATCATCACCTCTTCTATATAAAACTTGAATTTCAGTATCACGGTATATTTTTTGCAAATGGTCATCTGCCGTATTTATATTTGGTGAAAGTTGAGTTAATAGTTTTTGTGTTTCATCAAATTCATGTTGGAAAAGGTATCCTCTAGCTAGAGCTAAAGATACCTCTGTTGAATTGGAATCTAAATCATGTGCTATTCGAAATTGCTCAACTGCCTCATCAACATTTTCTTCAGAGTGAAGTAAAAACTTTCCAAACCAATAATGAAGTTGAGGTGTCTTAGGAGAGAGAACAATTGCGAGTTCGTATTGCTCTCTCGCATCAGAAAAATTTCCACTTTTTTGGTAAAAATAGGCCATAAAACGTGCGACTTCAAAATAGTCAGGAGATAGTCGCTGAGCTTCTTGCAGTATTTCAAATGCTTTATCATGCTCACCATTTCCTATATGATTTTGAGCATCGTAAAGCTTTCTCGCTATGACTCTATCTGATTTATCTCTAAATTTAATGTTCTTTGCTAAATATTTATTGCCAGCTCTTCGACTCATTTGATCTTCGAACATCGAGTTTAATTTATTTCTTTTATCTCTAATTTCTTTTTGGAAGACTTGTGATGGTTTGTGATGTTTTCCCAAATATGCACGAGCAAGCTCTGATAATTGATAAGTTGTTTTTACACTGGCACCTTTGGCAACTGATGATTGAGATAACATATTAGTTGCTAGCAATTCTTGAATAGCTTTTTGCGCTTGTAATGCCTCAAAATCATTTAAATATGCTAATTCAGGAATATCTCTTAATCCTTGTGCACATTGCATTGAGCTAGTAACTCTCTGGGCATCTTTTGATAGATATTCATATACATTGGACATGCAAAAATCCAAGAAGTCATCAGAGTTCTGAAGAACAGCTTCAGGGGTCAGCCCAGTTTGAACTGAACTTACAAACCATTTTATATAGCTAGGATTCCGATGCATTCGATTTACATAACCACGAAGCACATTTTCCTGTAGCGTTGATAAAGACGTTACACCTCTTATTTTAGCTACGGTTCTTAGTAGCTGAGAGGCATATGATTCACCTATACCTTGAAGTTTGATGGGGTATTCATAAGCTCCTAAACCAATCCTCGAAGTAATTATAATTTTACTTCCTTGGGGAAGAGCTCCAACGAACTGTTTAATATTCTCATCCAAAATTGTTTCTAGGTTATCAATGAATAATGCGATTTTGAACGTAGCTAAATATTCAATAACCTCCTCAAGATTATTTTGATCGTATTCTTCACCTATTACTCTCTTACCGATTTCGTGAATAACACCTAAAGAGCTATCAATGGCTCCTTTAATCTCTCTTATCTCATTCAATGTTATTTGTGTTGTTTTTGAGGTGACCCAAACGACAGCATCAAAAGGAGAGTTTTTATCTATTAACTCATAGGCGACTTTTAAAGCAAGAGCTGATTTTCCAACCCCACCTTCACCAACAATAGAAATGACTGGAAATCCACCCAAACATAATTTTTTTACTTGTTCGACCTCCTTATCTCGACCAATTAATCCAGTTTCATCAAAATCTGGTATTGGCAAATTATGATTGATAGATTCATCAACGTCATAGCTAACTATATCAAGAGCAAGTACAAAACTGGGATCATCTTCAAGTTTGGTTAATGTTTCATTTATATTTGACCATAAAATCATATTTTCAGATTGCTGTAGCTTTTTACAAAACTCACTTACTATCTGTAAATCATCAAAATTGAGTGGGCGGATGTGCATAACTCTATTTCTGATTGATACTATATTTTCTAAATTTTTAGTTTCCGTTTTTATTAATTTAGATATGTGCTCAGGAAAGCACTCTTTATTAATATTTATCGTTTGGAACGTATCCCCCAAATCGAAATAGTCGATAATATCATCTAATTCTATATCGCTAAAAAGTCCGCCAATATCCTTTTCAATTCGACTCTTTGATCTATTAAGCAACTCTTCTTCGATAGCTCCTTCATCTCGAATATGAGTTTTTATCAATGAACGTAAATCCTCTTCTAATGCAGAAATTAGTGCATATATTGTCATTCTAGTAAGATTAAATGCCAATTTATATTTCCTTTATTTAATTAGGGCTAACTAAAGTTATATGGTATATCTTCTACATACTAAAAATAAAAAACAGTATGTATAACCATTAGATTTTATATTTTATTTTATTGGCATATAAAGTGGCAATCTTTATACCAATATACTTACTATATAAAATAGTATCTCATACTATTTTGGTGTAATACTCAATTTTGCAATGAGTGGATATTATAAGTTTGCTAATCTAAACGATTTTAAGAAATTGTGCATAGTTAACAAGATAAAATCAAAAGTTATCAACCCATCGAAAATGAGCTGATAACTTTAAATATTTAAAACAATAGCATCTAGAGTAGTACAAGTTATTGAGGAAGTTCTTTTACAGGTGAACCACCTAAAGCTTGCATGAGGGTGACATAAGCGTTGTATTGGCTTTGTTTAGTTTCAACAAGGCTTAAGCGTGCAGTACGTGTCGTTTGCTGAGCATCAAGAAGTGTTTTTAATGCGACAGCACCATAACGATAACGGACTTCAGTTAAACGTTCAGTTTTTTCTGCAAGTTCAACATTACGTTCTTGTAGTGCTACTTGTTTGTCGAGTTCTGTACGACTTGATAAAGCATTTTCTACATCAGCAAAAGCCTGATAAAGCGTTTGGCGATATTGAATAATCGCTTTTTCATAATCCAGATTGCTAATCGCAATATCTTTCTTCATATCGTTATATTGCAAAAACGGTAAGCTTAAACTTGCACCTAAAGTTAGGGCAGGGTTACGTAACAGTTCTGTCAACGATGTACTACTTGATCCCAAACTACTGGTTAAACTAATCGATGGATAGTAGCTCGCCTTAGTAGCATCTTTAGTCGCGAGCGCCTTTTTCAAACGAAGCTCAGAGGCTTGTAAATCGGGACGTCGCGATAAAATATCGGCAGGTAAGCCCGCACCAATTGCTGGTAGTGCATTGCGTGGCAAACGTTTAGGCTCTTGAATGTTTAACTGTTGCAATGGTTCATGTAAGAGCACGGCAATGGCAGTCCGTGTTTCAACCAGTTGTTGCTCAATCTGGCTTAGGCTTGCTTTTTGGCTTTGTACAGATTGTTCTGCTTGAGTAAGATCTACACCTGAAACAGCACCAGCTTTATACTGAATCTGTACTAGTTGATATAGCTTTTGTGAGGTCGCCAGACTCTGCTGAGCAGTCGCATAACGTTCATTTAAATAACCAAGTTGCCAATACAATTTAGCCGTGGTTGCAATTAAACTTTGTCCAGTGGCTTGTAGGTCTTGTTCAGTCGCTAAAGCTTCCCATTTACTTGCTTCAGTTTGGCGTGCAAGCTTACCAAACAAATCAACTTCATAGCTTACGCCCGCACTCATTGATAGACCTTTAGCGCTGTCATCTCCTGAGTTCAAATCAAAAGAATGCCCAGTTGAAACACTAGAGCTAGTACGTAAGCCTTGCTTGTTTGCGGTTAGGTCAGCTTGTAAACGTGCTTGTTTTAAGGTAATGCCTGCGACAGCTAAGTCACTGTTACGTTCTAATACATTGCTTACGAGCTGATTAAGCTGTGCATCACCAAAAAGTGTCCACCAACGGTCAGAATATTGATCGGCAGATATGGTTTTTGCTTTTGTGGCGTCATACTGAAAACTACCCGGAACTTGTACCGCAGGTGTTTCGTAAGGTGTTTTTACCACAGCAGCACATCCAACAAGAGAGCTTGTGAGGAGAAGTGCTGTGCTGAGTTTAGTCATAGAGAAAGACATGCAATTTTCCTTATTCTCGTGATAGTGCTGCAACTGGGTCGAGTTTTGCCGCATTCTTGGCTGGTAAGAAACCAAAAACGACACCAATCAGTGTTGAACACACAAATGCTGCAATAATAGAAGTGCTTGAATAAGCCACGCTAAAGTTACCGCCAGCAAATTTATTAATAAGTTGTCCAAGGCCAAGTGACAGTAAGACACCAAGCACACCACCAATTAAACAGACTAAAATTGCTTCAATAAGAAATTGCTGCAAAATATCACTTTGACGTGCGCCTACAGCCATACGTACACCAATTTCCTGAGTACGTTCAGTTACAGAAACCAGCATAATATTCATAACCCCGATACCACCAACCACTAATGAAATTACGGCAATCGCTGAAACAAGAAGGGTCATCGTGCTGGTCGTTTTCTCAATGGTTTGACGGATACTGTCACTGTTCATAGTGAAAATATCTTGTGCACCATGGCGCTGGGTTAATAAGTTTACAATCGCATTTTCTGCGGCTGTAGTTGAATATTTGTCATTAATACGAACCACAATATTGCGGACATTAGACTGGCCTAGCATACGGCTCATTACGGTTGTATAAGGCATATACACGTTTAAGGTGTCATCTGAACCCATGCCGCTAGTTTGCGGTTCTACAACCCCAATGATGCGTGCTGGTACACTACCGAGTAGTACGACTTGACCAATTGGATTGCTACCATCGCCAAAGAATTGTTTTTGCGTATTGGTATCAATCACCACATCTTGTGAACGATCACGAACACTACGTTGATCAAAAGTTTGCCCATCTTTAAAGACTAAACCTTTTACATCGAAATAATCATTACTCACACCATTAATGGTGGCGTTTGCTTCATTCTGTTGATAGCGCATTGTTTTTGAAGTGCTGACGATTGGACTTACAGCACTTACATAAGGTTGGGTTATTAACGCATCAGCATCGGCAGGGACTAAGGTTTTAAAACTTGCAGTTTTAGAATTATCACCAAAACCACGACCCTGAAACACCGTAATCGTATTTGTTCCCAGACTACTAATGTTGCTTAAAATTTGCTGTTGAGACCCTTTACCTAGAGCGACCACAGTTACAACAGATGCAATACCAATAATGATTCCAAGCATGGTTAAAAAAGTACGCATGCGATGGGCATTCATAGACAGTAAAGCCATTTGGAAGGCTTCAGACAAACGATCTAAAGTTGAACGCCATGCGGAAATACTTTTGCCTTTCTTCTGTTTACCTTGTAAAGCAGGAGCGGCATCAGGATCAGACTTGATTGGTTCGGCTGCTTGATCTGGAACATTAGGACGGTCACTAATAATTTCTCCGTCACTAATCTCGATAATACGAGTCGCATTTTTTGCAACTTGCATATCGTGTGTCACCAGAATAATAGTGTGACCAGCAGCATTGAGTTCACGTAAAATACGCATAACTTCAACGCCGCTATGAGAGTCGAGTGCTCCTGTTGGTTCATCCGCAAGGATAACGTCACCACCATTCATGAGGGCACGAGCAATAGAAACACGTTGCTGCTGGCCACCAGAAAGCTGACTTGGTCGATTGAGTGTTTTAGTGCCTAACCCTAATTCGGTAAGTAGAGCTGTTGCGCGTTGTTTACGCTCAGAAGGCGTAACACCTGCATAAACTGCTGGAACCTCAACGTTGCCTTCAGCCGATAAGTCACCCAGTAAATGGTAGCGCTGGAAAATAAAACCAAAATATTCACGGCGTAATCGAGCGAGCTGATCTGGCTCTAACTTACCAGTCTCTTGCCCACTAACTTTGTAACTACCACTAGTAGGGCGGTCTAAGCAGCCCAAAATGTTCATGAGCGTTGACTTACCCGAACCAGACTGGCCGACAATGGCAACCAGTTCGCCTTCGTAAATGGTAAGGTCAATCCCTTTTAAGATTTGTATTGTGCTTTCGCCAGCAGGGAATTCCCGGACCAGATTGCTGACTTCAAGCAAAGCTTGTTTTGTCATGCTTACATTCCCATTGGGCCACTACGGCGACGGTTATTACTACTATTTGCTGATGCAGCAGAAGTATCTGCACTATCGGCAATGACAACTTGATCACCTTGTTTTAAGCCCGCAAGAACTTGTGCATTTACACGGTTGTTAATACCAACCAAAATTTGAGTTGGTTTAGTTGTGCCATCAGCTTGTAATACACGTACAACACTTAAAGTTAATTTACCTTGTTCAATTAACTGTTTTTGCTCAGCAGTTAGGTTAAGACGCTCTAGACGAGCTCCATTTCCTTGAGATTTTTTAGCTGCTTCTGGGGACGAACTAGATTTATCAGATGATTGACCTGATTTTCTTTGACCTGAAAACTGTTTAGAGCTGAGTGCAGATGAAGGAACGAGCAGAGCATTTTTAGCTGAATTTAATACGATATAAACTTGAGCAGTCATATCAATACGCAATTTACCATCGGTATTTGGCACATCGAATAGGGCATTATAGTAAACAGCTGAACTCGTTGTTGAGCTTGTCGTACTTGTTGATTCGCTAGAAATTGAATCTGGAGCAGGCTCAATTTGACGTAAAGTTGCATAACGCTTAGTGTCTTCACCTAAGGTCGTGAAATAAACCTGTTGGCCTTTCTCAACTTTCATAATGTCAGCTTCACTGACTTGCGCCTTAATCGTCATATTTTGTAGTTTTGCAATTTTGACAATTGTTGGTGCACTTTGGTTGGCGTTTACGGTTTGGCCTTCTTCCGTCACAATCGCGACAACTGTACCATCAGTTGGAGCAAGAATACGTGTATAACCAATATTGGTTTGCGCCGTAGATCTAGTCACTTTTGCAGATTCGATTTGCGCATCTAATGCTTTGATTTGTGCTTGAGCTGTTTTATAGCTTGCTTCAGCCGATTCTAGATCTGCGCGTGGTGTCGCATCTTGCGCATACATTTGTTGCTGACGGCGGTACTCAAGTTGCTTTTCATTCAAAGAAGCAACTTGTTGAAGGCGCTGTGCTTCTAAATTTTTAATATTCGCATCAGAAGTTTTTAAACTATTTTCTTGTGTGGTTGAATCAATTTGCGCAATAAGTTGACCTTGCTTAACCTGATCGCCCAGTTGTACATACATCTTTTTGACCTGACCAGATACCTGTGCACCGACACTAATCAGTTTGGTTGCATCAAGTGTACCCGTTGCAAGTACATTATTTTCAATATCCCCGCGCGTTACCTCGGCAGTAATATATTGTGGCTGCTGCTGTTTTGGCTTGAAAAACTTCCAAGCTAATACAGCAATAATTACTATACAGACGATGATAATAACAAGTTTGATTGGCTTTATTTTTGGCATGGTGAGAGGTCGAAAAGTTTAAAATTTAATTTAGTATAAAAGCGAAATGAGGATAAAACGTGAATTTTTATGATATTTCAGGAATGAAGAAAAATGATTGAGCCGAATTATTGTATAAAGAGTGTTTTTCCACATAACTCAGCAATCGCTTGCTGCATTAAATGTTCTGCATTTTCATTCGACATTCCTTTAATTGCTGCATCAATTTGCAATAGAAGGGTAGACCAACCTAGAAACTGTTGTGGATTTAATCTTCGCAAAGCTTGTTGATATAAACCAACCTTTGTTTTCCATATACCGAGCTGTAAGGCATTATGAGGCTGTTCAAACAATTGCATCAACAAGCGCATTTCTTTACTTAAAGTCCATAAAATCAGACTATCTGGTTCGCCTGCTGCAATTAAATATTGAAAAATCTTAATAGATTGGCCGAGGTTGCCTTCTAATAACGCATCACTTAAATCATAAGTGGTATAACGAGATTGATCTTGTAAACAAGCATACAATTGCTCAATTTGAATAAGCTTCTGATCTGGAAATGTGTCTCTTACACGCATCAAGCTATTTTTAGCAGCTAATAAGTTGTGCTCATGATGTTGCATTAACCATTGCCAAGCATCGTTGTCGAGCTGGATCTCAAGCTTTTCGGCTTCTACGTTTAAAATACGTTGACGGTCTTGTGGGTAATTTGCTGTTAGGGCAACAACAACGCCGTTTGCTTCCACAACTTGAAAAAAAGCAGATTTTAAGCTGCTACTATCTTGTTTGGGTAATACAATTAACAGTAGGTTATGTTCGTTATTTTGGATATAACTTTTGAGTTGTTTTAAACCATTTGCATCAGGTTTGATGTTGCCATGTACTTCAATGGCAAGCTGCTGAGAAAATAAAGATAAACTATTAAGTGCATTAAAGACATTTTTCCAGTCACTCACGCTACTAATATCATAGCGCTGTCTTTCAACCTCTTGTTGCTGCCAGCTTTTTCGAAAAGCATCTAGTAAATTTTGTTCTAATAAGGGCTCTTGTCCATGCAAAATCCACGCACCCCGAGCTTCCGAAGTGCGTTTTAAAGCTTGTAAATAGTCAATTTTCATTAATAGCAGAAATACAGATTAAGGCTGAGCTTTTGGTAAACGATTTGCTGAAATCTGACGAGTAATCTGTTGTGCAATATCATCAATCACAATACGTTGTAAGTAACTTTCTTGCTGATTTTCAGTGTTGACTGTTGCCAAGTCATATTGGTAACTACGAGATGCAGTTAATGAGCGTGGTTCAGTAATTTTATTACCCTGACGATCTTCGATCTGGAAGGTTACAGTTAAGCGTAATAACACTTCTGTCAGTTTTCCATTTAAAAGCTGACGACGTGGAGTGTATTCCAAAACACGGAGTACATAGGCATCATTATCATTGCTGAATTGAACACCATTGGCAGCCAAATACACTTTTAACTGCGTTTCCAAATCATCAGTTTTAGCTGGTAACTCAAGGCTTAATTTTTTATAAACAAGCGGAGTCGCAGTCGGGTTGGTTCCTTTTAAATGAAATCCACACCCGACTAAGCCTGCACTAAGGCCTAAGGTTAAAACAACAGCGGCTAAACGTTTGGCTAAGTGCATGCTTGATCCTCTCATTAATAACTTTAATTAAACCACGAGGTTAACTAATTTATTTGGAACCACAATTTCTTTTTTTGTTGGTCCGGTTAAGAATTGTTGAACTTCTGGTAGAGCTTTAGCTTGAGCTAATAGATCTTCTTTAGAAATATCAACAGAAACTTCAAGTTTACCGCGAAGTTTACCGTTAACCTGTACAACAATCGTTTGTGTATTACGTGTCAACGCAGAAGCATCCACTTCAGGGAACGTTGCTGCTGTAACATCTGTACCAAATTGAGCTAATAAAGTTTGGCTTAAATGTGGTGCAAACGGTTCAAGCAAAGTTAAAAGTGTAGTGATCGCTTCACGTTCTACAGCAATGTCGTTGTCATCTTTTGCTTCAAACTTGTTGCTCGCATTTAATAACTCCATTAAAGCAGCAATAGCAGTATTGAATGCATGACGACGTTCAATATCATCACTTACCTTTTGAATGGTTTCGTGTGTTTTACGACGCAAATCTTGAGCATCTTTAGACAAGTTTGCAGTATCGATTGTAGAAGTTGAGTTTCCTTTTTCAAGGAAGCCTGCTACAAGACGCCATACACGTTTCAAGAAACGGTTTGCACCTTCAACACCTGCATCAGACCATTCTAAAGATTGATCTGGTGGTGCAGCAAACATCATGAATACACGAGCAGTATCTGCACCGTATTGATCAATAATCGCTTGCGGGTCGATACCGTTGTTTTTCGACTTAGACATTTTTTCTTGTCCGCCGATGACAACTTCTTGACCATCACCTGAATATTTTGCAGAAAGAATACGACCTTTTTCATCGCGCTCTAACTCAATATCAGCTGGGTTAAACCAAGTTTTCTTACCATTTTCTGCTTCACGGTAGAACGTGTCTGCAAGCACCATGCCTTGAGTTAACAAGTTGGTAAATGGTTCATTACCTTGTACAACGCCTTCGTCACGCATTAATTTGTGGAAGAAGCGTGCATAAAGTAAGTGAAGAATTGCGTGCTCAACACCACCAATGTATTGGTTCACAGGAAGCCAGTTTTGAGCAGCTTCAGGTTTAACCATACCACCAGTAAAGTCTGGAGAAGCATAACGTGCGTAGTACCAAGATGACTCTACGAAAGTATCTAAAGTATCTGTTTCACGACGTGCATCGCCGCCACAACAAGGACATTTAGTTTCATAGAATTCAGGCATTTTATTAAGCGGGTTGCCTGAACCATCTGGTACAACGTCTGTTGGTAATACAACAGGAAGTTGATCTTCAGGCACTGTAACTTGACCACAAGTATCACAGTTAATCATTGGAATTGGACAACCCCAGTAACGTTGACGAGATACACCCCAGTCACGTAAACGGAATTGAACTTTAGAATTTGCTAAATTTTGTGGCTCTAATTTTGCAAGGAATGCATCAAAAGCAGCTTGGAATTCTAAGCCGTCAAACTCGCCAGAATTAACAAGTTTACCTTCTTTAGAACCGTACCATTCTTGCCACTGGGTTGCAGAGTAGTCTGCATCGTCAGCGCTTTTGGCATCAATCACTTGCTTGATTGATAAATTAAACTTGTTAGCAAATTCAAAATCACGTTCGTCATGTGCAGGCACAGCCATAACAGCGCCAGAGCCATAAGACATTAATACGTAGTTTGCAATCCAAACAGGAAGCTCTTCACCAGTTACAGGATGTTTTACAAACAAGCCTGTTGCCATGCCTTTTTTCTCGGCAGTTGCCAAATCTGCTTCCGCAACTGAACCCATGCGGCACTCTTCAATGAATGCAGCCAATTCAGGGTTATTTTCAGCAGCTTTAAGCGCAAGCGGGTGTTCTGCTGCAACAGCAACATAAGTCACACCCATAAGCGTGTCAGCACGTGTTGTATAAACAGTTAAGCCGTCAGCATAAATTTCAGTATTGGCAGATGGGAAAGTAATTTCCATGCCAGTAGAGCGACCAATCCAGTTACGTTGCATGGTCAACACTTGTTGAGGCCAGCCATCTTGTAGGGTGTCAAGATCGTCTAATAATTCTTGTGCATAATCCGTAATACGGAAGTAGTACATTGGAATATCACGTTTTTCAACCAATGCACCTGAGCGCCAGCCACGACCATTTTCAACTTGTTCGTTTGCCAAAACTGTTTGGTCAACTGGATCCCAGTTTACTGTTGAAAGTTTACGGTAGATCAGGCCTTTTTTATAAAGCTGAACAAATAACCATTGTTCCCAGTGATAATACTCTGGTGTACAAGTTGCGAACTCACGATCCCAGTCTACAGATAGACCTAATTTTTTTAATTGGTCACGCATGTAGGCAATGTTTTCAAATGTCCATTTTGCCGGAGCAACTTTATGGGCAATTGCTGCGTTTTCAGCAGGTAAACCGAATGCATCCCAACCCATAGGTTGTAGCACAGTTTCACCTTTTAAACGGTAAAAACGACTAATTACATCGCCAATTGTATAGTTACGCACATGCCCCATATGCAGCTTGCCGCTTGGGTAAGGAAACATTGACAGGATGTAGCGATGTTTACCTTCGACAGTGTCGGCAACTTTAAAGACTTTACGATTTTCCCAATCTTGTTGAACTGATGGTTCAATCGTGTTTGCTTGATATTCGGGGTCAATGTGAGAAATAGTCATAGACGTAAGCTATACAACGAAAATTGAAATGAAAGATTGCTGCACAGCATAGCGCAAAATAAGGGGAAATGTCAGTTTTTAGATCAGGATTTTATCTTTTAATATGAGCAGTAAGCATTTCCCAATCCATTCTTCTTTATTTTAAATAATAGAAGAGTGGTGAAAATATTCACCACTCTCATTTTGGTTATCGTGCTGCTGCGGATGGGGCGGGCGGAACTGGTACAGCGGGTACGCCTTTTTCCGGTACTACGTTAGCTGTTTCTTGCACTACTTTATCTGTTTTATCCTGAGGTTGTTGTTCTGAGGTGGGTGTCGAATTTTTTACGGATGGTTGGCTGCCGTAAGTCGAAACTTTGTTCAAATGTTTTGCACTCTTAGGAGGCGGAGTCGTGGTGTAATGTGTAGAGCCACTTTTATTCACCCATTTATAATATTGCTGTGCCTGACTTTGACTTGAGCAAATTAAAATTACTGTTGTTACTGCTGTATATAAGCTTGTTTTTAAATAAGATAAATTCATATCAGATCTTCCCCCAAAAAGCTGACCATATTTAAATAAAGTTTATAAATAAGCAATTTACAATGTATGGTTTTATATAAAAAAGAATAATTATTTTTAATAAATAGGGATTGGAACTACCAAATTTAAGATTTAATTTTAGATTAAAAAAGAAGCAGCTAAAAATTTTTATGGAAAAACCTTTTCTTTAATCTTGACTTTAGTGAATTAAACAACAAAAATGCTTCCTTTAGTTTTATATGCGATTATTTGATCACCCTTCGAATAACCGTCATGTTTTGTAATAGACATTCTCTCTAGCCGAGAGATTGATTTTACTTAAAGTATGTATATCCAGACATACTTTATTAATGTTAAAAAAGCTTATACGGCTGAAAAACAGAAATTTTTCTATTGCAACGAAAACTAGACAATATGTGTGCTATAACAGTGCAGACAATTCAATGAATGAAACACTATTTGTGCCTTCCATAAATAGTGATAAAGAATTTAGGGTGAATCACGTTGGAACTTTTATCTGGTGGTGAAATGCTCGTTCGTGCTCTTGCGGACGAAGGCGTTGAACATGTTTTTGGTTATCCAGGCGGCGCTGTATTACATATTTATGATGCGCTATTTCAACAAGACAAAATTAATCATTACCTCGTACGTCATGAACAAGCTGCTGGTCATATGGCAGATGCTTACTCGCGTGCTACAGGTAAGACTGGCGTAGTACTGGTCACTTCTGGACCTGGCGCAACTAATACTGTGACTCCAATTGCAACAGCTTATATGGACTCAATCCCAATGGTGATTTTGTCTGGCCAGGTTGCATCACATCTTATTGGTGAAGACGCTTTTCAGGAAACTGATATGGTGGGTATTTCACGTCCTATCGTGAAACACAGCTTCCAAGTTCGTCACGCAAGTGAAATTCCTGCAATTATCAAAAAAGCATTTTATATTGCATCAAGTGGCCGCCCTGGCCCAGTTGTTGTCGATATTCCAAAAGATGCGACAAATCCTGCAGAAAAATTTGCGTACGAATATCCTGAAAAAGTGAAGATGCGTTCTTATCAGCCACCTTCACGTGGTCATTCTGGTCAAATTCGCAAAGCGATTGATGAGCTTTTAAGTGCCAAACGCCCTGTAATTTATACTGGTGGCGGTGTTGTTCAAGGTAATGCATCTGCATTATTGACTGAGTTGGCTCATTTGTTGGGTTACCCAGTGACAAATACACTTATGGGTCTTGGTGGCTTCCCTGGCGATGACCCACAGTTTGTGGGCATGTTGGGTATGCACGGTACTTATGAAGCAAACATGGCGATGCATAATGCTGACGTCATTCTTGCAATTGGTGCACGTTTTGATGACCGAGTAACCAATAACCCTGCAAAATTCTGTGTGAATGCCAAAGTTATTCATATTGATATTGATCCGGCGAGCATTTCAAAAACGATCATGGCGCACATTCCGATTGTAGGGGCGGTTGAGCCTGTACTTCAGGAAATGTTGACGCAATTGAAACAGTTGAATGTTTCTAAGCCTAACCCTGAAGCAATTGCTGCATGGTGGGATCAGATTAATGAATGGCGTAAAGTTCATGGCTTGAAGTATGAAACACTGGCTGATGGCACGATGAAGCCACAGCAAGTTGTTGAAGCTTTATATAAAGCAACCAATGGTGATGCCATCATTACTTCAGATGTGGGTCAACACCAAATGTTTGGTGCGTTGTATTACAAGTACAAACGTCCACGTCAATGGATTAACTCAGGCGGATTAGGCACCATGGGCGTAGGTTTACCTTATGCAATGGCAGCCAAGTTAGCTTTCCCAGATCAACAGGTAGTTTGTATTACCGGTGAAGCTTCAATTCAGATGTGTATTCAGGAGCTTTCAACTTGTAAGCAATACGGTATGAACGTGAAGATCTTGTGTTTGAATAACCGTGCTTTAGGTATGGTTAAACAATGGCAAGATATGAACTATGAAGGCCGTCACTCAAGCTCATATGTTGAATCATTACCTGATTTTGGCAAGTTAATGGAAGCTTATGGTCATGTTGGTATCCAAATTGATCATGCTGATGAACTAGAGTCGAAGCTTGCTGAAGCAATGGCAATTAATGATAAATGTGTATTCATTAATGTCATGGTTGATCGTACAGAACATGTTTATCCAATGCTGATCGCAGGTCAGTCCATGAAGGATATGTGGTTAGGTAAAGGGGAGCGTACATAATGAGACATATTATTTCTGTACTCGTTGAAAACGAAGCTGGTGCGCTTTCTCGTTTGGTGGGTTTGTTCAGTCAACGTAACTACAACATTGAAACGTTGAATGTAGCTCCAACCGAAGACCCAACTTTATCACGTCTGACGTTAACTACTTATGGCGATGACCATAAGATTGAACAGATTACAAAGCAGCTCAACAAACTTGTTGAAGTTGTAAAAGTAGTAGATTTATCAGAAGGTTCGCACATTGAGCGTGAACTGATGTTGATTAAAGTAAAAGCATTAGGTGCTTCACGTGCTGAAATTAAGCGAACAGCGGATATTTTCCGTGCGCAAATTGTAGACGTGACACCAACTACCTATACCATTCAAATAGCAGGGACAACTGAAAAATTAGATGGTTTTATCGATGCGCTTGCAGAAAACACTATTCTAGAAGTCGTTCGTTCAGGTGTATCTGGTATCGCCCGTGGCGAAAAAGTATTAGCCATTTAATTTTTTAAAAGTATTTTAGCGGAGAACACAAATGCAAATTTTTTACGATAAAGACTGTGACTTATCAATCATCCAAGGCAAGAAAGTAGCGATTGTTGGTTACGGCTCTCAAGGTCATGCTCATGCACTTAACCTTAAAGACTCAGGCGTAGACGTAACTGTAGGTTTACGCGCAGATTCAGCTTCTTGGAAGAAAGCTGAAAATGCTGGTCTTAAAGTTGCAGAAGTTCCTGCTGCTGTTAAGCAAGCTGACCTCGTAATGATTTTGACTCCAGATGAATTCCAATCACAACTTTACCGTGACGTGATTGAGCCAAACATCAAAGAAGGCGCAACTTTAGCATTTGCTCATGGTTTCTCAATTCTTTATAACCAAGTTGTTCCACGTAAAGACTTAGACGTAATCATGGTTGCTCCGAAAGCACCTGGTCACACAGTTCGTTCAGAATACCAACGTGGTTCAGGTGTTCCTGACTTAATCGCAATTCACCAAGATGCTTCTGGTAATGCTCGTAACGTTGCTCTTTCTTATGCTTCAGGTGTAGGTGGCGGCCGTACTGGTATTATCGAAACTTCATTCCGTGAAGAAACTGAAACTGACTTATTCGGTGAGCAAGCAGTTCTTTGTGGTGGTGCGGTTGAACTCGTGAAAATGGGCTTCGAAACTTTAGTTGAAGCTGGTTATGCACCAGAAATGGCTTACTTCGAATGTTTACACGAACTTAAATTGATCGTTGACTTGATGTTCGAAGGCGGTATCGCTGACATGAACTACTCAGTATCTAACAATGCTGAGTATGGCGAATATGTAACTGGTACTGAAGTAATTAACGAACAGTCTCGTGAAGCAATGCGTAATGCATTGAAACGTATTCAATCTGGCGAATACGCGAAGATGTTCATTCAAGAGGGTGCATTAAACTACCCATCTATGACTGCTCGTCGTCGTCAAAATGCTGCGCATGGTATTGAAGTAACTGGTAATAAGTTACGTTCAATGATGCCATGGATTCAAGCGAACAAAATCGTAGACAAAGAAAAGAACTAATTTTCTTTTTCTAAAGCTTCAAAAGAACCCTGCACTAAGCAGGGTTCTTTTTTTATACTGTTTTTGTTTGAATATGAAAAGAGTCATTGAAATAACTCAATTGGATTAAAGAAATTCTATATTTTTCATATAATTGGCTGCTTAATTTTTGGTTACTCTATTGATTTATAAAGTAAAAAATACTTGACCAAAAGATAGATAATGTTATTGTTTATAACTGACTGAATAAGTCAAATTTACTAAATTTTTTAACATGTTTAATTGTATTTTGGGCAATGAGTTGAACAAAATAAAAAAAAGTATTGAATAATCATGGAAGTCCAATATGGGTCATGTTGATTACGATAGCACATTGATCGTCGGCTCTTTTATTGCAGCTGGCATCATTTGCTTTCTTGTAATTTCCATGGAACAATTAATATTCAAGCAAATCTATAAAAAATTTGAGTTTTTAATTTTATTTATCAATGGATTATTGCTGGCATCAGCAATTAGCATTGTTCATATTATTGGTATACAAGCTTATCATCTGTTTGAAACAGTCAACTCGAATATTCCTTTAATTACTGTTTCATTTGCCATTAGTGCTTTGCTATCGTGCATCGCCATGTGGTTGACTTCACGTTTTACGCTACCTTTATTCCGGCTCATTTTAAGCTCTATTATTATGGGAATCGGAATTTCAGCTTCATATTACATTAGTATGTTGGGCTGGAATATTAATATCTACAAAAAAGATTACACCTCTTTCTTGCTATTATTTTCTGTATTAATAGCGATGAGCGGTTCAGGGCTGGCATTTTTATTAGCCTATAAATTAAAAGATACCGAACGTCATCGTCTAACTTTGAAAATCGCATTTTCGGTAATGATGACCTTAAGTATTATGGGAATGCACTATACAGCGCTCATTGCGACGAATATTACTGATAAATTTATTAGCCAATATCAGGCTGAACATGACCTATTATTATTTACGATTATCTTGGTCACGTGTCTGGTACTGGTTGCAAGTTTTATTGTCGCGATGTTGGAACAGCGCCTCACTCAACAAAATTTAGAGTTGCGTAAGGCAAATAAAGAATTAGCTAATCTTTCTATACAAGATAATTTAACTAAACTACCAAACCGTCTTTACTTAGTTGATTATGCAGAAGTATTACTTTCAGATCATCGCTATAAAGACCAGAAAATTGCTTTTTTATATATTGATTTAGATCGGTTTAAATCGGTTAACGATGCTTTTGGACATCATGTCGGTGATCAATTACTCATTCAAATGGCGAACCGTTTGCATTGGCAACTCAATGAAAAATGTAAGCTACTTAGAATTGGTGGTGATGAGTTTTTGCTTATTGCAGAAAATACAAATGCAGACGAAGCAGTTGTTTTAGCCGAGAAAGTTTTACAACTGATTCAGGAAAGTTATCAAATTTCTGGCAAGGAAATTAATATTTCTGCAAGTTTGGGTGTGGCACTCTTTCCTGAGCATGGACAGAATGTTCAGGACTTACTCATGAACGCTGATGCCGCCATGCTCATGTCTAAAGAACAAGGTCGAAATACGTATACCATCTTTAGTTATTCAACCCATCAACAAGAAACCAGAAGTCAGTCAAAACTGATCAATGATCTTTATAAAGCCGTAGAAGAAAAACAGTTCATCTTATATTACCAACCAAAATTTAATACCAATCTTGAAGTTTGTGGAGTTGAAGCATTAATCCGTTGGAATCATCCAGCGTTAGGAATACTTACACCGCATATGTTCATTGAAGGTGCTGAAAAAACGGGTTTGATCATTCCAATGGGATATTGGGCGCTTGAGCAAGCTTGCCTGCAAATTCAGGAGTGGGAGCGCAGTAACACACCATTTTATCCAGTCGCTGTGAACTTATCGGCACTACAATTTGAAAATAAAAAGTTATTTAGTACGCTCGAAGCATTATTAAAAAAATATCAAATTCAACCTCACCACTTAATTGTTGAGATTACTGAATCAACTGCAATGCGGCATATTGATTTGAGTATCCGAGCTTGTGAGCGCTTACGTGACATGGGAATTCGTGTTGCCATTGATGATTTTGGAACAGGGCATTCGAGCTTCTTATATTTAAAAGACTTACCTGTAGATGAGCTGAAAATTGACCGTGGCTTTATTGTTGATTTAAAACCAGGTTCAAAAGAAGAAGTTATTCTAGAAAGTATTATTCATTTAGCGAAAAAGTTAGGTTTAACCGTAACGGCAGAAGGCGTGGAAACTCAGCAGCAGGTTGAGATTTTAACGCGTTTAGGCTGTCAGCAATTCCAAGGTTATTTATTGGGAATGCCTGTTCAGGTCGATCAGCTCATTGAGTCTCAAGGTGCTCATTTTGCTTAGTCTTAATAGATAGATTAGGTTACTCCAATTTTTAAACGACTGATGACTGATTTCTCAATAAATTTTTCAATTAAAACTATTTGATTGTATATAATATTTAAAATAATATTTTGGTTAATCTAATGAAAAACAATAAGAAATTTAAAATCTTGTCATAAATTCTACATTGACACCTGTAAACTCTCAGATTATCCTTTGCAAGCTGGCCTACATTGCCAGTCGGTTTTAGCAGACCGTGATGAAAGATCGCATCAGAGTTATTCCGTCTGAGGGATAGTCTTATGCGTAAACTCCTCGTCTCCTCCCGTAGCGGTAGGACGGGAGAGGGACACCCTCGGGTGTGCTGGTTAAATCTTTCACCAGTCTGCTAACCCTCTTTCGTTCTGCCACCATAATTCTTGATTAATGCTTTGGCAGAACTCCCAATATAAAGGAGTTGGCTATGCATTCTATTTTTATACCTCCAGACTAGTCTATAGCGCGGTTTGATGACCTTTGGGTTTTCAAGCATTAGCTCGTCACGACCAAAAAAATCATATCAACAATAAAACTTGAGATGCGCTGAGGCAGTCTTTCGAGGGCCTTTGCATGCCTTTTTTTGCTTAAAACAAGAGCCTAGGCAGTTTTATCTCATTGAGACACAACAAGAACTTATTTTTATAACGGTAAAACTATGCAACATTTAGATCTCCCATTTCATGCTTTAAGCGTGCTTCATTCTGCAAGATATCTCTTTAATAATTATGGTTTTCACAAAGTTGGGGTAGACCGAATTATTGAAGCAGCAAAACTCCCCAAAGCTACCTTTTATAATTACTTTTACTCAAAAGAAAGACTCATTGAAATGAGCTTAGCCTTTCAAAAAGATGGTTTAAAAGAAGAGGTGCTTTCAATCATTTATGTTCAGAAAGACTTAACCGTAATTGAAAAACTCCGCAAAATTTACTTCTTACATGCAGATTTAGAAGGCCTTTATCATCTGCTATTTAAAGCCATTTTTGAAATTGAAAAGCTTTACCCAAAGGCCTATCAAGTAGTGGTTGAGTACAGAAACTGGCTCATTAGCGAGATTTATAGGCTGCTTTTAACAAAGAGCTCAGAGGCCTCAAAAGAAGATGCACATATGTTTTTATTTGTGGTAGATGGGGCTATGGTTCAGCTTTTAGGTGAAAATAGTGTGGATGATAGAGATGTATTATTGGAGTATTTCTTAAAGAATATCTTGGTGGATTAATAATATATTAACGTGCAGGGTTATACACAGTAAAAATGTAGTTATTCTTAATAAACCGCTGATTAAAATTCATTAAATTTATATAGATTATAAAATTAAAATAAATAAAATGAGAGCAGCTCCTGTGGTTAAACCAGCAGGGGCTTTGCTTTTGTAGGGGTGTAACAATAATTTAGATAGATTTTATTAATAGAGCTGTAATTCATGCTCTACTCGTTTTTTAATGATATTTTAATTCTTCTACAAAACACCTAAAACTATTAAATTGATATATTAAGCGGCGGAACACGCTTGAGTTTCCTCAAAATTAATAAGCTTTGTTATATAAGACCATGTTTGTTCAGAATTAATTTTTGATTTATTTATTGTGCCATCAATAATGATGCCATCAATAATATTAAGGAAAAGACTGGTAAGTGTATGGGCATCTTTGATTTCTAATTCTACACATGTTGAGAAAACCAATTTGTAAATCCATTCTCTATATTTATTAACCTGATCTTTAATAGATGGGTACAATTGTAGAACTTCAATGGTGGCTTTTTTAAATAAACAACCATTGAAATCATCTGCATTAATCCAGTCGATATACCAGTTGAAAATGCTTTTAAGTCTAATTAACGGATTGTTAATATTATTAATTTTTCCTAATATTGAAGATTGGATTTCTAAATTTCTTTCATGAAGGCACTCTTCAATTAAGTTTTCTTTAGAAGAAAAGTACTTATAAAAAGTCATTTTTGCCACATTGGACTCAGCAATAATCTTATCAACACCAACAGATGTATAGCTTTTCTGGTTAAAAAGGGATGTTGCTGTTGTTATAATATTTTCTCTTTTTGTCATCGGGTTCACCGTCGCGAATATTTTTGATTAACTTTGCTATTGTAAGTGTTAAAGCTTAAATAAAACTTATTTTATAATATTTAAAAAACTATATTTATTCAATAGTTTGGTTAATCTTAAAAAATAATATTTTATATATTTGGTTGGCAATAATTTACTTTTTTAAATATTATTAATTAATCCATTGATTTGTTGAGTTAATAGACATAATATCAGGTTGTTAAGGAAGGGTATATGGATTTTATTTTAGCAATTGAATGCAAATTGAAATAAGGGAATCCCCCGCTTAACTATAAGAAAAAACTTTTTATTGAGAATGATTATGTCAAAAAAATTTGAAGATTTTAATAATCCAAGACAAAAAGCATTGCAGGGGATGAGAAATAGTATTCCTGCAAAACAATGGGATGAAAATTTAAATTTTCTCAAACAGTTAAGAAATAAAATTGCAGAATTACCAGTTTGTAAACATCCTGCAATTGAAATGTTAAATCATGGATATCTAGATAAGGGTACTTTAACTCATATCCATTTAGAATATCGTCATGCAATTGTACAGATTTTTACTGATGCTTTATTACAAGCGCAGTTCCAAACAAAACAACTGGAACCAAAACTCCATTCTGGAGCTAAAATGTTTCCACGGGTATTATTAAGTTTAAATGTACTTGATGAATTCGGTTTTAGACCGGGATTGGGTAAAGATGATTATTATTTGGGGAATCCTGAATATGCTCATTATCCATTGTATGAAGATTTACTTAATGATTATGGTTTGACAGAGGCTGATCGCCGTAATTATAAACCATCAAAAGCCGCAGATCAGGTTCGTTCATTCTTAGAATCTTCTTATGATAGTTATATCAATGTAGTTGCATTGTTAGCAGTTGCCGAAGAAGAGGTTATTCTTTTTAGTCCTCCATTACGTGAAGCGACTAAATTTGTGAATATCGATGTTGAAGGCGGTGGATATTACCATGTGCATGGTGTATCTACTGATGAAACGTCTGAGGCCGCTGATGATGACCATCAGGATGACCTCTGGTTTACCTTAGCGCAAGCGATTACAAAAGATGATTATGAAGGCTTAACCAAGCTATGTATTGATTATTGTGCTTTATGGAATGAGTTCTGGGATGTACAAATTGCCGATGTGCAATTTATTGAAGAAAAGAAACTGGCATAAGATATTCTGCTAAGTCCTAAGAAAGCCCATCCGCAATTGGATGGGCTTTTTTGATTGTAAAATCTGTAATGAGCGAAGTTGTATTCTCAAAAAATGTTCAAAAATCTTATGAGTGACTGATGGCATATCAACAATCATTAAACAGTTCTATAAATCTGCTACAATTACGCCAATTTTTATTTTGATCGACTTTAGATCTTTGGCACTGCAATCTCCGCAGTAGGTGTATTTCATGAGTTTTAAAGATGAGTTAGCGGCACAGGTTGCTCAACGCCGCACATTTGCCATCATTTCCCACCCCGATGCCGGTAAAACCACTATGACAGAGAAATTACTGTTATGGGGTAAAGCAATTCAGGTTGCAGGGATGGTAAAAAGCCGTAAATCTGACCGCGCAGCTACATCTGACTGGATGGAAATGGAAAAAGAGCGTGGAATTTCTATTACCACGTCTGTTATGCAGTTCCCATATAAAGGTCATACCATTAACTTACTCGATACACCGGGACATGAAGATTTCTCGGAAGATACGTATCGTACCTTAACCGCAGTTGACTCAGCGTTAATGGTGATTGATGGTGCAAAGGGTGTCGAAGAACGTACCATCAAATTGATGGAAGTGTGTCGTATGCGTGACACGCCTATCATTTCATTCGTAAACAAGATGGACCGTGAGATTCGTGAGCCACTTGAGTTACTTGATGAAATTGAAAATGTCCTCAATATTCGCTGTGTACCTATTACATGGCCATTAGGAATGGGCCGTGATTTTGCTGGTGTATACAACATTATTGAAAATAAATTGTATGTGTACAAAGCAGGTTTTGGTTCAACCATTACAGATATTGAAGTACGTGATGGTTATGATCATGCTGATATTCGTGAAAAAGTAGGTGATTTGGCTTGGGCATCTTTTGAAGAGTCGCTTGAGCTCGTACAAATGGCGAATGAGCCATTAGACCGCGAATTATTTTTACAAGGTAAACAAACTCCGGTTCTATTTGGTACGGCATTAGGTAACTTTGGTGTTGACCACGTACTAGATGCTTTCATGGGCTGGGCACCTGAACCTAAAGCGCACCCTACACAAGAGCGTGTAGTTGACGCGAAAGAAGAAGGTTTTTCTGGTTTTGTATTTAAAATTCAAGCCAACATGGACCCGAAACACCGTGACCGTATTGCCTTCATGCGTATTTGCTCTGGTAAATATGAAAAAGGTTTAAAGATGAACCACGTGCGTCTTGGTAAAGATGTCCGCATTAGTGATGCTTTGACATTCCTTGCTGGTGAGCGTGAACATTTAGAAGAAGCATGGCCTGGCGATATTATTGGTTTACACAACCATGGCACGATTCAAATTGGTGATACTTTCACAAGTGGTGAAAATCTGCACTTCACAGGTATTCCTCACTTTGCGCCAGAGATGTTCCGTCGTGTGCGTTTAAGAGATCCATTAAAGTCAAAACAATTGCAAAAAGGTTTGAAAGAGTTGTCTGAAGAAGGGGCGACTCAGGTATTTATGCCACAAATCAGCAATGACTTGATTGTTGGGGCGGTAGGTGTGCTCCAGTTTGACGTGGTTGCTTATCGTTTGAAAGAAGAATATAAGGTTGACTGTGTTTATGAGCCTGTAAGCGTTAACACCGTTCGCTGGATTCACTGTGATGACGAAAAAATTCTGAATGAGTTTAAGAAGAAAGCACATGACCAACTTTCTATCGATGGTGGTGGACACTTAACTTATCTTGCTCCAAGCCGAGTGAACTTGCAGATTATGCAAGAGCGTTGGCCTGATATTCAGTTCCGTAACACACGTGAACACTGATCATTTTAATGTGACAAACAGCTTCGAATAGAAGCTGTTTTGTTTTGAAAAATAAAAAAGGATGATGAAATGAACTTGAGTAAAAAGACAATTATTGCGCTGGTGGTTGCAGTCATAACATTAATTTCTGCTATTTCTATTTTTGTCTGGAAAAGCTCTCAGTCTTCATCCTCTTCACAAACGAAACTAGCGGGTACACAAACTCAAAATATTGAAAAAGCTGAAGTACTGCCATTTCTCAACTTGCAACAAGTAAAAGCCGATTATGCTTTGCCATTTTGTGAGAAGAAAAATTGTATTGATGTTGATATTCAAACCATAAATACTCAAGACGCATGGTTAAATGAATGGATCGCCAAAAGTCAGGCTAAAGTGATTCAAGATCAAATTGATTTGAAAAAAGACTTAAGCTTGCAGCAGGCGATTAATGCCTATGTTAAAAAGTCTGATGAATGGCAAGATAAATATTCAAAGAATCGGGCTTATGAATTGCATCTTCATACCCGTATTGCTTCGCAGCGTAATCAATATGTTTTATTGCAACTGGGGCTTGATACCAAGCAAGAAGAGCTCACGATTAAAGATCGTTATTACTTTTTCGTGGCCGACCGAAAATTGCATAAAAGTTTAAGTTTATTAGATGTTTTAAAAAAGGATCAACAAACAGCTATGCATCAAATGGTGCAGGTAGCCTATCAAGACTGGTTAAAAAAGCAGACTGTTGAAATAAAAAAAGAAGCACCAAAAACTTTATATTGGGGGCAAGCGGATTGGTTCTTTGATGGTGAAGGTATTGGACTGCATTATCAGGCAAACCAAATTACAAAAGAGGCACCTCAGCTCGATATTTATTTATCTACAGAACAAACAAAAAAAATATTACAACCCGAGGTTTATGAACAAATGTTTTAAGATGGTAGCAGAATTTGCAACCTCTATTTATATGCGCTAATTTCTTAGAAAAGGCACTGCGTAATCTCCTTAGAATAAAAGGCAAAATATGATGTTATCTTCTAAAGTTTCACTGCGATTAACTTTGCTTGCTTCGGCTATATTTTTGGTGGCATGCCAACCTAAAGCCGATCCTAAGGATTCTCAAGAACAGCAGAAACCAGCAGTCGAAGAACAAAAGCCAGTAGAGCTGACTTTGAAGGGTGAAACAATTCCGAGTAAGGTGGCTTTACCTGATTGTGATGGTAAAACTTGTCCCGAATTTACAGTTGAGCGTTTACAGAGTAATTTTCCATTTATTGATAAAATTGTAGATCAGCAAATCTTAAAGGCTCTAGATCAAATTTTAGAGATTGCTGAACCCGATACTAAAGTGAAGCAACCAGATCAAAAAACAGAAGCTTCAGCGGTTGCGGGTGCAGAGCAAAAAAATAGCTTTGATGCCCAGGTTCAACGTTATGCAAACTCATTTATTGGTCTGGACAATGAATTAAAAGCTTTAAGTAGTAGTCATCAAATTAATCTTTTAGTTAAACCTAAGATCTTGCAGGCTCAAGGTAAAGTGGTCACTGTTGTACTAAATAGCAGTAGCTATTTAGGTGGTGCTCATGGTTCTGCTGCACAGCATTATTATAATTTTGATTTAAAAGAACAAAAGCAGATCAAACTTGAAGACTTGTTGCGTCCACAGCAAAAGGCAGCGTTAGAGAAGTTAGCGCATGAAGCCTTTAAGACTTGGGTTACAGACTCTAAACTGGCTGATAATGTCGGTGATTATGAACAAGCTTGGCCATTTAAATTATCCGATAATTTCTTATTGGGTGAACAAGGTTTAATCCTTCAATATGGTGAATATGAAATTGGACCATATGTGGTGGGATTACCTCGATTAGTCATTCCTTATGATCAATTACAGGAAGTCTTGAAAAAAGAATATTTGCCGCAGCCTAAAGCGCAACCAGCTTCAACACCTGTTGCAAAAAGTGGAAGCTAATGCGTCTGTTTGATACGCATACGCATTTTGATGTTGCCGATTTTGATGAAGATCGGCAACAGTTAGCGCTTAATGCTAAAAAAGCTGGGGTTGATGCACTGGTTTTAATTGGTTTTGTGCAGTCGCGTTTTGATGAATTGCTACAAACCCATCATCAGTTAAATAACTGGGAAAATGTGCCGACTTCATATTTAGCACCCGGCTTACACCCATTTTATATTGAGCAACATCAGCCAGAACATCTTTCTTATCTTGAGCAAATTTTGCAGAAAGACGAATGTGTGGCAGTAGGTGAAATTGGTTTAGATACTTTCTTAAAAGAGCATAAGCACCCTGATATCTATGCGAAGCAAAAACAATATTTTGCTGATCAGTTAGAGCTGGCAACCCAATATCAAAAACCAGTGCTTCTCCATATTAGAAAAGCACATGGCGATGTACTCGCAATGTTAAAAGCTCAGAAATTTAAACTGGGTGGAATTGCCCATGCTTTTAGTGGTGGCATAGAAGAAGCGAAAGGCTTAATTAAACTTGGGTTTAAAATTGGTGTGACAGGGCAAATTACTAATCCGAATGCAAAAAAACTTCATACGGTTGTGCAGGCTATAGGTGTAGAGCACTTGGTGATTGAAACAGATTGTCCCGATATGACCCCACTTTGTTGCCAAACCTCAACTGAAGAGCGTACCCGTAATACCCCAGTTAATTTGCCTTATGTTTTGCAAAGTTTGGCAGAAAACTTAAACATATCAGCGTCAGATTTGGCCGTACAGCTTTGGGAAAACTCGCTCTCGGCGTTGAAATTATCGTAATAAAAATCAAAGATTAGAAATATTAACTAAAACAAAACACAGCGATTAAAAAAGAAGCTTAAAGTAAGAAAACAACATGTAAAAACGTGAAAAATAACATTGCCAGACATGGGAGGATAACCCAATGGCTAAGTATAGCAATATCAATAGTTTTAATGCTTTACAGACGCTAACAGTAGGTTCCAGCAATTATCAGATTTTTAGCTTAGCCCAAGCAGAGAAAACGCTAGGGGATATTGCCAAACTACCGAAATCTTTAAAAGTATTATTGGAAAACTTATTACGGTTTGAAGACCAACTTAGCGTTAAAACTGAACACATCTATGCCTTAGCAGAATGGTTAAAAACCAAAGGTTCTGAACAGGAAATTCAATATCGACCTGCTCGAGTTTTAATGCAGGATTTTACAGGGGTACCCGCTGTAGTCGATTTGGCAGCAATGCGAGCAGCTATGGCTCAAGCTGGTGGAGACCCAGAGAAGATTAATCCGTTATCTCCAGTCGATTTGGTAATTGACCACTCGGTGATGGTTGACTATTTTGCCGATGATCAGGCTTTTGAAGAAAACGTACATATTGAAATGCAGCGTAATGGCGAACGATATCAATTTCTACGTTGGGGACAGTCGGCATTTAATAATTTTAGTGTAGTGCCGCCAGGTACGGGGATTTGCCATCAGGTCAATTTAGAATATTTGGCCCAAGCAGTGTGGTTGGGAGAAGATGAAGGCAAAACTTTTGCTTTTCCTGACACCTTAGTGGGAACAGATTCACATACGACCATGATTAATGGCTTGGGTGTTTTAGGCTGGGGCGTAGGCGGTATTGAGGCTGAAGCAGCAATGTTGGGCCAACCAATCTCTATGCTTATTCCTGAAGTCATCGGTTTTAAACTTACAGGAAAATTACCAGAAGGTATCACTGCAACTGACTTGGTACTCACCATTACTCAAATGCTTCGTCAAAAAGGTGTGGTGGGTAAATTTGTAGAGTTCTATGGAGATGGTTTGGCAGATTTGCCTCTTGCTGACCGTGCAACCATTGCCAATATGGCACCAGAATATGGTGCAACGTGCGGTTTCTTTCCAATAGATGAAGTGACGATAGGATATCTGAAACTGACAGGGCGTCATGAAGACCGTATTGAGCTCGTTGAAGCCTATAGTAAAGCTCAAGGTTTATGGAGAAATGCTGGTGATGAACCTGTTTTTACAGATACTTTAAGTTTAGACATGACCACGGTGCAAGCAAGTTTGGCTGGACCAAAACGCCCGCAAGACCGAGTGCTGTTATCTGAAGTACCTAAAACGTTTAATGCGCTCATGGAGTTAACGCTAAAACCAGCAAAAGAAGCAAAAGAACGTCTAGAAAATGAAGGTGGTGGTACTGCTGTAGAGGCAAAAAAAGCAAATATTCAACATGAAAGTCCATCTTGTGTGATTGAAGGGCAAGAATATCCGTTAAATCATGGTGATGTCGTAATTTCAGCCATTACCTCTTGTACCAATACCTCTAACCCAAGCGTGATGTTAGCGGCGGGTCTGCTTGCAAAAAAAGCCATTGAAAAAGGCTTACAACGAAAACCATGGGTGAAAAGCTCTCTTGCACCTGGTTCTAAGGTAGTTACGGATTATTTGTTGGCTGCTGGGCTTACGCCGTATTTAGATGAGTTGGGTTATAACTTGGTGGGGTATGGCTGTACAACCTGTATTGGTAACTCAGGCCCATTACCCGAGCCAGTCGAAGATGCAATTCAATGTCATGATTTGAATGTTGCATCTGTACTTTCTGGTAACCGTAACTTTGAAGGAAGAGTACATCCATTAGTTAAAACCAATTGGTTAGCTTCACCGCCTCTTGTGGTTGCTTATGGTTTGGTTGGGAATATTCGTACCGACCTGACAACAGAGCCTCTTGGTGAGGGCAAAGATGGACAGCCCGTCTATTTAAAAGATATCTGGCCAAGTCAGGCAGAAATTGATGTTGTCTTGCAGAAAGTAAATACAGAGATGTTCCACAAAGAATATGCTGCGGTCTTTGATGGTGACGCGAGTTGGCAAGCGATTCAGATTCCAAAGAGCAAAACCTATGAATGGGCCGATGACTCGACTTATATTCGCCATCCTCCTTTCTTTGAAGGAATTGGAGAGCCACCGAAACCAATTAAAAATATTGAACAAGCAAGTATTTTGGCTGTTTTAGGTGATTCGGTCACAACCGACCATATTTCACCAGCGGGGAATATCAAAAAAGATAGTCCTGCGGGTCGGTATTTACAAGAGCAAGGGGTCGATCCAAAAGACTTTAACTCCTATGGTTCTCGACGTGGTAATCATGAAGTGATGATGCGAGGAACTTTCGCCAACATTCGTATTAAAAACGAAATGCTTGGTGGTGAAGAGGGTGGTAATACTATTTACATTCCAAGTGGTGAAAAGCTTGCCATTTATGATGCAGCGATGCTTTATCAACAAGAAAATACACCTCTTGTGATTATTGCAGGTAAGGAATATGGAACAGGTTCTTCACGGGACTGGGCTGCAAAAGGAACAAATTTATTAGGTGTGAAAGCAGTGATTGCCGAGAGTTTTGAGCGTATCCATCGTTCAAACCTAGTCGGTATGGGAGTGTTGCCATTACAGTTTGTTGATGGGCAAACTCGCCAATCTCTTAATTTAACGGGTCATGAAGTGATATCAATCCGTGGTTTACTGGACGGAATTCAACCTCATCAAATTCTTGAAGTTGATGTAAAAGGACCGGATGGGGTAGCGAGTCATTTTAATGTGTTGTGCCGAATTGATACGTTAAATGAGGTCGAGTACTTTAAGGCTGGTGGTATTTTGCATTATGTACTTCGAAATTTGATTGCCTCATAAATCGATAAAGTTAGCGCGGCCTTATAATGACTGTGCATTAGCCAATATTGGATTTATAAGCGTATCTTTACTTTTTAAGGATAATGAGCTGTGACTAAAACAGCGCAAGGCAAAAATCCTTTGTCGGGCTGACGGTATGTCCTTATACCGCAGCCCAACTGGGCGGCATCCATGCCGCCTGTCACGCTAGTAAATGATGAATTAAATCTTAAATAATATAATTTGACTTATAATGACAAGACTTACCGTGAATTCAAATATCACGATCTCAAGTTTTCTTTGATATGAAATACACTTTCTTCTGAAAAGCAGTAAAATAGCCACCGTGTTTTATATCCCCCCAAAAGAGTAACAATGACCGATCTCCAACAAGATGAATATGAACGTCGTTTTGCAGGTGTAGCCAAAGTTTATGGTGATTCATCATTCCAACATTACGAGCAAAGTCATGTGATGGTGATTGGTATTGGTGGTGTAGGCAGTTGGGCTGTAGAGGCTTTAGCGCGTACAGGTATTGGCGAGATCACGTTGGTAGATATGGACGTGGTAGCAGCATCAAATGTGAACCGTCAGCTACCAGCGATGACCTCTACATTAGGCTGTGAAAAAGTTGAGATCATGGCGGAGCGCTGTCGCCAAATTAACCCACGTATTAAAGTAAATATTATTGATGACTTCCTTACACCTGAGAATGTCACAGAGCTTTTAAATCCTGTACCCAATATTATCTTAGACTGTATTGATGACGTTAAAGCGAAGTTGGCTTTAATGCTGCATTGCCGTTTTAACAAAATTCCTTTGATTGTTTCGGGTGGGGCAGGCGGTAAGCTCGACCCACTTAAAATTCGTGTCGCGGATTTATCAAAAACCGAACAAGATCCGATGTTGGCAAAGTTACGTAGCCAACTTCGAGCTCGTGGTATTTGTAAAAAGCCAAAAGAGAAATTTGGAATTACCTGTATTTATTCGATTGATAACCCATTCTCAAGTGCAGATGTGTGTCCATCGGCTGGTTTACGCTGTGGTGGCTATGGTTCAGCCGTAGTCGTGACTTCAAGTTTTGCCATGATTGCCGTAGCTGAAGTTTTAAAGAAACTTGATTTAAAGAAAGTTTAGTTTAAATATTAAAAAGGCGTGCTCTTATGTTTGGGCATGCCTTTTTCTTTTTTAGTCATATAACTCTATCGTGTCGTGTTTGGGCTGTGTTAGAAGCTGCTGATCATAAAACTTAAAGCACCATAAAATTAGAATAACGACAGTGAATATGGCGAAACCTTTTAAATACTTCATGAATAATTTAATTAAGTGAATGGTCTTAATAAAATTCTAGCGAAGGTAATCTATCTAATCTAATATAGAAAATAGGCTTAATGATCTAATTTTGAGATGGGAATGCTCACTTTAAAACAATTTCAATATTTTATAAAAATTGTTGAAGAAGGCAGTTTTACGGCTGCTTCAGAAAAGCTCTTTATTGCTCAATCAGCTTTGAGTAGGCAGATAAAATTATTAGAAGAAGAGATTAACTTTCAGCTATTTGATCGTACTGACAAGAAAGTAAAGCTTACTGCAGCGGGAGAGGTCTTTTATAAAAAAATAAAAGATAACATGCTTTATTTAAATGAAATTATTGATCTTTCTAAAAGTGTTTCGGAAGGGAAAAACCGCCAGATTAAAATTGCTCACTCAAGCAGTATTGTCATGGATCATAAAAAGGTTCAGATATTAAAAGAAATTAGCTTAGCTAAGCAGATAAATTTTGAGGTGAATACCTTGTCATCGGAGCAGCAAATCTTAGCTTTAATGAATGGAGAAATTGATATTGGTTTTATCAGGCCACCAGTTCGGCACACATTAGATGACATCAATGTTCTTAAGTTATATGACGAACCCTTAATGGTAGCTCTGCATGTTGATCACGCTAAATTTGCAAATAAACAAGAGATTCAAGTTAAAGACTTAAAAGATGAATATTTCGTTTCTACGCCACATTCTAAAAGAGGTGGTTTAAGCTATTTGGTCTCAAATCTATGCTTGGCTGCTGGGTTTACACCTCAGAAGGCTTCTATCCAATCTCGTAAGGTCTCACAATTGCAGCTTGTTGCTGCAAATTTAGGTGTGAGCATTGTTCCTGAAGAGTTTCAGCAGATTTTGCCTGCCAATGTGAAATTGTTACCTTTGGCAGATCCTCTATTATTTTCAGAGGTAGTTTTAGTCTATAGAAAAGAGAACGATGAAATTATTCAGCATTGTGCCGAACTCATTCATCAAATGTTTCAATCTTAGAAAATTGATTAAGCTTCTAAACGATAGTAAGTGTAAGTGACGCTGTCATCTTTATAGACATCATAGCTGTTTTGTTTGAAGTCAGAGACCCATTCACTTCCTGTATAGCCAGCAATATGTCCATAAACGTGATTGCGAGTTCTGTGAATGATATAGATGTCACCTTCTTGTGGTTCATCAAAGGCTGGATTAATTTCTTTATAGCCAATCTTTTTTAAGGTATCTCCCCAGTCTGAAGCTGCAATAGGGTGATTCCGAATATCTGCACCAGCAGATTCGAGAGCAAGGCGGATACTACGTGCACAACGGGCTTTGCTGCGTCTTGAGGTAATACTTTCTAATTTAGCTACGAATCTATCAACATCTATTGCTGGAGTATCGGAAGTTTCAGTCTGATGATTACTAGGTTTCATGGTGAAAGGATAAGGGAGACTTGGAGTGTTGTGGGATACAACAATGGCTGCCTGATTTGAATCCTGATACATATAATTATCAGCTACTTGTCCGTCATAAATAATCATCGTGAAATCTCTACCGTACTATCTATATCCATATTAAAAAAATCACCACCTACCTGTGGCGTTCAGAGATACTAATAGGCGTACCTTAAAAGTTTTGTTTGCGTTATGTAATAACGTATCTTTTTTCCAAATATTGCTACTGAGAGATCAAAAGATATTTATTAAAATGAAACACAAAAACAATTTAACTTAAGTTATTGATATTTTTATTTAAAAATAATTAATCAGAGCTTAAATTTGAATATTTTAATTCAGTCATTGCGAATATACTCAAAATCTAAGTCCCTGATTTAAAATGCCACATTTTCTTACAATTTAAGAAGCCATCACATACTTAAGCCTGATGTTCTTTTAAATATTCCTCAGTACGAATTAAAGCTGCTTGCATGTTGCTAATAGCCTGTTCAACATCGCCTAAAGTTTTTGCATTTCCGCCACTTAGCGCCTGACGCCATTTACGTGCACCTGGTAAATTTTGGAATAAGCCTAAAATATGACGTGTAATGATGGAGAGTGGAGCACCTTCAGCCATACGCTGTTCAATATAAGGTAGCATTTGTTCCATAATCTCGAATCGATCTGGAGCTTCCAAATTCCAAAGCTGCCCCATTTCCGCGAGTAAGTACGGATTATGATAGGCTTCACGGCCAATCATGACGCCATCAACATGCTGTAAATGTGTTTGAGTTTCAGCAAACGTTTTAATCCCGCCGTTAATTTCAATGGTGAGATGTGGGCGCTCTTGTTTTAAACGATAGACATCTTCATAGCGTAAAGGTGGAACTTCACGGTTTTCTTTTGGTGACAGGCCTTTCAAAATAGCAATACGGGCATGAACTACAAAATGAGTGCAACCTGTTGCTGCAACTGTATCTACAAAATGAAGCATCTCTTCATAAGAGTGCATGTCATCAATTCCGATACGGTGTTTCACCGTTACCGGAATGTTTACTGCTTTTTGCATAGTGTGAATGCATTCAGCAACCAAATCTGGTTCTGCCATTAAGCAAGCACCAATTTTATTGTTCTGTACACGGTCACTTGGACAGCCTACATTGAGGTTAACTTCATCGTAACCCCAGTCTTCAGCCATTTTTGTGCAAGTCGCAAGCTCTTGCGGGTTTGAACCGCCTAACTGTAATACGATAGGATGCTCTTGTGCACTGTAGTCTAAATGGCGTTTTGCATCACCAAATAGAATCGCACCTGTGGTGACCATTTCGGTGTATAGCACAACATTTGGGTTAAACAAGCGCGCAAAGAATCGATAATCCTTTGTAGTCCAGTCCATCATTGGGGCTACACTGATTCTTGGAGATTTAATAGTTTCAATGGTTTTGTGAATAGTCATTAAAAATCATACCTTTAATCAGTGTTTTGCAACCTGTTTGAATCTGTGGGAACTCATATTTAGCTGCGTTAATCGGTTTGCATTTACACCATAGTAGAAAAAATGGTTCGTGGTGTAAATTTATGGGGTCAATTACTGCCAGAAAAGGTGCAGATGGAAGTGTTAGTTACCGAGCTGCTATCCGGATCAACAAAAAGGGCTATCCAGCTTATTCTGAAAGCAAAATATTTCATTCAAAAAAAGTGGCAGAAAACTGGCTTAAAAAAGAGAAGTCGAGATTCAAGAAAATCCAGACATCTTATTTGGCAAAGAACAACTGATCGACCTAACTTTGTCAGATGCCATAGATAAATACTTGGATGAAGTTGGGAGCGAATACGGAAGGACGAAACGCTATTCTCTACTCTTAATTAAGAAGTTGCCAATCGCGCGCAATATTATCACAAAAATACATTCAACACATTTTGCTAAGCATGTTGCTCTAAGACGGAGAGGCGTGCCGAATCTTGGCTTAGAACCAATTGCAACAAATACACAGCAGCATGAGCTTTTACATATTAGAGGTGTTCTATCTCATGCATCTGTTATGTGGGACATGGAAGTTGATTTAAGTAGCTTCGATAAAGCTACAGCACAGCTTAGAAAAACTCGCCAAATCTCGTCTAGTAAAGTTAGAGATAGGTTTCCCACAAATGAAGAGTTAGTTACTTTAACGAAATTTTTTACTGAGCGTTGGAAGTTAAATAAATACGATACTAAGTATCCAATGCATTTAATTATTTGGTTCGCAATTTTTTCATGTAGACGTGAAGCAGAGTTAACACGTTTATGGCTGCAAGATTAAGATTCTTACAACTCTTCATGGAAAGTTCATGATTTGAAAAATCCAAATGGTTCTAAAGGTAATCACAAGTCTTTTGATGTTTTGGAGCCATGTAAAAACAATAATTGAGCATTTATTAGATAATGAAGTGCGATGTCGTATGCTGCGATTAGGGTATGATGGACAGCTCTTATTGCCTCTGAACCCAAAAAGCATAGGATAAGAGTTTCGTGAAGCATGTAAAATACTGGGAATTGAGGATTTACATTTTCATGATTTAAGACATGAAGGTTGTACGAGACTTGCAGAACAAAGTTTTACGATACCTGAAATTCAGAAAGTAAGTTTAAAAAGAGCGATTTTAAATAGATATGCCTAGATTGAATCAAATTCAGCAAGGGTTGCAGGAGAGTGTCAGGGCTGTGAATTGAATAAAGGGCGTCGATTGATGCCCGTTATTACTGATTTAATTTTTAATAGTAAATTAGCTGGGAGAGCAATAGCTCTATTTCTTAGAATTTCAAGTATTTGGATTTTTGAGTCATCTCCTTGAGAAAATCGAATAATAGTTTTTACCCAATTTCAGTAGGCAAGTTAATAGCAAACAATTTTTAGAATTAAGTGAGTAATGTACATGCTCGAATTGCTATATTCAGTAAGTTTACTGAATTAGACTGACCCTATACCCGAGTTATATCTTAAATTTGGCTAGTATAGGAGAAATTCAATTTCTTCATGTTTGTGCAATAAAGTCTGGCAGTAAAAATAGTTAAAGTGAAAATGTATTGAGCATGAATTTATCTTGGGTCGAGGCTTGAGGTTTAGATAAACCAAAAGTTTTATAGCGTAATAAAATCATTTCTGCCCAATTACGATGTGTAGCAGGTTCTAACATTGAGCCATGGCTTTTAAATACACTTTTAGCATCTTGCGATAAAATTTGCTGTGCTTCATGAAATTCTTCGCTATTGATTTGAAAGGCGCGATGAATATATTCAATTTGTGAGGGATGAATGGCAGTTTTGGTATAAATGCCGTTATTCATATCTTGGCATAATTCATCCATCAGCAATTGCGTGCGGTCAATATGTTCACATACGGGTGAACTGAGTTGAAAGCCAGCTGGAATAAATAAGCCTGCCAATTGTGCAATTAGCATCCCCACTGGGGTTTGGTAAATCGTACTGTTTTTAGGGCGACGTAGGTGTAAACAGGACAACAGGTCATTACCGCCAATTCTTAGACATAAGGTCTTATGAAAGTCATATTTGAGTGCTTGATTAAGCTCCATATTATGACCCATATCAAAAATTTCTTTAGTTTCAAGCGTTGGCATCAGGTTGATATTGGGTGGCAAAATATCCATCCACTGCTTTAAATCGTGCAGCGTAAACTTGGGTAAAATCATACCACTATAGGTGTGATTTAAGTCCCAATCGACAATATGTTTCGCCATTTCAATATTTCTAGGGCGAATAAATATCGCAGGTGCTTTTAAGTTTGGCTGCTCTAAACGTTTTTGTAATAAGTGCTTTAAGTTGACCATGGCTGTTTGTACATCTTTTTCCAACACGGCATCTTCTAAACAGACCGCAATAGACTTCAGTATCGGAAATTTAATGCCTTCAGTCACTTCCCATAATTGCTCATGGGTTGCAGGAATGTACATGGTTGCACCCAGCTCAATCGCATGTTGCAGTTGTTTCATTTATTTTTCTCGACTTTTTTTATCAGAGTCACTGCATGATATGGGCCTAACTTGGCACCTAAAATATCTACGGCAATATTCCGTTCTTTGGCAAAATGCAGCAGTAATTGTACATGCGGATTGGCTGGGTCACGGATTAATATTTTTTCAGGAACGCGTCTTAATACAGCGCGCGTGGCTTCTGCAATGCTGGGCTTAATATGATTAATATTTTTAATCGCATAAGTCTCAGATATCCAGTCAATGGTGTCTAAACAAATTTTTTGTTGTTTGAGTCGAATGTGATTATTCCAATTTGCCAAATCGCTATGCGGATGCTGTTGAATAAGATTTAATATTTTGTCGATAAACTCGACTGAAATATCATACTGAGCCAGATGTTGATAGATTAAACAGCTATGCCAATTATTCGGATCGTAGCAATTTTTCTTTGCCAGATCGAAATCAATTGTATCTTTTAAAATAGTCCGTGAGATTAAGCCTGAGATCACGGAACCTAGCATACCAAAAGGAATCAGCCAATCTTCACAACTGGCACTTAACCACGAATAACCACCTAAATCGGCTAAGGTCACAAGGCGAGGAACCTCCCACCCTGCATCAAATAATGCCGGATAATCTGCCAAATTTTGGGTCAATTCTCGACAAATTGCACCCTTACCCGTCCAGCCATCGACAAAAACAATATTTTCCGCGCCGTGTTGTTCGATAATCGCCTGCAATGCTGCAAAATCAATACCGCGATCACGGATAATACTAATCCCGTAATGCTCACAATCCTGATGCTTGTGAATATAGTGTTTAAGGAGTACACCTAAAGGGACGCCAGCGCGAACCAAGCTGACTAAAATAATCGGTTGCTTGGGAAATCGAACCATCAGTGAGTTGCCAATCTTCTGCACATCACTTGCCAGACGTTCAGCACCTTGCTCAAAAGCGTATTCAAAATGTCGCATTTGCTCATCTGAAGGTGGATGTTCAACACTAATCATTTGTGAATAGTGTTTTTTCCCAGATTGAATCAGATACTCTTTTTCAGCTACGGGTGTGGGGTCTATTTCATCAATATTGAGCAAGAAGGTCACATCTTCAGGTCGATAAGAGCCATGGAACCCCAGTGTTTGAAGACTAGATGCTAACGCATGGTTTTTATACATGTCCTAAATATCCTTTTGCCTGATGATCTTGTGCTAGATTTTGTACTAAAAATTTATCCAACTGACTATTTTTAGGCATACCAAACCAATCACAGCAGCCTAAAAAGCCTGCATCAGACAAACTGTCGCCCCAACCTAAAATGGCACGTTCACGATTTGGGTCATATTTATTGATAAAAAACTCAACTGCTTTTTGTTTAGACACAAATTTGGGAAGAATGGCTAAATTATTGCCATTGATATGGACATAGCAGTGTTCAAGTACTTCAGCTGGTAAGTGTTCAATCATTTGGTGCAGAAATAAAGGCACAGGATCATTTTGCTTGGCAACGGTATAAATTTTCCCACCATTTTCTTGCATCGTCCAAGTGCGAATTGAACCAAATGGTTTGGCATAATCGAGCAATAGCGCTGGTAACTCAGTCAGTAACTCATCCAGTTCAGCTGCCGCCTTATGCTGGATTTCAAGCCATTCCTGATCAACCTGTTGATCTGCCGCTAAAATGGTTCCACCATGTGAGCATACCGCACCATGCAGAAAAGGAAGATGTACGCGCTGCAAGCCTGCAACTGAGCGTGCAGTCACAGGAATAACATCTGCGGATGCCAATAACCAATTCACAAAAATTTGCTGTTTGGGAAGCATATAAGACAGAGGCTCGCCAAATTGATCTAGCGTTGCAATTTTATGTAATGGTGTCGGGGGACTTTTACGATTTGTTTGAAACAGTGTGTCATCTAAGTCAACAAAAATTAACGGCTTAGGATTCATAACTAATAATTTCCAAATTTTTTATTTGTTCAAACAGGACAGGATCAACGCTATCTTGTGCTGTTTCAATGACCAATAAAACCCGATCAAACTGTTGATGTTTAACGTTATAGGCATAGTTATTAATATTCAGTCCATAATTGTCTTTAAATGCACAAATACTTTCAACGGCATGGCCTTGCTTGATGGGAGAGCGCGTGGTTGAGCTGTAATAAACTTCAGCCCCTTGCTGCTCTAATTGCTCGGCAATTAGAAATGGAATCCAACTAAACTCACCCGAACCTAAGACCAAGATTTTTTCATGAGGCAAAGGCTGTTGAATATTTTGCCAAGCGCTACAATTTAGAAAGGTCGGTTCGCGTCCCCAATCATGAGGGGCAATAATTTTTTGAGCTTGCTGCTGGGTTGAACTGACATCGGGCATGTCAATGTCAATAAGTTGTTGGTTCGGCTGCCATTGCCAATGACCATGTAATAATGACACCACTTCAACTGGAATTCCTAAGTCATCAGTGACTAAATGTTGTTCCGCCCAATTGACCAAGGTCACCAAAATAATTCGTTCTACCTGTTGTAAACCCGATTTTTTCAGGCTCAAGATTAAATTTCTAAAGGTCTTTCCTGTTGAAATTTCATCATCAATTAAAATAAGCGTTTTCGATGTAATCACATGCTGATGCTTAAGCGGATCATGACTGGATAAAATAAACTGATCTTGTGCATGACTATGTTCTTCTAAAAACAAGCCTAAGGTCGGTAAGGTTTCAACGGGATGTCGCGTGGTGGTTAAAAAGATGGCATTTTGCCCAAAATCTTGTTTCAGCTCACGATAAACACCTGCCCCTAAACCTACAGCGGTCTCTGCCATACCAATCACACTAATGGGATAGGGCAGATCTTTGGGAATGATCGCAGCAAGGTCTTGATAACTTCTTTGCATTGCCGATGGTGCAACAGGGATATGTTTTCCAAGAACTTTAGAAACAAATAAGAATGCACGTTTGGGGTTAATTCTTTCTGCAAAACTGAGCAGATCATCCAATTTCCATTGTGGATGATGCTGATTCACAGTCACACTAATACGACCACGACTTAAATCAATATGTTTTATCAATGTGTACAATCCATTTTGAAACTTTGTGTAATGGGTAAAACTTGAACGACGGGAACGAAGTCAGTATGTTGCAGTGTCAATTGCAATTTTTCAGCCATCAGTTCTGCAATTAAATTAATTCCAGTATGTTGTGTATAGGCAAAACCGCCTGCGGGACGCGGGTTAATTTCTAAAATATGCCATACCCCCAGATCGTCTTGCTTAAATTGAATATTGATCAATCCATCACATTGGAAATGTTGCACCAGAATTTTGCAGATTGCATGACAAGGATGCTCGATATAGCATTGCTGATAAAATTTAAATTTAACACGGGTCACTAAGGCTAAAATTTGCCCCTGATTACAGGCAATATCGACGGAACATTCTTGTCCCGTTAAAAAAGGCATAATCAAATACTCAATAGGTTGATCTAATTGAGCATAGGCCTCTATAAATTGTTGCGTATTACACTGCGTATTGAGTTGAAATTGCTTAAAATATGAAACTTCATCTCGCAGTTGAACAAAACCAGAACCATATACGCCGTACACAGGTTTTGCACAAATATGTGAATATTTTTTTTGATAATCATCAATCGCTTGCTTTAATCCAACAACATGATCCACTTTCACAGCAGGAATGTTTGGTAAGTTTAAAGCTTCACAAATTTCTCCAAATAAGAATTTATTGTTCATGTTTTCATGCTGCGCTATGCCAGTGGCACCTGTCACCAGTTGAATATCATGCCGAGCAAATTCTTCACGAAATTTTTCAATAAATTGACCGTGTTTTCCACAAAACAGCAGTTGAATGGAATGCACTTTACATTGTTCTAAAAGCCAAACAGCACTGTGTTCAACGGGAGGTTGTTGAAAAAAATAATCTGCACAGAGTTTTAATTCTGGACGTTGTTTACTGTGAGAACAAAAAATCGTCAGATGAGCAGATAAATTTGAGCGTTTTAATAATTGAATAATGTCGTTTTGACAGGAGTAACTTTCAGCAATCCAGATATTATAGTGCGATTTCACAGTTGATTTGATCTCAATTTTCTTGAATAACAATTATTAATTTGTGCTTGTAATAGATACCGCGTCGGGAATATATAGTTTTTTATGCTGTTGGTGCAATAATTTTGTAAGACCTGATGTGAAATTGCCAAAATTGATTAAAAAACTCAATTTTGCTATTGTACTTAAAAAAAATATGTTAAAACAATACAGGCTTATTTAACTCGTTTTTTGACGAGCAATCTTAATTTTTTATGTTAATAATTCATGTGGTTAATGAATTAAAAGAAAATATTACAATATCATAAGGGGATAATATGCAACTTGTTGCTGGTGGGAATATTGCTTTAGCATCTGAAATAATTGAAATACTCATAAAAACAACTGTCCCTATGCAAATAGAACTTGATCTGACTGCATATCTTTTAGCAAAAGACACCCAAAAAGTGCGCGGTGATCAAGATATGATTTTCTATGGACAACCTCAAACCCCGAATCAGAGTGTTGTTTTAGTTCAATCTAGCTCAAATGATCCCTATTTAACTCAACTTAAAATTAATACAGTATTACTTGATCCAGAAATTCAAAAAATCACCTTATGTGCAACGCTCAATGAACCGAATAATTTTAGTCGAACATCGCCCATTCATCTGGAACTTTTATCTGGTCATCAAACCATCGCCAATGCATTGATTCAGACTCAGGCTAAAACTGAAAAAGCCCTAATTTTGGCTGAAGTGTATAAGCATAACGATAAATGGAAATTTAGATTTATCGATCAAGGTTTTAATGGGGGCTTAAAACCTTTGGCTGAAAACTTTGGTGTCGTGATTGAAGAAACTCAAAGTAATATTCCACCAACACCAACACCAACACCAACACCATCGAAGTCGAATCTTAATTTGTCAAAAATTAAGTTAGATAAAAATAATTCTAGAATTAATTTAACTAAAAAAGGTGCAGGCTTTGGCAAAATTTCGGTGAATTTAAACTGGAATAAATCCGCAGCTAAATCCGAATCCTTTTTCCAAAAATTAACCCGTTCTAATTCAATCGACCTAGATTTAGGGGCGATGGTACAGTTTAAAGATGGCAGTATTGATTTAGTCCAACCGCTTGGAAACCGATTTGGTCATTTTGACCAAGTGCCTTATATCAAATTAGATGCAGATGATCGTACGGGTGCATCTATAAATGGTGAAAATTTACATATTAATGGCAATCAATGGGATCGCATTGAGCGAATTGTCATCTATACCTATATTTATGAAGGTGCAGCACAGTGGGCAGCAACAGATGGGGTAGTGACCATTCGTCTTCCAGATCAACCTGAAATTGAGGTACGTTTAACTGAAGGTAATCAATTAAATACCTGTGCAATTGTAGAATTAAAAAATATAAATGGCGAAATTCAAGCTAATCGAGAAGTACGTTATTTTGAAGGTCAAAAAAACTTAGATCAGTTTTATGGTTTTGGTTTTCGTTGGACCAAAGGCTCAAAAGATTAACGGTATCCATTTAATTTACATGTAATAAAAAAGAGGGAAAATTATGGCGATTTCATTAAATAAAGGTGGAAATCTATCTTTAAGCAAAACAGATCCATCACTCAACCAAGTTTTGATTGGCTTAGGTTGGGATGCTCGGGCCACTGATGGCGTAGATTTTGATTTGGATGCTTCGGCATTTTTATTGGCGGCAAACGACAAAGTTCGTGCTGAAACAGATTTCATTTTTTATAACCAAACACGCTCTCCAGAAGGTTCTGTAGAACATACTGGTGATAACCGTACGGGCGCGGGTGATGGTGATGATGAAGCGGTTAAGATTGATTTAGCGAAAGTTCCCGCTGAAGTGCAAAAAATTGCCATTACCGTCACCATTCATGATGCAGCAAGCCGTGGTCAAAATTTTGGCCAAGTGCAAAATGCATTTATTCGCGTCGTCAATGATCAAACGAATGTTGAAATTGTACGCTTTGACTTAAATGAAGATTATTCAACAGAAACCGCGATGATTTTTGGCGAGTTATATCGTCATAACGGTGAATGGAAGTTCAGAGCCGTAGGTCAAGGTTATAACGGTGGTTTAAGTGCCATGTGCCATCAATATGGCATCAGTATTTAAACTTTATTCTTAGGTGAAAAATGAAACATTTCCGTTTTTCGATCATCTTTAGCATTATCTGCTTGGCCATTTCAGCATATTGGGGTTTTACCCATGGCCCCCAAGCAGGCTTAATGGCAATGTTCAAAGTATTGGCGATTACTGCAATTTTAGCGGTCATGGAGGTATCACTCTCCTTTGATAATGCAGTCGTCAATGCCTCTGTACTGAAACATTGGAACCAATTTTGGCGAACCCTGTTTCTAACCGTGGGTATTATCGTTGCTGTTTTTGGTATGCGACTCATTTTCCCGTTGCTTATTGTTGGTGTCACAGCCGATATGAGCATGATTGAAGTTGCTAAATTAGCATTAAATGATCCTACAACTTATTCAGAAAAACTGATGGCTCATCATGCTGAAATCGCAGCATTTGGTGGCATGTTCTTATTATTGGTATTTCTAAATTTCTTGTTTGATGATGAAAAAGATGAACATTGGTTTCATTGGCTTGAATCAAAATTAGCAGATTTAGGCAATATTCAAGCGATTTCAGTTTTTATTTCATTGGTTGTTCTACTTATTCTTGCAAGCTACATCCCTGATACATCACGTTTAGTTGTGATGATGGCTGGTGTTTGGGGTATTGTCGTCTATGTGGGAGTGAAAGTCATTGGCCATCTATTAGAAGGCAGTAGCAATGATGATGAATCTGAAAAACCAAATGGTGCCACTGCAACAGGTACGATAGTCAAAGGTGGTATTGGTGGTTTCTTATATTTAGAAGTATTAGATGCCTCTTTTAGTTTCGATGGTGTAATCGGTGCTTTTGCAATTACCAGTGATGTGGTAATTATAATGCTGGGTCTTGCCATCGGTGCGATGTTTGTTCGTTCAATGACCATTTATCTGGTTGAAAAAGGTACGCTTGATGCTTATGTATATTTAGAACATGGTGCGCATTATGCAATTGGTGCACTTGCGTTGATTATGTTGGCGAGCGGCACAGGACTACATATTCCAGAGGTTATTACCGGATTAGTGGGTGTTGCCTTCATTGTTTGGGCTGTCATCTCTTCAATTTCATATAGTAAAAAGCAACAATCTTCATAAACAAAAGTTAAGGAAGCAAAAATGGCTATTAATTTATCAAAAGGCGGAAATATCAATCTTTCCAAAACTGCTCCGACAATGAATAAAGTCGACTTGGGTTTAGGTTGGAATCCACGCGCAACAGATGGTAAAGCATTCGATTTAGATGCTGTCGCATTCTTAACAGGTGAGGACGGTAAAGTTCGTTTAGATGGTGAATTTATTTTCTTCAATCAAAAAACTTCACCATGTGGATCAGTTAACCATAACGGCGATAACCGTACTGGCGATGGCGAGGGTGATGACGAAACAATTTCTGTAGACCTGTCTAAAGTTCCTCAAGAAGTTGCAAAAATTGTATTTGCTGTGACGATTCACGAAGGACAGCAAAATGGTCAAAACTTCGGTATGGTGGATAAAGCTTATATCCGTGTGATTAACCAAGATGCAAATGCAGAAGAGTTGGCGCGTTTCGACTTGTCTGAAGACGGTAGTACTGAAGTTGCGATGATTTTTGGTGAGTTATATCGTCACAATGGCGAATGGAAATTCAAAGCTGTAGGCCAAGGCTTTAATGGTGGTCTGGGTGTGTTAGCAGCAAGTTATGGTGTTGCAGTTTAAGCGAATAAATTAAGGTACTAAAAGAGTCATCTTTTAGTACTTGAAAGTAATTGGTATAAATTTATTTTATATTGAATTATTTTCAAGTACTAAAATAGAGAAGAATAATGCAATTAGTTTCAGGACAAAAAATAGCGCTCAATCAAGTTATTCAAAATGATCAAAAATTTACTTTACGTGTGCAATTTAAAGCAGCATTTGATGTCGATATATCAAGTTTTGGTATAGGACAAAACGATCAGCTTTTCCATGATGATTATATGACTTTTTATAATCAACCGCAGACGCCTCACTGTGAAGTGCAATATCGTCAGCAAGAAAATTTGAATTTGTTTACTTTTGATTTAAGTAAAATAAACGCAACACAGACGCCCCGATTTGTGATTTGCGCAACAGTGGCAAATGATCAAGCAACAATGCAAAATATTCAAAGTGGTCAAATTTCTCTTGTGAATCAGCAAGGCGAAGTGTTGGCAAATTATCAATTAAATCCATCAAATTTTAGCCAAGAAAAAGCAGTCATGTTGACTGAAATTTACTTTAAAAATGATCTGTGGCGAATGGCTGCTGTAGGACAAGGTTTTAATGGTGGATTAACCGCATTAGTGAAGCATTTTGGCGGGGAGGTTGCTGAAAATACATCTTCTCCGACGCATACCACTTCTAAAATTGATTTAAAGAAAAAAGTTGTTTTAGATAAAGTGGAAAAATTTGCACCCCATTTGCTTGATCTCACTAAAAAATCACTGATTAGTTTAGAAAAAAATAAATTACTTGAGGTAAAAGCAAGAGTGGCATTGATATTGGATTATTCAGGTTCAATGTCGCATCAATATAAATGTGGTGATGTACAGAAAGTTATGGATCGCATTATACCTTTGGCAATCAATTTTGATGACGATGGCAGCTTTGAGTGCTGGGCATTTGCAGAAAAAGCACTACGTTTAAATGATGTAAGCCTGAATAATTTGAATAACTATATAGCTTCAGAACAAGGAGGCTATAAAAAATGGAATGCGGGAGCTGGCTATAATAATGAGCCTGCCGTTCTTGAAGAGGTCTTACATTATTTTAGCAAGGAAAGCCCATCTAATTTACCGGTCTATATTGTTTTTATTTCTGATGGTGGCGTTTCTGAAGCTAGAAAAATTAAAAAGATTTTACAAGAGGCATCATTGCAACCCATATTTTGGCAATTTGTAGGGATTGGTGGCAGAAATTACGGTGTGTTAGAAAAATTAGATACCATGGAGGGGAGAGTGGTAGACAATTGTAATTTCTTTAAAATTGATAATATTGAAAGTATTTCTGAATCAATGTTGTATGACTTTTTACTTCAAGAATTTCCGATATGGTTAACAGAAGCAAAAAATAAAAATATCGTGAGAGCATAGGTAAATGTAATGGCAGAATTTAATCTTGTTGGTAGCCCAGAACCTTTTTTACATGTCAGTATGCAGCAAGGTGAAGCAATCTATTGTGAATCTGATGCGATGGTCATGGTTGAACAAAATCTTGAAGTTGGCGGTAAATTACGTGGCGGAATTTTCCAAGCTTTTATGCGTAAATTTACCTCTGGAGAGTCTTTGTTTCAACAGCAAATTAAAGCCGTGAAAGGTGCAGGAGAGTGTCTTTTATCACCGAATTTGGATGGTGATATGCAGATTCTGGATGTGGGTCAACGACAGTATATTTTATCTGATGGCTCTTTTGTTGCAGCAACCGAACACACCATGATCAAAGCAAAAGTGCAAAGTAATATAGGCGGTGCATTATTTGGGGGCACAGGCGGTTTTGTGGTAATGGAAACCAGTGGGCAGGGTAAAGTGTGTATTTCTGGCAGTGGAACTTTACTCGAACTGGATATTACACCAGAGCAAGGTGAAGTCACCATCGATAATGGTCATGTTGCGGCTTGGGATGCATCGTTAAATTATAATATTGGCATTCCGAGTTCAGGTGGCGGTGGTTTTGTTGGCAATATCGTCAATAGCTTTACGAGTGGTGAAGGTTTAGTGATTAAGTTCCGTGGACATGGCAAAGTGATTGTGTGCTCACGTAATCGTGCGAGTTATTTACAGTGGTTAGCTACGGCTTTAGGTCGTGGTCATTCAAATTCAAACTGAAGGAAATTATAAATGGGCATTAGCTTAGTAAAAGGTCAAAAAATTTCTTTAGAAAAAGGTGATGGTTCATCTTTAACTAAAATATTTCTTGGTGCAGGTTGGGATGTCGCAAAAAAAGGCGGTTTACTTGGCATGTTTGGCGGTGGTGGTGATTCGATTGATCTCGATGCCTCTGCAATTATTTTTGATGAAAATAACAAAGCGTTAGATAGCATTTGGTTCGGTCAATTACAGAGTCGTGATGGCAGTATTAAACATTCTGGTGACAATCGTACTGGTGATGGCGCGGGTGATGATGAGGTGATCCATGTGGATCTGACTCAGGTTCCTAGCCAAGTAAAATCAATTGTATTTACCATCAGTAGCTTCCGTGGACAAACTTTCGAAAAAGTTGAAAATGCTTTTTGCCGTGTAGTTGACGCTACAACCAATGTTGAAATTGCAAAATATAATCTTTCAGCAAAAGGTAATTATACAGCGTTAATTATTGCTAAAGTTTATCGTCACAATGGTGCATGGAAAATGTCTGCATTAGGCGAAACGTGTAATGGCAAAACAATTCAGGATATGGTCCCATCCATTTTACCTATTTTATAAAGTAGTTTAATTTCGTTATAGTTGCTAGATGAATGCAATAAAAAGGTTTATCTAGCTTTTGCTAAACGTACATAATAGATCTCTTTCATAAGTTAAAAGTGATTATCTTTTTGCTGGATATTTTTACCATATACTTTTTAGCCTTTGTAGATAATCTGTATATGAAATACCCCGATTCAAAGAAGCTTCCCGATACTTAGTTCAAACAAAGCAAATTGATGGAAAAAATAAAGTCGTAAGATTTTATCAGGAGGCTTTGGATCATATGTCAAGTTAGGGTTTTGCTAATGCTATTTTTGAAATGGATTTAGAAGATGAGGAATTATTTTGAAGCTAGATCTGAATCTGATGCAAAACTTTGATAACCAACTTGAGGCTATAAGAAACTTAAAAAGTGCCATCTATTAAGTTTGATTGTACTGATTTAGCTCATGTTAACTTTGTTATTGATAATCTTCTTTGTGATATAGAAAATATATTAACTTTCATTTTTGAAAAGTATTTCAATTATTATTATAAATGTTTAACTAATATCTTAGAAGAGGATAATGCTGGACATAATTGGTCAACTTATCTTGAATATGGTACTAAAAACCATATTGAAATTGGATTACAAAACTTAGGTCTATCTAGAGTTACAGCACACACCATTATAAAAAAATAAAATTCTTAGAAAGTTTATTGATTTTAATGAAGAATTAAATGAGATAGAAAATGTTAATAAATATGTATTACTTGAAAATATTAAGCCTAATTCTTTGGAATATGAGGAAGTTTCAATTTTTTATTAAACTTTTAAAATATTCTAGTTTAAAAATATTATGCCAATTTTACGCCTTTAATTTAAATAAGTAGTTGATATTTAAGTGAAATATTTTTTATGCGATCCAATCCATCATGGGTGCGACAGAAATACGAGGTTGTAACGATTGAAGTGATTGCATAACCAATAGCCCAAAAGTCGCTAAATTAATGAAAGGGCAGCATTATACGAGGTTTATGCTTGAATCGACAGAGGCATTTAGCCGAGTAATTTATAACCACCCTTGTGTTGGATATAGAAAGATGATTTATAACAAGTTACCTTATTGGGAAATCATTTTCTTTTTTTGTAAGATAGCATCAAACAAGCTAAACAAAATACAAAGTACAACTAACCCAATACCAGCAAGGCAAGTCATGGTCCATCCGCCACGATTCCACGCAAAAATTCCTAATGCTGAACCTCCTGCGCCTCCAATAAAGTAAGTGGTCATATAGATGGCATTAATACGAGATTTAGCATCTGGTCGTAAACGGAAAATAATGCTTTGGTTACTTGTGTGTACGAGTGCTAGTGCTAACTGAATTAAAGCAAAACCAGCAATATAACTCGCAAGCAAAGTTTGCCCATAATAAAAGCAGAGCCAGCTTAACAGGAATAAACCACAGCCTATCCATGTGAGTAGAGTGGTACGTCCCTGATCGGCATATTTACCAATATAACGGGTTGATAAGGCACCAAAGATGCCGACTAAAGGCACTAGTCCAATAAAGAGATCAGGTAAATGATGTGCTGAGGTGAGGAGTAATGCGATGGTGGAATATAGGATACTGACAGATGCGAAAGCGAAAGCACCTGTAAGCGCTCTTAATAATAGTCTTTTCTCTTGTTTTAAAAGCTGAGCCATGGAACCAAAGATCTGTCCATAGTTCATTTTCATGCGTAAAACATAAGGCAAGCGACTTTTTAAGGTATATGCCAACAGAAGCATTAATAGGCCGCTTACCACATAAACCACTTTCCAGTGGAATAAGTTGGAAAATAGGCCAGCCAGGCTGGTAGAGAGTAAAATACCAACCAATAGGCCACTCATTAAAAAACCAATGATCTCGCCAGTTTTTTCAGGTTTTACCGTCATTGTGGCAAGTGGAATCAACACTTGAGCTGCAACCGAAAACAATCCTGCTAAAATTGTACCGATCCATAGCATGGGTAAGTTAACAGCAAAAGCAGAAGTAAATAAGCCAACTGCACAAAGCACCATCAAAAACGGAATAGCCTTGGCTTTATTGACGATATCACCCATCGGAACAATAAAGAGCAGTCCGAGGGCATAAGACACCTGAGCAAATGTAACTGTCAATGCGGCTTGTGCTTGAGTAACAGCAAAGTCTTGTTGAATGGAGTGAATAAGAGGCTGGCAATAATAATTCACACCTGCACATAAGCCACATGCTGCTGCCATCAACCAAAGTAAAGGTTTATTTTGACTGATATCTTCAGGGGTAGACATGATGTTCTCTCGATTTTATTAGGTGTATGCGGTTGCTTCGACTTCAATGAGCATATGCTCTAATGCAAGGCGTGGTACAGGAATGAGTGTACAGGCTGGAAAAGGATGATTTTTCCATAAATTCTGCATAACTTTAATTAAAATTTCATGTTTTTCGACCGAGTGGTCAACAACTAAAACTCTTAATACGGCAATGTTGCTAAGCTCTGCATTGGCAGCGATTAAAGCATGTTGAATATTATCAATAGCTTGGGAAGCTTGTTCTTCAAAGTTTGGGCTTAATTCACCTTTTGAGTTTTCGCCTCCTTGACCTGCAATATGAATAATCTTTTTAAAGTTTTCTACCACAGCAACATGACTATAAGCATTTGGAGTAGGGTCGTATAAAGTTGATGGATTTATTATTTTAAAAGTTTCTTGATTCATGAGACTCAACCGTTCAGTAAAATTTAGATGAGTATCCAACCTCAACTTAAGTTGAGGTCAAGAGAAATTAGTATTTTAATCTTTTCTTTCTGAGGGTAATTATCATGACACCTGCAATATTTAAAATACAGCCTACCCATTGCCACATATTGAGATGTTCATTTAAAAAAGTAACCGCGAGCAAAATAGTTAAAACTGGTCCTATTGAAGCAATCATGGCAGATTGAGAGGCACCAAGTCGCTCAATACTTTGCATGAGCATAACGGTAGGTAAAACAGTGACCAAAAAGCCAAGTCCGACGCCGTACCAAATTACATTAGATGGAAGTTGTAATAGAAGTTGGATAGGCTGAGGAGTGCTTAATACATAGTGCGTTAATGTACCGATACAAGCGACTGTTAAAGCTAAACCTGTGAAATTCCAAGAACCAAATTTTTTAATTAATGGCGGGGTCAGTAGTAAATAGCCTGCAAAAGCCACAGCACTCGCAAACACGAGACTTGTGCCCAACCAGAAGTTGCCCTGAATTGGTGCATTGCTGTGCTCTTGAAGCATGACCAATACAGTTCCACCATAACTAAGAAAAATGGCAAATAAACTTTTTGCATCTAATTTTTGTTTATATAGGAAGCTTGAGACAATGACTGTGAGTGTGGGATATAAAAATAGAATAATTCGTTCGAGTGAAGCACTAATAAACATCAGACCCATAAAATCGAGCCAGCTGGCAAAGTAGTAGCCTAATAGACCGGCAAAAATTAAAATTAGCCAATCCTTCTTTTTTATGCCCTGATTATGATGCCTGTTAAACCAGCAAATTAATAGAAAGAACGGTAAAGCGCTTAACATGCGTAAAGCCATCAGGACTGTGGCGTCTACTAATGGAGAAAGGGCATAAGTCTGTTTAATAAAGATTGCTTTTGTACTGAATAGAAAAGCAGAGCAAAGAGCAAAAAAAGACCCGATTTGAAACGAAGATAAAGAAATTTTCATATACAAGACTGTATAAGAGAGACTGTTGTCTGCAAAAAAAGAAAAATCTTCCTATGTTACACCTCAAATCAAATATCGTGAATCATCAGTTCAAAATATGGGTATTTATTAAATAAATATTGGGTGGTATTTTAAAAAAGTTCAATTAGAATCCAAATTCTGTACAAAGAATACACATGGGGGAAACATTGCAGGTTGCAATGTTTTTGACAATGAGAAATTAGCTTGAGGAACGCTCATGCAAATCGGAATCCCAACCGAAACTGTCGTCGGTGAAAATCGTGTAGCTGCTACGCCAGAGACAGTAAAGAAGTTGATTAGCGCTGGTCATAGCGTTGTGATTGAACGTGGTGCTGGTGTAAAGGCTGCGTACATTGACAGTGCTTATGAACAGGTCGGTGCAACCATTACGGATGATGCCTATACGGGTAGTCAAATTATTTTGAAAGTTCGTGCGCCACAAGGCGGGGAAATTCAAAAACTTCCAGCAAATACTGCTGTTGTAGCAATGTTTGATCCTTATCGTAATACCGAGCTAGATCAGTTTGCGAATCAGCAAGTTTCTGCTTTTGCATTGGAATTGCTTCCTCGTACGCTTTCTCGTGCGCAGAACATGGACGTGTTGTCTTCTCAGGCAAACCTTTCTGGTTATAAATCAGTTTTGCTTGCTGCCGCTGAATATCAGCGCATGTTTCCAATGCTTATGACAGCTGCTGGTACTGTAAAACCTGCTCGTGTTGTGATTATGGGGGTGGGCGTTGCAGGTCTTCAGGCCATTGCAACGGCAAAACGTTTAGGTGCAATTGTTGAAGCAACTGATTTGCGTCCTACGGCAAAAGATCAGGTTGAATCTTTAGGTGGTAAGTGGTTAGACGTACCAATGTCTGAAGAAGAGCAACAACGTGCAGCTGACGCCGCTAAAAATGGTTATGGATGGATGCCGGGTGAGCAATACATCAAAGATCAAGCCGCGATTGTTGACAAGGCTGTATCTAACGCTGATATCGTGATTACAACTGCATTGTTGCCAGGTCGTAATGCGCCGCGTCTGATTAAGGCTGAAACTGTTGCCAAGATGAAACCAGGCTCTGTCATTTTAGATATGGCTGTTGAAACTGGCGGTAACGTTGAAGGTTCTAAAGTGGGCGAGACTGTGTTTACAGAAAATGGCGTGAAAATTTTGGGTGTTCCAAATATTCCGGCAACTGTAGCGACAGAAGCTTCCGCACTATATGCGCGTAACGTATTCAATTTCGTAGAAACTTTATTCGACAAAGAGAAAAACTTTGCGATTAATCAAGAAGACGAAATCCAAAAAGCCCTATTGGTCACTCATGGCGGTCAAGTACTGCTTAAGCGTGGTTAAGGAGATTTCTCATGGTTGAAACTATTACAATTTTCGTCCTTGCCATCTTCGTAGGTTATTACGTAGTTTGGGGTGTTACACCAGCTTTACATACACCACTTATGGCAGTAACCAATGCGTTGTCATCTATTATTGTAGTGGGTGCAATGTTGCAAACTGTGGGTCTGCCTATTTTGGGTGTAGATGCTAACGTTGCATTTCAAAGTGTGAATGTGGTGAGCGTACTGGGTGCGATTGCGGTATTTTTGGCAAGCATTAATATTTTCGGCGGCTTTGCAGTAACTGCACGCATGTTGGAAATGTTCAAGCCTAAGCAAAAGAAATAAGAGGGCTTTGACATGGAATTTATTCAAGCAAATGCAAATTGGTTGTACCTTGTAGGCGCAATTCTCTTTATCTTGACGCTTCGTGGTTTGTCTGGCCCTAAAACAGCAATTCAAGGTAACCGTTACGGTATGATCGCGATGGCGATTGCTGTAGTTACGACCTTCTTTGTTGCAAATAACCCAGTCATCTGGATGATTGTTGGTGCAATGGTGTTGGGTGCAATCGTTGGTATTGCGCGTGCTCGTACTGTGCCAATGACTCAAATGCCTGAAACTGTTGCATTGATGCACTCGTTAGTTGGTTTGGCAGCAGTTTTAATTGCAATTGCTGCAATCTTACATAACAACCAACTCACTGCATTGTTTGCTCAAAATGAGGCAGCTTTAACGGCGGCTGGTGTACAACATGTGCACATGAGCAAAGTCCACTTATTTGAATTGTTTGTGGGTTGTTTTGTTGGTGCGATTACCTTTACTGCATCAGTGTTTGCATACGGTAAATTGGCTGCAAAAAAATGGGCAAAAACCATTTCTGGTGCATGGGTTAAACCTGTTCAGGCGCTTATATTTATTGCAATGCTTGCAGCAGGCATCATGTTCTTCTTAACGAATAATATGACTGCATTCTGGGCAATGACAGCACTTGCACTTGCATTTGGCTGGGTATGGATTGCACCAGTTGGTGGTGGTGATATGCCTGTAGTGGTATCGCTTCTTAACTCATTCTCGGGTTGGGCTGCGGCAGGTATTGGTTTTACACTTGAAAACAACATGTTGATCGTTGCGGGTTCTCTCGTAGGTTCATCTGGTGCGATTCTGTCGTACATCATGTGTAAAGCAATGAACCGTTCGATCATCAATGTATTGTTTGGTGGTGCAATGGGGGGTGCGGCAGTTGCTACAGCTGCTAAAGGTGAGCAAGTTCAGCGTAACCATCGTTCTGGTTCTGCTGATGATGCTGGTTTCTTGATGTCAAATGCCGACAGCGTTGTGATTGTACCGGGTTATGGTATGGCGCAAGGTCGTGCACAAAATGCTGTAAAAGAATTATGTGAAATTCTAAAAGAGCAAGGTGTTCGCGTTCGTTTTGCAATCCATCCAGTTGCTGGTCGTATGCCTGGTCATATGAACGTATTGCTTGCTGAAGCAGACGTAGCATATGAAGACATCTTGGAAATGGATGAGATTAACTCGGACTTCCCTGCAACTGATGTGGTGCTTGTAATTGGTGCAAACGACGTAGTAAACCCTGCTGCGAAAGATGATCCAACTTCACCGATTTATGGTATGCCGATTCTTGAAGCACATAAAGCACGTACAATCATGGTGATTAAGCGTTCTATGGCAACAGGTTATGCAGGTCTGGATAACGATTTGTTCTATAACGAAAAAACAATGATGATTTTTGGTGATGCCAAGAAAGTTGTTGAAGATATGACAAAAGCAATCAATGGTGGCGGTCACTAATCTGACCTCAATCAGGATTGTAAAAGCCACCCTCGGGTGGCTTTTTTATTTGGCCTATTTGTTTAAAGAAATTTTTCTACAAGGTCCATTGACTGTTGATAGAGGTCGCGTGCAAGTTGCTGGTTTTTTGCGTGTGAAGATTTCCAGTCAGGCATGTGTGCACTGACATATTCACCATTACGATTCTGCCATGCATCTCCAGTTGCCATTTCTGTAATCAGATTTGCTGGAACTGAGGTTGGGACTAAGCCTAATTTCATCGCTGCATAAACTGGTTTTGGTAAGTCACGATAAATATCAGAAGCGACACCACCCGGATGCAATGCATTGTTGGTAATAGAACTACCTGCTAATTGTTCTGCTAAAGCATTGCTGAATAATAAATTTGCAAGCTTCGACTGCCCATAATAGAACAGGGGGTTGTAAAAACCTTCGGCACGAAACTTGTTGGGCTTAATTGAGCCAACCCAGTGTGCGATGGATGCGAGATGAATAATCCGTGCTTGCGGAGATTGTTGTAAAACTGGAAGTAATTTTTGAGTTAGTAAAAAATGGCCTAAATAATTAACGCCAAATTGCTGCTCGAAACGATCGACAGTCAGTTGTTTGGTTTTGGCAAATAACCCTGCATTGTTAATGAGTACATCAAGGCTACCATATCGATCTGCAATCTCATCGGCTGCCTTTCGAGTTAATTCAAGACTGTTTAGATCGAGAGAAACTAAATCGACTTGTCCTTGATTGAGTGAGCGTAATTTGTTTTGCGCAGCTTGAGCTTTTTCTGGATTTCGGCACGCTAAAATAACATGTTGCCCTTGTTTAACGAGTTGTTCTGCTGTGGCCAAGCCAATCCCTGTGTTGGCGCCCGTAATTAATATTCTCACTTTCTGTACTCCGGTTATGCTATTTATTGGTGGGGACTTCAAGAGTTTGTATATTGCTGTAAATCTGACAATTTGTCATGTCAAATTTAAAGGTGCGCGATGATTGGCTTTTAATGGCTAATAAAGCATTCGATGAAATTTAAAGATTTTGTTATTTAAAAAATATAAATACCACTTTATGAAGGGGCATACTTTTTATAAAGAATTAAAAAAGCGGCTCAAAAGAGCCGCTTTTTTTAAAAGCAAAATTTTAAGCAACCGACTCTGGAGCGGTACGCCATAAGCTTTCTAAATCATAGAATTTACGAGCTGTTGGTAGCATCACATGTACTACAACAAAGCCGAGATCAATCAAGATCCATTCTGCATCTCGTTCACCTTCAACGCCAATCGGGCGGAAACCGGCTTTTCGAGCTTCTTCTGCAACATTGTCAGCGAGTGCTTTGACATGGCGAGTAGAAGTACCACTTGCAATTACAATAGCATCAGAGACATTGCTAATTGAGCTAACATCTAACTGGAGAATATCTTTTGCTTTTACATCAACTAAAGCGTCATGAACAACTTTGAGACAAGTCTGTACGTCTTTATTTGAGGTGTTCATTGCGAAATCGTGAGAATTAGACACGCTGGGCGATGGTTCTAAATTCATATAGGGTATATTTTCCTGACAATTACTCACTATCTAATATAGTGGTTTTCGCGCTAAATTTCAATCAGAAGTCGTAACAGTTTATATATTTACATCATCCGAAAAATACTTTTTCTTCCAAGTAAATGACTGATTTGAAGTATTTTCAGGCTTATATTCTGCTGCAATATAGTTTTGATAAGAGCTTTGCTTTAACCAAGAAAATATTTGTTCATAAGGGATTTGGGCTGTATCTGGTTCATGACGGCCCGGACAGTCCGCAAATTGAATATGTCCAATTAAGTTAATATTTTCTTGCAAACCCTCAAGTACATCTTCGCCCATCATCGCCATGTGATAGCAGTCATATTGCATTTTTAGAGCAGGATGATTGACCGCTTCTAGCATTTCTTGTCCTTGCGCAATGTTCTGCACCAAAAAGCGTGGCATATCTGTACCGTTAATCATTTCAAAAACGGGTTCTATACCGTGTTCACTAAGTAAGTTACTGGCAAGTTTTAAATTAGCTGCTAATGTTTTCAAACAAGGGAGTAGGTCGGCATCTAGGGGCTGTTTCCCTGCCAAAATGTTAACACGGGGAACTTTTAAAGCAGTGGCATAGCTAATTGCTAATTCTAATGCTTCACGAAAAGCTGTTTCTTGACCAGGTACACCAGCTAAACCATTTCCGCCTTGCATAAGATCACCAGCAGGCACATTGATTAGACAGAGGCTAAGTTTGTAGCGTTCGAGTTGAGTTTGAATATCGGAAATAGCCAATTCATAAGGAAATTGAATTTCTACATATTCAAAGCCCTGTGCATGCGCCAGAGCAAAGCGTTCAATTAAAGGAACTTCGGTAAAAATCATGGATAAATTGACTGCAAGACGACCCATACTCAAACTCCGTTTATTTTTGCTCTATTAATTGAATCATAGTAGCTAAATCTTTCTCAGCAAAGCCATTTTTTTGGTGAGTTTGTAGCTGTAGTAGAGCTTTTTGTGCAACTGGGATGTCTAAATTAACATTGTTAGCCAATGTTACTGCGTTGTTAAGATCCTTAGATAATGTTTGAACTTTCCACTGAATTGGTTCAAAGGTATGAGTTGCCATGCGTGGAGTTAGAATTTGAAAGGGTTTAGAGTCAGCAAATCCACCGGCTAGGGCAGGAGCAAGCAAAGTTGTATCTACACCAGCTCGATCAGCAAGTGCGACAGCCTCTGCAATAAGAGCGCTGTTGGCTGCAACAATAAGTTGGTTACAAATTTTGGTGGCTTGGCCGGTTCCTGTATCTCCCATGCGAGTCACGCGTTGAGACAGAACATTATAAATAGCAGTTAATTCTGTAATAGTTTGAGCATCACCGCCTGCAAAAATGACAAGTGTGCCTTGTTCTGCACCCGCTGTCCCACCTGATACAGGTGAGTCAATCCATGTGACCTCATGGGTAGCAGCTGCTTGAGCAAGCGTTTTCGTTGCAGCAACAGATAAACTCGAGAAATCAACAATAACCTGTTTAGCTTTTAAGTTAGGCTGAATTTGCTCAAATACAGCTTGTACTGCTTTGTCATCTGCCAGACAGATTAAAATAACTGGATATTCACCAATATCTGAAAGTTCTAAAGCTTGTGCACCGATATCAATAAGTTCGTCACATGCAGCGACGGTTCGATTCCAAACAGCAACTTGAAAGCCAGCTTGAATAAGGCGGGTTGCCATTCGACTTCCCATAAGCCCTATGCCTAAAAAAGCAATAGGGGTGTTGCGATCAAAATTCATAATCTAAGCTCTTATTTATATTGGCGTGGTAAAAAATTAACTTCCGGATGTTTGTCTTTTTTACGAGCAAGTTTGCTATTTTTACCAAGTAATAATTTAAGTTGCCAGATTTTTTCTAGACGTAATGATTTTTCTGGTTGATGTTCCATTGCGTCAAGTACACGTTTTGCAGCAGTGAGGGCATCAGGTGAGCGCTGCAACATTTCAGATGCAATCTCATTTGCTCTCTCTAAAGGAGTGTCACTTAAATGAGTTACAAGACCAATTTCTTTTGCATAATTCCCATCAAAAACACGGGCAGTTAAGGTGAGTTCTTTTGCAAGGTCAACGCTAATTAAACCTTTTAATGAGCGAGTAAGTCCCATATCAGGAACTAAACCCCAGCGGCTTTCCATAATCGACATTTTTGTTTCTGGATGAGAAATTCGGATGTCAGCAGCCAAGGCGAGTTGCATACCCGCGCCGAAACAATATCCTTCTAATGCCGCAATAACAGGTACAGGTAAATTCTGCCAAGTCAGAAATGCTTTTTGAAAAAGGCTTTGTCCGGGTTTTACAAGTTCCCAAATGGCAAAAGCAGAGTTTTTAGGATTGTTGAGGTCAGATAAATCAATACCAGCACTAAACACATTTCCTTCGCCTGTCAAAATAACACAGCGGATATCTCTATCCTTTTTAATTGCTTTTGCAGTTGAAACTAACTCTTTTAATAAGGCAAAACTCATCGCATTGCGTTTGTCTGGACGGTTTAAATATACCGTTGCAATGCCATTATTTTTTTCAATACGTAAGAGTGCCATGAGATTCCCGCTTCTTTTTTTATAGATGAACGGAGCATAACATGGCTGTAATCTGGAAACATGACAGCTCAGTCATGCCTATTTGGTCGATATGTTAGTCAGGTATTACCAAGATCTGAAGAGCAGCACTTTCTACCTCTTTAACAACAAGACCTAATTCATCAAAGCGCTGTATAACTTCTTCAATGAAGCCTTCATCTGCTATACGGCGTTCTTTACGTAGCGTTGAAATGAATTGCTCAAAGTCACCAGTAACTTGTTGGAGTTTCGGGGCACCTACATAGCGAGTGGCACCATACAGGCGATGTAAAACATGCTCAAGTTGAGGGAAGTCTTCAAGCTCAATGAGCTGCTGCATTTCGTCTAGCTCAGTTGGAAAACTATCAACTAACATTTTGAGGAGATCTTGTGCTAAGTCTTCTTTATTTGCTGCGAGTTGCAAACTTTGTTGCCAGTTTAAAATTTGTGGGTCTAAAGCTTCTGCAACTACAAGGTGGTCTTTATCTATGGCTTTTGCTGTAAAGTTGTTTTTAGTCCATTGCGTTAAGATCTGGATGATTTGCTCCATTTGAATTGGCTTGGTGACATAGTCATTCATGCCTACTTTAAGAAGCTTTTGCTTTTCATCGGCAAGTGCATGGGCCGTTAACGCAATAATTGGAAGCTGCATTTCTCCATCGAGCGTTGACTCTAAAGAACGGATAGCACGTGTGGTATCAATGCCTGACATAACTGGCATTTGGATATCCATAAACACCAAATCAAATGGTTTGAGTTTTTGGTCAATTCGTTCTTGAATAAGGTTAAGCGCTTCTTGACCACTTAACGCTTTAGTTGTTTTAACGTTTAGTTCACCCAACAAAGCTTCTAAAACAATTAAGTTGGGTAAATGGTCATCTACTGCCAGAATGTGTAAACCCTGACCATTAAAATCTTGCTGTTCTTCTTCAAAAATAGGTTGGTTGCTTAATAATTGAATGAGTCCACTACGGCTTAATGGTTGATATAGAGGACGAGCACGATATTCACTGAGCATGTTTGGTTCAAGCGTCATTTGATAGCCATAGACGGCTAAATTGCCTTGATAACGGCTACGGATTTCTTTTAATAATGCTTCTGTATCACCGCTATGATCAACGATAAGCCATGTATTATCTTTCTGATCAAGATGTTTTAAACGACTAAACAAGTCTAGAATCGATTGTGTTTCGATATGAGGAACATGGTAGTTTTCAAGGTAATAACGTAAAACACTTGCTGTAGCAGGGTGAGCAAGATAAGACACCACTTGTAAATGCTCAAAGTGCGGGTGTTCGATTTCGTAATCTTCATCTACCACAAATTGTGCGGTAAACCAGAACGTTGAGCCTTTTTCTGTCGGTGCACGTTCTTGATTGTCCTCAAAGCCAATTTGACCATGCATCAGATGAACAAGCTGTTTAGAGATGGCAAGGCCTAAACCAGTACCTCCAAATTGACGTGTAACTGATGCATCGCCTTGCGAGAATGATTCAAATAATTTTTTACGATCTGTACCACTTAAGCCAATACCACTATCTTGAACACTAAAATGAAGCAGACATTGCCCAATATCATCATGTTCCATACGAACACGGACAATAATTTCACCATCTGGAGTGAACTTGATTGCATTAGAAATCAAGTTGGTCAGAATTTGCTTGAAGCGTAAAGCATCACCAATCACTTGTTGTGGAATGTTGTCCGCATAGTAAAAAGCCATGGCAATATGTTTTTGAGCGGCCAAAGGAGACAGCATATCCATAACATCAAAAATGGCTTCTTCTAAATCAAAGGGCGCTGTTTCAAGCTCTAACTTGCCTGCATCAATTTTTGAGAAATCTAATACATCGTTAATTAATGCCAATAAATGGGCAGATGACTTGCGAATGGTTTGTAAATAAAGATTCTGTTCGTTATTTAAATTTTGTTGACGAAGCAATAAATGAATAAAACCATCAATACTGTTGAGAGGCGTTCGAAGCTCATGGCTAATATTGGCAAGGAAAACTGACTTTGCCTGATTTGATGAAATCGCTTGGTCACGTGCTTGACGATAGGTAATGTTTTGAACTTCTAAGGTATCTAATGTTCTGCGTAAATCTTCTTCTGTTTGTTCAGTGTGTTCTTTTAATTCCAAAAAGCTAAAGTGCAATCGCTTAACAACGTTTGCGATGTCTCGCTGTAGTAAGCGTAGCTCCCCAGTACTATTAATGACTAGGTGCTGGTCTAGAGTATCTGCATTTAGACGTTGTAACTGCATGCGAATTTCATACATCGGCGCAATCCAGCGACGAGAATAAAAATTCAAGCATAGTAAAAGTAGCAGTAAGGTCATTAATCCAGTAATGACGAGGGCAATCATAATGCGATAACGTGCCAACTCTAGAGGCTGGTTATCCATTTCAATCACTAACCAGACTGGCGCTTTTCCAGCTTTATTACTAATCTGTAGTCCATAAATATTGTTGTGGTTATAAGAGATTGGACCAAAAAAATTATTACTACTGGGAAAGCTAGGCCAATAACGATTATCACGATAACCAATACTTAAATAAGTCTGTCCGTTGTTATCGATGAGTACCGCGCGTTTAAGATTTTTTTCGCTAAACATGCTTTGCATGATGTGCTGAGCATGATCGTATTCATCGGGCTGTAGTTCGACCAGCGTATACAAATCTTTCGCAATTTGATTGTAGCGAGCTAAAATTGCTGAGGCATGATGTAGCTGTTGTTGTTTTACCGAATGTGACGTTTCAGTTAAAACCAGAAAAGCACCGACCCCTGTTAAAATCATAATCGGCACAAAAATTAGAGCAATCAATTGCCCATATGCATGATTCAGACGTAAGCGTTTCGATATGGTTTTATTGAAATTAGACATGGCTACATCAGATTTATCTCTCTGTACGGCATCTTATCACGCTTTATTTTAAAACAGACGGCATTTTATAAATGACCGAGCTTTAATCGCTTTCATGAAAAAGCATATTGAAATGGGTGCAGTACCGAGCATTTTTTCATACAATAGGCCCACCTCGATATAGGTGTTGATCATGAGTAATACACAACCTGACTTTTTAGCCGACGAATTTTTGTTAGATCACTATGTAGGTAAGACACCTCTAGTTCGTTTGCAGCGATTGGCTTCTCATACGCAAGCGACGGTTTTAGCAAAATTGGAAGGTAATAATCCGGCAGGTTCTGTAAAAGACCGTCCTGCATATAACATGATTATGCAGGCAGAAAAACGTGGTCAAATTAAGCCAGGTGACACTTTGATTGAGGCAACCAGTGGGAACACGGGTATTGCTTTGGCAATGGTTGCCGCAATGCGCGGCTATAAAATGAAACTTATTATGCCGAACAATATGAGTCAGGAGCGTAAAGATGCGATGCTGGCTTATGGTGCAGAGCTGATTGAAGTAACACCACAGCAAGGGATGGAAGGTGCACGTGATTTAGCCTTGCAAATGGAAAAAGACGGTAAAGGGCACGTTTTAAATCAGTTTGGTAATCCTGATAATGTTGAAGCTCATTACTTAACGACAGGCCCTGAAATTTGGAAACAAACAGGTGGGAAAATTACCCATTTTGTAAGCTCAATGGGTACAACCGGTACTATTATGGGTGTTTCTAAATATTTAAAAGAACAAAACCCAGATATTCAGATTGTTGGTTTACAACCAGCAGATGGATCAAGTATTGCAGGTATTCGCCGTTGGCCAAAAGAATATTTACCTACTATTTTTGATAGTAGTCGTGTGGATCGTACTATTGATATCCCACAAATTGATGCTGAAAAAACCATGCGTAAATTAGCACGTATGGAAGGCATCAGTGCGGGTACATCTTCAGGTGGTGCAGTATGGGCATCCATCAAGATTGCAGAAGAAAATCCAGATGCTGTTATTGTTTGCATTATCTGTGACCGTGGCGACCGCTACTTGTCTACAGGACTGTTTTCAGTACAGGACGATAACTCATAATTGAGAGAAATAATGCGTTTCCCAACCTTAGTTTTTGATATTGAAACTTTAACTGATTTAAAAGCGGGAGCGCATTTATATCATCTTGATTTGCCAGAGGCTGATGTAGAGCAAGCGTTGACTAAACTGCGCCGTCAAGAATCAGGCATGGATTTTCAGCGCTTACCTTTGCACGAAATTGTTTGTATTTCTGGTCTATGGATTGATGAGTCAGGTTTTAGATTATTTTCTTTTAGTCGTGAACAATATTCTGAAGCCGAAATTTTACAAAAATTCTTGTCAATTTTTGATAAACGTCATCCGACTTTAGTGAGTTGGAACGGCTCGCAATTTGATTTACCCGTTATTCTATTTCGCGCGATGTATCATGGGCTTTCTGCACCGGGCTTGTTCGATCAAGGTGAGATTGATAGCCAGAAGCGTTTTAATAATTACCAAAACCGTTATCACCATCGCCACATTGATTTAATGGATGTGATGGCAATGTTTAACGGGCGTAATTTTCAAAAGCTTGATGATATTGCCTGCATTTTAGGTTTGCCGGGTAAGCGCGGCGAGTCGGGTTATCATGTGCCGGAATATGTCCGTACGCAGCAGTGGTTAAAACTGACCAGCTATTGTGAAGGAGATGTACTTAATACATGGTTCGTCTATGTACGTTGGTTGTTATTAAAAGGACAATTAACTGTAGATGAGCATAATGATTGGGTAAACTCTAGTATTGATTATTTGAAAAATATTCCTCAGCAAGCAGATTTTCTTGAAGTATGGGAACGTACCTCAAAACATACTGAATTTACTTCACATTATTTTAATCCTTCAGATTTTTAGGTTCATCCTTTGAAACAACAAGCCAAATCTCGCAAGCCCCAACAACCTGAATATATTTTTCAGGTTGAAACACTTTCTCATGAGGGGCGGGGAATTGCGCATTATGGTTCTCATCCTGATCATCCAGCAGATAAGCATGGCAAGAAAGTTTTTATTCGTTATGCATTGCCCGGAGAAACTGTAAAGGCCAAGATTACCCATCAAGCAAAGCGTCTTGAAGAAGCTGAGATGGTGCAGTTGTTAGGAGAACCTTCAACTCATCGTATAGATGCAATTTGTCCTCATTATGGTATTTGCGGTGGCTGTAGCATGCAGCATATCCATCCTGATGAACAAATCCGTTTAAAGCAAAGTGTGCTCCAATCACATTTACAGCATTTTGCAGGTATTCAACCTGAACAGTGGCTAGAACCGATTCGGTCTTTACAAAGTGGTTATCGCCGTCGAGCACGAATTGGTGTGCGCTATTTGCCGAAGCCAGATCGCTTAATTATGGGGTTTCGTGAACATCATAGTAATCGCTTAACTTCTATCCATAGTTGTAGCGTTTTGGATAAAAATTTATCAAATAGTTTGCCTGAGTTACGCACTTTACTCCAAAGTCTAAAAGGCAAAGCGCATATTGGTCATGTAGAATTAGCAAAAGGTGATCATGAAATTTCTTTATTGGTTCGTCATGTAGAAAAATTAAACAATTCTGATGTCAACCAATTAAAGCAATTTGCGTTAGACAAAGGGTGGCAGTTGTATTTTCAACCTAAGGGTCCTGAAAGTATTCATCGTATTGATGATGAAAAAGGTGCTTTACGTTTACATTATGCTTTAGAGAGGTTTAATGTAAATTTTGCTTTTTCGCCATTGGATTTTACGCAGGTCAATGCCACAGTAAATGAACAAATGGTTCAATTGGCATGTGAATTGCTTCAATTGCAACCAGGTGAAAAAGTACTTGATCTATTTTGTGGTTTAGGCAATTTCTCGCTTCCGTTAGCACGATGTGTTGGTGAGAGTGGACAGGTTGTTGGTGTGGAAGGGAGCGAAGAAATGGTGAAGCGCGCAACAGCTAATGCAAAATGCAATAGTTTGGTGCAGGCAACCTTCTTTTCACAAGATTTAACAAAAGATTTTTCGCATCATTCTTGGGCAAATCAAGGATTTGATGCATTATTGATTGATCCTCCTCGTGCTGGTGCATATGAAATTATGCAGTATGTATCAAATTTTGGAGCAAAAAGAATCGTTTATGTATCATGTAATCCAGCTACACTGGCAAGGGATGCAGGTGTTTTGGTCCAATATGGTTACCAGTTAAAAAAAGCAGCGGTGATGGACATGTTTACGCACACAGAACATGTTGAATCCATTGCACTATTTGAAAAAATTCAAGAGATAAACGATTAAAAACATGAGTTACATATTGAGGAGAATGGTATGGTCACAGTACGTGAACAGTTACCTGAACAACTAACTGAGTTGTCCGAGGAAACGACTGTAGAGCATGCCGCCGAAACGCAAATCGGTTTAGCCTCATGGTTGGATCGAGTGCGTGAAATATTAGATGGGGCGAAGCTTGAACAGCTTGAAAAGGTTGCGAATGAAACCCTGCAAAAAGAGTTAGAATCAACGGTTAATCATCGGTCCAATACTTTCGCTACTGGCGTTGGAATGGCCGACATTTTGGCACATCTCCATGTAGATGAAGATACTCTATCGGCAGCTATGCTCTATCGTAGTGTGCGTGAAGACATTACTGATATAGAAGAAGTAAAAAAGAAATTTGGAGATCAGGTCTATAACCTTGTCAAAGGCGCTTTGGCAATGGGTAAACTCTCGGAACTCATTGAAAAAAATAAGCGGTTAGAAGACCACTTCAATAACAATCAACGAGAACATTTAAGTGGCATTTATAAAATGCTGATTTCGGTTACCGAAGATGTTCGTGTTGTTTTAATTAAACTTGCTGAACGTACCTATTCTTTACGAGAGCTGGCAAATTCCTCTCGTGAACGTCAAGAACGTGTAGCACGTGAAATTCTTACTATTTATTCGCCATTGGCACATCGACTCGGTATTGCTCAGCTTAAATGGGAACTTGAAGATCTCGCTTTTCGCTATTTAGCTCCAGACCGTTATAAAGAAATTGCGTCATTACTGAATGAAAAACGTTTAGAGCGTGAACATTATATTCAGTTCGTGATTGATCGTTTAAAAAATGAGTTGGCGTCTTACGGAATCGAGTCAGAAATCACAGGTCGAGCAAAACACATTTATTCGATTTATCGAAAAATGAAAAGCAAAAACCTGAGTTTTGATCAGCTCTATGATATTCGTGCCTTACGTGTGTTGGTTAATAGTGTCCCAGAGTGTTACCACTCTTTGGGTATTGTTCATCAAATCTGGCGTCATATTCCGCATCAGTTTGATGACTATATTACCAACCCAAAAGCAAATGGTTATCGCTCTTTGCATACTGCCGTAATTGCCGAAAATAAATCGCTTGAAGTACAAATTCGTACTCATGAGATGCACGATGAAGCAGAATTAGGCGTATGTTCGCACTTTAACTATAAAGAAGGTTCAAAGAATACCGACCATTCCTTTAACCATCGTTTGCATTCGTTGCGTGCCGTTCTAGAACACTATCAAGAACGCAATGAAACGACGGTACATCAAAACGAAGATGAAACTGAAGGCTTTGATCAACTACAAGATTTTGAAGGCTTTGAGAAGATTTATGTTTTCAGTCGTGATGGTGATATTAAGGAATTGCCTCGTGGTTCGACAGTTTTAGATTTTGCTTATCATGTGCATACAGAAGTAGGGAACAAGTGTTACGCAGCGCGAGTTAACCAGCGTTATGTGCCATTAACCTATACTTTAAAAACTGGCGAACAGGTTGAGATTTTAACTAAAAAAGATCGTGATCCAAACCGAGATTGGTTGGTGAATTCTTTAGGTTATATTAAAACCTCTCGTGCTCGTGACAAGCTGCGCCATTGGTTTAGACAACAAGATCGTAGCAAAAATCTTGAAGTAGGCCGTGAACTTCTCAATAAAGAACTAGCTCGTCTAGCGATTCACCCAAAAAGTATCGACCTAAATGATTATTCATCACATTTTAATGTAAAAACAGGTGATGACATTTTGGTGAGTCTGGTAAGCGGTGATATTAGCTTACATGCCTTGATTAATCAGGTGAACCGCCAAATGCATCTAGATCAGGATGAACCTGAACTAGTGCTTAAACCAGCATTAAATCCGCGTGCTAGCCATACGTTATCGGCCCACGGAATTTTAATTGATGGTTTAGACAATGTAGAGCTGCACATCGCTCAGTGCTGTCAGCCCGTGCATGGTGAATCAATCGCTGGATATATTACTTTGAACCGTGGTGTTAGCATCCACAAAGTCATTTGTTCAGACTACCAACGTATGATTAAGCAAGAACCAGAGCGTGCTGTTGAAGCCGATTGGGAAATGCAGCCAACGCGTGGTCAAAGTGTTCAAATTGTAGTTGAAGCTTATGATCGTCGTGGTCTGCTTAAAGACTTAACTCAAGTGATTTTCTCTGACCAAATAAATATTCGTCAGGTCAATACAATTTCTGAAGCAGATGGTATTGCCAATATGAAGTTGTTAATTGAGGTTAAGGGTTTAGCGCAGCTTTCTCGTTTGTTGGCTCGCTTGGAGCAGCAACCTGGAATCATTAGTGCGCGACGCATGATCCAAGGTGTTTAAATAAATTGAGTAAAAAGGCTGTCAAATGACAGCCTTTTTTATTCGAATTACTTTCTTGATAAATAAATATTAGTGAGTCGATTTAAAAACTGAGGGCTTAAAGTCGAGAGCTGATAAAGCAGTTTGGTTTTTATGCCAACAGGAGTGTGAGTCGGTGTCCAGAAACGAACTTTTTTCTCTACAAGCGTAAGCACCTGTTGGGCAATATCATTCGGTGTTAAGTCGATTCCCATATTGTGAATAGTACCGGCATCCATATTTTTGACCATTGCAGTTTGTACGAATAGCGGCATCACATCTAAAACACGAATACCGTATTTCTTCCATTCCACATCTAAGCCTTCAGTAATCCCTCGAACAGCAAATTTACTGGCTGAATAAGAAATCAAATCAGCTTGCCCATAAATTGCAGAAGCTGATGAAAGATTGATGACTCGTGCAAAAGAAGCTTGCTTTAAATAAGGTAGGGCAGCGTGACAACCATTGATGACACCGTTTACATTAATATTTATTGTTCTTTGATGAGCTTTAATATCAGTCGTTTCAAATGCACCAGAATATAAAATACCGGCGTTATTTACCAAGATGTTAAGTTCGCCAGCCCAGTCGGTAAATTCTTTTAATATGTGCTGCCATTGGCTGTAATCACTTACATCTAGATAGCCAGCACATGCATTTGGCCCTAAGTCACTTGCCAGTTTTTGAGCAAGCGACTCATTAATATCATAAATGCCTACTTTATATCCCTGTTGGTAAAATACACGTGCAATTTCTGCCCCAATACCTTGAGCGGCACCACTAATCAGAATACTGTGTCTCATCTTTTTTCTCTTTGTCAGTACAATAGTGCGACTGATTTAATCGCTTTGATTTTGATCATAACAAATTAAGATCTTAGTTTTACTGACCGACTTTTTGAACTTGAGGGTTACCATGGATAAGTTGCTTAAAATTATGCAAGAGTTACGTGAAAAATGTCCGTGGGATCAAGAACAAACCCCAATGTCACTGACTAAATATGCCATTGAAGAGGCCTATGAAGTCGAGGCTGCCATTCGTCAGGGCGATATTAATGAAATTCGAAATGAGCTGGGTGATTTGTTGTTGCAAGTCGTGTTTCAATCACAAATGTTTAGTGAGCAAGGCGCTTTTAACTTTCAAGATGTGGTTGAGGCAATAAGTGAAAAGTTAATTCGTCGTCATCCCCATGTTTTTCAGGCAGATCAATTTAATAACTTAACGCCAGAACAAGTAAGTGAACTCTGGAAACAAATTAAACAACAAGAAAAGCAAGGCAAGCCGCAATCACGATTAGATGAACTAAAGCATGGTCCAGCCCTGTTACAGGCACAAGAAATTCAAGAAAATGTAGCAAAAGTTGGGTTCGACTTTGAAACCGTAGAAGATGCTTATGGAAAACTAGAAGAAGAGCTAGACGAGTTCAAACAGGCACTAAGAAATCAAAATATTGATGAAATTCAAGATGAGTTTGGAGATTGCCTGTTTTCATTAGTCAATGTAGGACGTAAACTTACGATTTCAAGTGAAACATCACTTTTATCAACAATACATAAATTTAGAAGCCGTTTTGCTTTTATTGAAGATCAAGTGCAAAAACAGCAAAGAACATTAGAGGACATGACCTTGTCTGAAATGGATGAATTGTGGGATCAGGCAAAACAGCAGTTAAAATCAGGGGAAAAAACACATGCAGCTCAGCATGAATCTTTGGAAGAGTAAGTATTTTATTATTTTATTTTGGAGCCTGATTTCATCAACACTGATTCAGGCCCAATCTTTCGATCAAAATTTTAAGGACTGGAAAGCTAAACAGCAGATGTATGATCAGAAGTTAAGCACGCAACATTCCTCTCATTCTAATGCCCCAAAAAGTTCAACAATAACTGATTCGTCTGGGCAAGTTCACTTGAATCAAGCCAATGTTGATGAGCTTCAAAAGCTAAAAGGGATTGGTGAGAAAAAGGCTCAGGCGATTGTAGAATACCGTCAAAAGAATGGTGGTTTTAAAAATATTGATGAATTTAAAAACGTAAAGGGCATTGGTCCAGCCATTTTTGAAAAGAATAAAACGCGGTTGAGTTTATAAATCATCTGTTTGTCAATTGTCATTTCATGCGCAAACTACAGAGAATCAAATTGCCCTTTGTGTGCGTTAGAGCTATGATTAGCGACAACTTGTTATTTACGTCCTGACGTAGGAGACAGCGTCTTTTGCAAACCTTGCGAGCGTCAAAATGTGGTTTGTCCACAGCCCAACTTCCTTCTTCGATTTTAGATGTGATCGATAGCCTGACTAAAGCTGGCTATGAAGCTTATATTGTTGGGGGTGGTGTCCGTGATTTAATGCTAGGGTTTAATCCTAAAGATTTCGATGCAGTCACCAATGCGACACCTGCTCAAATTAAAGAAGTTTTTGGCCGACGTTGCCGAATCATTGGCCGTCGATTTGAATTGGCACATGTCTATTCAGGGCGTGAGCTGATTGAAGTTGCAACATTCCGTGCCCCTCCTAAAAAAGCAGTTACGAGTGCCTCAGGCATGATTTTACGTGACAATAACTGGGGTACCATCGAACAAGACTTTGCTCGACGTGACTTTTCTATCAATACCTTATATTACCAACCGCGTAAGGCTATTGTGCTCGATTTTTGCAAAGCAATTGACGATGTTAAAAACAAAACTTTGCGTTTATTGGGTGATCCAACACAGCGTTTTGAAGAAGACCCTGTGCGTATGCTGCGAACTCTACGCTTTGCAGCCAAGTTAAATTTCAAAATTGATTCAAATATTCTCGATATATTTGATGCTGAAATGACGCAATTATTGCGTGATGTCTCGCCGCATCGTTTATATGATGAATCTCAGAAGCTCTTCACAATGGGACATTTGGCGCGCGTTTTGCCAATGTTGATTGAGTTCGGTGTCTGGAAGCAACTTTTTGCCGATATTCAGCCTAATCTCACTGCATTTATTTTAAGAGCAGCAAAGAATACAGATCAACGTATACAAGTGGGTAAAACAATTAATCCTGCATTTTTCTATGCAGTGTTATTGTGGCAGCCATTTTTAGAGCGTTGTGAATTTTATTTATCTAAAGGTATTGTGCCGGCCGAAGCGCGTGCACAGGCTGGTTTAGACGTCTTAAAACGCCAAGCGACACGTACAGTTATTCCTCGTTTTGCAGAAACTTTTATTCGTGAAGTTTGGGAAATGCAGACTCGTTTGCTCAATCCAAAACCACAGCAAATAGAAGCATTGGCAGGGCATGCTCGCTTCCGCGCTGGTTTTGACTTCTTATTACTCCGTGAAAAGTCAGGTGATGACACAACACAAGGAATGGGAAGCTGGTGGGAATCCTACCAAGAAATGTCAAATGACGAAAAAGAAGCTGCTATTAGCCAATATAATCGTCAGAAAGCTAGAAACCGTCGTAAAGCTGCTGCTGAGCCTATTGAAAATAATAAAGTTGAGACGGAAATTGAACCTTTGGTTGATATTCCGGAACCGCGCACTCGCCGTGGGAAAAAAGAACGTACTAGACAAGATCAGGCAGTAAGCCGATTTGTTGAAAAAGCGACAGCTTTGGACGCAGGCGTGATGGGCGATCATCCAATTTTAAAACGTAAGCGGGTACAACGCGATTTAAGCCAAGTTGTTTTTGGGCCAACGCAATGACAATAACCACTTATATTGGTTTAGGAAGTAATTTAGGCGATTCCCGTCAAATTTTATCTGAAGCCATTGCCAAGCTTAAAACCTTAGGAATGGTTAAAGTTTCTAGACTTTATCAAAGTCCACCTATGGGGCCTCAAGACCAGCCAAATTATTTAAATGCAGTTGCAGAATTAAATACGGATCTTGCGCCTTTAGATTTGCTCGATCATTTACAACGTTTTGAGCAAGAGGCTGGTCGTGTACGACTTCGTCGTTGGGGTGAGCGAACCTTAGATCTGGATTTACTTATATATGGCAATGAAAAAATTCAAAATGAGCGCTTAACTGTGCCGCACATAGGAATTCTACAACGAGATTTTGTTGTAATTCCCTTATTAGATTTAGATGCAGATTTACAACTGAATGGTCAGCCACTCAAAGATTTAGAGCTGATACAGCAGCCGACACTGACTGTACTTGCTGATGAGTCTTGGGCTTAAGCTCTCGATTCATTATGTTCTGCGAACTCCTGTAGAGGATATCATCATGATTAGTCTAAGTGACTTAAGAAAATTTAAAACCGAAGGACGCAAGTTCTCTTGCCTGACTTGTTACGATGCAAGCATGGCAAAAGCAATGGAACTTGCTGAAGTTGATACAATCTTAATTGGTGATTCTCTTGGAATGGCAATTCAAGGGCGAGATTCAACTTTGCCAGTAACCGTTGAAGATATGGCTTATCATACGGCAGCGGTTCGTCGTGGTAATCAGCATGCATTGATTATGACCGACTTACCATTCATGAGTTATGCAACCTTAAATGATGCTTTGCAGAACTCAAGAACAGTCATGCAGGCTGGCGCTCAAATGGTGAAAATCGAAGGCGGTGCATGGTTAAGTGAAATCGTGCAGGTTTTAACCCGTAATGGCGTGCCTGTTTGTGTACATTTAGGCTTAACACCTCAATCTGTACATGTATTTGGTGGTTATAAATTACAAGCGAGAACACGTGAAGCGGCAGATCAACTCATTGCTGATTGTACAGCAGTAGTTGAGGCGGGTGCATCGGTGTTATTACTTGAATGTGTACCTGCTCAGCTGGGACAAGAAATTGCTGAATTATTCCCAAATACACCTGTAATTGGTATTGGTGCAGGTAATGCAACCGATGGCCAAGTATTGGTTGTACAAGATATGTTAGGTTTAACTTTTGGTCGAGTTGCGCGTTTTGTACGTAACTTTATGAAAGAGCAATCAGGTGAAACTGCCATTTTAGATGCTTTTAAAGCTTATCATGCTGCGGTACTTGATCAGTCATTCCCTGCTAAAGAACATACTTTTCACGTTGAGCTGTAATTCATGAAAACAGAAACCACCATACAAGGTCTTGCAGCTTCTTTAAATCCTGCTAGAGCTGCACGTAAAATTATTGGTTTTGTCCCAACAATGGGAAATCTACATGAAGGACATCTCACACTTGTTCGTGAAGCGAAAAAGCTATGTGATGTTGTGGTTGTGAGCATCTTCGTAAATCCGACTCAATTTGGACCGGGCGAAGATTTTGACAACTATCCTCGTACTTTAGAGCAAGATAGTCGTTTGCTTGCAGATGTAGGCTGTGACATTATTTTTGCCCCATCAGTTGAGCAAATGTACGGTACACAACCGCGTTTAACTAACATCAGTGTAAGCCAGATCACAGATGCTTTATGTGGTAGTTCACGTCCAGGGCACTTTGATGGTGTAGCTTTGGTGGTAACTAAGCTCTTTAATATTGTGCAACCTAATTATGCTTTTTTTGGCCAAAAAGATTACCAGCAGTTAGCCGTTATTCGCCAATTTGTACAAGATTTAAATATTCCTTTAGAAGTAATTGGTGTGCCGATTGTTCGTGCAGCTGATGGCTTGGCGCTTAGCTCAAGAAATGGTTATTTAAGCGCTGAACACCGTCAGGTCGCTCCAGTTATTTATCAAAGCTTGAAGCAGGCCGAGCAACAGTTACATCAAGGCAAAGATTTGCAACAAGTTGTAGAAGATATCAAAACTCAGTTGACAGACAATGGTCTTGTTGTTGATTATGTCGAAGCTCGTCAGACAAATCTGTTACCTGCTACTCAATTTGATCGTGATATTGTGTTATTTGTCGCGGCAAAACTGGGTGCAACCCGTTTGATTGATAATTTAGAAGTTGCCTTTACACCCCAATAAAAGAGATCAAAGGACAGCCATGCCATGAAACGTATACTTATCGTGACAGGACAGTCTGGTTCAGGAAAATCTTCAGCCCTTCAAGTATTAGAAGATTTGGGCTATTACTGTATTGATAATTTGCCTTTGGCATTGCTGCCTGAAATTGTGGCAAAGCTAGATCATGAAAATAACCTAGAGCAATTGGCTTTAGGTGTGGATGTAAGAAGTACTCGGGCAGATATGCAAGAGTTCGATCATGTTTTTGAGCAATTACAAAGACATGGCACGGTTGATGTTATTTATCTTACTACGCAAGATCAGGATCTGATTGCGCGTTTTAGTGCATCGCGTCGTCCACATCCATTAGCCAACCGTTTTAAAAGTCTGTTGCAATGTATTCATGAAGAAAAGCAGTTGCTGCTCCCAATTCAGTTTCGTGCGACGGTTCATATTGATACAACGGATAAAAGCGTTCATGATTTAAAGCATATTTTACTGTCTAAATTGGGGCAGTCAGATAAGCTTATTGTCATATTGCAGTCCTTTGGATATAAACATGGCATTCCTTTAGATGCCGATTATGTTTTTGATGTACGGCATTTACCAAATCCGCATTGGGATTTAGAATTAAGACGTTTTTCTGGTTTGGATGAGCCAGTAAGACAATTTTTAGAAGCAAGTCCACAAGCAAACGAAATGTTTGATGATATTCTTCACTTCTTAAAAAAATGGCTTCCAGCATTTGCTGAAGGACATCGTCACTATATGACGATTTCTATTGGTTGCACTGGAGGTCAACATCGTTCGGTTTATATCGTAGATAGACTAAAACAAGCACTTGAGGCAGAATGGTCTGTTCAGGTCTTACACAGAGAAATGAAGCACTGGTCATGATAGACACAACTGTTGATGTAATTAATAAACTCGGTTTACATGCTCGTGCATCAGGGAAACTGATAGAGGTCACTACAAAGTTTCGTTCGTCGATCCAGATTGGAAAAGGCGACCATTTGGTAGATGCAAAAAATATTATGTCTTTGCTGATGTTAGGTGCAGGTAAAGGGACCACTTTACGATTGGTCATTGATGGTACCGACGAAGAACAGGCATTAAATGAAGTACTGGCGTTATTCGCAGCAAAATTTTATGAGGCAGATTAATCGTGGCACGTGGTTCCCAACGTTATACTGAAGAAGATTTTGGTTCTTTAGAAGGACGTGCAAGCAAAACCGAACAGAAAAAAGCAGTGCAACGCATGGCTGCTTTAGGTGAGCAACTCGCACAACTTTCTATTAAACAAATTCAGAAACTTCCAGTTGATGAGCGTTTAATTGATGCTTTAATGGAAGTGCAGAACATTAGTTCTTTTGAAGCACGTCGTCGCCAATTTCAACGTATTGGTAAGTTATTGCGCAATGAAGATGAGACCGTTATTTTGTCTTATTTAACCCCGCAGCAAGGCGCAAAAAGACAGGCTCAATTAATGCGTTGGGTTGACCGCATGATTGAACAGGGTGATCCTGCAATTACTGAATTTAGTAAAATTTATAATGCATCGGAACGTCACACTTTGCGTCAGCATGTGTTGAGAATCAACCGCGATAAAACTCAACAGGCGAGTGAAGCAGATATCGAGGCATCAAAAGTTAAATTTGTTAACTATGTACAGCAAATTGCATTATTGTCCGATCAAGGCTAAATGCACTTAAATAAAAAAGCGACGCTCAAGGCGTCGCTTTTTTTTATTTATATATTCTCAGCGCGTTCTTTTGCCCATTCACGCAAAATAAACTTCTGTAATTTGCCGGTCGATGTTTTTGGAATTTCTGTAATGACCACATCTTTAGGAACTTTAAAGCGTGCTAACTCTTTTTGGCAATGTTCAATAATTTCTTCAGGCGTTGCCGTAGCACCCATCTTTAATTCAATAAATGCGCAGGGTACTTCTTGCCAACGAGCATCGGGTTTGGCGACGACAGCAGCAGTTAAAACAGCTGGGTGCCTATACAGCACATCTTCTACCTCTAGAGATGAAATATTTTCTCCACCTGAAATAATAATGTCTTTCGAGCGATCAGTAATTTTTGCATAACCATCGGGATGGCAAACTGCTAAGTCTCCCGTATGGAACCATCCACCAGCAAAAGCTTCTTGAGTCGCTTTGGGATTCTTTAAATAGCCTTTCATGACAATATTGCCACGGAACATGATTTCTCCCATGGTTTGTCCATCGTTTGGTACAGGTTGCATGGTTTCCGGGTCTAATACACGCATACTGTCTTGTAATGGATAGGGCACGCCTTGACGGGAATGAAGTTGGGCTTGTTCGGCAATTGAGAGCTCATTCCATCCTGATTGCGAAGCGCACAAGGCAGAAGGCCCGTAAGTTTCAGTTAAGCCATAAACGTGGTTTACGTTAATCCCCATATTGCGCATACCTTCAATAATAGCAACTGGAGGAGCGGCTCCGGCAACCATTACTTCAACATGGTGATCAAAGTCAGTTTGCTTTTCTTTAGGTAAGTTAATAATCATTGAAAGAACAATAGGGGCACCACAGAAATAATCAACTTTATGTTTTGCAATGAGTTGCATGACTAATTCTGGGTCGACCTTGCGCAAACAAATATTTGTTCCACCGCTGGCTGCGATGCTCCATGCAAAACACCAACCATTACAATGAAAGAGAGGCAATGTCCATAAATACACAGCGCGAGGTTTCATTCCGCAGGCCAATATGTTACTTGCAGCGTTTAAATAAGCGCCCCGATGATGATAAACAACGCCTTTAGGATTACCTGTTGTGCCTGAAGTGTAGCTTAAGCTAATTGCATCCCACTCATCATCTGGTAAATGCCATACAAAATTAATGTCGCCTTGAGCTATCCATTCTTCATATTCAAAAGAGCCAATAAACTGATTCTCGCCCTCATATTCATCATCAGCTACATCAATTACAATAATGTGTCGGTCGGGAATAAGAGAGAGGGCTTCTCTTGCCAGATTAACAAATTCAGGGTCAACCAAGAGCACTTTACTTTCAGCATGTTCTAACATGAAAGCTATTGTTTTTGCATCTAAGCGTGTATTGAGCGTATTGAGCACAGCTCCGGTCATCGGTACTGCAAAATGTGCTTCGATCATCGCTGGCACATTAGGCAATAAAACTGATACCGTATCATTTTTACCAATTCCGAGTTGTTTGAGCTGAGAAGCAAACTGGCAACAACGTTGGTAAGTTTCTTTCCATGAAATTTGGCGTTTACCGTGAATAATCGAAGCGTGATTTGGATAAATATAAGCTGCACGCTCTAGGTAGCGTAGAGGCGATAACGCAACAAAATTTGCGGGTGTGCGTGGTAATTCATCATAAGCACTAACCATGTGAAACAACTCCGTGTTCTATTTTTAATTCATTCTTTGAAAATATGACTTAATACTCATCAAAGCATCTATGCTTTAGTCTTAAAGGGAAATACCCTCCAGTCAGAAAATGAGCAGAAATGCTATTTTCTTCATCTTAAACCACTTGTGTTGAACATGTTTAAAAAATCATCTCAATATGTTTTTAAGTCATTTATTGCTGTTTACCTGATAAGCAAAATGTATTTATGATTTTATGGGCTCAAAGGTTTTCACTTTGCTTGAACAAGTGTAAAATCTTTCAGGTTTTTTAATTTTGATTTACACCGTTTTTATATTTTGAGGTTCGCCTCGATCATAATCTCGCGGTGAAATGCTCCTTCGTATAGGGCATCACTCCTTAAGGATTTTTTTATGCCAATTATCACATTGCCAAATGGCGATCAAAAGAATTTTGATCACGCTGTATCTGTTATGGAAGTTGCCCAAAGTATCGGGCCTGGTCTTGCAAAAAATACTGTTGCTGGACGTGTGAATGATCGCTTAGTTGATGCATGTGACTTAATTACCGAAGATTCGACCTTACAAATTATCACTCCAAAAGATGAAGAAGGTCTTGAAATTATTCGCCATTCTTGTGCACACCTTGTTGGACATGCTGTTAAACAGCTTTTCCCTGAAGCCAAGATGGTGATTGGTCCAGTCATTGAAGAAGGTTTTTACTACGATATCTGGATGCCACGTCCTTTTACATTAGACGATATGGCAGCTGTCGAAGAGCGCATGAAAAAGCTCATCGATCAAGATTACGATGTCGTTAAAAAAATGACACCACGTGATGAAGTCATTGCTGAATTTACTGCACGTGGCGAAGAATACAAATTACGCTTGATTGCAGACATGCCTGAAGAAACACAAATGGGCTTGTACTACCATCAAGATTATTTAGATATGTGTCGTGGTCCACACGTACCGAACACTAAATTTTTAAAATCGTTTAAGCTGACAAAAATCTCTGGCGCTTACTGGCGTGGTGATGCGAAGAACGAACAGCTTCAACGTATTTATGGTACTGCATGGGCTGATAAGAAACAGCTTGCTGCATACATCAAACGTATTGAAGAAGCTGAAAAGCGCGACCACCGTAAAATTGGTAAAGCTCTAGACTTGTTCCATATGCAAGAAGAAGCACCAGGTATGGTGTTCTGGCATCCAAACGGTTGGACGATTTACCAAGTTCTTGAACAATACATGCGTAAAGTTCAGCAAGACAATGGTTACCTTGAGATTAAAACACCACAAATCGTAGACTTTACGCTTTGGGAAAAATCAGGCCATGCAGCGAACTATGCAGACAACATGTTTACGACTCATTCTGAAAGTCGTAATTATGCGGTTAAACCAATGAACTGCCCATGTCACGTACAAGTTTTCAACCAAGGTTTGAAGTCTTACCGTGATTTGCCAATTCGTTTAGCAGAGTTCGGTTCTTGTCATCGTAACGAACCATCTGGTTCTTTACACGGCATTATGCGTGTACGTGGATTTACACAAGATGACGCACATATCTTCTGTACTAAAGAACAAATCGGTCAAGAAGTTGCAGATTTTATTAAACTGACGCTTGATGTTTATAAAGATTTTGGCTTTGAAGAAGTGCAAATGAAACTTTCTACACGTCCAGAAAAACGTGTGGGTGATGATGCACTTTGGGATATGGCTGAGAAATCTTTAGCAGATGCTTTAGATGCAGCAGGGTTAGAATGGGAATTACAACCTGGTGAAGGTGCGTTCTACGGTCCAAAAATTGAATTCTCATTGAAAGACTGTCTCGGACGTGTATGGCAATGTGGTACTATTCAGTGTGACTTCAACTTACCAGAGCGTTTAGATGCGTCTTATGTGACTGAAGACAATGATCGTGATCAGCCTGTTATGTTGCATCGTGCAATTCTTGGCAGTTTTGAGCGTTTTATTGGTATACTAATTGAACACTACGCTGGTTTCATGCCACCTTGGTTGTCACCGTTACAAGCATGTGTCATGAATATCACGGACTCTCAAGCTGAAGCTTGTGAGAAAGTCGTAGCAAAACTCAAAGAAAATGGTCTTCGTGCCATTTCTGACTTGAGAAATGAAAAAATCGGATTTAAGATTCGTGAGCGTACTCTAGAGCGTATTCCTTACTTGTTAGTTCTTGGTGATCGAGAAGTTGAAGAAGGTACAGTGAATGTACGTACCCGCTCAGGAAAAAATTTAGGTACTATGTCAGTAGATGCATTCATTGACTTAGTGAAGTCTGCCGTCGCCGAACGTGGCCGGTATATTGTGGAGTAAGAAAGATTAAACAGCCTGACCGTAACCAACAACAAGGTGCAAAAAGCAACCGTCCAGCAATTAATGATGAGATCCGTGCAAAAGAAGTACGCCTCGTCGGTGCTGAAGGTGAGCAAAAAGGAATTGTTTCATTAAGTGAAGCACTGCGTGCTGCTGAAGAGGTTGAACTTGATCTTGTTGAGATCGTTGCAAACGCCGAGCCGCCTGTTTGTAAAATTATGGATTACAACAAGCACTTGTTTGACCTGAAGCAGAAGCAAAAAGATGCGAAGAAAAAACAGCATCAAGTGCAAGTGAAGGAAATCAAACTGCGCCCTGCAACTGATGTTGGTGATTATCAAGTTAAGCTTCGTGCTATTTTGAAATTCCTTGAAGAAGGAAACAAAGTAAAGATTACTTTACGTTTCCGTGGTCGTGAAATGGCTCACCAACAGCTTGGCTTAGCTCAATTGCAAAAAATTGAAGTAGATGTAGCTGAGTTTGGGGTTGTGGAACAAGCACCAAAAATGGAAGGCCGTCAAATGGGTATGTTACTTGGACCGAAAAAGAAAAAGTAATACTCAAAAAAAGCACTGCAAAAGCAGTGCTTTTTTATAACTAAATACAAATAAAAAAGATGATTTAATTTTTCTCTATTCAGTTTCATTTAAGACAATCAATATATTTTTCTATAAAATTCAATTCTCGAATTTTATGTATTTTTTAGTGTTGGAAATCTCATAGTCTTTCTTAAAACATGATATAAACCAAGACGCAGTCATGATAATGATGAATAGGAAAATAGAATGATTGATCTATATTATTGGGGAACTCCCAATGGACATAAAATCACAATTGCCTTAGAAGAAATGGGACTGGATTACACTCTTTACCCAATCAATATTTTAGAAAATGATCAATTTCAACCAGACTTCTTGAGAATTTCTCCGAATAATAAAATTCCTGCGATAGTTGATCAAGATGGACCCCGTGGTGAGCCAATTTCTATATTTGAGTCAGGCGCTATCTTGCAATATTTAGGTAGAAAAACTGGATTGTTTTACCCAACAGATGGGCAAGAGCGAGTTGAGGTTGAGCAATGGCTCATGTGGCAAATGGGTGGTTTAGGGCCTATGCTTGGGCAAAATCATCATTTCAATCGTTTCGCCCCAGAAAAAATCCCCTATGCGATAGACCGCTATATTAATGAAACTAAACGTTTATATAGTGTACTTAACAAACAACTCATTGGTCAGAAGTTTGTCGCTGGTGAATACTCTATTGCTGACATGGCAATTTTGCCTTGGATTTTACGTTATGAATGGCAAGGTATTCAGATTGAAGACTATCCATACGTACAAGAATATATTGTACGTTTAACAGCACGCCCCGCAGTTCAGAAAGCACTATCAATTAAAGTGGCCTAATTTCTTGCTTGGATTTAGTGAATACTTAAAGCAAAAAGTCGTTTGGTGTGATTGATTATGCTGAGCTACTTTTTGCTTTTTATGAGTGCTTTTGGCGCGGCGACATTACTACCTCTACAGTCTGAAGCGGTATTAGTAACCTTATTATTAAAGGGGCAATATTCAGCTTTGCTTTTAATTGGCATAGCTACTTTGGGTAATGTATTGGGTTCTTGCGTTAATTGGTGGCTAGGCCTAAAGATTGAGCAGTTTAAAGATCGAAAATGGTTTCCAGTTTCTGAAAAGCGTTTACAACAAGCGCAGAGCTTTTACCATAAATATGGATTTTACTCTTTACTGTTAAGTTGGACGCCTATCATTGGCGATCCTATTACTTTGGTTGCTGGGCTATTCAAAGAAAATTTTTGGCGCTTCCTTGGTATAGTCATTATTGCCAAAGCAGGGCGTTATTTGTTTATTTACTGGGTGGTAATGGGTTTTATTTAAAATAAAAAAGCATCCGAAGATGCTTGAATTATAAATATGTATTTAGTCTTCTAAGCTTTTGGTAATGTCTACTTTAAATAGATCATTCGTTTTGAGCCAACAGAAAGTCACAACAACTAGAGTCATACACCCACCAAAAATAGTCGCTGTAATAGTTCCCAAATATTTAGCTGCTAAACCAGATTCAAAGGCACCGAGTTCATTACTCGAAGACACAAACATGCCATTTACAGCGGCTACGCGTCCCCGCATATTTTCTGGTGGGAAAATTTGCAAAATGGTTTGTCTTACAACAACAGAAATACTGTCACATGCACCTGTCATGGCAAGAGCAAAAAGAGATAACCACATATTATTCGAGAAGGCGAATAGGATGGTGAATATTCCAAAACCTGCTACAGCAAGTAACATGTTACGCCATGCATGTTGAGTTGGAGGAAAGCGAGTCAAAGCAATCATGGTAATGAGTGCGCCAATAGATGGAGCTGCTCGTAAATATCCAAGCCCTTCAGGACCGACTTTTAATATATCTTCTGCAAAAATGGGTAATAACGCGATGACACCGCCAAATAAAACAGAAACTAAATCAAGAGAAATCGCCCAAAGAACAATTTTAGTTTTCCAGATAAAACGGAAACCCTCTCCTAAACTTTCTAAAATATTGTCAGTTTCAATTTTAGGGAAACTACGTTTATGCAATAAATTAATTAAAATAAAGCAAATACCGAGTAAAGCCGCAACACTAAATAGACTGGTTTCCCGTCCTAAATAAGCAAGCATAAAACCACCAAGCATTGGTCCGATAATTACACCACTTTGCCAGCCTATCGTTGTCCATGTCGCACCATTTGCATAGAGTTCGCGTGGAATTAAAAAAGGTTTTAAAGATGTTGCAGAAGGATTGTAGAAACCTCGGATTGTTCCCAAGCCAAAAATGACTGCATAAATACCCCAAGAAAGGAAGTCGACACCAATGTGTCCTAAACTATGTAAATGGAAAAGTAACCATAAAACTAAGGGTAGGGGAACTGAGAAAAATAAACAGATTTTCATAATAAGCTGTTTATTAAACCTATCTGCGAAATAACCTCCCCACAGAGAAAGGGCAATAAATGGAATTGCTTCTGCAAGTCCGATTAAACCTAAGGTTAGTGGATCTTTGGTGATTTGATATAATGAGTAGGCAACAATAATTTCTTGAATCAAAATTGCGAGCGTTAAGCAAAATTGATTGATCGTAACGATAGAGAAATCCCGATACCGTAATGCAGCGAAAGCATCATTTTGTATATTCATATTCTTTTGAATTTAAGCAATTGCACTTATTATAGGGGATGATTTTGTGGATTTTCTCGTAATTTGATAATTGATTATAGAAAATAACGGTTATATAAAATAGACAATTTAATATCAAAAAATGAGCATTTTACTTTTGTTTTAAGTTGGGATGCTTTAGAATATCGGCTCCCTTACCTGCAGGTCGTTTTTGCAATGGTGCAAACGTTCCGAACAGGTGTTCAAAAGAGGTTGTTATGCCTAAGATGAAAACTCGCCGCGGTGCTGCTAAACGCTTCAAGGCGACTGCACACGGTTTTAAGCGCAAACAAGCATTTAAGCGCCACATTTTGACCAAAAAATCTGCTAAACGTATCCGTCAATTACGCGGCTGTGTAATGGTTCATGTTTCTGACGTGAACTCAGTTCGTCGTATGTGCCCATACATCTAAGGAGATTATAAATGGCTCGTGTAAAACGTGGTGTAGTGGCTCATCGTCGTCACAAAAAAATTCTTGCTCGCGCTAAAGGTTACTATGGTGCTCGTTCACGCGTTTACCGCGTAGCGTTCCAAGCGGTAATCAAAGCTGGTCAATACGCTTATCGTGACCGCCGTCAAAAGAAACGTCAATTCCGTGCTCTATGGATTGCGCGTATCAATGCTGGTGCTCGTCAAAACGGTTTGTCATACAGCCGTATGATCGATGGCTTGAAAAAAGCTCAAGTGATCATCGACCGTCGCGTATTAGCTGACATCGCTATGCATGATGCAGTAGCATTTGCTGCTTTAGCTGAAAAAGCTAAAGGCGCATTAGCTGCATAAGCTTAGAGATTCAAAAAAAGGCCGCTTTTTAGCGGTCTTTTTTATTTTTAGTGGTTCTATTTTAAAAAAAGATAATAACCAGAGATAAATGATGAAAGACGAAAAATTTCTAAATGACTTAATTCAGCAAGTGCAAAAAGGTAATCAGTTTAAATATTTATATTTTTGGGGGCATACCCCTAAGCAAGCTGATCTTGTTGATAAGAGTTGTTTTAGTCAGTGGTATCCAGCGCAATTTAACGTAGAAGGTGATAAATACTTTACTGCTGAGCACTATATGATGGCGCAAAAAGCAAAATTATTTAATGATGAAGAAATCTTTGCACAGATCTTGCAAGTCAAACATCCGAATGAAGTAAAACAACTAGGTCGTAAAGTGCGCAATTATGATGAAAAGATATGGAAAGAAAAACGTTTTGATATCGTGGTACAGGCAAACTTTGCTAAATTCTCTCAGCATACTGAATTGAAAAATTTCTTATTAGCAACGAAAGACCATATTTTAGTTGAAGCATCTCCAGTAGATAAAATTTGGGGGATTGGTATGGCACAAGATCATTTACATATTCAAGACCCATCTCAATGGCAAGGTTTAAATTTGTTGGGCTTTGCTTTAATGCATGTTCGGGAGCAGCTTTTAGCTCAATAAATTTGTTTTAAAAAATGATACTTAACTTTAAAAAGTAGTGATGTACGGGGAATGAATTGAAATCATTAAATGAAAGAGAAATTCGTATAGCCACCTTTAAGGATGCATTATCTATTGCAGAAGTACATGTACAGTGTTGGAAAGAAACTTATGAAGGTATGCTTAAGCAAGAAATATTGGATGAGCTTAAAGTACTAGATAAGGAGCTACTGTGGAAAGAAATAACCCAAAGCCCTGATCATAAGTTATTTATCTATACTGAAAATGGAATGGTAAAAGGCTTTCTAGATGGTTATCTGAGCCCTGAGAATAATACTGCTGAAATTCTTGCCTTTTATCTTTTGAAAGAAATTCAAAGGCAAGGTATAGGCCGTGAGTTATTTCAAAATTTCTATCAATGTGCATTAAATCAAGGTTATGCTTTTATTCGTTTAGAAGTTTTTAATAAAAATCCAAGCCGTTTCTTCTATGAAAAAATGGGGGCCAAAATAATTGGCGAAGCCGAACTACCTGAGTTCGGCTTCGAAATAACAGAATTATTTTATCAATGGGAACTGTAATCTTGATTAAAGGCCAAAATAATAGGCCAAAGCACAAATAATAATCGTTAAAACAATCAGCTTAATAACGCCTGAACCAGTGCCTTTATGGTGGTGAGATTTCAAATGTTGTGGATTTTCATTTGATTGCTCGAATGGAGAAGCCTTAATGACTGGAATTATTTGAGCTGTTTGGTAGTGATTAGCAGTCTTAACAATAAGCTTGGCAAACAAATCATCAGTTTTTTGCGTGAAATTTCTTAAATTAATGAGTTGTTCTTGGTCTAGCTCTTCTCCTAAAGGATCATTTGCAAGTCGCTTCTTTTGTTCTAAATAGTTGGTTAATGCTTGAGTACGAGATAAAAGCTGGTGAGCATAATCTGCAGGATAATTCTCTGGAATTAAAGCAAGTTTTGGTGCTTGGCTCGTAATGTTTGTACCATCAAAATAAGCCTTTTGAAACTCTGGTTCTTCAAAACCTGCTGCATATTTACTACGAAATAATTCACTATCCATAAAGTCCGCTATTTCTTGCCATGGCGGATTTTTTAAATCTGCTTCAATTTTTTTTGATAATTTTTCAGTTAGTTCAAAACGCCAGAAAGTTTCTAAACGAAGCTCGCAGGTTTGTGAAGGGGGGGCCTCAAACTCATTATCATTGTTATACCATTCAGCAAGTTCATGGCCGAAAATCCATGCAAATTTCTTATTGTTTTCATGGCTCACAATAAAATGAGTATAAGGTAAAAGCTCAACATTGCTGTTTGGATTTTGCTCTTCATTTAGAAGGCTTGATAAATGTAAGCTAAGCTGAGTGGTGCCTTGTTTTTTTAAAGCTTCTAACCAAACTTGAAAGTGTTGGGCAAGCAAATGCTGAGAAGCTAAGTCACGAAATTGAAAACTATTGTGGTCAAAAATATGATGTTGTCGCCATTGGTTAAAGCTTAAATTCTGGCGGAGGTATTCATTACCATACGTCACAAGCGTAAGTTGTTGTTTCCAAATTTGATTGAGCGCCATAATAGTTGATCTCATTGACGATGCTATTATCTTATACGTTTTATCTTTTTGTTGCCTAATACATTTTTCATGATGGATAAACTTCATCAATTCGATGAAAAACTGTTAGAATGCAGTGTTTTATTATATTTTTTTAATTTGTTGCTTTGAGAGTTAATATGTCACTGGAAGCCCTGACCACAGAAGCGCTTGCTGCCATTGCAGCAGCTCAAGACCTTGTTGCACTTGATCAGGTACGTGTGCAATTTACAGGGAAAAAAAGCCAGCTTGCAGAACAATCGAAAGCATTAGGGAAAATGGACCCTGAAGAACGCAAAGTACAAGGTGCTGCGATTCATGCTGTTCGAGAAACAATTAATACTGCTTTAACAGAACGTCAAGCAGCATTACAGCAGGCAGCACTTGAGCAAAAGCTAGCAAGTGAAACGATTGATATTACTTTGCCGGGCCGCGGTCAGCGTGTTGGTACAGTCCATCCTGTTACCCAAGTACAAGAAAGAATTTGTCAGTTCTTCACTAAAGCTGGTTTTACAGTCGCGACTGGTCCAGAAGTTGAAGATGACTATCATAATTTTGAAGCATTAAATATTCCTGGACACCATCCAGCGCGTGCTATGCACGATACTTTCTATTTTGATGCCACTCATTTACTGCGTACGCATACCTCTGGTGTACAGATTCGTACAATGGAAACAAGTGAGCCACCAATTCGTATTGTATGTCCTGGGCGTGTTTATCGTTGTGACTCAGACCAAACGCATTCACCTATGTTCCATCAGATCGAAGGTCTATACGTTGCCGAGAACACCAGCTTTGCTGAGTTAAAAGGTTTATTGATTAACCTGCTGAATGAATTTTTTGAAAAAGATTTAAAGGTACGTTTCCGTCCATCATATTTCCCGTTTACTGAACCAAGTGCGGAAGTAGATATTATGGATGAACGTGGCCGTTGGTTAGAAGTTTTAGGCTGTGGCATGGTACATCCAAATGTATTACGTGCTGCTGGTATTGATCCTGATAAATACAAAGGCTTTGCTTTTGGTTTAGGGGTAGAGCGTTTTGCAATGTTGCGTTATGGCATTAATGACTTGCGTATGTTCTATCAAAATGATGTGCGTTTCTTACGCCAATTTGCCTAACAGTTTTTCAGGATTAAATAAGGTTTATAAAGATGAAAATTAGCGAAAATTGGCTACGCACATGGGTTAACCCAGCAATTGATAGTGATACATTGTCTGATCAGTTGACGATGCTTGGTCTTGAAGTTGATGAGTTGGCACCTGTGGCTAAACCATTTACAGGTGTTGTAATCGGTGAGGTATTAACTGTTGAGCAGCATCCCGATGCAGACCGTCTGCGTGTAACAACTATTAATATTGGTTCAGGTGAGCCTCTGCAAATTGTATGTGGTGCACCTAATGTTCGCGTTGGAATGAAAGCTCCAGTTGCAACCATTGGGGCTGTATTGCCTGGCGATTTTAAAATCAAAAAAGGTAAGCTTCGTGGAGTTGAGTCACAAGGGATGCTTTGTGGTGCTTCTGAGATTGATCTTGAAGATAAAATCGATGGTTTGCTCGAACTGCCAGCGGATGCTCCAGTAGGAGTAAATATCCGTGAATACCTCAAACTTGACGACAATGTCATTGATATCAGTATTACGCCAAACCGTGGTGACTGTTTTAGTATTCGTGGTATTGCCCGTGAAATTTCAGTTATTAATAAGCTACAAATGAATGAGCCTGTAATTAATACGGTTGCTGCCACCATTGCTGATGAGAAAAAAGTAGTTATCAGTACTGAAGGCGCTCCGCGTTATTTAGGGCGTGTAGTTAAAAACGTTAATGTAAAAGCTGCTACTCCTGAATGGATGCAACAGGCTTTATCACGTTCAGGAATTCGTACTCATAGTATTTTGGTTGATGTGACCAACTACGTCTTAATGGAATTGGGTCAACCAATGCATGCATTCGATTTTTCTAAAATCGAAGGGACTGTACACGTTCGTCAAGCAACGCAACAAGAAAAGTTACAACTTCTGAATGATCAAGAAGTTGAGTTGCAAGAAGATATTATGGTGATTGCTGATGACCAAAAAGCTTTAGCAATTGCTGGAATTATGGGTGGTTTAGCATCAAGTGTAACTGATGACACGACTGATATCTTCCTAGAAAGTGCTTTCTTCGCTCCACTTGCTATTGCTGGTCGTGCTCGTCGTTTTGGTTTACATACAGACTCTTCGCAGCGTTATGAACGTGGTGTGGATTTTGAATTGCCGTTAATAGCGATAAACCGTGCTTCGCAGCTTATTCAAGAGTTAGCGGGCGGTGAATTTGGCCCAATTACTGTAGCTGAAAAAACTGACTTACTTCCAAAACGTGAAGCCATTGAACTGAAACAAGTTCAGGTAGACCAGTTGTTAGGATATCAAGTGGCGGCTGAGTTCATTACAGATGCTTTAACTCGATTAGGGTGTGAGGTAACTGTTAAAGCTGAAGGTGAGTGGAGCGTAGTTCCACCATCGCATCGTTACGATATGGCAATTTATCAAGACTTAATTGAAGAAGTTGCGCGTATTGATGGCTATGACAATATCCAGATTAGCTTACCAAGCATGGATGTTAAATTTGCTAAATACCAAGACCGCTTTGAACTCGCTGAGCTGCGTCAAACGATCGTGACGTTAGGTTATCAAGAAGCAATTAGCTTTAGCTTTGCAGATGCTAAACTTGAAAAGCAATTAAATCCCGAAGTTAAACCGTTGATGCTCGCAAATCCAATTTCAAGTGATTTGGCCGCAATGCGTAGTACTTTACTTTCTAGTTTAATTCCTTGTGTACAATATAATCTCAACCGTCAGCAAAGTCGTGTTCGCTTCTTCGAATTCGGACTGCGTTTTGATTATCAAAATGCTAAGAACATTGAAGACTTAAAACAGACTCCTACTTTGGCTCTTGTTGCAGTCGGCTCGCAAGCACCAGAATCTTGGCATGCTAAGCCTCAACCAATGGATTTCTTTGATTTCAAAGGTGAAGTAGAAGAGATTTTAGCTGCTGGGCGTGTAAGTGTTGAATACGTTCGCTCAGAACGTACGTGGTTGCACCCAGGGCAATCGGCTGACATTTTAGTAGATGGTAAGTCAATCGGTTATTTGGGCCGTTTGCATCCATCTCTAGAAAATGAGCTTGATTTAAGCACTACTTGGGTTGCTGAACTCGATCAAACAGCTGTTTTGCAATCTTATGTATCTAATTTTACAGAATTATCACGTTTTCCTTCGGTTAGACGTGATATTGCGCTTTTAATCTCTGATAATATAAATGTTAGAGATATTCAGCAGTTAATCGAACAAACTGGTGGAGAGCTTTTAGACTCTACATGGTTATTCGATGTGTATACGGGGCAGGGTGTCGAAGATGGTAAGCGCTCATTAGCGTTTGCACTATTGTGGCAACATCCTTCACGTACGCTTGAAGATGCTGAAATTAAATCTGGTATGGACAATATTATCCAAGTGTTAGAAAACACTTATCAAGCGACATTGAGGGCCTCATGACAGCATTAACTAAAGCAGACATGGCTGATCATTTAAGTGAGTTAACCAGCTTAAATCGCCGTGAAGCAAAACAAATGGTCGAGTTGTTCTTCGACGAAATTAGCCAAGCGCTTATTGCAGGGGAGCAGGTTAAGCTCTCTGGTTTCGGTAATTTCGAGTTAAGAGATAAACGCGAACGTCCAGGACGTAATCCAAAAACAGGCGAAGAAATTCCGATTTCTGCACGCCGTGTAGTGACCTTCAGAGCGGGTCAGAAATTTAGACAACGCGTTGGAAATGAGCAGATCGATTGATCTGCTTTTTTTATTTATATTTTAAATGGCTTTATATAATCTTATTTAACTTTAATGATGTGCCGCTTTGGGTTGGTATTGTAAGCGAAGGGATTGTTAGAACTTAAAATTTAGGCATAAAAAAAGAGGACAAAATGTCCTCTTTTTATCTAATCTAGATTATAGATTAGTGTGCAGCAGAAGCAGCAACGTCAGAAGCAGCAGCAGCAACGTCAGAAGCAGCAGCAGCAACGTCAGAAGCAGCAGCGTCAACAGCTACAGCAGCTTCAGAAGCAGCAGCAGTAGCTTCAGAAGCAGCAACTACAGCTTCAGAAGCAGCAGCAGGAGCTTCTTCTTTCTTAGAACAACCAACGAAAGCTAAAGTAGCAGCTACAGCAGCAGCAACAGCAAATTTTTTGAATAACATGGCATCACTCTCACAAAAAAGATTTGAGATTAAAAAAACCTAAGTTGGACTGTTTTGCTTTTATTATTCCTAAAACGTAGCTAGGTAACAACGCATGGAGCAGTCTAACTGGTCTGCCGCTATGCTATCACTGCAAATGCTGAAATACTACTGCCATCTGTCAAAAAAACGTATGAAAAAGAGAAAAAAAGTCTGTTTCTTAACAGAAAAAAACAATCAATTAGCCCGAGTACATTGGGAAAGGTAGGGGTAAGCCACTAAAAAACTTAATTTTTTTAATTCAAAAATATTTATTATCAAAATCTTATAAATAATTTTACATAAAAAACTGCAAAATGTATTTTTGTGTAAAGCTTGTCAACCAAATAAAAAGCCACTCAAAAGAGTGGCTTTTTATTGAAGATTAATCGATTAAGTTGAAGCTTTACGTTTCATTTGATCGAAGAAATCATCATTTGTTTTAGTTTCTTTCATGCGATCAAGTAAGAATTCCATTGCCGCCAACTCATCCATAGGATGAAGAAGCTTGCGGAGAATCCATACTTTACGTAAGTTATCATCATCCATTAAACGCTCTTCACGACGGGTGCCAGATTTCTTAATATTCATAGCAGGGAAGACGCGTTTTTCAGCAATACGGCGATCAAGAGTAATCTCTTGGTTACCTGTACCTTTGAACTCTTCATAAATTACGTCATCCATTTTACTGCCTGTTTCAATCAAAGCAGTTGAGATGATCGTAAGAGATCCACCTTCTTCAATATTACGTGCAGCACCGAAGAAGCGTTTAGGGCGCTCTAATGCGTGAGCATCTACACCACCAGTTAATACTTTACCTGATGAAGGAATGACAGTGTTATATGCACGTGCTAAACGGGTAATAGAGTCAAGCAGAATCACAACGTCTTTTTTATGTTCAACAAGACGTTTTGCTTTTTCAATCACCATTTCTGCAACTTGTACGTGGCGAGCAGGAGCTTCATCGAAGGTTGAAGCAATGACTTCACCGCGAACAGTACGTTCCATTTCAGTTACTTCTTCTGGACGCTCGTCAATTAATAGAACAATCAGGAATACTTCAGGATTGTTTCTAACAATAGATTGAGCAATATTTTGAAGTAACATTGTTTTACCCGCTTTTGGCGGTGCAACAATAATAGAACGTTGACCTTTACCAATTGGCGCAACTAAGTCAACCACACGAGAAGTTAAGTCTTCTGTCGTACCATTACCTAGTTCCATAACCAATTGTTCGGTTGGGAAAAGGGGGGTTAAGTTTTCAAATAGAATTTTATTTCGAGAATTTTCTGGCGTGTCATAGTTAATCTGGTTAACTTTGAGCAACGCAAAATAACGCTCACCTTCTTTTGGAGGGCGAATAGTACCTGTGATGGTATCGCCTGTACGCAAGTTAAAGCGTCGGATTTGTGAGGGACTCACATAAATATCATCCGGACCTGCTAAATACGAACCTGCGGCAGAGCGCAAAAAACCAAAACCATCAGAGAGAATTTCAAGAACGCCATCACCAAAAATTTCTTCGCCATTCATTGCATGGCGTTTCAAAATGGCAAAGATAATATCTTGCTTTCGGTTACGAGCCATACCTTCCAGGCCCATAAATTCAGCAATTTTAATTAATTCACCAATTGGTTTTTTCTTGAGTTCAGTTAAATTCATAAGGGTCAGAATTAGGAAAGAGTAGAGTGTGGTTTAAAAAGAAGAAAAATCGCTCGCATACAAAAAAGATTATCGCAATTGTATTTACACAATAACAATTCAGAAGTCTGATTGATTGTTTCGAAGAAAAATGTGAAAAAACAATTTCTGTTGCCGAGTGGCGATCTTTATGTTTGTGTCTTGTAAGAAGCCGGACGAAGATGATTCCCTTCAGTGCCTCTTGAGCATGTAATATAAGCCAGCTGAGTTAATTTGTCAATTTATAGCCGAAAAAAATACGCTATAAAAAAGTATAGCGTATTTTCATTCTTAGCATTTTGACTTAAACATTTTCATCAATAAAGCTAACAAGTTTAGAGCGAGGTACAGCGCCAATTTGTTGAGCTACGACTTCACCATTTTTGAAAAGTAATAAAGCAGGAATATTACGGATATTGTATTTCACCGCAATATCTTCGCAAGAAGTCACATCAACTTTAACAATTTTTACTTTACCAGCATATTCACTTGATAAGTCTTCAAGAACAGGTGCAATTGCTTTACAAGGTGCACACCAACCTGCCCAGAAGTCAACAAGTACAGGTGTTTCAGCGTCTAGAACATCTGCTTGGAAGTTATCATCAGTTGTATTTACAATAGTCGCAGACATGGTACGGCTCCAATTTTTAGAAAAAAGTGCTATTACTACAGGAGAAAATTATCTCTATCAGTATTACATAGCTACTTAGTTCAATGTAAGGGTTTGATGCTATTATTCAAGGCTTAACTAAATTTGTCTAATGGATGCTCACGATATTCATCATCGACTTGTACAATCAACTCATAAATAGAAAAATATAAATGACAGTTAATTGTTGATGAAAATGGCTTTTCAATTGCATTCTTGTGAATTACTCTAGGCGTGAATTGTTATGGGTTTAGTTCAATAATGTCTGACTTTCTGATTGATGAAGAATTACTTGCCGCCATAGATATGGGGTCGAACAGCTTTCACCTTGCAATTGCACGGGTAGATCATGGTGAAGTTAAAAAAGTTGCTTCGATGTCAGAAAAAGTACAGCTTGCAGCTGGTTTAGATGAAAATAAAAATTTAACAGAAGCAGCTCAGCAACGTGGTTTGGCATGTCTAGCACGTTTTGTTGGAAGATTGAGTTCTGTTCAACCTAATCGTTTACGAATTGTGGCTACTAATGCCTTGCGTCAGGCAAAAAATGGTCATGAATTTATTCAAAAAGCTGCAGAAATTTTACCTAAACCTATTGAAATTATTGCAGGGCGAGAAGAAGCCCGTCTGATCTATTTGGGCGTATCGCATACCATGGCCAATGGTGGACGTCGCTTGGTCGTTGATATTGGTGGTGGTTCTACCGAATTTATTATCGGTGAAGAGTTTGAACCGATTTACACCGAGTCATTACAAATGGGTTGTGTGGCCTATACAACAGCTTACTTTTCTGATGGGGAAATTACCCAAAAATCATTTGATAAGGCCGTAGTTGCTGCCCGTAAAGAACTTTCTGCTATAGCAACGACTTATAAAATGGAAGGGTGGGATACTGTCGTTGGTTCGAGTGGAACGATTAAAGCCTGTCGCCAAATTATGGTCAATATGGGCTTAAGTGATGAACAAGAAAATGTCACTCGAGAAGGGTTATACAAACTCAAAGATAAATTACTTAAGTTTAAAAATGTTTCTGAAATTGATTTTGAAGGATTAAGAGAGGATCGACGAGCAGTTTTGCCAGCCGGATTGGCAATTTTGTACGCAGTTTTTGAAGTTCTAGAAATTGATCGTTTGGCATATTCTGATGGTGCATTACGCGAAGGTGTTATGTATGACCTATTAGGTCGATTTAAACATGAAGATATCCGCGACCGCAGTGTACAAGCTCTAATGGGCCGTTATAATGCTGACCCTAAACAAGCAGAACGTGTTGTCAAGACAGCACAACAATTATTTGATGGTGTTGCTAAATCTCTTAATTTAACGAGTGAAGACAGTGACTTACTGCGTCGATCAGCTTATTTACATGAAATTGGTTTAGCAATTAGTCATGGTGGTTATCATCGCCATGGTGCTTATTTATTACAGCATTCTGATATTCCGGGTTTCTCGCAAATTGATCAAAATCATCTTTCACATTTAGTTGCTCATCATCGTCGTAAATTACGAAATGATGTAAAAAACGAAATTTTGAAGGCTGGTGGCCATAAATTACTTTACTTAAGTTTATTGCTTCGCCTAGCAGTTTTACTCAACCATAGTCGAAGTGATCAGATGCTTCCTGCCATTGAACTGACCATCATAAATGATCAACAATGGCAGCTTAGTGTTTCTGGTGATGCCAAACAATGGCCATTGTTAGTTGCCGACTTGCATGATGAGCAAGAGCAGTTTAAGCATTGGGACATTGAATTGAATATTCAGTCGGAAAAATTTATCGATTAAAGGGATAATATTCGACCTATGAAAAAATCTACTCAGTCCAAAGCTTGGACAACGGTTCAAATTGCACGTCATCCTGAACGTCCGCAGTTTCTAGATTATGTCGGTGAAATCTTTACAGAGTTTGACGCCTTGCATGGTGATCGTTTGTTTGGTGACGATGGTGCGATGGTAGGTGGTCTTGCTCGTTTTGACGGTCAACCTGTGATGGTCATTGGACAACACCGTGGTCGTAGTACCCGTGAAAAATTAAAGCATAACTTCGGTATGGCTAACCCTGAAGGTTACCGTAAATCTCAACGCCTATTAGATATGGCTGAGCGTTTTAAGCTTCCGGTCTTCACGTTTATTGATACTATGGGTGCTTACCCAGGTGTTGGTGCTGAAGAGCGTGGACAAGCCGAAGCAATTGCAACTAGCCTTGCTCAACTTTCACGTTTGAAAGTTCCTGTTGTTGCAACAGTACTGGGTGAAGGTGGTTCTGGTGGTGCTTTAGGTATTGGTGTGGCTGATAGAGTAATTATGTTATCCCACAGTATTTATTCTGTGATTTCACCAGAAGGCTGCGCATCTATTTTATGGAAAACTGCTGAAAAAGCGGCTCAAGCAAGCGAAGCTTTAGGTTTGACAGCAGACAAATTACAATCTCTAGGTATTGTTGAATATGTAGTAGATGAAGGCGAAGGGGCACATTTAGACCCTGAGCAAGTCATGCAAAACCTAAAAGTAGTTTTGAAGCAAGCTTTGGATGAATTGCTACCACTGGATGCAAATGAACGATGCGAAGCACGTTATCAACGTTTAATGAAGTTTGGCAGCGCAAATTTAGGCATAATGTCTTAAAGCAGGCTCAACTGTTTTCAGAAAATAGTTCTTTTCTTATTGGATGTAGTGGCGGCATGGATTCAATGCTGCTACTACATTTGATGTCTCAAATTTTCCCTCAAAAGATCCGAGCGATTTATATCGATCATCAACTGCAATCACAAAGTGCAGCATGGGGGAAACTCGTTGCTAAACAAGCTACTCGCTTAGATATTCCTTATATTATTCAAAAAGTTCAAGTTACCGACGGTAATTTGGAAGCTCAAGCACGTCAGGCACGTTATCAAGCTTATCGACAGCATTTACAAGCCAACGAAATTTTAGTGCTTGCTCATCATCAGCAAGATCAGGCTGAAACAGTAATGTTGAGGTTGTTATCTGGTGCAGGTGTTGATGGATTAGCTGCAATGCAATCCATTGATTACCGTGTAGACATGACAATTTGGCGTCCTTTTTTAGATTTAACTCGTGAGCAAATTGCCGATTGGACTACTCAACTTGAAATTGAGTATGTAAATGACCCTACAAATTATGATATTCATTATGATCGGGCGTGGTCACGTGAGGAGCTTTGGCCTTTTTTACAAAACCGCTTTCCTAAAATGCAGCAAGCACTTAGTCGAACCAGTTATTTGATGCAAGATGCTTCTGAAATTTTAGAAGAAGTTTTGATAGCCGATTTAAAGCATTGTGGTACTGCTGAGTGTTTAGACTTAACTAAATTATTAGATTTATCGGTTGCCCGTCAGCGCCAGTTGCTTTCAGTTTGGATGAAAGGTGATGGGCAATATCGACCTGCATTTGAAATGGTCGAGCGCTTAAAAAATGAAGTGATTGATTCAAAGTCTGATGCACAAGCAGCATTACACTGGAATCAGTTTTACTATGTCCGTTATCAACATCATCTTTATAGATTGAGTAAGCAGGTTTTTCTTGCTGAAACATTAAGTCCAGTTGAAGCTGAATCGGAGCATCATTTCCAAATGGGAGAAATAGTGCATTACGCTTCAGGAAATTTTAAGATTAAACAAAAAAAAATCGGTTTGGCTTCATCTTTATTAAATGAAAAATTGAGAATAATTCGACGTCAAGGTGGGGAAAAAGTCCATTTATATGGCCGTATTGGTCAATGGCCATTAAAAAAAGCAATTCAAGAAGCACATATTTTGCCTTGGCTTCGTCATACAATTCAAATATTAGTCATAGATAATGTTATGCTTGGGGTTTTTACACCGAAAGGATTTTGGTTGGCTCAGTCTCCGTATTGTGAGCAAGGAGGATGGCAACCAGATTTAATTTCTCATTCTTGTAATCTGGTAAATGGCGAATATGGTTATGGCAAGTGCAGTAAATTGTAATATCTGTTTTATTGGTGGCGGTAATATGGCCCAAGCTTTAATTGGCGGGCTCGTTTCAAGAGGTTTACCACCGACACGTATTACAGTTTCAGATCCTGTTGAACAGATCCGTCAATTGTTACAAGAGAAAGAAGTCCACGTAACACAAGATAACGTGGCTGCAATTCAAAATGCTGATGTTGTTGTACTGGCGGTAAAACCCCAAGTTCTGGCGACTGTTTTACGTCCCTTGAAAGGTCTGTTATCAGATAAATTAGTCATTTCAATTATTGCTGGTGCTGAAATTCAAACGATATCAAATTTAATTGATAGCGATCGAATTGTGCGAGTTATGCCAAATACACCAGCTCTGGTTCAAACAGGCGCTCATGGTATCTATGCAAATGATGTAGTGGGTACTTCGGATCGTGAATTAACAAGTCAGATTTTAGCAGCCACAGGCTTAACAATTTGGGTAAACTCCGAAGCTCAAATTGATGCGGTAACAGCAGTTTCTGGCTCAGGTCCTGCATATTTTTTCTATCTCATGGAAAGTATGATCCGTGCGGGTAAAAATTTAGGACTAGATGAAAAAGTTGCAACCGCTTTGACTCTTCAAACGGCGTTAGGTGCAGCTCAAATGGCAATTACCAGTTCAAATACTCCATCTGAACTTCGTAAGAATGTGACATCGCCAAATGGTACAACACAAGCTGCACTTGAAGTTTTTGACCGTGCACAAATCTCCCAAAATATTCAATCTGCATTGGCTGCTGCACAGAAGCGTAGCCAAGAATTGGCTCAAGAATTGAGTGACAGTGCGAAATAGCTTAAATAGGATAAGACAACTATGGGTGCAAATTCTGCGCTAATTTTTGGAATTTTAATTAATGTCGCGATTTTATTGGTCTTTTTCCGTTTTTTAATGCAATTAGCGGCAGTAAGTCCTTATAATCCTGTGGTTTTATCGACCGTAAAAGCGACTAAGATTGTTGATATTTTTGGCCGAATTTTTCCGACGGTCGCAAAAGGCCGATTTAATTTGGCTGCGTTGGTTCTTTTAATTACGTTGTATTTACTGAAAATTTTCGGTGTGATGTATCTTTCTGGCTCTATGCCAAATAGTCCGATTCATTTACTGATTCTGACATTTGTAACCATGATTCAGGACTTGATTCGTTTCTGCCGTTATTTAATTTTCGCAACAATCATTTTGAGTTGGGTGGTCATGTTTACTCAATCGCGTTCACCTTATATTGAGGTGATTCAAGATTTAGCTGAACCATTACTCGCACCATTCCGCCGTTTATTGCCTAATATGGGAATGATTGACTTATCTCCAATTTTGGCATTTTTGGCACTCTATATTGCCGAGATTCTAATGAATGAAGTAGCGAAAGTTCTATTAACAGGACTTTAAGCTGACTCAATAAAAAAGGGCTGTATTTCACAGCCCTTTTTTATTTCTGTTAATTAATGAGCATCATCCCAGTTTAGACCTTGTCCTACCTCAACCACTAAAGGCACAGAAATTTCTACAACTGATTCCATGACTTTTGCGATTTGTTTGGAAAGTTCTTCAGCAATGTTTTGGTCTACTTCAAAAACTAATTCATCGTGTACTTGAAGAAGTAATTTTGCCTGATCTTTTGGCAGAATTTTATCTACTTCAATCATCGCAAGTTTAATGATATCAGCTGCACTACCTTGTAAAGGTGCATTGATCGCAGCACGTTCGGCAGCCTTACGCACCATCACATTTCGTGCATCAATATCTGGCGTATAAAGACGACGACCTAAAATGGTTTCAACAAATCCTTGCTCTGATGCAACTTGACGCGTGCGTTGCATATACTCATAAATGCCAGGATAACGTTGGAAATATTGCTTAATATAATTTTGCGACTCTTGACGTGTGAAGCCTAATTGACGAATTAAGCCAAACTCAGACATACCATAAAGTAGACCAAAGTTTACTGCTTTGGCTTGGCGGCGTTGGTCATTAGTCACATCTTCAATTGAAATACCCAATACTTCGGCAGCAGTACGACGGTGAACATCTTGTCCGTGCTGGAACGCATGTACTAACGCATCATCTTGAGAAAAATGTGCCATTAAACGTAGTTCAATTTGCGAGTAATCGGCAGCCAATAGAACTCGGCCTTCTGGTGCAATGAATGCTTTACGAATCTGACGACCAATTTGTCTACGAATTGGAATATTTTGTAAGTTAGGATCAGAAGAGGATAGGCGGCCTGTTGCTGTTAAAGCTTGATGATAGCTCGTATGTACACGATGCGTATCGTTATGAGACTGCTCAACTAAACGGTCCGTATAAGTACTCTTTAGCTTTGCCAATCCGCGATGTTCTAAAATAATTTCTGCTAAAGGATGCTCAATTTTTTCTAAAACACTTTCGCTTGTACTGTATTGTCCAGTTGCGGTTTTTTTACCACCTTTGATTCCTAATTTATCAAATAGTATTTCGCCTACTTGTTTAGGTGAAGCAATATTAAAAGTTTCATTTGCAATTTCCATGGCCTGATTTTCAAGACCTTCCATAGTTTTTGCAAATTCAACACTTAAGTTATCTAGGAATGCATGATCTAAACGAATGCCATCTTCTTCCATGCCTGATAAAATTCGGGCAACCGGCATTTCGATGTTATATAAAATATTTTCTAGCTCAGGGAATGGCTTAAGTTTATTTGAAAGCACTTCATACAAACGATAGGTGACATGTGCATCTTCTGCTGCATAGTGGGCAGCGACTTCAATCTCAATTTGATTAAATGTTTTCTGCTTTGCACCTTTGCCGGCAATTTGCTCAAAAGTCGTTGTTAAGTGACTTAAGTAGACACGAGCAACATCATCCATTCCATGACGAGTCGCTGCCGCATTCAATACGTAAGATGCCAACATGGTATCGAAATACCAGCCTTTTAGCTCAATACCGTGGTTTGCAAAAATGTGTGCATCATATTTAAGATGATGACCAATTTTTTTAACCGCTTCATTTTCTAATACAGGTTTAATTTGAGCCAGAATTTGCTCACGGTTCAGTTGCTGTGGAGCATTTTCATAGGTATGTGCCAAAGGAACATAGTAAGCGTCTTGTGCATCAAAGGCGATTGAAAAACCAACCATCTCCGCAATACGATAGTCAAGACTCGTGGTTTCTGTATCAATGGCAAAATGATCGGCATTTTGCATGCGTTGCCAGAGTTGATCCCATGCTTCTTGAGTTAAAACAGTGTGGTAATTGGCGGTTCCAAGTTGGTCATCTTGACTGGTTAAGCTTGCCTGATCTTCAGTTTCTATAGAATCAGCCGGTTTAACTTCATCTTGAACTACGACCTGTGAAACTTGTTGTTTATAGCTAGGGCTGTTCGGATTATTTGGATGATCAAGCGACTGTAACTGATTTCTAAATTCAAGCTCAGTATATAGGTTGCGTAAAGCATCAACATTTGGGTCGATAAGCTTTAATTCATGCCAATCGAGTTCTAAAGGAAGATCACACACAATGCTTGCTAACTGATGATCAAGCTTAATATTGTCTAAATTATCTTTGATATTCTGGCTAATCTTGCCTTTAAGTTGGTCTGCATTGGCAATGATATTGTCTAAAGTGCCATATTCAGTCAGTAACTTAGCTGCTGTCTTTGCACCTACACCTGGTACACCCATAATTCCGTCAGATGCATCGCCCATAAGGGTTAGGTAATCGATAATCTGATTTGGCCAAACTCCAAATTTTTCAAAAACACCGTCAGTGTCCATTACGCGATCTTTAAAGCTATCTTCTAACTTTACATGATCATTAACTAATTGAGCCATGTCTTTATCTCCAGTCGAGATAAGAACATGGTGTCCTTCGAGTACGGCACGTTTAGCAAGTGTGCCGATAATGTCATCTGCTTCTGCGCCAGGGAGACTATATAAAGGAATACCTTGAGCTTTAATCAATGCATGTAAATATGGAATTTGTTGAGACAACTCTTCGGGCATGCTCGGGCGGTCACCTTTATAGATCGGTGAAAGCTTATGACGGAAGGTTGGTTCGGGGGTATCAAAAATTACAGCCATATGCGTTGGTTGCATACGACGCATCAATTTTTGAATCGCAGAAATTGCTCCACGTATTGCATTGGTATGTAACCCTGTAGAGGTCGTCAATGGTGGTAATGCATGATATGCACGAAATAAAAAATAGGACCCATCAACCAAGACAAATGGTGGCATTGAACAATTCCTTAATCTGAATTACGGGTATTTTACGTGAAAACGGATATGAATGCAGATTTATGATTTTTGCAGTATTTTGTATGTATAAATATACGCTTGTATTTGCTTAAAGTAAGATGACATGTAATGAAGGTGTCATATTGCTAAGCCCATGTATAAAAAAGACAAACAGGGAATGATCATTGTTTTGATCGCTTTGACTTTGTTTTTAGCCATATCAATTGGTTTTAAATTCCAGAGTGCTGTTGCTGCTTTATCTATTGCACTCGTGGTAGTACTGGTTCAGTTATTGTCAAATCTGCATCAGCGTTTGACACATTTAGAACAACAGTTTTCTCATCAAGCAACTTCTCTTTATTCTATTCGTATGCAAACAACAGCAATTTATGCAGCCGCTTTGGTTGCATTAGTTGCTTATATGAATCATTGGATGTGGATTGCTGGCGGTGCATTACTAGTTTTATTGTTATGTTTGGTCCAAACGATTAGTGCATTTCATACTCGACTGTTGTATCTCGAGTCAGCAAAACAAACTGTTCATGTAAATGAAGTTGTAAATATAGATGCTGTAACACCCGTACTAGAGCCAATTGATCCAAACAATATGATCAAGCCAACTCTACCTGCAACGAACACTTTAGATCAAAAAGAAAATCTAGTTCCTGTACAAACTGCATGGTGGCAACCAGCAATAGATTGGATGGTACATGGCAATCCAATTTTAAGAGTTGCTGTTGCTGTGCTCATGGTTGGGGTAGTGTTATTACTGCGTTTTGCAAGTGAACATTGGCAGCTGAGTTTAGGTGTGAAACTTGGATTTATCGCTATTGCTGGAGGTGTATTAACCGCATTTGGTTATACTCTGCAAAAGAAAAATCAGCTTTTTGCTGTGGCATTACAAGGTGTTGGGCTGGCTGTTGTATTCCTAACACTCGTGTTCTCACATCATTTTGGTGTGATTGCCAATCTAACTACAGCTAGCATCTTATTTACTATTTTATTAGCAATCACTGTATTTTTAAGTTTAAAGCAACAGGCGATTTATTTAGCGATTTTAGCACTCGGCATGGCCTATGCTGCCCCATTGGTGATTCCGCAATATCGCCCTGATGTAGTTTTTCTATTTAGTTATTACTTTGTTATTAATCTTGCGGTTGCCGCCGTTAATTTTATTCAACCTTGGAAAATCTTAAATCAGATTGCTTTCTTTGCCACGATGTTTATTGGTGGTACTGCAATCGCATTTTATGCAGAGCCAGCAAAATTTGACACATTGGACTGGATTTTATGGCTGCATATAGGATTATTTATTTGGTTAAGTGTACGTTATAGCCAAAATATAGCTCGGCTTTCAGAGCATGAAAAACAAGAAGGGATTCGTGTACCTCCTTTGTTGGATGTTGGTCTTATTTTTAGTGTTCCCGTATTAGGTTTTACATTACACGCTTATTTAGTTCATGAGTCTACACAAGCGTTGACGATTGGCGCTGCAGTATTAGCGGGAACTTATGCACTATTAACTTTCTGGATCAAAAAGAGTCATCCTCAACTTTCAGTACTAGCAAAAAGTTTTTTCATTCTTGCCGTTGCATTCTTTGCTTTAATCTTTCCACTTGCGAAAGGGGCACATTGGACTGCGATTGGTTGGGTAGCTCAAGGTACGGCCTTAATTGTATGGGGAGTAACTGAGCGCTACCGTTTAAGCCGATACATTGGTGTCGTTTTAGTTTTATTAAGTTCAATTGCACTGTTTTATCAATTTTGGGCAAATGAACAATTCCCAACATTGAGTACAAGCATTTATGCAATTGCCCAATTTATTTCAGCCTTCTATTTGTTGCAGTACAACAGCAAAGAGCAACACTATTTTAGTGCCAGCATGTTTAGCGGTATTTTCTTATGTTTAGGGATGTATGCGGGTGCTGTAGCCGGTGTAGAAATTTTGACATGGCAACATCATGGCTTAAGCCCATATTTGATGATTGCGATACTATTATTATCAATATTTAGTTTAGTTGTACACTATAAATTGCATGTGCAATGGCAAAGTTTGCAGTTAATTTTAGTTAGCCTGTTACTGTTGTTAATTTTTGGTGAGGTCTTTACCAGCCAAGTATTCACCATGTTTAAATGGCCGAGTATATTGCAACAGGGTACTTTTCTTATTGCTGCAATTGCTCTTAGTGTCTTATTTATTATGGCTCAACCGCAATCAGGTCAGTCTGGATATCTAAAAGTATGGGCTGGTTTAGGCTGGTTAGCATTAGCAATGGTGGGGCTGGCGATCTTTCCACAAATGCCAATTGTGGCTTTGGCTTTTGTACCTGTAGTTTATTCGATCTGGGCTTATCAGTCTCATAAAACCACATTGTTACATCAAATTCCGGTGTGGTGTTTAAGTTTACTTTGGTTGCTTGTGGTGAGTGTCGATATCCATTCTGCCGAGTACCTTTATTTTGTTCCTTTGTTTAACTTAACTGATTTCCTTTCAATTGCAGTATTTGCAGGTCTTCTCTTTATGATCTATCAACATGCTTTTGATCAAGATAAATCGCTTGAATGGACTTTTAAAATTACAACAATTCTAGTGGGATTATTAGTATTTAGTAGTGTGGTGGTTAGAGGTTTGCACCATTATTGGGCGACGCCACTCTGGAGCGCTGCAATTTGGACAAATGGTCTAGTGCAGTTAAGTTTGACATTGCTTTGGGTCATCTTGGCATTCGTTTTAACCACATTCTCGAGTCGCAAAATGATTCGTCAATTGTGGTTTGTGGGTGCTGCGCTTTTAGGAATTGTAGTATTAAAACTAATTTTGCTTGATCTATCGCAAAGTGCGACATTAACTCGAGTCATTTCATTTATTGGGGCGGGTGGGGTAATGCTAATTATTGCTTATCTTGCACCATTACCACCGTCATCCTCTGTACAAAAAAATGAAGAGCCTAAGCTTTAGGCTCTCGTTTTAATTCATTTTGATTACTATATTGATCGATATCATCTTCACTAAAAACAGTAGGTGGTCGATCAATCAAACCCATTTTAGGAACAGGAATTTCAATCTGATTATCTAAAAATCCATTTCGAATTCTTTCTTGCATCTCATCTCGGACTTTTAAAGAGTTTTCTTGTCTACACCACATTGCAAATAAAAGTTCAATTGATGATTCACGAAAGGCCGTAACCGTAACAGCAGGCTTTGGGTCATCTAACACAAGCGGATAATGAGCTGCTACATTAAGTAGAACTTCGCGAACTTTTATGATGTCTTCATGGAAGTTAATTGCCAGTGTAATTGGAATACGTCGTATTGGGTATTTAGATAAGTTGTGTACAGGGGCACGAATAAGCTGTTCGTTTGGCAGACGAATATAAACATTGTCGAGTGTAAGTAATTTCACGGAGAGTAAGTCGATTGAGATCACTTCACCTTCAATCGTATTTCCACGAATGAGGGTAATCTGGATCGTATCACCGACTTCAAACGAACCTTCGCCAATCAAAAATAAACCACTGATTAAGTTACTGGCAGACGTTTGCGATGCGAAACCGAGTGCTACTGTTAGAATCCCTGCGGCACCAAGGAATACGCTCAGTTTAAAACCAGCTTCTTTTAAACTCGTCATAATGAAGAGTAAGAAAATAAAATAAAAAATACCACGACGCCACACAAGGCGTTGATGGGCATTAAAACGTGAGCCAATAGTTCTAATAAACGTATTTGAAATAATACGGGCAAGAACAAAACCAATAAAGCAAAGCACAACAGCGACTAAAATTTCACTAATACGCTCGGTATTGATATTGGTAAATATACTGGTGAGGCTATCAGCGATATCCTTAGGAATATTTGAATCAGCCATATAAACCTCTTAAAAGAATGAATCAAACATATTAAATAGTGCTCCACCAGGTGAACGCGGTGGGTGAACATAAGTCACTTCGCCAGCTAGAGGGGGAGTCCGGTTTTCAATACGAATGCGTGCAGGACGGTCAGAGCCTTCATAGAAAACTTTAATTTGAGATGTCCATAAACGCCCTGTACTTTCACTATAAAAAAGAGGTAGGGCGGTAACTGGTACATTCATGCGGTCAAAACGCAATTGATGATTACTGGTATTGTGAAAATCAATTGGAGTAACAGCACGAAACGCACGGGGTGTTAACAGGTTCAAATCGGTACGCCCATCTACTGAAGTGGCATAACAGATTTCGCCTTGCTGGGCATTTGGACCAAACCATGTATCTTTGGGCTGAATTAGAGGAATTTCAAACAAAGGCTCGTGCTGACTTTCGACTAAACCTGCAATCCATAGCGGTGTACTAATATAAAGAGTTCCGCGTTGTCCCGCTGGAATGTAGATAGGGTCAACGGGTTTAATTACTACGGAACGATCTGCCAGACGTGGCATCAGTAGAAATTCTGGATTAGTTTTCCGGAACATGTAGCGTTCTACTTGAACAGTATGCGGAAAGGCAAAATTCGGATCTGCGATTGGGTGCCAATCTTGCTCATTATCGTCTTGAAGAGATGGACGATAATATTCGATACGCCATTCTTTGATGCCGCGAGTTAGACGAAAAAGCATTGAACCAAATTGCCATGCTTTCGACTGATTAATTTCAAAGCGCTGTTCTCCCCACCATTTTAAAGAATTCTGGGGGCGAGGCTGATATTCATTATTTTCAAACAAGACGTAAAATTCCTCTACCGAGTTGTTAAACAGACTTCACGCTGTAATCTGCTTAGAGTACACTCAAAATCATCTTACTCATCATTATAAATTGTGATGCAAATATTGAAACAAATACAAGTTCCATATAGTTTTGCCAAGCGTCATGGTGTTTTATTTCGTTATGACGGTGATCAAGTATTTATTATTAGACGTCAAAATACTGAAAAAATTGCATTGCAGGAAGCAAGACGAATTTTAGGAAAACCAGCACACTATCAGTTATGCACTGAACAAGAATTTAATGCACTGCTTAGTACAAGTTATGCGCGAGATACAGGGGAGTCACAAGAAGTTGCAGCAGGTTTAGAAGATCATCCTGATTTATTAAGCTTGGCTGATCAGGTTCCAGAAACAGAAGATCTGATGGACCAAGAAGATGATGCCCCAATTGTTCGTCTTATTAATGCGCTACTTTCAGAAGCAATACGGGTAGGAGCTTCTGATATTCATATTGAAGCTTTTGAAAAGAAATTATCTGTACGATTACGTGTAGATGGTCAATTACGTGAAATTGTACAGCCACGCCGTGAGTTGGCGCCTTTGCTGGTTTCACGTATTAAAGTCATGGCAAAACTCGATATTGCGGAAAAACGTGTACCACAAGATGGGCGTATTTCTTTACGTCTTGCAGGACGAGAAGTAGATGTACGTGTTTCGACTTTACCTTCATCTCATGGTGAAAGGGTTGTAATGCGTTTGCTTGATAAACAAGCTGGTCGTCTTAATATGATCCATTTGGGTCTGATGGCAAATGACTATGAGCGTTTAACTCAGCTCGTACATCGTCCGCACGGGATTATTTTGGTAACAGGTCCTACAGGCTCGGGGAAAACGACGACCTTGTATGCAGCCTTATCGGATCTAAACGATAATACACGTAACATTTTGACAGCCGAAGATCCGATTGAATATCAACTTGAAGGTATTGGGCAGACACAAGTTAATACCAAAGTGGATATGACTTTCGCCCGCGCTCTAAAAGCAATGTTACGTCAAGATCCAGATGTGGTCATGGTGGGTGAGATTCGTGATCTGGAAACTGCTGAAATTGCAGTACAAGCATCATTAACAGGTCATTTGGTTTTATCTACACTGCACACCAATACAGCTATTGGCGCGGTCACTCGACTTAAAGATATGGGGATTGAACCATTCTTATTATCGAGCTCTTTAATTGGAGTGATTGCTCAACGTTTGGTTCGTACCTTATGTCAACATTGTATGACATGGCGTGAAGCAGATACTTTCGAAAGACAGGTATTTCAGCATATTTATAGTGAGTCTATGTTGAAGTTACCACAGGCTCAAGGATGTGATCACTGTTCTCATTTAGGTTTCAATGGGCGTACGGCTATTTATGAAATTGTGCCTGTTGATGATTCTATGCGCCGTCAGATTCACGGAAATGCGGCTGAATATGAATTAGAAAATCATGCTCGTCAGTACTCTGGCTCTATTCGTGATGATGGTTTACGCAAAGTACTTACAGGTAAAACTACACTCGAAGAAGTGCTTCGAGTAACCAATGAAGCAAGTGAAGCATAATTTGTAACGTGCAAAAAAATGCCCGATAAGATTCGGGCATTTTTTTAAAACTTGAAAAATTACTCAGTTACAATATTAAAGTTCACATCAATATTATTGCGAGTTGCATTTGAATATGGGCAAACGATATGAGCCGCTGCAACTAACTTTTCAGCTTCTTCACGGTCCATGCCAACCAAGTAAACATTTAAAGTTACTTCAATACTAAAACCTGTAGGAATTGGACCAATACCTACTTCACCTTCTACATACGCATCTTTGCTAATATTAAATTTATCGCGGTTTGCAACAAATTTTAAAGCGCCTAAAAAGCATGCTGAATAACCAGCTGCAAATAATTGCTCAGGATTTGTTACAGCACCACCAGCGCCACCCATTTCTTTAGGTACGCCAAGTTGTACATCTAATACACCGTCTGATGAGGTTGCGCGGCCATCACGGCCACCGGTTGCCTTAGCTTTTGCGCGATAAACAACTTTTTCTAATGACATCGTTTTTATTCCTAAAATAAATTGAATACAAATATATCGTACACGACTTAATTATTTTAACAAGTACATTTTTTGAAAAAATTGCTGTTTATTTGACTAGGTTTGTACGGAGTTTAGTAAGTTGATCTTTTAGGTCCAGTAGCGTTGTCATATCACATGAACTTGCATCTAATACTTCGGCTGGAATATTCATTGCCTGATCTTTTAACTTTTTTCCTTCATCGCTTAGCGTAATAATAACTTGGCGTTCATCTTGCGTTGAGCGAGTGCGGTGAAGAAAATGTAGGGCTTCTAATTTTTTCAGAATAGGGGTGAGAGTTGATGATTCTAAAAAAAGCTTGGCACCAATTTCTGAAACAGTAACCTCATCCTGTTCCCATAAAACTAACATCACCAAATATTGAGGATAAGTAATACCCAAAGGCGTTAGGAGTTTTCTGTAGAGCTGATTAAGAGCTAAATTTGTTGAATAGACGAGGAAACATAGTTGATTCTCAAGCTTTAAATTTTTACAGTCTTGGTCCATATATTCCTCAAAGAAACTAATATTGCTTTTGTAGTATATCGCGTTCTATTCAGTTTCTTAAATGTTCATAAGAATAGGTTATGAATAAAGTAAATTAAGGCACATAAAAAATGGAATAATTAAATCAATTATTCCATAAGATAAAAATCTTTTAGATAAAATTGTCTACCATAGATCTGCAATTTTTTTCATTAAACGCGCACGATATTTAGCGGTAGGATTATTTACACTACGTTGTTGCTCTTGTTCATAAAAATCTTTCCAAGCAGTAATCATTTCAAGTGTTGTTCCTTGTTTTTTAATCATAGAAACATCTGCTGGTTGAATATTTTCTAAACGTTGTCTTGCGCCTTCTGCGCCAGTTCCCCATCCAATTATTCTTTGGCCAAATGCAGGCAAAGGAATATCTTTAGGAGTAGAGGGAAGAATATCTGATTTGAGTTGTGCGGTTGGTAAAACGAAATGATTCGTTGTGCCAAACTCTGCATAACAATGAATATTTGCCCCCAAGCAAAAAAAGCTAAATAAGTATTTCCACATGAATAATTAAACTTTTAATAGTGAATCAATTTACGGTGTGTCATTAGAGGCATTGAAGAGCGGACGAGATCTTGTGCTGTTAAATCAAAAGGTACAGTGATTAAACCATTCCCTTCATATCCAATCATACTTAAAATTTGACCACGACTATCTGTTGCCCCCGAGTGTCCCCAGGTTTGTCGTTTTTCACCATGCCAGCCCTGTTGTGCTGCACCTAAAACATAACATTGGCTATCCATTGCCCGAGCCTGTAGCAGAAGTTGCCAATGCATTTGCCCAGTTGTATAGGTAAATGCAGCAGGAGCAGTAAGAAGATGAGCGCCTTGTTGTCTTAGCGTTAGAGCAAGCTCTGGAAAACGTAAGTCATAACATACCATTAAGCCAATATTGCCAAAAGGGGTAGATGTGACTACTACGTCTGTTCCCGGTTCAAAGAAACGAGACTCTTGATAACCACCGACCGCATCACCAACTTGTACATCAAATAAATGGATCTTGTCATAACGTGCTTCTGTACGCTCAGGGCTGATACAGAGACTAACGGTTCGGACGCGACCATCTTGAATCGTAGATCCATCTGGACGGAATGGACATGGTAAGGTTCCAGCCACAATCCAGATTTGATATTGATGTGCTAGTTGCTCAAGCCTTTGTTGAATAGATTCAAATTGCTCAGCAGTTTCACGTTGTTTTCCAGCAGCAAAACATACAAAGTTTTCAGGGAAAACAATCAGGCTAGCATTTTGCGCCTTGCTTTGTTGAATCAAAGACTCAATGACTTGAAAGTTATTTTCAATATCATCTTGAGAGTTCATTTGAGCAACAGAAACAAGAGTCATATTCTAATCCGGCTTAATCGTGAAAATCAGGCATTTTGCTTATCCGATACCTGTTCAAGCGTATCTTGTTCTTTCTGTAACTGCTTCACTAGTGGCTCAAACATATTCTGATTGTTTGCATTGAGTTTCATCAATGTCTTATGTGCATCCAGAACAGTTCTTAGCATTGCATTATGAGTGATTTGTTCATCTGTTAACGTTAACGTACAAACATTAGGATCACCACAATAATTCAAAATGACAAAAACCTGCCCTAGCCCCATACTGTTGGCTAAGGTTGTGATATCTGGATTGGTAGATAGCATCACAGCTTGAATATGATGAGTCTGTTTCAGCTTTAAACCTAGCTTAGCTAAGATACCTAATACAGTACTATCAATAAATGTTGTTTGGGTTAAATCAACGATTGCACCAACAACATTCTCTTGCTGTTCAATTCTGTTTAAAAGTTTGTCTAGACTTATACAAGAATGGGCTCGCACTTCACCAATAAGTTTGAAAATATGCGTTCCATTTAAGCTTGCATATTCAACATGACCTGTTGACATATAAATGCCATTTTCAGAGAAGGATAGAAAAATTATCACATAGTGCCATCTCAGACTCAAGAGTCCTTAGGTCGTATATTATGTAATTAATTGATTCGTAAATTAATTCATTCGGCAAAGACTGAAGATGGCAATATCATCGGCCACATGATCGGGTGCTTGAAATGATTGATTTTGCAAATGATGGACCAATTGTTGGAACTGATCATTCAAACCACCATCAAAGGGTTCGAGGGCTCCATCTGAGCAAACAATGAAGCGTGCATGGCGATTTAGTGTACAAATATGCTCTTCAACTTCCAACTCATCCGTTAAACCTAGCGGAAAACTGCTCGTTGTTAGAATTTTAGGTGCTTGATTGGGCTCAAAAATGATAGGAGGGGGGTAATGCCCGGCACTTGACCAACGAAGAGTGTGTGTTTCAAGATTTAAAATACCCACAACAATCGTAATGTGCTTTTCAATATTTTCTTGAACTAACATCCCGTTTAATTTTTTAATTAATTGTCTTGGGGTTTTAGATCGACCATGGAAAGCTGCCATCCATGATGTTAACAAACTACTCGTTACACCATGACCTGAAACATCGGCAAGATAAAATAAAACTTCTTTATCATTTAATTTCCAATAGTCATACCAATCACCGGAAAGATAAGCCGAAGGCTGAAAGAAAGTTTCGACTTCATAATTTAATAAATCGATGGGGTTTGGTAATAATCGTTTTTGCAATTCAGCAGCCGAAGGTAAGTCACGGCTATCTTGATTACGCTTATATTGAGCATCAATTCTTGATAAGGCTTTGTTTAAATCGTTAGGTAGTTGATTCCATACCCAACCTGCAAGAGCACCTGCTTCCCATGCATGAGCTAAAGCGCCACCTTCATTTTCAAAGGCAATTACAATAGTCGGTAAATTCCACTTAAAAGTCAGGAAATCTTGTACATCTGCAATTGCAATGATGGTTGGATCATATAAGTCTAAATCATCTATGTTAATGACTTGTAAGCCTGGTAGTTTATCCAAAGCTTGCTCTAAATAAGGGATAGAGCGTGTCGGTTTAATAAAATACATAGAAGATATGGTAGTCCTTTTATATGATCACTTTATTCATCATAGAGTATGTATCATCAAAATCAAGGTATTGCCGAACTCTCAATCCAAGCAATACCTTGATTTCATCTTTTAAGGGTTTTGATTCTCATCCGGTGTATCTTCTGAGTCATCATCAATAAAAGATACATCAGCCGAGTCGCCCTTTTTCTCTGCAATCTGGAATGCTTTACGTTGGAGGTATAAGTCTCGAATCATAGCGTATTGATCACCCTGTAAGGTTTGATCCAAGTCCAAATATTGAGCACGGGTATCAACAGCTTGTAATAAGTTACTCGACCAATAAATACCGTCTTGATCATCCATAACATATTTTTGTGGACGAGCTTGGGCATCTACTGCCAAACCAAAACCATCACGTAAAGTACTCGGCCCAAAGAAAGGTAGCATAAGGAATGGACCAGAAGGCACACCATAATAACCAAGGGTTACACCAAAATTCTCTTCCTCAGTTGGTAAACCTAAGCGGCTGGCTGGGTCTGCCAAACCAAGAGTAGTTAAGGTATTAATTGTAAATCGACCTAAAGTTTTTGCTGCACGACTTGGGCGACCTTGAATAAGCTGATTAACAGCATTCCATGGTTCACCAAGATTTTTACGGAACTGGCGATAAGAGCCACGTACATCTTCTGGGGTCTTTTCTCTATATTGAACAGCAACAGGACGCAAAAAGTTTCGGTCCAACATGTCATTAAAAGAATAAATTGGACGGTTCAATGACTGCAAAGGATCTTTAACTAAATCTGGTTGTGCTGCATTTGCATTAATTTTTAAATCTTTAACTTTAATATTTTTTAAATCATTAATAATTTGTGATCGAGGGTGATGAGATCCAACTTCTGCTGATGAGTTAGCATTAGGAGATTCACTTATCGTGTTTTCTTTAGCATATATAGAGGTACAAACACCTACAGATAACACGCTTAATAAAATTAAATTAGAATAATTCATATAATTCCTTAACCACCAGCCAGGCTAATACTTAATGTGCAGTTGGGTGGAGATATGTTTTAATACAAAATCGATGACCTATTATCAATGTAAAATTGATCAAATAATATAGATAATATGCTAAAAAGGCTAAAAAATAATCATACGATCATATTAATTTAAAAAAGGTATTGCCAATGTAATTTAATGGTCTATAATGCACATCCATCGGCGGTGATGCAGATAGAAACTTGTTGAAAAACAGT